>Ga0209281_1000154_pt1 | contig 166618 bp, 145 predicted proteins | sample MedtruBG_FD_187514 | JGI IMG/M metagenome (GOLD analysis project Ga0209281, IMG submission 187514) | Root nodule microbial communities of legume samples collected from California, USA - Medicago truncatula BG (SPAdes) (version 2) | ecosystem: Host-associated > Plants > Roots > Nodule | place... | reverse complement strand
ATTTTTCTTTAAATTCATCATTTGAATCACCTCATAAAATAAATGCTAGATTTATTTTGTGCAGACTTATCGAATAATATAAATCTGCTTTAACAAACAATGAATTTTATTAATTAGAACATATATATTATGAAAATTAATATTCTTATGGTCATTACAATTCTAAATGAATGATTATATATATCATATTTTCAATGTTATATTTGTGTGTTATTTTTTTACATAAATATTCCAATGGTTGTTAAATTATATCATATATTGCAAAATTGTACTAGTTTTACGCAACATAGTTCTTGATATAAAATCTTCCCAGATTTAATATAAAATAGGATTGTTCGTTGAAATTACCAATAGGTTTCTATCAGATATTACAACTAGATTATATAAGGAGGAAATTAATGAGCGTTTTACTTGTTAAGGATATGAATCACGGTTTTGGTGACAGATCCATATTCGAAGATGTTTCTTTTAGATTATTAAAAGGAGAACACGTTGGACTTATAGGTGCTAATGGTGATGGTAAATCGACATTTATGAATATAGTTACTGGAAAACTTCAGCCAGATGAAGGTAAGGTAACATGGGCAAACAACGTAAGAGTCGGATATATGGATCAGCATGCTACTCTTACTAAAGGAAACAGTATAAGAGAAGTTTTAAGAGGAGCTTTTAAATATCTTTTTGATCTTGAAGCTGAAATGAACTCTTTATATGAAAAAATGGGTGACTGTAGCAAAGATGAATTAAACAAGATGCTTGAAAGAACTGCTGTAATTCAGCATTTTCTTGATAACAATGGTTTTTACGTAATAGATCCAAAAGTAGAAGAAGTAGCAAAAGGTCTTGGACTTTTAGATTTAGGGCTTGACAGAGATGTAGATGATTTATCTGGAGGACAAAGAACTAAAATTCTTTTAGGAAAGCTTCTTCTTGAAAATCCAGATATCCTTCTTCTTGACGAGCCTACTAACTATCTTGATGAAGAACATATTGAATGGCTAAAGAGATATTTACAGTCATATGAAAATGCATTCATATTAATTTCACATGACATACCATTCTTAAATTCAGTAGTCAACTTAATATATCATACTGAAGAAAGAAAACTCACAAGATATGTTGGGGACTACAATGAATTCCAGAGAATTTATGCTGAAAACAAAAAAAAATTTGAAGCTGCATATGAAAAGCAGCAGAAGGAAATCGTAAGACTTGAAGATTTCGTTGCAAGAACTAAAGCTAATCTTGCAACTGCTAATATGGCAAAATCAAGACAAAAGAGATTAGATAAAATGGAAAAAATCGAATTGATACCTGAAAAACCAAAGCCTGAATTCAATTTCAAGCCTGCAAGAGCTTCTGGTAAAGTTATCTTTGAAACTAAAGATTTAGTAATAGGATACACTTATCCTCTTACAAAACCATTAAACATATCTATGGAAAGAGGTCAGAAAATAGCTTTAGTTGGAGCAAACGGTCTTGGTAAGTCAACATTATTAAAGAGCTTACTTGGAATAGTAAAACCTCTAATCGGGGAAATATATCTTGGAGATTATCAGCATATAGGATACTTTGAGCAGGAAGACAGAACCGATAACAGAAATACATGCATTGAAGAAGTATGGCAGGAGTTCCCTGGGTATACTCAGCATCAGATAAGATCTGCTCTTGCAAAATGCGGATTAACTACAAAACAGTTAGAATCTCAGATAAGGGTTTTATCAGGAGGAGAAGCTGGAAAGGTCAGATTATGTAAGATATTAAATAATGAAACAAACATACTGCTTCTTGATGAGCCTACAAACCATCTTGATATAGATGCTAAAAATGAGTTGAAAAGAGCACTAAAAGAATATAAAGGAAGTATTATTCTAGTATCACACGAATTTGAATTCTACAGAGATGTTGTGACAGATATCTGGAACTGTGAAGATTGGACATTAAAAATAATATAACGACATGGATTTATATCAATATAGTAGACACATTTTTTTAGTTTTTTAAGTTAATTTTTTTGAAAGATTCTCATATTCTTGTGGAGTAATAAATCCAATTCTACTATGAATTATTTTTCTGTTATACCAATCTTAAATATATTGGAATGCTAAGGTCTTTGAGGATCTCCAATACATATGTAAATACTTCATTTGTATCTTTATTTTATTATGATTTCCAAAAAAACTATCAGTCTGTGTATGCACCTTTATACAACCACCAATGTTTAAAAAGCTAGCAGTTTCCCTTTCTTCTATTGAATGAGTTATTGCAAGCTATATTATCATCATCTGACCAATTATTTTATTCTTTCGAAGATTAGGTGACTTGATTGGAAAGACAAAAGTCTTTCAAGGTGGAAGTGTTGTATTTATATATCTTGGGAGAAAAAGCAAATACCCTTACTTGATTTAAAAATATTTAAGAACAAACTATTTTCAATAAATTTAATAGAAAAACACTGTAAGTACTTAAACTGAACTCTGTCAAGTAGACAGATGAAAAAATAAAAATGTAGAGACTTATAATTAACTTGTAAGTTTATGAGAGGATGATATTAAATGAGTAAAATTTCAGTTAAAGATTATATTTCTAATCTATATCAAAATTATACTATCATAAAAAATGAAGAATTTATAGAAAACACTTCACTAAAGTCCTTCTGTCCTATAATAGATACATCTGTAGCTATATTTTTAAGAGTATTTCTTAAGGCCACTAAACCAAAAAAAGTATTAGAACTTGGAACTAGCATTGGATATTCAACTACAATAATAGCAGAAACTATTGCTGAATGGGGAGGTACAGTAACAACTATTGAAATAGATAAAAATGTAGCATCAGCAGCAGAAGAAAACTTCCAAAAATATAATGTGCTTCGTAATATAACTTTAATAAATGATAGTGTATTTAATGTTTTACCTAAAATAGAGGAAAAATTTGATGTAATATTTCTTGACTTATTCAATGGTCTTTATCCAGATGTTATGGATAGCTGCATTAATTTACTTGATCAAGGAGGTATTCTAATTGCAGATGACACACTTTTCCCTGTAATAAGAACAAATTCATATTTTGCAGAAAGTAATAAGAAATTGGACGAATTTAATAAAAAATTAAGTGAGAGAAGTGATATGGAAAGTATTCTCCTTCCTTTTGATGATGGAGTAACAATTGCTATAAAAAAATAATCCTAATAATTACTATGTCTAGGATAACCTGTATATAATGTAATTGTCCCAATATCTATCGAGGCTTAACAGAAATTAATTACATTTTTCGAATTGTTTTTTAATATAAACGTCTAAACACTTTGAAAATTTGGAGAATATATTATATATTGCAAAATAGTACTAGTTTTGGGCAACATAATTCTAGATATGTAATATTGGTATATTTATAATAATAGATGTTAATAGTTAAAAAATAATTTATATAAGAGAGGAGTTAAATGAATAAAGAAAAGTTAAAATCAAAAATTGTAACAATTATTAAAATGATAATTTTAGGATCTAGTTATGAAATAGAATAATGGAGGTTAAAATGAGTAAAAAAGAAAAAATAAAGTTACTTCTTTTACCCTATGCAGGTGGATCTGGATTGTTTTATTCACATTGGTCAAAATATATAGATGAACATATAATTTTAACACCAGTGGAATTACCTGGAAGAGGTTTGCGGTTTAAAGAGCCTTTGTGTGACAATCTAGATAAAGCGATTGATATTATTTTTGATTCTGTAAAGGCTGAAATTGAAGATTGTAAATATGCTTTCTTTGGATATTGCGTTGGGACTGTTATGGTATATGAATTATTTAAACGCATCGTAGATAATAATTTAAGAGAACCTTCTAATTGCATTCTTTGTGCACATCCTGCGCCTAATATACCTAAAAGGGACAAGCTGTTAGAGGATACATCTGATGAAGAGTTAATTGAAGAATGGCTTAGGGGTAGTCGTATTAGTAAAGAAGATCTTAATGATAAAGAATATCTTAAGAGCTTTTTTAAAGTTTGGAAATCTGATTGTATAATGATGGACAGCTATCGCTTTTCATATCCTATATATAAATTTAATTGTGACCTTACACTGATAAGTGGTAAGGAAGATACTTATTTTGCATCAGCTGAATTAGTAGATGAGTGGAAAAACTTCTCAAATAGTAATTGCAATAAGTATGTTGTTGATGGTTCACATGATTTCCTTAAGACTAATGAATCAGCTGTAATAGATGTCATTAATAAAGTGTTATAATTGGCCTCAAAGCTAGACTTTATAACTAAAAATAAATTATTAGAATAGCTTTTAGTTTTAGAAATTCAATGTTGTAAATTAAGCCAATATAAAAATTATAAACGTATTAGTTCATAATTATAAATTAGTGTTTACTACAAATGTAGAGTACACGTTTGATACATAAATTTAACAGAAAGAGACGTGATATAAAATCTCTAAAATGTTATTACTTTATTTGCAAAATGCCTAAAAATGCAGGTAAAGCTTTTTTAGCTGAATATAAAAGAAATTAAAGGAACATTGATTTGAAGAAAATATTGCGTAAACGTTTTCGTGAAACTTTTGTAGTTACTTTTTAGAAATAAAATTTAGAGGTGAAGATTAAAATGAATAATAATTTAAAGAGTGAAATTGAAGAAATGATAAAGAAATTAATGGTATCACATGATGACCAAGAAGATGGTGACGAAGTTGAGGAAACTGCAGCAGAATATTTAAAATATATTGATTCAATAAGATTTATAGAATTAATAACTGCAGTTGAAAGTAAATACGATATAGAGATATGTAATGAAGATCTTGTAAGAGATAATACAAAAGAATTAGATACATTTGTTTCAATGATTGAAAAGTATATAAAATAGTGTATTTAAAGTTCGAGAATTTTTTTAAATGCTATTGAGTTGAGAAGTGTTGTTAAATTCATAAGTCAACACTAGAGAATTATAAAAAATAAAAATTGAAAAGAGATGTTAATTATGATAAAAGAAAAGATTTTACTTTCACACCAATATTATTATCCACATATGGATTTGTTAGCTGATAAAAGTACATTAAGAAAGGAAAGAACTTTTTTTAGTGAATTAGATAATAAACCATCAAATTCTAGAGAAGCTTCAGTTTATCTTCACATTCCATTCTGTGATTCAAAATGTGATTTTTGTGGATTTGATAAAGTTAAAAATATAACTGAGATTCCTAAATATAAGGATAGAGTAATTGAGGAAATTGAAAATTATGCTTCTAAAGAGTATATAAAAAACTTGAAAGTTAACGTTATTCATATTGGTGGTGGTACACCAACTATTTTATCTAGAGATGTATTTAATGAAATTTTAAACACTATTAAGGAGAAATTCAATGTTACAGAGAATGTAATAGTAAATATTGAAGGTTCTGCGACAACAATATATAAAGATGAAGTGATTGAATATATAAAGGAAAATAATATCTCAAAAGTAAGCGTAGGTGTACAGACTTTTAATCAGAAATTGAGAGAACAATATAAATCAAAGGCTACACTAGATGAAGTTTATTTGACATTATCAAAACTAAAAAGTAATAACATAACTACAGGTATTGATATTATGTATGGATTCCCAGATTTTAAAATTGGGGATGTAAAGGAAATAACTTTAAGCGATATTAGAGAAGCTATAGAATTAGGTGTAGACGCAATTGATTTTGGACAGATGTACCCTTACTATAATAATTTGGAAAAAAGGGTTAAAGATGAAAAACTAGAATTCCCTAATAAGGCAGACATTATAGATATAATTACAACTGTAAATAAGATGATGGATGAAGCAGGTTACGAACAAAAAGCATCTTATGGATATACTAAGAAAGATAAAGATATATTAGTAATGGAAACTGCATATTATGGTGGTATTAATAATGTTCCTGATTGTATTGCTCTTGGCTCAGGTGCTTTTGGATTTATAAATGGATATAAATATAGAAATAATTCATATAATGCTTATATAAATGGAGGAAGTACTAGATTTTCACAAATAAAAAAATTAACAGAGACCCAATTGGAGAATTTAAATATTGTAGGATTTCCTAAATTGCTATTTTTATCAAAGCAGCAATTAGCACAAAATGGTGGTTCTAAATATGAAGGCAAAATTAAAGAGCTACTATATCAAGGATTGCTAGAAGAAGATGAGTATGCTTTTAAGGTAACAGAGAAAGGAAAGTGTTTTATTGACAATATGTACTATTGCCTTTTAGAAGATGAGGAGAAAAGCATAATAGATAATCAAGTGAAAGTATTGACTATCAGATAGAAAATGTAAAAAACATGAATTATTAAGTTTAAAAAGATTCAATAAAATTTTATCTAAAAAGGAAGTGGGGATAATGAAACAATATGTAAGTTATAAGGGTGAATTTGTTTCAGATGATTTTTGGCAAGCAAATACTAGGCAAATAGTATCGATGTTAAAACAAAAAAAAATTGGATATAAAGATATAGTTATTTGTAAATCAAATTCTCATATTGGAGTGTATATTCATTGGTTGGTATGTATTGAAATGGGTATTATTCCTATATTTATATCTTCCGATTTTTCAATGGATAGTATTATATTATTGAATAATGATATTGGAGCAAAAGTAGTTTTGGAGAGTGTAGGTACAGATCATTATGTTCATGTGATTTCGGATACTTGTTTAAAGCCTCAATTTTTAAATAATATCAAGGAAACTTCAATAATTCATTTGACTTCCGCAACAACTGGGAATCCTAAATTAGTGGTAAGAACAAAAGAACAGATTGATGCTGAAATTACTAGATATTCAAAATATTTAAATATAGATGAGAATGACTCTATTTTGCCAATAGTGCCTATTTATACTTCGTTTGGGTTTATATCCGGAATGCTGCTTAGTATGAAGGTAAATGCTAAGTTGATACTTCCGGATATTTTGTTGCCTAGAAATATAATACAGATAAGTAATCTAAATAAAGCTACAGTGATGTTGGGAGTTTCATATTTTTATAGAAAAATGTTAGCTATTTCTAGTAAATATACATTAAATAATGAGTTGAGGTATGTAATTTCTTCAGGGGGACCCATGGAAGAAGGACTACAAAAAGATTTTAAAGATAGATTTGGAATAAAATTATTACAGCAATATGGTTCAACAGAAACAGGTAGTTTATGTATTGGCTACTCAGAGGATAGCTATAGAAATGTTGGAAAGCCAATACCAGGTGTTAAATTTAAAATTATTAATGATGAAGATGATAAACCATGGGTATATGTATCTTCACCAACAACAATAGGTGCTTATGTGACTAAGGACGGAATTGATGAATTAGATAAGTCACTATATAAAATTGGGGATTTAGGTAAAATAAAAGAAAATGGAGAAATTGAATTATTGGGTAGAAGCGATGACATATTAATCGTTGATGGTAAAAAGGTTGATAAGAAAATGGTTGCTTCAGTTATAAAAAAAATTAACTGTATTGATAAAGTAAATGTTTTTTTAACTAAAAACAATGATACAACTGAATTAACTTGCGAGTATAGCAGTGATAAAAAAGTCACAAAGGAGACTTTTATAAATCATTGTAAGACAGTTCTTGCTAACTACCAAATACCAAAAAATTTCTTAAAAGTAAATGAGATAAAAACCGTAGGTAGAAGCTCGTGGAAAACGGAATAAGCTATGTTGACTGAATATCTGATAATTAATATACATTATCATGATATAGTGGTTCGATTATATTGACCAGTATATCAAACATAGTTTTGTAAATATCATTAAAAGTTGTAATTGAATTTGTTTATGTTGGTATGGTGTTTAAAAGATGTCTAATATAATAATTTTGAAAGGATGTTTTTATGAAAACAAAAGTATTGTTAATTAAAGCTGATGAAGAACCAATGAAAGCAGTTGAAAATCCAATGGCAAATCAAATTTATAAGAATCCTCGTCTTATGATTGAAGAAAGAACTTTAGGAACGTTAGATCCTGATAAAATTAGGATAAAGATGCTTTATGTTGGTGTTTGTGGTTCAGATATTCATCTACTTAAAAGTAATTCTAAAACTGGATACATATGTAGTTCTGTTCCTGTTGAAATTCCTGAAGAGGGTAGGACTATTGGGCATGAAGGAGTTGGCTTGGTTTTAGATGTTGGATCAAATGTTAAAGAAATAGAAAAAGGTATGTATGTTACTTTGGAATCAATACTTGTTTGTAATAATTGTGATGTTTGTAAAAGAGGAGACTTTAACCAGTGCAGGAATGCAAAATTAATAGGTTTAGAAGTTGATGGAGTTATGGGAAATGTTGTTGATGCAAATTCTAATTTGGCCCATGATGTTACTGGTTATATAAAAAGTGAAGATGATTTAATAGCTATGGCATGTGTTGAACCAGCTGGTGTAGCTTATGATGCTTGTGAAAATGCTAGAATAAAAGCCGGAGATGTTGTTGTTATTTTTGGAGGAGGTCCAATTGGAATATATACTGCAATGTTAAGCAAGTTAGTATTTGGAGCATCGCAAGTACATGTTGTTGAGCCAGTTGAATTTCGTAGAAATTTACTTAGAGAATGGACTGAATATGTATATGATAGTCTTTATTCTCTAAAAAAGAATTTGAAAGAAGCTAATGTTATTATTGAAACATCTGGTGATTTAAATAATGTAAATAAAGTATTCAATATGATTGATGCAAATGGAAAAGTTGTGCTTTTAGCAAGAAGCGGTGAGCCACTTTTTATAGATGCTGTTGATCATATGATTACTAATAATATTAGTATAGTGGGGTCACGTGGTCATTTATGTGGTGCTTTTGATAGAATTTTAAGGCTGCATGCATCTAACAGAATAAAATTAGATAGTATTGTAACTTCTGTTGTTAATGGTTTAGAAGATCTTAAAAAAGTATTAGAAAGTAAAGATATAGTAAAAGATAATTGTAAGGTAGTTGTAAGTCTTAAAGATATTAAAAATTAATAGGATTTGTAAACTTGGAATAAAAAATTGACCAATAGTTGTTATAAATATACAGTATTAGGTTGTTAATATATAGAGGAGTTGTCAAGATAATGATTAATATTACTTATAAAACTTTATGTGAAGCTTTTTGGGATATGCATAATTATAATGAAACTCATACTTTTATTGAAAATTTTGATAATGAAATTAGTATTACATCAGAAGATTTAAAATCAAGAGTGTTAAAGATTTTGCATTATATGCAGGAAATAGGAGTTAAACCAGGAGATGAGGTTGTTTTTCAGATTAAAAGTAATATAGATTTTATACATGTTTTTTGGGCGTGCCTTTTAGGTAGAATTATACCAGTCCCATATACATACCTTGAATCAGAAAGGGACAAACTAAAGTTACTTAAAATTTGGAACAATTTAAAAAATCCATTTTTAGCGACAGATATAGACAGTTTTGAAAAGTTAAAAAAATTTATTTATAAAAATGATTTGAGTTTTAAGCTTCAGGGGATCATTAATAAAGTTATAATAACTGAAGAAATGGAGAAATTGGATGAAAATGTTGAAATAATTCTTCCTAATGAATCAGACATTGCATTTGTACAATTTTCATCTGGTTCAACTAATGATCCAAAGGGAGTTATTATAACACACAAAAATATTATTTCCAGTGTAAGAGAAACAGTAAAAGCAATGAAAATATCTGAAGAGGATATTTATCTAAGTTGGCTTCCTTTAACACATAGTTTTGGTCTTATAGGGACTTATATAACTCCATTTTTGGCTAGACTTAAATATTATATTATGCCATCAAATTTATTTGTAACCCATCCATTACTATGGGTGAAAAAAATGTCTGAACATAATGTAACAATAACTGCAGCACCTAATTTTGCTCTTAAACATGTATGCAAATACATATCACTTGAAAAAAATATTGATGTGGATTTATCTTTATTAAGGATAATAATTGATGGAGCTGAACCAGTTTCTCCAGATATTTGTAGAGAATTTAATGAAAAAATGTCTGATTTTGGAATGAAAAATACAACTGTACGACCATCATATGGTTTGTCTGAAGCTACGTTAGTAGTGACAACTCCAAAATGCCCACAAGAATTTAGGGAAGTTAATGTTATGAGAAATCAGGTTAAAACAGGTGAAAAAATAATAGAAAGTAATATTAAAAATGATAATGTTATAAGTTTTGTAGAAGTTGGGGCATGTATAGGTAATTGTGAAATGAAAATTGTTGATGATGATGGCAAAAAGGTTGGGGATCGAGTAGTAGGTTCTGTTTTACTTAGAGGAGATATGATTTCCACTGGTTATTACAATAATGCAGAAGCAACTAAAAATGTAATGGATAAATATGGATGGTATAATACAGGCGATTTGGGTTTCCTAAGAGACGGTAATCTTGTACTTACCGGAAGAGTAAAAGATGTTATATTTGTAAAAGGAGAAAATTATTATTCTCATGATATTGAAAACATTTGTCAACAGGTTAATGATGCTAAATTTAGCAGAGTTGCAGTATGTGGCGTATACAATCATAAAATGAAACAAGATCAAGTTATTTGTTTTCTGGAATATGATGGTGATGTAGAAATGTTTAAAGACATTTCATTAGGAATAAAGCGTCATGTAATTAAGAAAATAGGTATAGGTATTAGTCATGTTATTCCTATTAGGAAAATTCCTGTTACTGTGAGCGGTAAAATAAAACGGTATATACTTTCGCAGCAATTTATGAAAGGTGATTTTGACGAGACAATTCAGAAGATTTTATCTTAATGATACTTAATAAGAAGGATATTTTAAATTATGATTAGAGATGAATATGTTAATGAGATGGTATTTAATCACGGATGTGAAATAATTAAAGCAAGTTTATGTGTGTACAAGTTTTCAAGTGAGTACAGCGTTAGGTATACAGAAAAATGTATTCATCCGTCTGAGGAAGAAATCTATAATTCATTAAATTATGGAAAAAGTATGAAAAATTATCTTTTAGGAAGGTATGCAGCAAAGAAGGCTATTTCTGAACTTATATATCAACCAAGACTTAATGAAATATTAATTGGCAAAGGAATTTTCAACCAACCTATTATCTTAAAACCTAGCAATCAAAATATTCAAGTTACGATAACTCATTGTTCAGAATATGGTATTGCGGTTGCATTTCCACAAGGTTATCCAATGGGAATTGATTTGGAGATTATAAGTGATAGAAGCAATAGAGTTGCAGAAACCCAACTTACTATATATGAAAAAGAATTATTATATTTACATAAACTAGATCCCGTGTTGTTATGGACAATAAAGGAAAGTTTATCAAAGATATTAATGACAGGTATATCTTCTCCATTTAAAATTTATGAAATAGATAAATTAAATTTTAATTCTAAATTTATAGTAAGTTATTTTAAAAATTTTTCACAATATAAAGCTATATCCATAATTTTAGGCAAATATATATTTACATTAGTGTATCCAAAGGGATTAAAATTATTTTTTGATATTGAAGGTTTTAAAGATATATTTAACGATGAGTGACTAAGGGGGTATTTTAAATGTGGATACTGTGTATAGTATAAATCAATTAAATGTTGGAAGTGTTAATAATTGTACATATATAATTATTAATAATGATATAAAAAAAGCTGTAATTATTGATCCAGCATGGGATTTAGAAAAAATAATTACAAATCTTAATAGAAATAACGTATCCCTAAGCTCAATTTTATTAACTCATTCTCATTATGACCATATAAATTTAGTAGAACCATTATTGAAAATTTTTAATTGTCAAGTTTATATGGCTAAGAAAGAGATAGACTATTATGGATTTAGATGTAAAAATCTAAATTCAGTAAATGATTTAGATGAAATAAGTATTGGCAAATTGAAAATGGACTGTGTGTTAACTCCAGGTCATACAGCTGGAGGCATGTGTTTTAAACTTGAAAACAAGTTATTTACAGGAGATACGATATTCATACGAGGTTGTGGCATATGCACTTGTAAAGGTGGAGATTATAATGAAATGTTTGAAAGTATAAAAAAAATTAAAGAAATTGCTAAAAAAAATGTTTTGATTTATCCGGGACATTATTTTGAAGGTGACTTGAAATGTGAATCGGAGTATTTAAAACGAAATATATATTTCCATATTAATGATAAAGAGGTTTTCAAAAAAATAATAACCTTAAGTAGTAAAAAAAATGATTATGCAAAATATGAAGAATAATGTTTAAAGATGATTATAAAACTTTAGGCGAGGTTTTTTAATTATAGATAGTTATAATTAAAGTCATACTTTTATAGAATTAAATTTAATTATTTTATATTAATTTAGGAGGAAAAAAATGGATAATATAAAAAAATATACAACAATAGAAAAATTAAGCATTGTTAATGCAAGTTTAAAAGATGTTGTACCTGATAAAATGGTAGGAGATGCTACTCTTGAGACATCAATAACTGAAGAGTTGGCACTTGATTCAATAGAAATAATAGATTTACTATTAAAAATAAGAGAAAAACTTACAAGTGCTGAAGGGAATATTAAAGAAGATATCAATATTGATCAATTGTTGAGTTACTTATTTAATACTGGAGATGGAGACATTACAGTTCAATCTTTATGTAATTTCATAGATGAACTTTTATAAGTATAGAGAGGAAGGTAAAAAAAATGGAAGATGTTAAAAAAGTAAATTGGGGAATTTCAAAAAATTTACAAGCAGATATTAGATATGAACCTAATGCATGCAAAGGATATGTAATGGATTTATCTCTTGGATGTCCACATCATTGTATATATTGTTTGTTTTCGCCATTAGAACTAAGAGTCTATAAATTGCAAAATCCGAATTATAAGGGGGATGTTTTACCTTTAAAATTGGATAAGTTTCTTAAAAGGACAGAGTTTCCGCCTTCTGTATATTTGTGCTATTCATCAGATCCTCTTGGAAATGATGAAATTAAAAATTCCACAAGAATAGTATTAAAAAAGTTATTTGAACATAATGTAAATGTATTGTTTATTTCAAAAGGTATATTCGACGATTCAATAATTGATGTAATTAAATTAAGACCTGATTTAATAAATGTACAGGTTGACGTGTCAAGTTGTGATGATAGAAGAAATAAAATTATTGAACCGGGAGCACCAACATATAAGGAAAGACTTAAAAACATTGAAAAACTATCAAAAATAGATGGACTAGCATCCCTTGTTGTTAGAATGGATCCTTTATTACCGGATATTGATGATAAAGAAGAAAATATAACGAAAATTTTAAAAGATGTAAATAGTTTGGGTGTAAAAGAAGTTGTTGCAGGGTATATCATTTTAACTCGAAATATGAAAAATTCGTGGGAAAGAAATGATTTCACAAGAATTGCCACTAAAGCGTTTACTGAAAAAACACCTACAATTTCACAGCAAGAACTTTACTCCATACCATTTGACGAAAAGATGAAAAGACTCACTCGCATACGAGAAATATGTATTAGTATGGATATGACTTTATCAGTATGTGGATGTAAGGATGAAAGATTTAAAAAGACGGATCTTGAATGGATATGTCATCCATTTAACAGAAAAAGAAGAGAAGAATTAAATAGAACTGTAACTTCAGGTATGCTTATGGAAACCGATCATTTAATTTAAAATTAGTTATATTGCCAACATATACGTAGTAGTGGGGAATAGTAGAAAACAAAGCGTGGCTACAACTGTTAAAAATATAAAAAGATTAGCCACGTGACAGATTTTCGTGATTTATTTCGGTTTGTGATTTAGAGAAAGGTTTTATACCTATAATACTATAAGAAAATATTATATTATAAGCAAAAGTTTTAAGAAATTTAGCATATATAAATGTGAATCATATCACAAGTGAAAAAATTTGCAAAAATAATACTGAATCAAAAACAAAAGTTAAATCACTACTGCTTAAACATTGATTAAAATTTCCATTGACAAGCTCAGCATGGTTGATATTTCTTACATATCTATAAATTTAGACGTGAAAATAAACAGTAACATTTGATTTAATGTAATCACCACAAAACACAAAACCAAAGGAAGTTACTGACTACTCGGTTGATTATATCAAATTATTCGATAAAATTATAGAATTTATTAATTGGGATACTTTGAAACATACAGTGTTTAAGTTAAATAATAATAAAGTTTCTAAGTTTTTCACTAAAGATAATTTTAAATCAATGAGTTACTATCATATTTCGCAAAAAGGCAGTTTGATAGTTGATGATACCATTCAAAGTAAGTTTGGTGAAAATTTTGATTGTTATAGTAAACTATTGGACCATACAAATAAAAATGGTTCTAATTATTTAAATGGACATTGCTTTATATGTCTAGCAATAGCTATTACTATACTGCATAATCAAAAAATTCAATATATCAAATTTCCTATACAGTATAGGATTTATGACAAATCGAAAACAAAACTTGAATTAACTTCTGAAATGATATTATCTGTTGCCCTTGCGTTAGCAGAATATCAAGTTATAGTTGCATGTGATTCTTGGTATACAAAAAAGCCATTTATAAGTGAAATTGAAAATTTTTCAAACATACATATTATAGGAACTTTACGCTCAGATACAGCAATGTTTGAAGTGAATTTTGAATCATATACTGGCAAAAAAAGGAAATAAAATTAATTACCGAAATCATAAATACACTAAAGAAGATTAGAAGTTTTGATAACGTATCTTCTGAGAATAAACCAGAATTTGATAAAAGTATTTTTAACATTTATAAAATTCGTTGGAATATTGAAGTTATATTTTATCAACAAAAACTTTTTGGCCATTTGGTAATTATATGGCAAGAAGTAAATGTGCTATAGAAAAGTACGTCAATTTATTAGGGGTAGCTTATAGCATGTGCATTATCTTACCGTTTATCACTGAGACGCTTTCAAGTTATAAACTTCAAAGTCCACAAGAGTTAAAATATAATCTATCTGAATGTATTATTAAAGAATTATTCTGGTAAAGAACTTATATTTGTAACAAATATTGATGAACTTTTTAGTGAAGAAATTGCATTCGTATATAAAAAACGTTGGGAAATAGAACTTTTTTCAAGTGGATAAAGCAAAATTTAAAATTTATAACTTTTGTGGGACGATCATTAAATACAGTGATGACTCAAATAATCACTGGAATTATGGTCTTTGCTATATATAAACTTATAGAACCATTAGTTCAAAGTGGAACTAAGTTTTTTTATATACACATAAGATAAATTGATTTAAAATACTTTAAATTATGGAAAACGGTTCATAATGCAATTAATAGAAAACAAATTTTATAGAGGATAAAGGAGTAATAAGATCAATGTTATCTATTGATAAAGAATATGAAATACATTATCATGATGTTGATTTAAATTGGCAATTAATGTTTACGAGTGTAATGAATTTTTTTCAAGATACATTTGTGTATATGTCCGAATATGTCGGCAGAGGAATACGATATCTGAATAGTATGAATTTAACATGGGTAGTAAGCGGATGGGAAATAAATATGTATGAGTATCCGGCCTATAATGAAAAAATAAAGGTAAGAATGACTCCTATTGCATATAGAAAATCTTTTATGAATATACAATTTGAAATATTTAATTCAAGAGGAAGGAAAGTTGCAGATGCTTTTTCATTATGGATTTTATTGGATATCAAGCAGAAAATACCTTGTAGAAGTAAATTTGAGGATATGTATAAGGTCTATGGATTAAAAGCAAGTGAAAATAAAATTAACACTATAAAAAAAATTAATATATCAAAAAATTTAATTAATATAAAAAAATTCAATGTTGGATATCGTGATATAGATACTAACGGACATGTTAATAATGTAAATTATTTATACTGGATACTTGATTCTATATCAGAGGATATAGTAAAAGACTATAAGATAACAAAAATAAGAATTAGTTATAAAAAGTCTGCTAACTATAATGAGATAATAACGTTAAGTTTTACAAAGAATGTTGAGAACAATTTAATTGTATATTCACACAAAATAGATGATAAAGACAATTCAGCTCTGGTACTAGCAGAAACTATTTTGCAAAAAAAATGTTGCGTAGATGAATATTTATAGCAATTAAAGAAAAAATATTAATAAAAATATTAAAAGCATATATGTTGTAATTAATCTCAAATAATAGAAGCGTTTGTTTTTTTATTGTGTATATTTGTAAGCGGTTAATAGCTGTCAATGTGACTAGTTATTAACCGCTTACAAATATAATGGCAATAGATATGATCTGTTTAACTAAAAATTATAAAAAGTTTTAGTTAAGATAGAATATAAGTTAACTAATATTTTAAAACATAAGTATCATATTGGAACTTTTGATTATATTGTGTGTTGGAATGTTGATATGGAGGCTAATGTTATGAAAGAGTTATATGGAAATAGAGTTATTTTATATAAAAATGAGAATAACATGTTGATGTTAAAAATTGGAAGTAAAAATATAAAAATTATTAATTTAAACAATATAGTAGATAAAATTGCGTGTGAAGTAGAGTAAAATTCATTATTTATAGGTAAAAGGGAAGTATTGAAAAAGATTGTTGATTTTTCAATATTTTCCTTATGCTATTTTTGTAAATTTTTAAAATATCATTTATGATAGCACCTAAAATAGAGTTTACACTAATAGTAATTTAATTGAAAGATACTAACAAGAAAATCTAGGTTAATTCCCTAGGTTTTAATAATATTAAATTTGATTTAATCGTAAATCAGTTATTTTAAAAATTCATTTTTAAAACTTAAACCACATACATTTTTCTATTAATTCTATTGATGTGTAATACGTTGACTTTGCATATACAATAATAAGATATTTATTATTAACACGACTGATATAACATATATTTTTAAAACTCTTTGTATATTGAACTAAGCATTCTATTATGGAATTCAAATAAGATAGATTTGTTAAGTGATAAGAAAATACTTAACAGAATAAGATAAAAAATGATACTCAAAGTCAAGATAAGTTTATATTAAAATTAATTGGAAATTTAGAACATAATAATATAGAAAGGAAAAATAATCCAAATTACAATATATAAAAGCATGTATTTTGATATGTAGTCTACAGTAATAAAAGTAAATCACTTATTTTAGTTAATATATGAAAGTTTAATTAACATAAGTAATAAACTATATTTAGTGAATAATATTAAAAATATGTTTTGAGTATTAAATATATTAATATGATAAAATATATTTATATAAATTATGTATTCGGAGGTGAAAATGGTTATGATTAATGATGTCAAGACAGAGATTGCAAATGCATTAGTACAAGAAAAATCATACGGATTACCTAGTTTGTGTAGGAATATGGATTAGCCGATGGTGATGAAACTGAAACGTTTTAAAGTAAGAGAAGTTATGTAATGAAACGTCTAGCAGAAAAAGATAAAAATTTGATTCTAATATTATCTAGAAAAGTAGTGGAAGAATATCCAACATCTAAATTGGCAAAAATTTTAGGAAGATATTGTGCAGATGGTGGATTTTCAATAACTAATATAACTAGAGAAAAAATATTATCACAAATAAATCAAATGGGAAATTTAGAAGGAAGGATGGAAATAATAGATTTTTTGAATAGAATATTTGATATTAAAAGTAGACCTTCCGAAGAAAAATATTTTGAAACATTTGAGTATGATGCTATAAAGCATATGAGAGCTAACTGGGATTATATGTACTTATTAAATAATAAAATGAATTTGTTGCACGTATCAGATAAAGAATTTATTTACTTTTTAGAGCAAATTGTACATCCAATAGTTAGATTAAAAGAAGAACAAGAAAAATATGTTGATATGATAAATAGTTACTTAGAAAAAGATGGTTATAAGTTAATAAATGATGATTTATTTTCATTCTATGGATTTAATCTAAAGAGTTCAATGAAGGGTTAAATCCAATATATAATTTGAAAGGAAGTATTATAAAATGAATGATGAAAATATATTTTATTTTTGGCCAGGAAATGAAGAGTACGAAAATATATTAAAAATTTGCCAACGGACTCTTTCAGGTGGTCTTGGATCTACAGATGATGATCTTACAAAGGAAGTTGCAGCAAAGTATTTTAATAAGGAATTGCTTCCAGAAGGAGCTATTATTATAAAGAATAATAATGGTACAGCGCCTGGAGTAATAATAGGAGAAAATGATAAAATAATGATTATTTTACCAGGGCCACCAAAAGAAATGAAACCAATGTTTGAAGAAACTGTTATACCTTATCTTCAAAAAAAGGCTGATTCGGTGCTGGTATCAAAAATGATAAAAATATTAGGCAGAGGGGAAAGTGCTGTAGCAGAAGACGTTAAGGATTTGATGGATGCTCAAACTAATCCTACTATTGCACCTTATGCAAAGGAAGTAGGAGTAATGCTTCGTGTAACAGCAAAGGCTGAAACACAAAAAGAAGCTTTAAAATTAATAGCACCTATAGAAGAGAAAATTAAAGAAAGATTGGGAGACAATGTTTATGCAACAGAGGATATTGCAATAGAGGATGTTGTAGCCAAACTTTTGATTGAAAAGAAACTTACTATATCTACAGCTGAGTCATGCACAGGTGGAATGATAGCAAGTGCCCTTATAAATTATCCAGGAATATCTGAAGTATTTTTAGAAGGGGCTGTTACATATTCAAACGAAGCTAAACATAAGAGGCTTGGTGTTAAAAATGAAACTTTAGATAGATATGGAGCTGTAAGTGAAGAGACAGCGAGAGAAATGGCAATTGGGATTGCGAATACTGCAGGAACAGATGTAAGTATAGTTACTACTGGAATTGCAGGACCAGAGGGTGGCACTGATGAAAAGCCAGTTGGATTGGTTTATGTAGGTTTATATGTACAAGGACAAGTAACAGTTCGAAAATGCATTTTTAGCGGAGATAGAAGCAAAATAAGACTTCAAGCAACGATAACTGGATTAGATATGCTCAGAAGGATTTTGATTAAAAAATAGGTAGTTCCATAAGGACTATTAGAATATTTACCGTATGACGAAGATTTTTAACAAAACACAAAAATATTTTTATCTAAGGATGTTGAATGTTGTTCACAAAAACATATAGCGAAGTGCCATAACTATGTCAAATGGTTGACTGTAGTTATGGCACTTATAAATTGTATATAAATAAAAATGGGGGAGAGGCGATTAAATATTGAAGTTTAATACTTCGTTATTAGTTATTACCAAATTGAATTTATTTATACATAATTTAAACTAAATTTTTTGCTTTTTTAATAAAACTATCACTTATTGCAATAGAAAGTGGTAAATATTTAATATGAAGTTATCTGAATATAGAAAGGAAATCAGGATTATTACCTGGCTTGCTCTCTTATTTTTTATGGTAATTTATAAAATATAGTTAACTAAATTAGAGTAGAGTCAGTTTAGTTATTTTAATTTTACAAACTATAAATTTAAAGCTTCACTCAGAACTTTTCCGAAAGAATCATTAATGACTAAATCAGCTTTGGAATCAGCAGAAGTAGAACTTTTATTTATAAGCACAAGATTTTTGCCGTTAAAATAATTTATCAGTCCTGCAGCAGGATAAACTACAAGTGAAGTTCCTCCAATAATAAGCGTATCAGCTTTAGAAATTGCATCTACAGCACCTCTAATTATGCTGTCATCCAAACCTTCTTCGTATAGTACTACATCGGGTTTAACAGCTCCACCACATTTAGTACAAGTAGGAGTTCCGTTAGATTCTAAAATAAAATCAACATCATAAAATTCATGACATTTAATACAATAATTTCTATGAACAGAACCATGAAGCTCAAAAACATTTTTGCTTCCTGCCATTTGATGAAGTCCATCTATGTTTTGAGTTACTATAGCTTTTAATTTTCCCATTTCTTCAAGTTTAGCTAATGCTAAATGGCCACTATTTGGTTTAGCGTCTGGATATATAAGTTTCGACTTATAAAATCTAAAAAACTCTTCTGGGTATTTAATATAAAATGAATGTGATACTAATTGTTCAGTGGTAAATGTAACGTTTAAATTTTCATTAAATAATCCATTTGAACTCCTGAAATCTGGAATATTAGATTCGGTACTAATACCAGCTCCACCGAAGAAAACTATATTATTACTTTCCTTTAAAATTTTTGATAATTTTTCAATACTCATAAAAAACACCTTCTTAAATATTTAGTAACTTTATTATCTCACAATTAATCAATTAAATAAATTCTAATATAAAATATGTATTTATATATAAGTTCTAATTAATTTTTTAAATTAAAGTTATGTAGAATAAATGAGTAAGTGTGATTTATTTATATGTAGTTTCTATATGAAAGTGACAGTATTTCACGCGTTTAAGAGATAAAAATGAATTAATTAGAAAAAAATAAAAAAACTTTTGAAAAAGCTGTTGACATAATAGTCATATCTCGATATAATACTACTTGTATCTGGTGATGACGGCGTAGAGGTAACACTCCTCCCCATTCCGAACAGGACAGTTAAGGTCTACAGCGCTGATGGTACTGCACGGGTGACTGTGTGGAAGAGTAAGACGTTGCCAGGTAAGATGGCTCGATAGCTCAGTCGGTAGAGCAGAGGACTGAAAATCCTCGTGTCACTGGTTCGATTCCAGTTCGAGCCACCATAAAAGCACTAACTTAAGTTAGTGCTTTTTACTTATATAGAATATTATAAAGTTTTAATTTGGCTATCCCATAAGTTTTAAATTATGCGATAGCCTTAAATTATTTGTTGCTATATTTTTATTAGACTGTACATTGTTCAACTTCTATTGAATAAGTTCCACAATTAGGGCAGACCGTTACATTAACAATATAACTATCATCAATTTTTCCTAAACTGAAAAGTCTGTTAAAAGTTGTGCTCTTATATTCTTCACTAATTGTATTTATTACATATTCATTATTCTTTGTATAAATGTAAAAGTGATATTCTAAGTAACGATAAGATTTATTTACCTGCTCTTGAGTATCACAAGAACAATTACCAGAATAATATTCATTTGAAAAAATTACCTCTTCGCCTTCATTTAAAGCACTCAATACTGTATTTATAGATAAACCAATAATCTCATTTTCATCATCAAAAAATATTCCTTCACAATTTTCTTCTGTTAAGATGTGTTCTTTACCATCAGAAATAAATTTATAATCCATAAGTGGCCCCTCTCCCTTTTTAGATATTTTCAATCTGCCAATCAATAGGTGTTTGATTTGTAGAAACTAACAAGTTATTTGTTTTTGAGAATGGTTTACTACCAAAAAAACCTCTTGATGCAGATAATGGACTTGGATGAACTGATTGTATAATAAAATGTTTTGGATTAGTAATTAAGCTAGACTTTGAAATAGCATTGTTACCCCAAAGGATAAATACTATAGGAGTTTCCTTTTCATTTAATACTTGAATAATTTTAGTAGTGAATTCTTCCCAACCTCTGTTTTTATGAGAATTAGCTTCTGCAGCTCTGACTGTAAGCACTGTGTTTAATAATAATACGCCTTGGTCTGCCCATTTTTTTAAATATCCGTTATTTGGAATATAGCAGCCTAAGTCAGAATTTAATTCCTTATACATATTAACTAAGGATGGTGGTGCTTTTATACCAGGATTAACAGAAAAACTTAGTCCATGTGCTTGATTTGGACCATGGTAAGGATCTTGACCTAATATTACAACCTTAACTTTTGAATAAGGTGTAAAATGCAACGCATTAAAAAGATCATACATATTTGGATAAATAACATTAGAATTATATTCATCTACTAGAAATTTTTTCAGCTTAACATAATAGTCTTTTTGGAATTCAGATTCTAAATAAATTTTCCAATCATTCTTTAATATTTCAGACATAACATCACCCAAGATTAGTATAACATTTTAGAACAAATTTATGTATAAGACATCTCCAAAAAATCATGGATAGAAATTTAAAATTAATTTAGTTATATTATTGTTAGAATCGGTAGATACTGTTAAAATAAAAAGGTGAATAAAAATTAAATACGTGAAATATAAAAATAATTATATAAAAAGGAGAATTTAAATGGAAAATAAGGTATTAGCAGTTGCTGCAGGAAATGAAATAACAGAAAAAGATTTAAACACAATAATTTCAAGATATCCAGAGGAACAAAGAGGTGCACTACAAAATGAAGCAAAGAAGAGCCAATTAGTAGAACAATTAATTTCATTTGAGTTAATGAATAAATTCGGAAAAGAAATAGAATTAGACAAAACTCAAGAATATAAAGAAGCTATAGAAAACATATCAAAAGAAGTTATAACTTCAATGGCTATAAATAAGATATTAGCTGATGTAACTGTCACAGATGAAGAAGTTAAAACATATTATGAAGATAATAAAGAAACTTTTGGTCAACCAGCAACAGTTTCTGCTAAACATATCTTAGTTGAAACTGAAGAAGAAGCTAAAAAAGCAAAAGAAGAAATTACAAGCGGAGCTTTATCTTTCGGTGATGCTGCAATGAAATATTCAACATGTCCATCTAATCAACAAGGTGGAAACTTAGGAGAATTTTCAAAAGGTATGATGGTTCCAGAATTTGAAGAAGCTGCTTTTGCAGCAGAAATTGGAGATGTTAGTGAACCAGTTAAAACTCAATTCGGATATCATTTGATAGTAGTAGATGCAAAAAATGAAGCTTCAGTAAAAAGTTTTGATGAAGTTAAAGATAGCGTTTTAAATCAATTATTACAACAAAATCAACATACTAAATATGAACAAATATTAAAAGAATTAGAAGTTAAATATGGTGTAGAAAGAAAATAGTTCTGTGTAAAAACCAAACTATCTACTGTCTAGTAAAAGGCTGTCTCAAAATAATTATTTTGAGACAGCCTTTATTTATGGCGTTATTTTTAATTTGAATATTTATAATAACTCAGTAAAAGAATGGATATATTTATCAGCATATTTTAGAAGTTCTTCTTTAGAATCTAAACATTCATCATCTTTTACTGCAATGACCTTCATATTGGCTGCTTTTGCACCTTGGATAGCTGGTAAGATATCTTCAAATACTAAACAGTCTTTTGGATTAATTCCTAGCCTGTCAGCTGCAAGTAAGTACACATCAGGGCAGTTCTTGCTATTAGAAACTTCATCAGTTGTTGTGATTGAATCAAAATAATCATAAATTCCATTATTTTTTAAGCAAGTTTCTAATAATGGAACAGAATTGCTAGTAGCCAAACCAATTTTTATATCAGAGGATTTTAAATGATTTAAAAAATCCTTTACTCCTAATTTTAGTTTTACGTTATTAGAGTAGTGATTAAATGCCATCTTATGCCAATCATCTAAGATTTCTTCTATTGAATCATCAAGATTAAATCTTTCTTTAAAATAAACAGCTGTTTGAGAAAAGCTTAAATGAGAAATTTCATTTCTTAAATCTCCAGGCATAGAATATCCTTTTGTTTTAAGATAATCAACATCAATTTGAGACCAAACCCACATTGAATCAACTAGAGTTCCATCCAAATCAAAGATTGTACCTTTTATATTAGCTAACATGAAAAACCTCCTAAATTTTTAATTGTATATGTTGCAATTTAAATTCTACATTTTTAGTAATTAATTTCATCATTAACTCTTAGCTGTTAACTGAACTAAATATGTTGCAAAAAACAAATTACATAAAAGTTAAGTGGTAATAACTCGATTTTCATGAAGAATTAAACTGCAATTGATATATAATTGCATAAATAATAAAAAAACTTAAGGATTATTTCCTTAAGCTAAAATGACAACATATTTATAATGTTTTTGGTAGGGGTGACAGGGATTGAACCTGCGACCTAGTGGCCCAAACCATACGCGATCCCAGCGGCACCACACTCCGGAGACACATTCAATTATATATTTAAGTGATTTTACTGTCAAGGATTTTAGCAGTATATATAATGAGGAATAGATCTTATTAGGTGCAAAATAGTTTGAAATGAGAGTATTTAGTAATGTATGGGTAAAATAAGTTTTAATGTGTATATATTTACTAATAAGCTAATCATGAGAAATATAAAGAATAAGTTAGAATAAGTGGGGAATATGGACTATATATAGATATTAGTAGAATAACTTAAAAATTCGCCCTATATATGAATTGTCCATTTTAAGCGAAAGTGTTATAATTGTTGGAGATGTAGATTGATGAAGGAGGGAAGGTTTTTAACCGACGTTGAATGAAAAACAAAATTCTAGCTATTATGTTAACAAGCGTAATCGTTATAGGTAGTTCAGTACCAGCATTTGCGACGCCAAATAATCAACAATTGAGTGATTCAAGACAGAAATATGCAGAAATTGAAAATAAAATAAAAGACATTCAAAATAAGATTTATGACTTAGACCAGAAGATAGAACCTTTACAATTAACTGTGGATAAAAATACTAAAGATATAAAAAGTATTAACAAAGTTATAGAGAATACTACAAAGGATATTGAACAATGTAAGAAAGAAATTAATACAATGGATTTAGCTTTAGGAAAAAGGGTTAAGGCAATGTATGTATCAGGGGATGCAGAGTTCAGTTATTTGAGTTTTATACTTGAATCAGAGTCAACAAGTGATTTCTTTTCTAGGGCAGAAGCTGTAAGTAAAATTGTGGGAAAAGATAAAGAAGCCATAGAAGGAGTAACTAGCAAAAAAGAAGAATTGAATAGTAAAATTCAATCGTTAGAAGATAAGAAAAGTGAAATCGATAAGCTTAACAAAGAAGTACAAGCTAGTATAAGTGAATTGGATGGTAAAAAGAAAGAGCAAAAAACTTTAGCGGATGAAGCACAAACAGAGAAGAGTAAATTTGATTCTCAATATTTATCAGAAATAGAAAGAGAAACAGTAAAATCTCAATTTGATGTTATAGGAAACTCTAATAGTTCAACAGCAGATCTTCAATCAGCAATTGTTCAATTAAGAAATATTAGAGATAATCAAATTAAGAGTGAAATTGTTAAGACAGAAATTAATGAAAAAATAGAAAAAGCTAAAGCGATTGTGGATTCAAAGAAAGCAGCAGAAGTGAAAGCGACAACTACAGCAAGCAGAGGAAAAAGTCGTTCATCATCATCAGCAGTACCATCAGCAGGAAATGCACAAGCAATTCTAAATGAAGCATATGCACAATTAGGAAAGCCATATGTATATGGAGCAACAGGTTCAGCTAACTTTGACTGTTCAGGATTTACTCAATATGTGTATGAAAATGCAGCAGGTGTAGATATATCAAGAACTACATATTCGCAAATTAATACTGGTCAAGCAGTTAACCAAGATCAGCTTCAACCAGGTGACTTAGTATTTACACATGCAGGTCATGTTGGTATATATGTTGGGGGTGGTCAAATGATTCATGCACCTCAAACAGGTGATGTAGTTAAGGTTGGCCCTGTATATAGTTTTTATGCAGGAAGAAGAGTCGTTAAATAGTAAATATAAGAAATTAGTTGTTAATATCTGATTTTAGTTATAGCCCTTCTGTTTAGAGACAGAAGGGCTTTTTTTATTTAATATGTGATGTTATAATGTGATGAGCATAATTAAGATTTTCTTTTTATAAAAGAAGATAAACTAATTTATGAAATTGAGACTAATGCAGTTAGCGACATTAGAAGTAGAGGAAGAATAATATGGATAGTAAATTGAAATATATAAAGCAAGATGAAACAATAGATGATTTACAGCTTGAAGGTTTGAATTTGATTCAAAAAAAAGATGGATTTAAATTTGGAATAGATGCTGTTTTATTATCAGATTTTGCTTATATAAAAACAAAGCATAGAGTAATAGATTTATGTACAGGAACAGGAATAGTTTCATTTTTAATATATGGCAAATATAATCCACAAAGTGTATATGGATTAGAAATTCAAGAAGATATGATTGATATGGCCGAAAGAAGTGTAAAATTAAATTCATTAGGTGAGAAGGTTTTCTTCTTAAATGAAGATTTGAAAAATATAGAGTTTCTAAAGAAACTTGAAAAGTTTGATGTGGTTACAGTAAATCCTCCATACAAATTAAATAGTTCAGGTATTCTTAATCCTAATGATAAGTTAGCTATAGCAAGACATGAAATATTATGCAATTTAGAAGATGTAATTTCAGCTGCAAGAGTATTGCTGAAAGATAATGGAAGGATGTTTATTGTACACAGACCAGAACGTCTAGCGGATATTTTTACTTTGATGAGAAAATATAAAATAGAGCCTAAAAGAGTGAAGATGATACATCCTAAGATGGGAAAAGCGCCAAATATAGTTTTAGTTGAAGGACAAAGGGATGGTGGCGCTTATTTAAAATGGGAGGCACCATTATATGTTTATGATGAAAATGGTAAGTATACTAAAGAAATAGATTTAATATATGGGAGGTCGTAATATGGAAAACGGAAAATTATATTTAGTACCAACACCTATTGGAAATTTGAAAGATATTACACTAAGAGCACTTGAAACCCTAAAGGAGGCTGACTTTATAGCAGCAGAAGATACTAGACAGACCTTAAAATTATTAAATCACTTTGAAATAAAAAAATCTTTAATAAGTTATCATAAATTTAATGAACAAATTAAAAGTGATAAAATTATTGAACTGCTTATGGAAGGGAAAAATATTGCATTAGTATCGGATGCGGGAACACCAGGAATATCAGATCCAGGTAGTGTTATAGTGCAAAAATGTATAGAGCAAATGATTGATTTTGAAGTATTGCCGGGGGCAACGGCTATAACAACAGCATTAGTTTATTCAGGATTAGATACAACAAAATTTCTTTTTAGAGGTTTTTTACCTAGAGAAAATAAAGAGCGAAAAGTTATAACTGATGAACTTTTGCAAAGTCAGGAAACACTTATATTTTATGAAGCTCCACATAGATTAATGGATACATTAGAATTTTTATTAGAGGCATTTGGAGATAGAAAAATTGCAATATGTAGAGAATTAACTAAGTTATATGAAGAAATATATAGGGGAAGCATAAGTGAAGCTTTGCAACATTTTGAAGAAAAGAAACCTAGAGGAGAATTTGTACTTGTATTAGAAGGCAAAAAACTTGAAGATATAAAAGAAGAACAAAAAGAAGTTTGGATTAATTTATCTATTGAAGAACATATATTAAAATATGTAAATGATGGGATGAATAAAAAAGATGCAATAAAGCTTGTAGCAAAAGAAAGGGAACTTCCTAAAAGTGAAGTTTATAAGTTTTCAACTAATATATAATAAAAAACAAACTATCGCAATGCTATTTTAATTAAAATAGCATTGAAGATAGTTTGCTAATAGGTTTTGATACCTATTTGATAATAATGTTATACTATCAAATATTATCTGTTATTTTTAATTTCGTCTAAACACTTAGTGCAAATATTCTTGCCTTTGTAATTGATAACATCTCTTGCATCTCCACAGAAGATACAAGCTGGCTCATATTTCTTTAAGATTATTTGCTCACCGTCTACATAAATTTCTAGCGCATCTTTTTCTGCGATATCTAAAGTTCTTCTAAGTTCTATAGGAATAACAATTCTTCCTAACTCGTCTACTCTTCTAACTACACCTGTTGATTTCATAAAAATTCCTCCTAATTACACAATTCGACATTCTACTATACTATATTACCAAACATGTAATATAAAGTCAATGGATATTTGAATTAATTTATAAGAAATTACAAATTTCAACTTTAATTAACATCTTACCTAAAATATACTACCATATTTTAGAAAAGTCAATAGGTTTTGTATATAAATTTATAATATTAATTTTATAGTAATAAATTTATGGATACGGCTCATACCAACATATTCTAAAATTCAGTAAACATGCAGATTTCATGATATTTACATATTAGTAAATATTAATAAAAAATTAACATTTACTAGGAGTTAAATACTTTGACAAAAAGGCGGATACTATACGTAATAATGTCGATCATTTACATAAATTAGATATTTTTTTTGTATATTTATATTTAAAAAAATACTGATATATCGTATAATATCAATTATGTTAAGACAAAATAAAAAATACAAAAATTAATATTTGAAAGTAATTTGTAATAAGTTAATAATTACTATATAATGTATTTATTATTTAAATAAAGAAAGCATGGGTGTATAAAATGGGAAGAAAATTTGATTCAGATTATATAAAAGAGTTAGCAGAAGAAATGTCTAAGGGAAATTCCGTTTCATATGAAGACTTTCCAAAGTATGATTTATTTTTATCTCAAGTAATAGATTATTTAAATGATAAATTTGTTGATGAGAATTTTACTAATAATATAGTTCAGAATTATATTAAAAGTGAAGTTATAACTAAGCCAGAAGATGGTAAAAAAAGAGGATATACTAAGATGCATTTAATACAATTAGTATTGATTAGCCATATGAGACCTCTTTTGACAACAGAAGAAATTAAAAAAGTTTTTAGACTTGCTTTTAATGAAATAAATGATAGGAATGATGATATATTATCTTGGGAAGAAACATATAAGACTTTTATACAAATACAACAAGAAAGCTTAGATGATTATTTAATTACATCATTAACCCATGGAGATAAATTACAGGAAATGATAAAGAACTTTGATTTAAAAGAGAAGGATGAAGAAAGAATAAGGATTTTCTTATTAGTCCTATCTTTAATAGCAGAAGCAAGTGTTATTAAAAAATTAGTTCAAAAAATAGTAAAAGAATATGAAACAGATTAAATAACATAACTTAGTATATGCAGGGAAGCATGAATAAAAATATATTGAAACACTTACTTAATTGGGCTTAAAAATTGCAGGCTGATTAAGTGAGTGTTTTATAAATATGTTTAAGAATTGAATCTTTATTAATATTATGGTGGTAAGAAGATAGTTTGCTATTTTTAAAGAGAGGAAAAAAATTATGGATAAAATTATAATAAAGGAATCCGTAAGAAATTTAGTGGAATTTTGCTTAAAAAAGGGAGATATAGATAATAGATTTTCAGGGAGTGCTAGAGCTACTGAAGGTATAAAAGCACATCAAAAAATTCAGGAGGATAATAAAAAAATATATGATAATTATGAAAAAGAAGTATATTTAACCTATGAATTTGAACTAAAGAATAGTGTAATAAAGATCGAAGGACGAGCAGATGGAATTATAATAGAAGAAAACAGTATTATAGTTGAAGAAATTAAATCTACATATAAAAGTTTTACTAATATAGATGATTCGAATGAAGTGCATTGGGCTCAGGCAAAAGTATATGCGTTTATTTATGGAAAACAAAATAATTTAAAAGAAATTTATATAAGATTATCTTATATGCAGCTTGAAACTTATGAAGTCAAAAGTTTTGAAAAGAAGTTTCCAATGGAAGAATTAGAAAAGTTTATTTTAAAAATACTATATGAATATGAAAGATTCAGCATTTTGATATTTAAACAAAAAAATAAGAGGGATCAATCAATAAAAAATCTTAAATTTCCTTTTGAAGAGTATAGAGATGGGCAGCGTAAATTAATTAACATATCCTATCAAACTATAAAAGAAAATGAAATTCTATTTACGCAAGCACCAACAGGAATAGGAAAAACCATATCAACTATTTTCCCAGCCGTAAAAGCAATTGGTGAAGGTATAGGCGAGAGGATAGTATATTTAACAGCAAAGACTATAAATAGAGAAGTGGCAGAGGATACATTTGAGAAGTTAAGGCAAGGAGGTCTTAGTTTCAAGAATATTATAATTACGGCAAAAGAAAAAATATGTATTAATGAAACTTTTGACTGCAATCCTGAAAAATGTATATATGCACAGGAGTATTATGGTAAGGTGAAAGATGCAATAACATATATTATTGAACATGAAGAAAGAATTTCCTCGGAAATATTGCAGAAATATGCTGAAAGTTATAAAGTATGTCCCTTTGAACTTTCTTTAGATATAAGCCTTTATTGTGATGGAATTATAGGAGATTATAACTATGTTTTTGATCCAAGAGCATCACTTGGGAGATTATTAGAAAGTACTGGCAACATAGTTTTAATTGATGAAGCACATAATTTGATAGATAGAGCAAGAAGTATGTATTCAGCATCTTTAGGTAAAAGCCAAATATTGCAATGCAAAAAACTAACTAAAGGCAAATTAAATAAAATATATAATATATTAGGAAAAATTAACAATTATTTTATTGATGTTAGAAATGAATGTGACCATAAAGACGTTCGATGGTTTTGTGAAAAAGAGAATCCTAAGGAGTTAAATAAGCATTTACAGGTTTATTTAAAAGAAAGTGAAGAGATTTTAGTTAGAGGAAATAGATTTGAGGGTTATGAAGATATACTTCAATTATATTTTGATGTAAATACATTTGTTTCTACAATGCAGTTGTATGATGAAAATTATGTAACTTGTATGGAAAAAGAAAATCAGGAGATGAGATTAACATTATATTGTGTAAATCCTGCTAAAAATTTGAAAGAATATTTAGCAAAATGCTATTCAGTGATTTTCTTTTCAGCAACTATATCGCCAATAAAATATTATATAGATATGCTTGGAGGACATGATGAAACTTATAGATTGAAGCTTCCATCACCATTTAAAAAAGAAAATTTGAAGGTGCATGTTAGTTCTCTCAATATAAGATATACACATAGACAAAGAACATTAAAATTAGTGAAAAATAAAATTGTTAATTTTATTTCAGAAAATATAGGGAATTACATAGTTTTTTCACCATCATATGCATATATGGAATTGTTATGGGAAGAAATGAATCAAGTAAATATCAATGAATTTCAACTTATAAAACAAAAGCCAAATATGAATGAAGAGGAAAAGAGTGAATTTTTAAAGAGTTTTAAGACAAATAATAATTTGTTGATGTTCTGTGTTCTTGGAGGAATGTTTTCAGAAGGTATAGATTTGCCAGGAGAACAATTAATAGGAAGTATAATAATTGGAGTTGGATATCCTATGATATCAATGAAAAATGAAATAATAAAAGATTTTTATGGACAAAATGGCTATGATTATGCTTATGTATTTCCGGGAATAAATAAAGTGCAACAAGCTGTTGGGAGAGTAATAAGAACGGAAACTGATACTGGAAGAGTTTTGCTTATTGACGATAGATATACAATGAATAAATATGAAGTTTTACTGCCAAATGAGTGGTACCCTATAAATAAATATTGACAAGATTAAACTTAGTAAAACAAAAAGTTTATTTATCCATTTAAGTATGTTAAAATATTCATGGTGGTTTTATGGAACAAAGTGAATTTAAACAAGATATTTTAAAGTAGAATTAAGGAGCGAGGAAAATGAATATTCCATTAATTGATTTAAAAGCTCAATATAAGTCTATTTCTGAAGATTTAGATAGAGTAACTAAAGAAGTACTTTCTTCTGCAAGTTATATTATGGGTAAGAATGTAACAGAATTTGAAAAAGAATTTGCAGAATATATAGGTGTTAAACATGCAATATCAGTAGGTAATGGAACTGATGCTTTAGTTATTGCATTAAAATCTTTAGGAATAGGAAGTGGAGATGAGGTAATAACTTCACCATTTACTTATTTCGCGTCTGCAGAAGTAATTTCAGCTGTTGGTGCAACACCTGTTTTTGTTGATGTAGAAAAGGAAACATTTAATATAGATCCATCTAAGATAGAAGAAAAAATAACTAAAAATACAAAAGCTATTATACCAGTTCACATATTTGGGCAAAGTGCTAAGATGGATGAAATTAATGAAATAGCAAAAAAATATAATTTAAAAGTTATTGAAGATGCCTGCCAAGCAGTAGGGTCTAAATATAAAGGGAAAATGATAGGAACATTAAGTGATGCAGCTTGTTTCTCATTTTTCCCAACAAAGAATCTTTCATGTGCTGGTGACGGTGGAATGATAGTAACTTCTGATGATAATATAGCAACTATAGCAAGAGCCATAAGAACTCATGGAAGCGGAGAAACTGGTCAAAAAGCTTATAATTTATTAAATAATATAACAGAAGAAATAGAAACATTTAAAGGTGGAGATGATACTGTATATAATCCATTAAAATATTATAATTATCTAATTGGTGTTAACTCAAGATTAGATGCTATTCAAGCTGCAATTTTAAGAATTAAATTACCATGTTTAGATAGATGGAATGCTAGAAGAAGAGAAATAGCTAAAATATATGATGAAAACTTTAAGGACTCAAATGTTTTAATACCTGCAGTTGATAAGGATAATGAAACAGTTTATCATCAATATGTGCTGCAATCAGAAAATAGAGATGTTATGTTAAATAAACTTAAAGAAAAAGGTGTAGCAACAGGGGTATATTACCCAGTTCCATTACATTTACAAAAAGTTTATAAAGATCTTGGATATAAAGAAGGTGATATGCCGGTTTCAGAGTATTTATCTCACAGAACTTTTGCAATACCAGTTTATCCAGAATTAACAGAGGAAGAAATAAATTATATAATTGAGGGTATAAAAGAATAAAATAGTAGGCGAGGATACTTTATGGATAATAATTATTTTGTACACGAGTCTAGTTATGTAGATGATAATGTTAAAATAGGTGATGGAACAAAGATATGGCATTTTTCTCATGTTATGAGTAATTGTGAAATTGGAGAAAAGTGTAACATAGGACAGAATGTTGTTATATCGCCAGGTGTAAAGCTTGGAAAAGGTGTTAAAATACAAAACAATGTATCTGTTTATACAGGTGTTATTTGTGAAGATGATGTATTTTTAGGACCATCATGTGTATTTACAAATGTGGTTAATCCAAGAAGCTTTATTGAAAGAAAAAGTGAATATAAAGAAACTATAATTGGAAAAGGTGCATCTATAGGTGCAAATGTAACTATAATATGTGGTCATAATATAGGAAGATATGCATTAGTAGGTGCTGGAGCAGTAGTTACTAAACATATACCCAATTATGCTTTGGTTGTAGGTAATCCAGCAAGTTTGTTAGGATATGTATGCAAGTGTGGAGAAAAACTAAGGTTTAAAGAAGATAACGCAACATGTACAATTTGCGGAGAAAAATATGAAAAAGAAAATGGAATAGTTAAGTCAGTTAACAGTTAATTGATATAATGGAGGTATGACATGTCAGTATTAAAACAACAATTATTAGATAAAATAAATAATAAAACAGCCAAAGTTGGTGTAGTTGGACTTGGTTATGTTGGATTACCACTAGCTGTAGAAAAAGCTAATGCTGGATATCAAACTATTGGTTTTGATGTTCAAGAAATGAAAGTTAACATGGTTAATGAGGGTAATAATTATATAGGAGATGTAATAGACGAAAATTTAAAAGAAATAGTAGAATCAAAACTTTTAAGAGCTACTACAGATTTTAGTTTTGTCAAAGATGTAGATACTATTTGTATTTGTGTACCTACTCCATTAGATTTATATAAGCAGCCAGATTTATCATATGTTGTGGATTCAACAAGAAGTGTCGCACAATATTTACATAAAGGTATGCTTATCATTTTAGAAAGTACTACATATCCTGGAACAACAGAAGAAATTCTTAGACCAATTTTAGAAGAAAGTGGTCTTAAATGTGGAGAAGACTTTTTCTTAGCTTTTTCACCAGAAAGAGTTGATCCAGGTAATAAGGATTTTAATACTAAAAATACTCCTAAGGTTGTTGGAGGATGCACAGAAGAATGTACTGAAGTTGCAGCAGCATTATATAGAAATATATTAGAAGGCGATATACACACAGTATCATCACCAGCTGTAGCTGAAATGGAAAAAATATTAGAAAATACTTTTAGAAATATAAATATAGGATTAGCTAATGAAATGGCTATTTTATGTAACAGAATGGGAATAGATGTATGGGAAGTTATAGATGCAGCTAAAACTAAACCTTATGGATTTATGCCATTTTACCCAGGTCCAGGCTTAGGTGGACACTGTATACCACTTGATCCATTTTATTTAGAATGGAAGGCAAAAGAATATGATTATCATACAAAATTAATTGCAACATCAGGGGAAATCAATGATTCAATGCCTGAATTTGTATTAGATAATATAATGAAGATTTTAAACAAAAATAAGAAAGCATTAAATGGAGCTAATGTTCTTTTATTAGGTGTTGCATATAAAAATGATATTGATGATTACAGAGAATCACCAGCATTTAAAGTAATAGAGCTATTAGAAAATAATGGTGCTGACCTAATGGTAAATGATCCATACTGTCCAATATCTAAATATAAAGGTAAGACTTATAATTCAGTAGACTGGACTGAAGTTATAGATGATTCAGATATTGTAATCATAACAACAAACCATAGCTGCTATGATTATGAATCAATTGTTGCTAGAGCTAAAGTTGTATATGACACAAGAAATGCAACTAAAAATGTGGTTAATAACAGAGAGAAGATTTATAAATTATAATTGAGAGTCCAAAAGTGGGAATCGAAAAAGTGATGCTCTAAATTTTATATTTGGCTCCTCGAACTCACTCAGCGAACGCATGTGAGTCGAGTTTCATTATAAGTGAGAGTCCAAATTTTATATTTGGTTACTCGAACTTACTCAGCGAACGCATGTGAGTCGAGTTTCATTATAAAAATTTAAAAGCATTTTAATTTAAAAATAAGTTGTCTCAAATAATTTAAGGCATCTGAGAAAATAACAGTTAATATATGCGGGATATTTTGTGCTAGATGAAATAGATGCAATCCAGCCATAACAGGGCCATAGGACGGGTTTATTAATAGGAGTATGGTGTAAGATGGAATATATTAATTCGTTATTTTCTTTTGTGTGCTTTAAGTATTAATTCAAGATGAAGAGGTTGCTATTAATGAAGAAGATAATTAGTTTTTTAATACCTATATTAATTGCAATTATAAGTGTAATAGCAATTAATAATTTTTTAGATAAGCAGATAGTGAATTTAGTTCAAGAAAAAAATCCATCACTAATTGGTGGTAATTATGGAGATTTAACTAAGGATAGAAGTGTTATAATCAAAAATATATTATCTAATAAAGGTGATTTATTTTTAATGGGTTCATCTGAAATGGGAGTAGCAGTCCCGCAAAATTCCATAAATTTTTTCCCTGTTAATGGAGCAGATTATAATGTAAGCTGTTTTGGACGTGCATATACACAAGATTTACAACAAGCAACTGTACTTGGTGGTAGCGATTTGAAAGAAAATCAAAGAATAGCCCTTGTAGTTTCAATTCAATGGTTTGAAAATTATAAAGGTATGGATGCAGGGGATTTTGTTGTTAATTTTTCAGATATACAATTTTATAATTTTTTAAAAAATCCTAAAATAAGTGAAGAAAATAAGATTTATTATGCTAAGAGAGTATATCAGTTTCTAACTGGTGCAAACAAATATTATCCAGAAGCTTTATATGCAAGATTATATTATAGCGAAAATTCTCTTAAAAATGTGATTATGCTAGCATTTGAACCATATTATAAGGTTAATGAGTATCTATCTAATGTTAAAGATAAAGCATTAATTTATAAGAAACTAAAAGAATTACCGGATAAACAAAGTAATACAGAACTTAAAACAGTTAATTGGCAAGAGGAATATGATAAGGTTGAAAAGGAAAATAGTGAGATTCCATCTACTAACAAATTTCACCTTACTGATGAATACTATAATAATAGGATTGCAGGGATCGAGGATACTATTAAAGGAAGATATAAAGATATGGATCTTGTAAATTCAAAAGAAATGGATGACTATAAATTTCTTTTAAGTGTATGTAAAGACCTTAATATGGAGCCATATATTATATTGCCTCCAGTTAATGGCTGGTATGATGATCACTTAGGATTAGAAAAGGATAGAAGAGATGCATATTATAATACAGTAAAAGGTCTGGCGAATAATACTGGTCTTGATGTTCTTGATTTGAGTGATTATGATTATGAAAAAGATTTTTTAGTGGATGTAATGCATTTGGGAAAAGAAGGGTGGCTTAAGGTAAGTGAAGAGATTTATAAGCACTTTAATAAATAATAGAGATCTAAAAAGAACTATAATATTATCAGTAACCATAGTATTAGCACTGATAGTGTATTTTTTCTATTCATTAAGTGATATGCCATTTGTATATAATCAATTTTAATAGTAGTGGGGGAAGAGATCGTGAAGATATTAGAGAGTATTGATAAATTTGCAAAAACTGAAAGAGTAGCAGTTAAATGTTTAGATAAAGAATTAACGTATAAACAACTTAAAGATTTTTCAGATAAAATAGCAACATATTTATTAGAAGAATTTAAAGAAGACAGAACACCAATTGTTATTTATGGTAATAAGGAAAATGAAATTTTACCTTTAATGATGGGTGCGTTAAAATCAGGCAGAGCTTATGTACCATTAGATATATCTTTTCCAACAGATAGAATAAGTCAAGTAATAGGGGAAGTTAAGCCTAAAATTATATTTAACTGTAGTGAATATCCTATAGATTCAAATAATATACTTCAATTAAATTTAGCTGAAATAAACGATATTTTTAACCATGATTTTGCTGCATCAGCAACAAAGGAAGACTGGGTTAGGGATGAAGATAATTGTTATATCTTATTTACATCTGGTAGTACAGGAAAACCGAAGGGTGTTCAAATAAATAAAAGAAATTTAGATTCATTCATTAGTTGGTTTGAGAAAGATACATATATGGATGAAAGTTCAACAGTAATGTTAAATCAGCCAGCATATTCTTTTGATTTATCAGTAGTTCCATTATACTTAGGATTATGTAATGGAAAAACTTTATTTAGTTTAGCAAAAAGTACATTAAAGGATTTAGGGGAAATGTTCAGTCAATTAGCGCAGTCGAATACAGAATGCTGGGTTTCAACACCTACATTAGCTGATATATGTACTAAGTTTGATGATTTTAATGGAAAAGTAATGAATAAAATTTCAAAGTTTATCTTTATAGGAGAAGTACTTACTAAGAATACCGCAAATATACTTATTGAAAGATTTCCGAGTGCTAAAGTAATAAATGCTTATGGACCAACAGAAGCAACTGTTGCTATTTCTGTAATTGATATTGATGAAAAAATGATAGAAGATGAAAAGGAATTGCCAATAGGATATCCAATGAGTAATTGTGAGTTAAGAATAGAAGACGAACAAGGTAACAAATTAAACGATGGTGAAAAAGGTGAACTTGTTATAAGTGGAGATAGTGTAAGTATAGGATATCTTAATAATCCTGAAATGACGAATAAGGTCTTCTTTAAAACTGCGGACAATAAGCAAGGATATAAGACTGGAGATTTAGGTTATTACGAAAATGGAATATTATATTATTGTGGAAGAAAAGACTTCCAAATAAAATTAAATGGATTTAGAATTGAAATTGAAGATATAGAAAATAACTTTAGAAAAATTGAAAATATAAATAATGTGGCAGTTTTACCTGTGTTTAATGAAGAAAATAAAATTTCTCATTTAACAGCATTTGTAGTTCTTAACGTGGAAAATGAATTATCAAATTTAAAGAATTCTACATTAATAAAAACTGAATTGAAAAAGTTTATACCAGAATATATGATTCCTAGAAACATTAAGATTTTAAAGCAGTTTCCTTTAAATACTAATGGGAAGATTGATAGAAAGAAACTTATGGAGGATTTAAGATGACATTAACTCAATATGGAGATTATTTTTATTTATATATATTAATGATATCTCTAATACCTTCTATTATCTTAGGGTTATTACAAAAGAAAATTAAATATTATGGTATGTTTTTATCAGTATTAATATTAATACTTACATTTGGATTAAAAACTAGACAAATGTTATTACTTTTAATGTTTTTAGCTGGTGAGTTAATATTAATTAAAGTATATTCAATACTTAGAAAAAAAACAGACAATAAATATTTATATTACCTGGTATTATTTCTTTCAGTGACACCAATAATTATATTAAAGGTAAGTCCATTAACAAGATTTAGTACAATAGGATTCATAGGATTATCATATCTTAACTTTAAGGCTATACAGATGATTATTGAAATATATGATAATACTATAAAAGAAATGAGCTTTATAGATACATTGTATTTCTTTATATTTTTCCCAGTGTTAACTTCTGGACCTATAGATAGATCAAGAAGATTTAACGAGGATTTAGAAAAAAAGATAGAAAGAAAAGAGTATATAAATGATTATTTAATACCTGGAATTGAACATATAGCAAGAGGTATAGGGTATAAATTTGTGTTGGCTGCTTTAATTAGCGTCTTATGGATGGATAAAATACCTAAAGATATAACATTCATAAATTCTTTAAATTATATGTATTCATACAGTTTATATTTATTTTTTGACTTTGCAGGATATAGCTCTTTTGCTGTGGGTACGAGTTATATTTTAGGTGTTAGAACTCCGGAAAACTTCAATAAGCCATTTTTGAGTAAAGATATGAAAGAATTTTGGAATAGATGGCACATATCATTATCAAAGTGGTTTGGAGATTACATATATTCAAGATTTGTTTTAAATAGCATGAGGAATAAGAGATTTAAAAATAGAATTATTGCATCTCATGTAGGACAAATGATAACTATGGGAGTTATGGGAATTTGGCATGGCTTAGAATGGTTTTACATATTGTATGGGCTATATCAAGGTTTAGCACTAGTTGGTACGGATATATATCAACGTAAGTCAAAATTCTATAAATCACATAAAAAAGAAAAGTGGTTTCAATATATCCAAATAGTAATAACATTCCATATAGCATGTTTTGGGTTATTGTTATTTTCAGGGTATTTATTTAAAAAGTAGGAGGAATTAAGAATGGAAGAAAAAGTATTAGATATGTTAATTGAAGTAACTGGTAGTGATGATATTGCAGAAGAAAAAGATGCTGATTTATTTGAAGCAGGATTACTTGATTCACTAGGAATAATAGAAGTATTATTAAAGATTGAAGAAATATTTGGATTAAAATTACAGCCAACTGATTTAGAAAGAGAAGATATGGCAACAGTAAATAATTTAGTAGAATACTTAAAAACTAAAATATCTTAAGTTGAATAAATAATATTAAAGAGGCTGATGCAAAATGTACAAAAGCCTTATATGAAAGCAAAAACCATGTATAAATAGAGGTAAATAAATTACTTTATATGCATGGTTTTTCTTAATTAAAAAATATTTTAGTCAAAAACATACATTCTTAATAGAATATAATATGTTAAAATGGAGTAAAATATATTAAATATTATTTTACATACGAAGTAATATTATTTAAGTATAAGTGGTTTGAATTTAGAAAATAGTATAGTTTTAATTTATCAAATTGGATTTAGAAATTATATATGAATAATGGAAAATGGTGATTATATGAAAAAGATAAATTTCAATTTTAAGTATGGATTAAATATATTGGTACGCCTTATAGCTAAAATTAAGCAAGATGATGTATTTGCATTATCGTCTCAATTAGCTTACTATTTAGTATTATCTTTTTTCCCATTTATGTTGTTTTTAATGACATTAGTTGGATTTAGCAAGTTAAGTTCTGGGGATATATTAGAAGGTTTAAATGTTATGCTGCCTAAAAGTGTATTAGAGTTAACCCAGTCAACAATTACAGAAATATTTGATAATCAATATAAAGGACTATTATGGGCATCTATATTTTTAATGATATGGACATCATCATCTGCATTTAAGGCTGTAATAAAAAGTGTGAATAAGGCGTATGATTTTAATGAACACAGATCCTTTATTAAACTTTCTATTATTTCTATGCTGGGGATATTTGGATTAGCAATGATTATTGTATTAGCTTTAGGAATGTTGGTGTTTGGAAATGTAATTGGAGATTATATTACGAATTATTATTCATTGTACAAATTAATAATAATTCTTTGGAATATATTTAGATATGCATTCATAGTTGTTGTTATGATATTTATATTTATAGCTATTTATAAACTTGCACCAGCTAAAATCCTAACTTGGAAAGAAGTAATTCCAGGCGCTGTATTTAGTACTTTAGGATGGGTATTAATATCATTTGTTTTTTCATTTTATATTGATAACTTCAATAATTATTCTAGATTTTATGGGAGTCTAGGAGCTGTATTTATACTTATGACATGGTTATTTATTATATCCATAATATTTATTTTGGGAGTAGAAATAAATTTTGTAATAGCAGAAATCAAAAATAAAGTTGAGCAGTAAAGCAGAAGCATATACTATTATTAAAGTATGTGCTTCTGTTTTCTTTGGTTAATGGAGTAAAAATCTATAACTTACCTATCAGTACGGTGTGATATATTTAATTAAATTCTATTTTAATTGAATAGAAACTACTAAACTGGATATAACTTTAGATGAAAAATATTCAGGAGGTAAGATATGAATAAGATAATATTATTAGGAAGATTAGTTAAGGACCCTGAACTAAGACATAGTGAAAATGGGGATAAGAGTTATACAAAATTTACAATTGCTGTGCAAAGGAATTTTAAATTACCAGATGGAGTTAGGGAAGCAGACTTTATACCAATTAGAGTTTTTGGTAAAAAGGCAGAGGTTATAGTTAAATATACGAGAAAAGGCAGTCTTATTACAATAAGTGGAAGGCTTAGAACTGGAAGTTATGAAGATAGTGAGGGAAATAGAAAATATATAGCAGAAGTTATAGCAGAGGATTTTAAATTTATTGAAAATAAGAAAACAGAGCAACAAGTTTTAGAAAATCAATAAAAGAGTAGAGAAGAAATTTTCATGTGAAAATTTTTAATTTAAACATTCATATATGTTGTAATTTTAATTCTTCAATAAAATTAAGTAATCATAACTAACTTTAACGAAGAGTATTTTTTACAACATATATAATCTATAAATCTGTTAATAATATATTTATATAGAAATAAAGATATATATATAATTTAAACCAATAGTACTAAGCAAATTAAAAATAGAATATGTTATATTATTAAATTTTCATTTAATAATACTAAATGTATAGTAAAAATAGAAAACTTAAAAATAAATGTTCTAATAAGTAAATATAGTATATATTCAAAATATATACTATAAAAAAATATTTATACAAAAGATGTTGTATTTATATAAGAATGTGTTATAATAAAGATGTAAACGATATCGAAAAAGATATATTTTTCAATTATGGTTAAACAAAAAAAGAGATTATGAGGTGAAAAAAGAGCTGGTAGCTCTTTTTTTATTTGAGAAAATAAAAGTTTGTTTAAATATAGCATAAACTTTGAACTAAATATATATGTAATAAAAATGTCATAAATTTCGACAAACAATTCTTTGATTATGAAAATTTGAAGTATGTATATGTTGTAAAAGCAAAATGAAGAAGTTTTATTGTCAATAAAAAAAATATGAATTATGAAATCCAGGACAGGCTTTGACAATTTATTGACACACCATATGATAGTATAATATTTAGAAGAAAGTTTATTACTATTATTAAATATTTGAGGAGTTGAGGGGTTATGAATTTAGTTGATGAATATATATCTATACATAAGGGTGAAGATGTTGAATATAGATATGTATACAGACTTATAAAAAAAGATTTTAGGGGAATAACTGCGTATGGAATTGAGATTGAAAGGAAAGATTATATTGGATTGGCAAGTGTAAACTTGGAAAGGGAAAAAATAGAAATAATTTCAGCACATAGACATAAAGTTAAACAATTACTTATTAAGCTGTATACCAATCAAGTATCTCCGTATCATTTAATTGATCTTGTAGGGAGTTATGTAGATGAGTATGCATATGAATTTGATAGTGGAATGGAAGAAAAAGTTGTAAATTAATATAAAAGAATAGTTAAGAATTTACGCCAATGTATGGTAAAATATTACTAAGAGAGGCGATAAATTATGATTATTGGAATTGGAACTGATATAATAGAAATTAAGAGAATAGAGAAAGTAATAAATAGAACTAGTAGTTTTATTGAAAAATCATTTACGCATAATGAAATTGAGTATTTTAAATCAAAAGGATTAAAAGGGAATGTAATAGCTGGAAATTTTGCAGCGAAAGAGGCGATTAGTAAGGCCATTGGAACTGGATTTAGAGGATTTGGGTTAAAGGATATTGAAGTTTTAAGAGATGAGCTTGGAAAACCAATTGTAAAGCTAAGTGATAAAGTTTATGAATTATTAGATGTAAAAGAATTTAATATGCATATTAGTATTTCACATAGCAAAGAAAATGCAATAGCCTATGCAGTAATGGAGGTGATATAATGCTTGAAGTTTTTTCAGTGGATCAGTGTAAGGAAATGGATAAACAAAGTATTATACATATAGGAATCCCAGGAATTATACTCATGGAGAATGCTGCAATAGGTATATTTAAAGAAGTTGTTAATAAAGGGGAGTCATTTTTAATATTATGTGGCAAAGGGAATAATGGAGGGGACGCTCTAGCATTATCCAGACATTTAATATTAGCGGGGAGAAAAGTAAGAGTTTATATTGTAAGTACAGATAAAAATTATACTTCAGATTTCCGAACTAATTTTAATATATTGAAAAAATTAATAAATGAAAGAGATCTTTTATTTATAACCTCAGAAAACGATATAGATGAGCTTATAACTAAGGATTTAGAAAGTTATGATGTTATTGTAGATGGGATTTTTGGAGTTGGACTTAACAAAGATTTGACAGGAATGTTTAAAAAAATTATAGAATATATAAATTCCTATGGGAAGTTTATAGTTTCGATTGATGTTCCATCTGGTTTGGACTGCGATTTGGGTATTGAGAGGGGAATTGCAGTACATGCTAATGTTACTTATACATTTGAAGTCATTAAAAAAGGATTTTTAAGTTATAAAGCAATTAATTGTATTGGCAATATGAATATATTAAAAATAGGTATACCAGAATATGTTAAAAAGGCCAATGCACAAGATTTTTATATTTTAGAAGAACATGAATATAAACAATTGCTTCCTAAAAGAGAAGTATATGGTCACAAGAGAAGTTACGGTAGAGCATTAGTTGTAGCAGGTAGAAGGGGATTTACAGGAGCAGCTTTCATTACAACAGAATGTACAGTTAGAACGGGAGCAGGATTAACAACATTAATATGTAATGAGGACGTTCAAATAGCACTAGGGAATAGATTAATAGAAGCTATGACATTAACTTGGAAGGATAATGTCATAGAACTTATAAAAGGTGCTGATTCTATTGCTTTTGGACCTGGAATTGGAACAGGGGACAGGGAAAAAAAGTTATTAGAAGAAGTTATTAATAAGAGTAGTTGTCCAATTGTAATTGATGCAGATGGGATAACATTGCTGGGGCAAAATAAGTCCGTATTAAATAATTTAAAGGACAGAACAATTATTACTCCGCATCCAGGGGAAATGGCACGCTTTTTAGGCGTAACAGTTGAAGAAGTGGAAGAAAATAGAGTTGATATAGCAAAAGAAGTAGCTAGAAAATATGGAATAATTGTTTTATTAAAGGGATACAATACTGTAATTTCAAACGGAAAAGACGTTTATATAAATCCAACTGGTAATAGTAAAATGGCATCAGGTGGAATGGGAGATGCATTGACGGGAATAATAAATGGATTTTTGTCACAAGGAGTTAACTTAGAGCAAGCAGCTCTTTTAGGTGCGTATATCCATGGGAAAATAGCTGATAGGCTAGGAAAAAAATTTTACATAGTAAATGCAAGAGATATTATAGGTGAATTGCCAAAAGAAATTAATGCTATTTTTAAATAGGCATAAAACTTCAAAGATTTTCATAAATAGTAGTAATTAAGTAATAAATCTTTGGAGGAATTATAAATTTGAACAAAATTTTATTCAATAAAAAATTAATCATAGGTATTTTAATTTTTACTCCCGTATTCATGATTTTATTAGTTATTTTATTTAGGAATTCGATTAATCCTTCGAATGAAAGTATCATTAATGAATTAAAGAATACGAAATTTTATAGCAGTAAAGTAAATTATGTATTTAAAAATTCAAAATCACAATTTGAAGAAAATACGATTCAGTATTATGGTTTTGATAAGGGAGCTAGGATAGAATTTAAAGATGGATATGAAAGAATTAAGGTATATAAGGGGGGCGAAATTAAGGTAAAAGAAAATAGTGATGAAGAATATATTCTTAACAAGGATATAGATACAATTTATCCACTAGCATTTATAGAAAATATTTTATCAAATTTAGAAAATGCTAAAATTAAAGAGGTTAAGACTGAGTGGAGTGACTCAATTTATTTGCAAGTTGATATCACATATAATAGTAATAATAAACATTTAAATAAGGCTGAGTTTTTTGTAGACAAAAATAAAGGGGTTCCAGTCATATTGAAGATTTTAGATGATAATAATAAAGAAAGAATAATAATAACTTATAAAGATTTTAAAAAAGAAAAAAGTTTAAGTGATCATTTATTTTAAAACAATAAGTTTATTAAAATTGAAATCAGGCCCGCATTAACATTAAAAATGATATACTATTTTTGAAGATTTTGTAAAGTACATACATAAGTCGTGAGAAAACTTATGATTAAAAAATGGGAAACAAATAAATACCTATAAGATGACAAATAAGTAATCCAAATCCTTTGACAGGTTGACATAATTTGCAATATAATCATAGTTAAGAATAACTTTTTACTGCTATGGAGGCGAAGCTATGTCAATAATTAATCTAAATAATATGAAAAACAAAAAAAAAGAAAATATGAAGAATAATGAAATTAAAAAAAAGGACAAAATTAAAAAAAATAGTGGAATTATGGAGAATTCGTTAATACAATATATTAATGAAGGATTTTCAGCAGATTTTGAAGAAATAATGAAAACTGGATATCAAGATATGGCTGAAATAAATTTAGAATATTCTAGATTAGGTTTTGAGTATATGTTAGACGATGTTAATGAGTATGAGGCATGGATTTGCGGAGTGTGATTAATTAAAAATGGCAAACATTGTGGTAAAAAGAGGGGAAATTTTCTATGCGGATTTAAGTCCAGTCATAGGATCAGAACAGGGGGGCATAAGACCTGTTATTATAATACAAAATGATATTGGGAATAGATATAGTCCTACAGTTATTGTAGCTGCAATAACATCACAAATAAATAAAGCTAAGCTTCCTATTCATGTTGAAATTTCATCAGAAGAATATGGATTAAATAGAGATTCTGTTGTCTTACTGGAACAGATAAGAACATTGGATAAGAGAAGATTAAAAGAAAAAATTGGACATATGACTGATGCAGACATGAAAAAGGTTAATAAGGCATTGTTAGTTAGCTTGAATTTAAATTAAATAATTTGAATAATTGGGGTAGTATAAATAATAAATTTTTATTTATGCTACTCTTTTTATACGATTTCGTATATTATATAGTCGATAGAACATAAAAAGTATATCACATTTACGAATAGAGTATACAAATAAAAACTTCTATGTTAGAATAAATATGTTAAAAATGAAACATACTATAAATGAGTAAATTAATACTAGGGGGTCTATTAATGAATAAACAATACGAACTTGAAGAAGTTTCAAAGTTAATAAGAAAAGACATAGTATCTATGTTGACAGAATCAGCATCAGGTCATCCAGGTGGATCTTTATCAATAGCTGATATTATGGCTGTTTTATTCTTTAAAGAAATGAATATAAACATATCTAATGATAAGGATCCAAATAGAGATAGATTTGTTTTATCAAAGGGTCATGCAGCACCAGCATTATATAGTGCTTTAGCTAGAAAAGGATACTTAGAAGTAGATGAATTAAAAACTTTAAGGCAAGTTAATTCAAGATTACAAGGTCATCCTAATATGAATGATTTACCAGGAATTGATATGTCTACAGGATCACTTGGGCAAGGAATTTCTGCAGCTGTAGGAATGGCATTAGCAGGAAAGCTTGATAAAAAGGATTATAGGGTTTATGCTATTATGGGTGATGGAGAGCTTGAAGAAGGTCAAGTTTGGGAAGCAACTATGTCAGCAGCCCATTATAAATTAGATAATTTAACTGCATTTATAGATAACAATGGATTACAAATAGATGGTAATATAGAAGATGTAATGAATCCAGGACCAATAGATAAAAAATTTGAAGCTTTTGGATGGAATGTTTTAAAAATTAATGGACATGATTATGATGAAATTATAAATGCAATTTCAAAAGCAAAAGAATTTAAAGGAAAACCAACTGCTGTTATATGTAATACTATAAAAGGTAAAGGTGTTTCATTCATGGAAAATCAAGCAGGATGGCATGGAACAGCTCCAAGTAAAGAGCAATGTGAGCAAGCATTAAAGGAAATTGGAGGGGAAAACTAATGGGGAATAAAATAGCAACTAGAGAGGCTTATGGTAAAGCTTTAGTAAAACTTTCAAATTTAAACGAAAATGTTGTAGTATTAGATGCAGATTTATCAAAATCAACTAAAACAGCAGATTTTAAAGCTGTAGCACCAGAAAGATTCATAAATATGGGGATAGCAGAATCAAACATGATGGGGGTTGCAGCTGGACTTTCAACTTGTGGAAAGATTCCATTTGCCAGCACATTTGCAATGTTTGCAGCAGGAAGAGCTTTTGAACAAATTAGAAATTCAATATGCTACCCAAAGCTAAATGTTAAGATTTGTGCAACGCATGCAGGATTAACAGTTGGAGAAGATGGAGCTACTCATCAATCAATTGAAGATATATCATTAATGAGAAGTATTCCAAACATGATAGTAATTAATCCAGCAGATGCTGTAGAGACAGAAGCTGCAATACTTGCAGTAGCAGAATATAATGGACCTTGCTATGTGAGATTAGGAAGATTAGCAGTTAGTGTTATAAATGATAATGATAGCTATAAATTTGAAATTGGAAAAGGTGTGACATTATCACAAGGTAATGATGTTACTATAGTAGCAACTGGTATGATGGTTGAGCTTGCTTTAGAAGCTAAGGAACAATTGGCTAAAGATGGAATTGAAGCAAGAGTTATAAATATACATACAATAAAGCCTATTGACAAGGAATTATTAATTAATGCAGCTAAGGAAACAGGAACAATAGTTACTGTAGAAGAGCATAGTGTAATTGGTGGTTTAGGATCAGCAGTTGCAGAAGTTGTGACAGAAGAATATCCAGTTCCTGTAGTAAAGGTAGGAATAAAAGATACTTTTGGTGAAAGTGGAAAACCAAATGAGCTTTTAAAAGCTTATGGATTAACAACAGAAGCCATAGTAGAGCATAGTAAGAAAGCTATTTCATTAAAGAAGTAATTAAATTATTAATATAAATATAGATGTAAAACAATTCAAGAGTGAATATAATAGAATATATTAACGATACAGGATATAAAGTTATGAAATAGCTAGATATCCTGTATTTTTTAATGGCGAAAAAATTATACACATATAAAAAAATGCGCACATATAAAAAAGGTGCGAAGCACAATTAAGAACATTTCACTTATTAAAAGAGTGCGAAGCACAATTAGGAACTTATTAAGCACAATTAAAAACAATTCACATATAAAAAAGGAAAATATGATAAAGCTTAGTGATAGAGAGTATAATTTACAATGGGGGATAAAATCACTATAAGGATTTTTAAATATATTTTTAAGGAAAAACTGCGATTTTCAACCTAAATTGCCAAGAGGGTACCCTAAAGGGCATGGATTGTGAATTGTTAATTGAAAATTAGAACATAGTACAGTCACTTTTGTTTTATTGAATAAACAAAAATAAAAAAGGAAAACTATAAAAAAGGGGAAGATAGATATGAGTTTAGAAAAATTTAAAGAGTATGTAATAATAACATTAGGAATAATATTAGTAGCATTATCAGTAGAATATTTTTATGCACCCAATAATATTGCAGCAGGTGGAGTAACAGGGGCAGCTATAGTAATAAATGCAATTATGCCTAATTTATCAATTGGAATGTTAACTTTAGTTTTAAATGTAGTTTTATTTGTAGTTGCATTTGCATTTATTGATGGAAAGTTTGGAGTGAAGACAATTTATGCAAGCTTGGGATTATCTGTAATATTGTGGATTATAGAAAAGTTTTTTAATCCAGTAGCTGTAACTAATGATTTAATGATGGCTACTGTCTTTGGAACGTTAATTTCAGCAGTTGGTATGGCATTTGTATTTAATGAAAATGCATCAACTGGAGGAACTGATATATTAGCTAAGATTTTAAATAAATTCTTTCATTTAGATATAGGAAAATCACTATTAATAGTGGATTTTATAATAACTTTTGCAAGTATATTAGCATTTGGAATAAATGTAGGTTTATATGCTATGTTAAGTGTAATATTACTTGGATTAGTAGTAGATAGGCTTATAGAAGGATTTAATGTATGTAAAAGTGTATTTATAATAAGTAAAAAGAATGATGAAATAAGTAAATATATAATATATACACTAGATAGAGGATGTACATTTTTAAAAGGAATGGGAGCTTATACAGGTGAAGAAAATGATGTGTTATATGCAGTTATAAGCAGAAATCAATTTATAAAATTAAAGAAATTTATAAAAGAAATAGATCCGCAAGCCTTTATAACAGTAGGAGAAGTTCATGAAGTATTAGGTGAAGGATTTAAGGATATAGATTAGAATTTGGAATATCGAGGTTCATATGTCAATAATAGCTTCATAATTTAATAAAATTGTATAACATTACAAAGTATTCTTATGTTATAATTAACTTTGTAAGTTTTGCAATTTATTTGCAAGATATACGACTAAAGTGAAAATTTTTAGGTAAAAGTTTATAATTTTAGTTTAATTTGTACCCTTAGAATGTTAAGTATCTTTAATGTGTACTGATATAACTAGATAAGGGGTATGTGTATCTGCAGGTAATAAATTCAGCCTTAAGGTCACAATCTAACAAGATGAAGTACCAGTCTAGGGTATTCACATTTTTAGGCAGAAGCTGAGAAAATGGAAAATTAAAATGGCTAACCATAAGGAAGATGAAGGAGTGTTTGAGTATGATCGAATTTAGAGGAATATCCAAAATTTATGATAATAATGTAAAAGCATTATCAGACGTTAATATAGAAATAGAAGCAGGCGAATTTGTGTTTTTAGTAGGGCCAAGTGGATCCGGTAAATCTACATTTATAAAGATGATTTTAAAAGAAGTAGAACCTACTAATGGAAAAGTAATAGTTGGTGACAAAGATTTATCTGCTATTACTAGAAAACAGATTCCTTATTATAGAAGAAAGATAGGAATGGTGTTCCAAGATTTTAGATTAATACAAAATCTTAATGTATATGAAAATGTTGCATTTGCGATGAGAGTTGTAGAGGCGTCACCAAAAGATATTAGAAGAAGAGTGCCAATGGTTCTGTCTTTGGTTGGTTTATCTCATAAATATAAGATGTTTCCTAATGAGTTATCAGGAGGAGAGCAGCAAAGAGTTTCATTAGCAAGAGCATTGGTTAATAATCCATCTGTATTAATAGCCGATGAACCTACTGGTAATTTAGATCCAGATACAGCACGTGAAATAATGTCATTGCTTGAGGATATAAATAAAGCTGGAACTACTATTTTAATGGCTACTCATGCTAAAGAAATTGTTGACTATATGAAAAAAAGAGTTATAGCCATTGAAAAAGGTGAAATTGCTAGAGATGAAAAGAGAGGTAAGTACGAAGATGAAAATTAATACTATTACACATTTTATTAAAGATGCATTTGTAAGTTTAAAGAGAAATAGAACTATTAGTATTGCTTCAGTAATTACTGTTCTTATAACTTTCTTTGTTTTAGGAATATTTATGCTTGTGGCCGCTAATATTAACAAAGGAATTAGTACAGTTCAAAATAAAGTTGAACTTAAAATTTATCTCAAGGATGATATAAAATTACTTGATCAAAGAGAAATTGAAATAAAATTAAGAGAATTTGATGGCGTTAAAGATGTAATATACCAATCAAAAGAAGACGAGTATAATAATATAAAAGTAACTAATGAAGGATTAGTACAAGGATATACATTTCAAACAAACCCATTTGATGCATCATTTACAGTAAAGTTAGAAGCACCTGAGTATGCGGCTACTATAACTGAAGGAATAAAAGATTTTGAAGGAATTGATGTAATTGGAGGGCAGCAACAAGAATTGGTTGATACAATTATTAAGATAGTAAATGGTATAAGGGCAATCGGAGTTGGACTATTTGCTATATTAGTAGGGGTTTCAGTTTTCTTAATAATGAATACAACAAAATTAACAGTATATTCAAGAAGAAGAGAAGTTGGAATTATGAAGTTTGTAGGTGCTACTGATTGGTTTATTAGATGGCCATTTGTTATAGAAGGTATGGTAATAGGCTTAGCTGGAGCAACATTATCGTGTGTAGCATTATATTTTACCTATAATGCATTAGTAAGATGGGCAACTGCTCAATTCTTGTTTATAACTCTTGTACCAACAAATTATATTTTATCAACATTATCATGGGAATTTATGCTTGGTGGGATAGTAGTCGGGGGAATTGCAAGTATAATTGCTTTAAGAAAATTCTTGGTAGTATAATTTTAAAAAGTAAGTACAATATAATAAGGAAAAATAAACTCTAACATCATGTAATATTTAAGAGAGAGTAGTATTATAATACATTTAAGGCACATAAAAAGATAATAGTTAAGATGAAGTATATATATTATATCTTTGGTCTGTTATTTTATTTAATGTGTCTTAATCTATAAAAATATTATATTGGCGTTATCGTATAATGCATATGAAAGGAAGTCTTTATAGGTGCGAGACTCAAAAAATTATATATTTGCAAACAATAAAGTAAACAGAAACAGAATAATAATACCAATAATTTCTTGCATAGCAATTTTTGCATTGGTGGCAATTATTGGATTTGCATCTTTTTGTGCAGGAAATTATGCTGCAACTAGAGGTATATTTTTAGTGAAAACACCATCAGAACAAGTCCAAAATACAGCGCAGCAACTTAATGACAGGAGTAAATATGCAGCACTTTTTCAAGTTAGGGATAAATTGATTGAAAAATTTGATGGAGATGTTGATGACAATAAGCTTTTAGAAGGTGCTATTAAAGGAATGACAAATTCATTAAATGATCAATATACAATGTTCATGAATAAAGAGGAATTTGCTGCATTAATGAAACAAAGCAGTGGTAATATTACAGGAATAGGTGTTACTATAACTTCAAAAGATAATAAATTAACAATTATTGATACAATTAAAGATTCACCAGCTGATAGAGCAGGATTAATAGCAAATGATGTTATTGAAAAAATAAATGATATAGAGTTATCTGGAGATGATTCTCAAAAGGCTGTATCTATAATTGGAGAAGCTAAAAATTCAGAATTAAAACTAACAATTAAAAGAGCTGGTGTAGATGAATTTGATGTTAATATAGTTCCGGAAAAAGTTAAAATTAAATCTGTTGAAGGCTCTATGATGAATTCCAATATAGGATATATTCGTATAGAAACTTTTATGAATGAAAATACAACAGAAGATTTTAAAAATGTTATTGAAGATTTGAGAGCACAGGGTATGAAAGGAATAATTTTGGATTTAAGAGAAAATCCAGGAGGATTATTAACGGAAGCAGTAGGTGTTGCTTCTCAGTTTATACCAAAGGATAAAATAATAACTTATACTATTGATAAGTATGATAATAGATATGAGTCAGTATCAATTGGTGGAGTGGCAGAAGGAACTCCTCTGGTTATACTAGTTAATGGAAACAGTGCGAGTGCTTCCGAAGTTGTTACAGGAGCATTAAGAGATTATAAATTAGCAACAACTATAGGTGAAACTACTTTTGGAAAGGGAATAGTACAACAATCATTTAAATTTGATGATGAAATTGGTGGGCTAAAAGTAACTATTTCAAAATATTATACACCAAATGGTGAAAATATTCATAAAAAAGGAATAACGCCAGATGTTGAAATTAAAACATCTGTAGGAATAGATGAAAGTGGATATGATAAAAATACAGATGAGCAGTTAAAGGCAGCAATGGAAAAAATACAAGAAAAGGTACAGTAGGGGGAAATAAAATGGATTTAGTAATATATACATTAAGGAATGTTGCAGGTGCAATAATAGCACCTCCATTAGTATTTATATTGATTGCCTTAGCTGTAATATTGTATTTAAAAAATAAGAAGATAGTGACTATGCAAAAATTAATTTTAGGAGGTAGTGTAAATTCATCTATTGAACTTACACTATCTCAACTTGTTTTAGGAATTTTAGGGGGAGCTATAGGAAGTTTGATTCTTACTAGTCTAGGTGTTGTTTTTAGTTTGAATTCAGGTATTTCATATTTGTTTATAATATCTATATTTTTAATGTTTGTAAAACCAAGATTAATATGCTTTTCTTATTCAGGAGCTATTTTAGGTGCTGTCAGTATTTTAATTAAGCTTGCAAGTGAATTTGCACCAACAGTTGTAAGTGATCAAATATTAAATATTGATGTTTTATACTTAATGATTTTTGTTGGAGTTTTTCACATTATTGAAGGACTGTTAGTTACAATTGATGGTGATAGAGGTGCAGTGCCCATATTCACTAATAGAGATGGAAAGATTTTAGGAGGATATGCATTAAAGAGATATTGGGTATTGCCTATAGCAATAATGATTGCAATTGCTATAAATAATTCCTCCATGAATTACATGACAGAATATATAGAAAATCCAAAGTGGTGGCCATTGATTAAATCATCTTCAGGGATTAGTTTAATAGCTAGCAGCGTGATTTCAATATTTCCTCTTTATGCGATTTTAGGATACTCTTCAATCACTTTTACAAGGAGTAAAAGGGAAAAGGCAGTATCTTCAGGTATTCATATATTAATTTATGGAATTGTCTTAACGTTTGTAGCTCAAATTGCTAGATTTGGAATTTGGGGTGGAATAATAGTTGTAGGATTTGCACCATTTGCTCATGAATTTATGTTAAAACTCCAAACAAAAAGTGAACAAAAAAGAGAGCCCAAGTTTGTAAGTGATGAAGAAGGTTTAATGATTTTAGAAATTTCACCAAATTCTCAAGCTAAAGAATTTGGTGTTAATATTGAAAGTAAGTTGTTGTCAATAAATAATAAAAATATTAATTCAGAAGCAGAAGCATACTCTATTATAAAAGAAAATTTAAACAATGCAGTTCTTAAAATTAAAGATTCAAAAGGAATAATAAAAGATATTGAATTTAGGCATAATAGAAATACAAGGCTTGGTATGTTATTAGTACCTAGAAGTGTTGATAAAGGAGAAATTGTATCTATTGAAGACAATAGTTTTAAAAGTGTTTTCGATACAATAAAGAGTTCTGAAAATAATGGGAATAATAACCATAGAAATGATAAAGTTGATCAAGACCAAGAAAGAAGAAAATAGAGGTAAAAAATTATAAGGTGGCGTTGCCATCTTTTTCTTTAATAATTTATGTTGTTTTTTGGGAAATAAAGAATATAATCCATATGAACTAAAAATAAATGACATAATTTATTGACTTAATAGTTACAGCAAAGTAAAATATACATATAATACGAATGTTTGTTCGGAGATGGAGGTAGTATAATGGGAGAATTTAAAATACATTCTAAATTTAAACCTACAGGAGATCAGCCACAAGCTATTGAAAAGTTAGTGGGTTCAATAACAAAAAATAATAGAGCACAAACTTTGTTAGGAGTAACTGGTTCGGGAAAAACATTTACTATGGCAAATATTATTGAAAGACTCCAAAGACCTACTATAATTTTAGCTCATAATAAAACTTTGGCAGCACAACTATGTTCGGAATTCAAAGAGTTTTTTCCTGATAATATAGTTGAATATTTTGTATCTTACTATGACTATTATCAGCCAGAAGCATATGTACCTCAAACAGATACATTTATAGACAAAGATGCATCAATAAATGATGAAATAGATAAATTAAGACATTCAGCTACTTCAGCTCTTTTTGAGAGAAGAGATGTAATAATAGTTGCATCTGTTTCTTGCATATATGGATTAGGTAATCCAGATGAATATAAAAAATTAACGATAAGTCTTAGACCTGGAATGGAAAAAGAAAGAAATGAAGTTATAAAAGAGCTTATAGAAATTCAATATGAAAGAAATGATATAGATTTTTCAAGAGGAACTTTTAGAGTTAGAGGAGATTCCTTAGATATAATTCCTGCATCATATTCTAATAAAGGAATTAGGGTTGAGTTTTTTGGAGATGAAATTGAGAGAATAAGGGAATTTGATGTATTAACAGGTACTATTCTTGGAGAAAGAAAGCATGTTGCAATAACTCCTGCTTCTCACTTTGCAACGTCTAAGGAAACCATTGAAAGATCTATTGAATATATTGAAGGAGAATTAGAAGAAAGACTTAGAGAGCTTAACGCTCAAGATAAACTTTTAGAAGCACAAAGATTAAGACAAAGAACTAATTTTGATATTGAAATGATAAAAGAAGTGGGATATTGCAGCGGCATAGAGAATTATTCAAGAATATTAGATGGAAGAGCCTCTGGAACACCTCCTAAGACTTTAATAGATTATTTTCCAGAAGATTATTTAATGTTTATTGATGAGAGTCATGTAACATTACCTCAAGTTAGAGCAATGTATGCAGGAGATAGGTCAAGAAAAAATACATTAGTTGACTATGGATTTAGACTTCCGAGTGCCTATGACAACAGACCTTTAAAGTTTGAAGAATTTGAAAAGAAAATCAGTCAAGTGGTTTTTGTTAGTGCAACTCCAGCTACTTATGAAATAGATCATTCAGAAGAGATTGCCGAACAAATCATAAGACCTACAGGGTTATTAGATCCTGAAATAATTATAAGACCAATTAAAGGGCAAATAGATGATTTATATGGAGAAATTAATAAGGTAAAAGAAAACGGATTTAGAACTTTGATAACAACTTTGACTAAGCGAATGGCAGAGGATTTAACTAAGTATTTTAAAGAGCTAGGAGTTAAGGTTACATACATGCATTCAGAGATTGAGACTCTAGAGAGAATAAAGATTATAAGGGATCTAAGACTTGGAGAATATGATGTATTAGTTGGAATAAATCTTTTGAGAGAAGGTTTAGATATACCAGAAGTTGCTTTAGTTGCAATTTTAGATGCTGATAAGGAAGGTTTTTTAAGATCAGAAACATCCTTGATACAAACTATAGGAAGAGCAGCTAGAAATTCAGAAAGCAAGGTTATAATGTATGCAGATAATATAACAAAATCTATGGATAAAGCTTTAAAAGAAACTGAAAGAAGAAGAACAATACAAAAAGAATATAATTTAAAGAATGGAATGGTACCAACAACTATAATTAAAGATGTTAGAGAGATTATAGAGGCTACAAAGATTTCAGAGGAAATTGCAGATTATAAGGCAGACGGCAGCAAGAATCTTACAAAGAAAGAAAAGAATAAGTTAATCAAAGATTATACTGAAGAAATGTTATTAGCTGCAAAAAATCTTCAATTTGAAAGAGCAGCTGAACTTAGAGACATTGTAAATCAGTTGAAAGGTAAGAGTTAAGGAGAAAATTCTGACGAATTTTAATTAAAGTTTTTATTTTGAGGCTAATTTTTAGAATTTATAGATTAATTTACGATTATAAAAAAGTTATGAATAGTGGTTAATTTTCTCTGATTACCTTTAAAAAGCTATTCTGAATGTTAATTGTCTGGTTAAAGGAATCGTGATTGTTAATATATTATGCAAAAATAAAAGTGATAAAGTTATCATAAAATTGTTAACTGTTACTTGTTAACTGTTAACTAAATTCAGGGGGTTGTAATGAACGATAAAATAATAATTAAAGGTGCAAAAGTTAATAATTTAAAGAATATTAGTTTAGAGATACCAAGAGACAAATTAGTTGTATTTACAGGATTATCAGGTTCTGGTAAGTCATCTTTAGCTTTTGATACATTGTATGCAGAAGGACAAAGAAGATATATGGAATCTTTATCTTCTTATGCAAGGCAGTTTTTAGGTCAAATGGATAAGCCTAATGTTGAACATATAGAAGGCTTATCACCAGCTATATCAATAGACCAAAAGACTACGAGTAAAAATCCAAGATCTACTGTTGGAACAATAACAGAAATTTACGATTATTTAAGACTATTATATGCAAGAGTTGGAACTCCACATTGTCCAAAGTGTGGAAAGGAAATTACTCAACAATCCGTTGATCAAATTGTTGATAAGATTATGAGCTATGGGGATAAAACTAAACTTCAAATATTATCACCCATAATAAAAGGAAGAAAAGGGACTCATGAAAAAGTATTAGAAAATATAAAGAAAAATGGTTTTGTAAGAGCTAGAATAGATGGAGAAATTTACGATTTAACTGAAGAAGAAGTAAAATTAGATAAAAATAAAAAACATAATATAGAAGCTGTAATAGATAGAATTGTTATAAAAGAAGGTATTGAAGGAAGACTTACAGAATCTATAGAAGCGTCACTGAAAATGGGAGAAGGCTTAGTAATAGCAAGTATTATTGACGGACATGATACTTTATTTAGTGAAAACTTTGCTTGTGCAGAATGTGGAATAAGCATTGGTGAATTAGCGCCTAGATTATTTTCATTTAATGCTCCATTTGGTAAATGTGATACTTGTGATGGTCTTGGAACTTTAATTGAAATAGATGAGAAATTAGTAATTCCAAATAGAGAACTAAGTATTATGGATGGTGCTGTAGCTAGTTGGGGAAGTGGAAGACTTAAAGAAGATTCATGGACTTATGCTATACTTAAAGCATTAGAAAAAGAATATGGATTAGATTTAAATATGCCAGTAAAAGATTTAGATAAGAAGCATATTGATTTACTTTTATATGGAACAAATGGAAATAAATTTAAGATAGAGTATACAAAAGATGGTGTTAAAGCAATATATAGTTATGCTTATGATGGAGAAATAAATTCTTTAAATAGAAGATACAGAGAAACTAATTCAGATGTGATAAAAAGTGGAATTGAACAATATATGAGTGATGATTTCTGTCCTAAGTGTAAAGGGGCAAGATTAAATGATGAAGCCTTAGCAGTTACTGTTAGTGGAAAAAATATATATGAGTTTACAATTATGTCAATAAAAGATGAATTAGATTTTATAAATGGAATAGAATTTTCTGAAAAGAATAAAATTATTAGTGAACAAATTATAAGAGAAATTAAAAACAGATTACAGTTTTTATTAGATGTAGGGCTTGATTATTTAAGTTTAAGCAGAAATTCAGGAACTTTATCAGGTGGAGAATCACAGCGAATAAGACTTGCAACTCAAATAGGGTCATCACTTATGGGAGTTTTATACATTTTAGATGAACCTAGTATTGGCTTGCATCAAAGAGACAATGACAGATTAATAGGTACTTTAAAAAACTTAAGAGATGTTGGAAATACAGTAATAGTAGTAGAACATGATGACGATACTATAAAAGAAGCAGATTACATTGTTGATATTGGGCCTGGTGCTGGAGAACATGGAGGAGAAGTAGTTGTTGCTGGTACTCTTGATGAAGTTAAAGCCTGTAAAGAATCATTAACAGGACAATATTTAACAGGGAAAAAATTAATAAAAGTACCTGAAACAAGAAGAAAAGGTAACGGACAAAGTATAAAAATCGTAGGTGCGAAGGAAAATAACTTAAAGAATATAAATATATCAATTCCACTTGGAACATTAACGTCAGTTACGGGAGTTTCAGGTTCTGGAAAAAGTACTTTGGTAAATGAAATACTTTATAAAGGATTAAATAAGTTAATAAACAAGAGTAAAAAACCTGTTGGAAAACACAAAGAAATAATAGGGTATGAGAACATAGATAAAATAATAGATATAGATCAAAGCCCAATTGGAAGAACACCACGTTCGAATCCTGCGACTTATACAGGTACATTTGATATGATAAGAGAGCTTTTCTCACAAACCCAAGAAGCTAAAATGAGAGGTTATAAGCAAGGAAGGTTTAGTTTTAATGTTAAAGGTGGAAGATGTGAGGCTTGTTCTGGAGATGGAATTATAAAGATAGAAATGCAATTTTTATCTGATGTATATGTACCATGTGAGGTATGTAAGGGAAAGAGATACAATAGAGAAACACTAGAGGTTAAATACAAAGGCAAAAATATAGACGATGTATTAAATATGACAGTTGAAGAAGGTGCGAAGTTCTTTGAGAATATCCCTAGAATTGAAAATAAATTAAGAACATTAAATGATGTTGGATTAGGATACATTAGATTAGGGCAGCCATCAACTCAATTATCAGGTGGAGAGGCTCAAAGAATAAAATTAGCAACTGAATTATCAAAAAGAAGTACAGGAAAGACATTATATATATTAGATGAACCAACAACAGGATTACATGTAGATGATGTAAGCAGATTAATAGAAATTCTTCAAAGATTAGTAGAAGCAGGAAATACAGTGGTTGTAATTGAACATAATTTAGATATGATAAAATGTGCAGATCATTTAATTGATTTAGGTCCAGAAGGTGGAGATAAGGGTGGAACTCTTATTAAAGCAGGAACTCCAGAAGAACTATGTAACGCTGAAGCATCATATACAGGAAATTACTTAAAAAAACTATTGTTTTAGGGAAAGATTTATATAAGAATAGTACTTGTATTAAGCTAAATGGTATTTGAAAAAGTCATCATTTTAGAAAAGAGTTTAAATCACAGTGGATGAATTAGTAAAAGAAAGAATTGTAGTACTTATGACAAATTCAAGTTGCCATCGTCAATTATTCATACAAAAGTAATACTTTTGTATGTCAGACTTGATTTTTTGTTGTATAATCATTAATAAGGCATGTAAAAATAATTAAATATATATAGTAAGTTATTTTTACATGATTATGATTACAGTAATAGATATTGAGGTGAAAATATGAGTTTTTCAAAAATGATTGCTGGAGTTTTTGGAATAGTTTTTATTGTTATATTATACGTAATAATATACTATGCATTAAAGATAATGTATAAGGATGTTAAAAATGGTGGAAAAAAGAGAAGGCCAACTGTAGCAAAAGGAAATTATGGATTAGAAATTATAAATTCAGGCAATGGCAAAGATCTAAAAGATGGTTCCATTATTCCAATAAGATCAGATTTGACAATAGGTAGAAAAGAAGATAATTCAATTGTTTTATCAGATCAACATGTTTCGGGGAACCATGCTAAGATCATATTGAGAAATAATTCTTTATTTATAGAAGATTTGAATAGTACAAATGGTACTTATTTAAATGGAAATAAAGTAAATAGTAAAGTTAAGGTATCTAATAAGGATGAAATAAAAATTGGGACTGCAGTTTTTAAAATTTTAATTTAAGTAGCTTTTAATAAAGAATATAAGTTAATTAAAATAATATAATATGTGAATTATATTAATTAGCAGTTTTAGGCTCAGTGGAAGAATTAGAAATAAAAAGCTTCCACTGAGCCTTACAAAAATTTAAGTATTAATAACGAGGTGATTATAACTTGAAGATTAATAAGGATGAGGTAAAGTTATTAATGTTAACATACCTTTTGTGTATAGCTCTTTTTACTAATTTAGCTATATTAAAAGATCCTATGGATATGAATGCAATATACATGGGATTAGTAGTATGTGTATTATTAACAATTACTCAAATTTTAATTAGAAAATTTTATCCCCAAGGAGATAAGTTTTTAATTACATTTGCCTGCATATTATTAGTTATAGGAATTGCAATATTATATAGATTAGATAGTAGTGTTGCAATTAAACAATTAATTTGGTTCATAGCAGGAATTATTATATTTATTGTAGTGCTAGTAGCAATTCCAGATTTGAGGGATTATGCAAAATATAAAAAAGTATTTTTAATAGCGACCATATTAATAATGCCACTAGCATTAATAGCACATCAAGAAACTTATGGTGCTACTAACTGGGTTAATATTGGGGGTATTGGCTTTCAACCATCTGAGTTTGGGAAGATAACCTTTGTTCTATATCTTGCAGCAGCATTAAAAGATTACAAAGATGAAAATAATATAGTAGAAGATTTTAGGCAGCTTTGGCAACCTGCTTTGGTAGTAATGTTTGCACTCATGTGTTTAGTTATGCAGAAGGATTTAGGTTCTGCTTTGATATTTTTTGGTATAGCATTAACTATGGTTTATGTTGCAACAGGGAAAAAGAAATATGTTGTAATTTGTTTTGTATTATTTATATTAGGATCATTTATGGCCTATAAGTTATTTGGTCATGTAAGACAGAGAATATTAACTTGGAGACATCCATGGCAATATTCAGATGCAGGAGGATATCAAATCGTACAAGGTTTGTATGCAATTTCTTCTGGTGGGATGTTTGGTTCAGGACTAGGATATGGATATCCGGGATTTGTACCAGTTAACATTTCAGATTATATATTTGCAGTCATATGCGAAGAATTTGGAATGGTATTTGGATTAGGTATTATGATAATATATTTCTTGTTTTTCTATAGAGGAATGCGGGCTGCATTTAGAGTTCAAGATAAATTTTCGCAATTGGCTACAATAGGAATAAGTGCTATGATAGCATGTCAAGTATTAGTTATAATCGGCGGAGTATTTGCGGTAATACCACTTACAGGAATTACCTTACCTCTTATTAGTGCTGGTGGTTCTTCTATAATAAGTATGTTTTTTGCACTGGCAATACTTCAAAAGATTTCAGAGGAGGGCTAAAAATTGAAAGATGTTTCTAATAGTATAAAACAAGTAATGGTAGTTTTTCTATTTTGCTTCGTAGCTCTCATCTCTTATATTGCATATTTTCAAGTTTTCTCAGCACCTAAGATAGCAGAGCAGCAAGGAAATCAAAGATTGTGGGCAAGAAGAAATGAAGTGTTAAGAGGAACTATTTATGATAGAAATAAAAATCCATTGACAACAAGTGCAAAAGTTGATGCACTTACACAAAAAAGAACTTATGTAAATGGAGATTTATATGTTCATGCTTTAGGATATGTAGATCCAAGATATGGTTTAACAGAATTGGAAGCAAATTATGATACTGAATTAACATCATATAATAAAATTACAAACAATATTTTAAATTTAGCTAAGGATTTTAGTAAAGCAAAATTAGAAGATATGTTTAAAAATAGAAAAGAAGATGAAGTTAAAATTGGAAATGGTGTTATAACTACACTAGACCCAACACTTCAAAAAATAGCGTATGATGCTTTAGGAGACAATAAAGGAGCTGTAGTTGCATTAAATCCTAAAACAGGAGAAGTACTTGCAATGCTTTCGAAACCAACCTACAATCCTAATGATTTAGAAAATGCAATGAAGGCAGCTAATGCTGGTAAAGCAGAGAATAGTCCACTTATAAATAGAGTAACTGTAGGGCTTTATCCACCAGGCTCTACCTTTAAAACTGTGACGTTAAGCAGTGCATTAGAAAATATGCCAGAAGTTACGAGCAGAACATTTAATGATACAGGTAAAATAATATTTAATGAAAAGCAATCTTTAAGCAATGACAGTGGTGAAGTTAATGGAGATATAAATTTAAAAGAAGCCTTTAGGTTATCAAGTAACTTTGTATTTGGTACATTAGCAATGGAGCTTGGTAATGATAAGTTAAAAGCTACTGCCGAAAACTATGGTTTTAATAAAACTATTGATTCAGATGGTTTTAAGATAAATCAAAGTCAATTTCCAAAGCTGACTAAAGCAGAAGTTGGAAGTATAGCACAAACAGGAATTGGTCAAAGTAGAATTTTAGCAACACCAATGCAAATGGCTTTAGTAGCAAGTACTATAGCTAATAATGGGAAAATGATGGAACCAAAGCTTGTCAATCAAGTTGTAGATAAGGATGGGAATATAGTGAAAACTGTAGAGTTAAAACCATATAAGCAAGTTATTAGTTCTAATAATGCAACGATTATAAAGGATTATATGAAAAATTTAGTTGATTCAAAGGTAAATACAAGCTGGGGTTATTTTGAAGGTACTGATGCTGCTGGTAAAACAGGTACAGCAGATTATAATCTTGAGAGTGGTGAAAGTGCTAAACCTCATTCATGGTTTATTGGATTTGCACCAGCAAGTAACCCAAAGGTTGCAGTAGCTGTAATTGTAGAAAATGGAGGCTATGGAGCAAGTGCGGCAGCACCAATAGCTGGAAAGATAATTAGACAAGTAACAGGAAACAATTAACGATGAAGCTCTGAGGAGAAAGTTTGAAGAGCTAAATAAGGAAATATGAATTATAAGGAAATGCGATTCATATAAGCTGAATGAGGACGTTGGAGAATACAATTTTAAATGCATTATGTGAAAGTTTGAGAGTCCAAATATAAAATTTGGACTCTCACTTTTGGATTCTTACTTCAAATTTATCAACATTACGATTTATCACTGTTAACTGTACACTGTTAACTCTTAATTGAATAAAGGGGTGTTTCAATGTTTGATTTTAAAGCTCAATTGAAGATTCTACCAGATAAACCTGGAGTATATTTGATGAAAAATGCTCTTGGAGAAATTATTTATGTAGGAAAAGCAAAGATATTAAAGAATAGAGTTAGACAATATTTTCAAAATTCAAAAAATCATTCAGAAAAAGTAAAAGCAATGGTTAAAAATATTTCTGAATTTGAATACATAGTTACAGATTCCGAAATGGAAGCATTAATATTAGAATGTAATTTAATAAAAAAATATAGTCCTAAATATAATATTTCTCTGAAAGATGATAAATTCTATCCTTTTATAAAAATAACTACAAACGAAGATTTTCCAAAGGTTTATATAACCAGAAATTATGCAAAGGATGGAAATAAATATTTTGGACCATATCCTAATGCAGGAGCCGTGCATGAGACAATAAATTTAATTAGAAAGATATTCCCTTTAAGAACTTGCAAAAGGTTCATTGTAGAAGGGGGGAAGCATACAAGACCATGTTTAAATTATCATATAAAAAAATGTAATGCACCTTGTGAAGGACATATTTCAAAGGCTGAATATAGAAAGATGATAGATGAAATCATGGATGTCTTAAGCGGTAGGGATAAAACTTTAGTAAACAACTTAAAAAAAGAGATGCAGGAACAATCATTAAATTTAGAATTTGAAAAAGCTGCATCTTTAAGGGATAAGATTTTAGCTATAGAGAATATAGCAGAAAAGCAAAAAGTATTTAAATCACAAGATAATGATGAAGATTTCATTAATATGTATAAAGATGAAAAAGATTGTTGTATTCAAGTGTTTTTCTTAAGAGATGGAAAAGTAACAGGAAGAGAGCATTTTATTCTTGAAAATAGTTCTCATGAGGATGATAGTACTGCACTTTCACAATTTATAGTTTCATTTTATGGAGGTACTCCTAAGGTTCCTAAAAATATTTATATTCCAGCAAGTGATGAAGTAGAAGCTTTAGAAGAATTTTTAAGCATAAAAAGAGGTTCGAAGGTTTTTGTCAAAATACCAGTTAAAGGTGAGAAAAAAGAAATGCTGGAATTGGTGGAAAATAATGCAAAGGTTACATTGGAGCAGTTTAAAGATAAGATTTTGATGGATAAAGAAATAAATAAACTTTGTTTAGAACAAATACAAGATTTATTAGAACTTGACAGCATGCCATTTAGAATAGAAGCTTATGATATATCTAATATACAAGGGGTAGATTCTGTAGGATCTATGATTGTATTTGAAGATGGAAAAGCTAAGAATAGTGATTATAGAAGATTTAGAATAAAAACTGTAAAGAATGCGAATGATTATGATAGTATGAGAGAAATTCTAGAGAGAAGATTTACTCATGGTTTAAAAGAAATTAAAGAGATTCAAGAGAAGGAAATTAAGTTTTCTAATGGAAAGTTTTCAAACTTTCCAGATTTGATTATGATGGATGGTGGAAAAGGTCAAGTAAATATAGCACTTGAAGTTTTAGAAAAACTAGGTATAAATATACCTGTATGTGGATTAGTTAAGGATGATCATCATGCAACAAGGGGAATAATTTACAATAACAAAGAGTTAATAGTAAATAGAAATTCTAACTTAATGCAATTAATAAGAAGAATTCAAGATGAAGTTCATAGATTTGCAATAACTTACCATAGAAGTTTAAGAGATAAGAGAACACTGCATTCAATATTAGATGATATACCTAATGTAGGGCAAAAAAGACGAATATCATTGCTTATGAAATTTGGAAGTATTGAAAATATTAGAAAGGCTACACTGGATGAACTCCTTCAAACTGAGTCAATTGATAATAAATCAGCAAATAGCATTTTCACTTATTTTAAAAAAAATGAACAAAATAAATAAATTATGCTATAATAGTACGGAATAAAAATTTGCTGGCTAAAATTAGTATAAAAAATTACTTGTGTTAGGTTAGTGAATAGATTATTCTATATGATATAGATAAATAAGACTAATATAAATGTTTGAGGAGTTTTAGAATGAATCATTATGGAGAATATAAGAATTTATTCAGTAAAATATATAAAGATTCACAAATTCAATTAGATGCAAAAATGAGTGAAAATATATATTTTAAAGTTGGAGGACCAGTAGATATACTTTTAACTCCAAATACTGTACAACAATTAAAAGACACTATCACTATTTGTAAAGAAAATAAAATTCCTTTTTATGTTATAGGAAATGGATCAAATCTTTTAGTTAAAGATGGTGGTATTAGAGGTGTTGTTATAAAGTTATGTGAACTTAATAAGATACAACGTGTAGATAACAAAATTACAGCAGAATGTGGTGTTTTACTTAAAGATGTTTCAACAGAAGCTATAAATGGAGCTTTATCAGGATTTCAATTTGCATGTGGCATTCCAGGTAGTGTAGGTGGAGCTGTATTTATGAATGCAGGGGCTTATGATGGGGAGATATCCTTTGTTATTGAAAGTGCAGAAGTATTAGATGATAATCAAGAAATAAAGGTTCTTTCAAAAGAGGAATTAAAATTAGGGTATAGACAGTCGATAGTCATGGAAAAGGGATATATAGTACTAAGTGCAACATTTAAATTAACTGTAGGGGATAAGGAAAAGATTCAGGCTAGAGTAGATGAATTAACTAAAAGAAGAGAAGATAGACAGCCATTAGAACATCCATCAGCAGGTAGTACATTTAAAAGACCAGAAGGTTATTTTGCAGGTAAATTAATTGAAGATGCAGGTTTAAAAGGATTTACTATAGGCGGAGCAAGTGTTTCAACTAAGCATGCTGGATTTGTTGTTAATAATGGAAATGGAACTGCTAAGGATGTATTAGATTTAATATATCATGTTAGGGATGAAGTGAAAAAACAGTTTGGTGTAGACTTATATCCAGAAGTTAGAATTTTAGGTGAAGATTAAGACATTAAAAAACTCAAGAGTTTATGGACTTTTGGGTTTTTATGATTTAATTATGATTATATGATATAATTTTAATGTTAAAACGATTGAAAAAATAAAAGAAAAGTGTTTGTTTAAAAGTATCTTTGGCAAAAGGGGAGGATGTAATATGAGATTTGTTATAGTTACAGGATTATCAGGAGCAGGAAAAACACAAGCAACAAGAGCGTTAGAAGATTTGGGATATTTTTGTGTAGATAACCTTCCACCAAAGTTAATCTCAAAATTTGCAGAAATGTGTGCACAAAGTGGCGGAAATATTGAAAAAATAGCATTAGTTATAGATATTAGAGGTGGAATTTTCTTTGATGATTTCTTTGAAACTTTAAATTATCTAAAGCAAAATGATTTTAAATATGAAATATTATTTTTAGAAGCAACTGATGAAGTTCTTATAAAAAGATTTAAAGAATCTAGAAGAAGTCATCCATTATCACCAGATGGAAGAGTCTTAAATGGAATTACTCAAGAAAGAGAAAAACTAAGAGAAGTTAAAAATGTTGCAGATATTATAATTGATACATCAAAATATGAAATACGTCATTTAAGAGAAAAGATTAATATAGCTTATGGAGACCATACTTATCCAGAAAAACAATTATCAGTTACAGTATTAAGTTTTGGTTTTAAATATGGAATTCCAGTAGACTCTGATTTAGTTTTTGATGTTAGGTTTATACCAAATCCATTCTATATTCCAGAATTAAAACAGTACTCAGGGAATGATGAACCAGTTAAAGAATATGTATTAAAGCAAGAAGAAACTGCTACTTTCATAGAAAAATTAGTTGATATGCTAAAATATTTAATTCCTAATTATATTAAAGAAGGAAAAAGACAATTAATAATATCTATAGGATGTACAGGCGGAAGACATCGTTCTGTTGCAATTGCAAATGAAGTTTATGAAAGATTAAATAAAGAAAATTATAATTCTAGAATAGAACATAGGGATGTATCAGAAGATCTTCATAAAGGAGAAAAGAAGTTATGAGGATACGAGATTGGCTTAAAGCAGGCATTAAAGTAAAACGATGGCTAGCATTTGGAGTGTTTGGAGTATTACTAATAGCCTTTGGCTTTACAGAATTAGTTACTCATAGAATATATAATTTATATTATCAAGTTTTTTATGTATTTTTAAATATTACTGGTGTATTTGTGTTATATATTTCAGTTACAGAAACTATGAAATCTATAATTGCATTATTTAATAGAGGGTATCTTAAAGTATCTTTAGACAGCAAGAAGATTGAAAGTTTGATATATGAAAAAAGATTATTAGTTAAGGGTCCCAAAATAGTTGTAATTGGTGGAGGTACTGGTCTTTCAACAATGCTTAGGGGACTAAAGTATTATACATCAAACATTACTGCAATAGTAACAGTTGGCGATGATGGTGGTGGTTCTGGAGATTTAAGAGAAGATTTAGGAATGCTGCCACCTGGAGATATAAGAAACTGTATTTTGGCATTAGCAGATACTGAGCCTATAATGGAGGATTTACTTCAATATAGATTTTCTGATGGAAGATTAAAAAATCAAAGTTTTGGTAACTTATTTTTAGCTGCTATGGCAGGAATTTCAGATAATTTTGAAGAAGCAGTTCAAAAAATGAGTTCAGTACTAGCTGTAACAGGTAAAGTTATACCTGTTACTTTAGATAATATGCAGTTAATAGCGAAGCTTGAAAATGGTAATATAGTAAAAGGTGAATCTCAAATTCCGGAAGAAGCTATTAAACAAAATTCTAGAATAGAAGAACTTCGAATAAACCCAGAAAATGCAACTGCATTAAAGGAAGCATTAGAAGCATTAAAAGAGGCAGATGCCATAGTTATGGGGCCAGGAAGTTTGTATACTAGTATAGCATCGAATTTACTTGTTAAAGATATTGCAAAGGGAATTAAGAAAAGCGATGCAATTAAAATTTATATTTCTAATATAATGACTCAGCCAGGTGAAACTACAGGATTTAAAGCATCTGATCATTTAAAGGTTTTACTTAAGTATGGTGGTAAAGATATTGTTGATTATGTAATTGCTAATACTGGTGAAATAACAGATGAACTAAAAGAAAAATATGAACAAGATGGCGCAGATCTTGTTAAACTAGACAGAGAAGTTATAAATAGTTTAGGAATAAAAATAGTTGGCGAAAATTTAGTGAAAATTAAAAATGAATTGGTAAAGCATGATTCAGCTAAATTAGCTGAAGTATTAGTAGATACAATTATGGAAAAGAAACTTTTATATGATAAGAAGAAGATTATAGAGTATATGTATTTATCACAGCGTATTAAAGAAAGAGTAAGAGAAGAAAAAGGAAAAGAAATAGAATAATTTGTTCGTTAAAATATGTATAGATAGGTAGGAAACAAAATGTCATTTTCATCAAAGGTTAAAGGAGAAATATGTAGATATGTAGATATTTCTAAGGAAGAGGCATTGGCAGAAATATCAGCAATAATGAAGGTTAGTGGCACATTAGCTTTTAGTGGAAGTGGAGTCAGTTTTAAAATGACCACAGAAAATCCAGCCAGTGCGAGATTGATTTTTACACTTTTAAAAAATCACTTTGATATTCATTCTAAGTTAATGGTTAAAAAGAGTAATTCATTAAAAAAGAATAATATATATATGGTAGTTATTTCAGAAGAAATGGGTGTTAGAGGTTTATTAAGTGATACTGGCATACTTAAAGAAATAGATGGCATAATGAGCTTAGACTATAGAATAGAAACACATATTTTTGAAGAGGAAGAAACAAAAAAAGCATATATAAGAGGTGCATTTATTGGTGGTGGGAGCATAAGCAACCCTGAAAAAACGTATCATTTAGAATTTGTAACTCATAGTGAAGAATATGCTAAAGATTTATCTAATCTCATTAATACTTTTAACTTAAATTCAAAGGTAATACAAAGGAAGAATAGTTTTATTGTATACATTAAAGAAGGAGAACAAATTGTGGACTTACTTAATGTAATAGGAGCTCACTCATCGTTATTAGAAATTGAAAATATAAGAATAATGAAAGAAATGAGAAACAATGTAAATAGACTTGTTAATTGTGAAACTGCCAACCTTTCAAAGACGGTAAATGCAGCAGTTAGGCAGGTTGAAAGCATAAAATTAATACAATCACAAATAGGTCTTCAAAGATTACCTGCAAATTTAAGAGAAATTGCTGAACTCAGATTAAATTATCCAGATGAATCACTAAAGGAATTGGGTGAAATGTTAGATCCACCTGTTGGAAAATCAGGCATAAATCATAGATTAAGAAAAATAGAAAAAATAGCAGAAGAACTAAGAACAGGGAATTAGGTCTATTATCTGAATTAAGGGGGAATACTATGTTTACACATATTGTACTTTTTAAAGCAAAAGAACCAACAAAGCAGAATTTAGAATTCTTTGAAAAGACTTTTTTATCTATGCGTGGGAATGTCAAGGAATTAAAGGAATTAGAAGTAGGTATAGATGTTATAAGAAGTGATAGAAGCTATGATGTGGCTATTATAACAAGATTTGATACTGAAGAAGACTATCTAGCTTATGACGTAGATGAATTCCATGTAGAGAAGGTTAAGAAGGCTTTAGCACCTTATATAGAAGCAAGCAAGACAATAGATTTTTAAAATTTATAAATAAGAAGATTGCCGAAAATCCCAGTCCAAACAATGTTATTGGCTGAGGTTTTTGGCCTTTTTAATATAAAATTATATAAAAAACAGTGATAGATTGTTATAATTAAAGAGCAGACCATTAGAAATAATTTATTGATATAATTATCATAAGGAAAGGAGCAATTATATGGAGAAAGAAAAGGAATTTGTACATCTCCATCTTCATACAGAATACAGTTTGCTAGATGGGTCAGGCAAAATTAAAAAGCTTATGACCAAAGCTAAGGAATTAGGAATGAAGAGTATAGCCATAACAGACCATGGTGTTATGTATGGGCTTGTGGACTTTTTTAACGCAGCAAAAGAAAATGATATAAAAGCTATTTTAGGGTGTGAAGTTTATGTGGCTGGAAAGTCAATGCATATAAAACAGCCAGATAAAGAAAATGCAACCTCTCATTTAGTTTTATTAGTTAAAAATCAAGTTGGATATGAAAATTTGATGAAAATAGTATCAACGGCATCGATTGAAGGATTTTATTATAAGCCAAGAGTTGACCATGATTATTTAAGAAAGCACAGTGAAGGGCTAATTGCTTTAAGTGCATGTTTAGGTGGGGAAATACAATCTTATCATCTTAAAGGAAATTATGAAAAAGCAAAAGAAACAGCTTTATTATATAAAGATATATTTAATGGTGATTTTTATCTTGAAATACAAAATCATGGAATGGAAGAACAAAAGAAGGTAAATGAAGAAAATATAAAATTATCTGAGGAAACAGGAATACCATTAGTAGCCACTAATGATGTTCACTACATAAATAAAGAGGATTCTAAATCTCACGATGTATTAATGTGTATTCAAACAGCTAAAACCATTGATGATCCAAATAGAAGAAGGTATCCTTCAGATCAATTTTATTTTAAGAATGCAGAAGAAATGTGGGATATTTTTTCATATGTACCAGAAGCATTAGAAAATACTATTAAGATTGCAGAAGAATGTAATTATGAATATAAGTTTCATGAATCTAAACTTCCTAAATTTCCATTAGAGGAAGGGCAAGATCCTTATGAATATCTTAGAGATACTTGTTATAAAGGACTTATAGACAGGTATGATGTTTTTGAAGAATTAATTGGAAAGCCTTTAAATTATGAAGAAGTAGATAAGGTAAAGGATGGCAGCCCAAAAGCAGAAGAGTACATAGATAGATTAGAATATGAGCTTCAAGTCATAAAACAAATGGGATATATTGATTACTTTTTAATCGTTTGGGATTTCATTAGATTTTCTTATGAAAGTGGTATACCAACAGGCCCAGGAAGAGGATCAGCAGCAGGCTCAATAGTAGCTTTTACACTTGGAATAACTAAGATAGATCCTATTAAATACAGCCTGATATTTGAACGTTTTTTAAATCCTGAAAGAGTATCAATGCCGGATATTGATAGTGACTTCTGTTATGAAAGAAGACAAGAAGTAATTGATTATGTTGTAGAAAAATATGGAGCAAGTAATGTTTCTCAAATAATAACCTTTGGTACGATGGCTCCTAGAGTATGTATAAGAGATGTAGGAAGAGCTATGAATTATAGTTATGCAGAGGTTGATAGAATTGCTAAGATGATACCAACCATGTTAGGGATAACTATAGAAAAATCATTGGAATTTAATCCAGAGCTTAAATTAGCTTATGATACTGATGAGAGAGTAAAGACTTTAATAGATGTTGCAAAGGACTTAGAAGGTCTTCCAAGGCATTCATCAACACATGCAGCAGGTGTAGTTATTGCATCAAGACCATTAGTTGAGTATGTTCCTTTGCAAAAAAATGATGAAATGATAGTAACTCAATTTGGAATGGGAACTCTAGAAGAACTTGGATTACTCAAGATGGACTTCTTAGGACTTAGAACTTTAACTGTTATGAATGATGCAATTAATATGGCTAAAGAAAATAGAAAAGCTAATATAGATCTTGATAAGATAGATTTTGGAGATAAAGAAGTTTATAAAATGATTGGTGAAGGTAGGACAGCTGGTGTATTCCAATTAGAATCAGCAGGGATGACGTCCTTCATGAAGGAATTAAAGCCTGATTCTATAGAGGATATAATTGCAGGGATTTCATTATATAGACCAGGTCCTATGGCTGAAATTCCAAGATATATAGAATGTAAGAAGAATCTAGATAAAGTTCAATATGAAACACCTGAATTAGAAGCTGTATTAAATGTTACATATGGAGTAATGGTGTATCAAGAACAAGTTATGGACATAGTTAGAAAATTAGCAGGATATTCTATGGGTAGAAGTGATATGGTTAGAAGAGCCATGTCAAAGAAGAAGCACAAAGTCATGGAAGAAGAAAGAAAGAACTTTATTCATGGAATTATAGAAAATGGAGAAGTAGTAGTTCCAGGATGTATTAGAAATGGAATAAGTGAAGATATTGCAAATAAGATATTTGATAACATGATGGACTTTGCAAGTTATGCATTCAACAAGTCACATGCAGCTGCATATGCAGTTGTAGGTTATCAAACAGCATATCTTATGAAATATTACCCTGTAGAAATGATTGCAGCTATGCTTAATTCAGTTATGGGGATAAATGAGAAAATTGCTTATTACATTGCAATAGCGGAGGAATTAGGAATACAAGTATTACCACCTAACATAAATGAAAGTTATTCAAGATTTACAGTTAAGGGTGATAAGATTAGATTTGGATTAGCTGCTATTAAAAATGTTGGAAGTAGTGTTGTAGACAGTATAGTAAAGGCGCGAGAAGGCAAAGGTAAATTTGAATCTTTAGTAGACTTTATTAATAAGATGGATCCATCTACTATAAATAAACGTGCTGTAGAATGTTTAATTAAGGCTGGTGCTTTAGATGATTTTAAAGTTTTCAGATCAAAAATGTTAGCAGTCCATGAGAAGATGATTGATAATATCTCAAGTGATAAGAGAAGAAATATTGATGGACAAATAAGTTTATTTGCAACTGAAGAATTAAAAAATCCAGAGGTTAAGTATCCAAATATAAAAGAATTTAATAAAAGAAATTTATTAGCAATGGAAAAGGAAATGACAGGGCTTTATATTACAGGTCATCCTTTAGATGATTATGCTCAAAGTTTAAAAATGCAGACTACAAATGAAATATCCAAAATATTTTTTGTACAAGAGACGCTTGATGATACATTAGAATCTAGTATAGGCGATGTGGCTATCTTCAATAATCAAGATACTCTCCAAGATAATGATAGAGTAATTCTAGGAGGGATACTTGCAGGTGTAAATCAAAAAGTAACTAGAAATAATTCAATAATGGCATTTTTAAAACTTGAAGATTTAACTGGTACAATTGAAGTAATAGTTTTTCCAAAAACATTGGAAAAGGTCAAAGAATTATGTGTAACCGATAGTTTGGTTATAGTAAATGGAAGATTGAGTTTAAAGGAAGATGAACCACCAAAGCTTATATGTGAAAGTATAGAACCTTTAGAAAAAATGAATACTTCAAAGGTATATTTAAGAGTAGAAGATACAATAGCAGCTAAGGAATTAAATAAAAATCTTAGAGAATTATTAATGAAAGAATATTTGGGAGATACACCTATTTATATTTTTGCAAGTAGGGAAAAACAAAAATTTAGAGTGCCAAGAGACAGATGGATATCTTTAGAAAGTGATGCAATTGGTTTATTAAGAGAAACTTTAGGCGAAGAAAATGTAAAAATACAGGATATATAATAACTAAATTATAAATTAATGATAAACAGAAGCTTTAAAATTATTAAATATATAAATGAAAAATATTACAAAAATTAATATTGCAAAAATAGTGTTAATTTATATAAATTTATCGATTATTGGTTATAATATAAAAGGGAATTTAAAGTTTTAGTGTATCAACATGATAGTGTTAGTGTGTTGACATATTAATTGAAAAGAATATTTTAAATTATAGTTATAATCCTTACAAAAATATATGTAAATTATAAAAATTATTCTAAAGTTAAAGGAGTTATTTTAGAATAATCTCAAAAGTTTGTCAAATATGATTGATAAATGATAGAAATTTATGTACAATAATTCTTGGTTAATAAATTATGGTTATATTATGTACATAAGGGTCTGATAAAGTCCCTGACAGTATTTAAGGAGGAAAATATATATTATGAAAAAGATAGCTGTTTTAACAAGTGGTGGAGACGCACCAGGTATGAATGCTGCCATTAGAGCAGTAGTAAGAACTGCAATCCATAATGGAATTGAAGTTATGGGAGTGCAAAGAGGTTATAGCGGGCTTATAAATGGAGAATTATTCAGCATGGATAGAAATTCAGTATCTGACATAATTCAAAGAGGTGGAACAATCCTAAGAACTGCTAGATGTCCTGAATTCAAAAATGAAGAAGTAAGAAAAAAAGCTGCTAAAATATTACAAGCATATGGTGTAGAAGCTTTAGTAGTCATAGGTGGAGATGGTTCATTTATGGGAGCAAAATTATTATCAAAACTTGGAATCAAAACAATTGGTTTACCAGGAACAATTGATAATGACTTAGCTTATACTGATTTTACTTTAGGATTTGATACAGCCTTAAATACTGTTGTAGATGCGATAAATAAAATTAGAGATACTTCAACTTCTCACGAAAGAGTTTCTATAGTAGAAGTTATGGGAAGAGACTGTGGAGATTTATCGTTATATGCAGGTATCTGTGGTGGAGCAGAATCTGTTATAATTCCAGAAATAGAATTTGACAAAGATATGCTTTGTAGAACTATTTTAGAAGGCAAAAACAGAGGGAAAATGCATAACTTAATAATCCTTGCAGAAGGAATTGGAGGAGCATTTGAACTTGCTAAATATGTTGAAGAAGTAACAGGAATAGAAACAAGAGCAACAATCTTAGGCCATATTCAAAGAGGTGGAAGTCCTACTGCTACAGATAGAGTTTTAGCTTCAAGAATGGGAGCAAAGGCTATTGAAGTATTAATAGAAGGAAAAACTTCAAGAGTAATAGGTATTAAAGATAATAAGATTATCGATCAAGACATAGATGAAGCTTTAGATGTGGAAAGTATTTTTGATAAAGAATTATATGACATTGCTCAAGTCTTATCATAATAATAGAGGTTATAAGTTTATTTATATAAATTTTAATAAATATAGACACATTTAATTATGTTGTTAATTAGAGAAAGAGGAGTGTTAGTTTAATGAGAAAAACTAAAATGATTTGTACTATTGGCCCAGCAAGTGAGGATATGGAAATATTAGAAAAGGTAATGTTAGCAGGAATGAATGCTTCAAGACATAATTTTTCACATGGTGATCATGAAGAACATGGTGGAAGAATTGCAAAGGTTAAGGAATTATCAAAGAAACTTAACAGAGAAATTGCAATAATTCTTGATACTAAAGGACCAGAAATCAGAACAGGAAAGTTCGAACCAAAGAAACTTGAATTAACTAAAGGTACAGAATTTACTGTATATGCTGGAGACATGTCAATAGTTGGTGATGCAACTAAGTGTGCTGTTACATATGAAGGATTAGCAAATGATGTTAAACCAGGAAACACTATTTTAATAGATGATGGTTTAGTTGGATTAACTGTTAAATCTGTTGAAGGAAACGCTATAAAGTGTGAAGTTCAAAATACTGGATTCGTTGGAACTCATAAAGGAGTTAACGTACCAGGAGTATCTATTAAATTACCAGCTCTTACTGAAAAAGATAAAGCAGATTTAATCTTTGGTTGTGAAGTTGGAGTTACTATGATTGCTGCTTCATTTATAAGAAAAGCATCTGACGTAAAAACTATCAGAGATATACTTGACGCAAATGGTGGAGAAAGAATATTAATTTGTTCAAAGATCGAAAACCAAGAAGGTGTTGATAATATCGATTCAATTTTAGAAGTTTCAGACCTTTTAATGGTAGCAAGAGGAGACTTAGGAGTTGAAATTCCAATAGAACAAGTTCCTGCAGTTCAAAAAATGATGATTCAAAAGTGTAATGCTGCTGGAAAACCAGTTGTAACTGCAACTCAAATGCTAGATTCAATGATGAGAAATCCAAGACCAACAAGAGCAGAAGTTTCAGACGTTGCTAATGCAATAATTGATGGTACTGATGCAATCATGTTATCTGGAGAAAGTGCTAACGGAGACTATCCAGTAGAAGCTGTAGCTACAATGGCTAAAATTGCATTAGAAGCTGAAAAGCAATTAACTTACACAGTTGCTGTTTCAACTGCTAAAACTCATACACCAGCTATTTCTGGAGTAATTTCAAGAGCAGCATGTAATGCAGCAAGTGAATTACAAGCAGAAGCTATTATATCATCAACTCAAACTGGTGCTACTGCAAAGAGAATTTCTCAATGTAGACCAGAATGTCCAATTATAGCTGTTACTTCAGATGCAGTAGTTGCTAAACAATTAGCATTCTCATGGGGAGTATATCCAATAGTTGCAGATAAGATGTTATCAACTGACGAAATGTTAGAAAAATCAGTTGAAACTGCTAAAATGTATGAATATGTTAAATCAGGAGATACAGTTGTATTAGCAGCTGGAGTACCTGTTAATGAAATTGGAGCAACTAACCTTTTAAAAGTTAGTGTTGTAAAATAGTTTAAAACATAATTTTTATATATTATAGAGACTTTGGTAATTAATTTACCAAAGTCTCTTTTTATCCTATTGAAACTTATAGAATGTTGAGAATTAAAATTTATACTTTATCTAGTTTGAGATATCTTGAAGAAGAAAACTAGGAAAGCATCTCTCTAAGAGCATGGAAAAGGTTCTTTATCCGATGGAAGAGATATATATTAAAAGTTTGAAGGGATGATTAAATCTGAATTGTGGCAGAAGTATATAGTTTGTAAAGTAGAATTTATTTCTATGCAAGAAATTCTATATTTTAATAAATATAAAAGTTTACAGAAGATAATAAATTGTGATAAAATATAAAAGTTAACAAAAAATTAACATTTATATGGGTAGTATTTAATATATAATGTATATTATTGCTCTAAAAGAGGAATAATTATTAAATAGTTATGGAATTAAATGGCAACTGATTCTGTATTAGCACCGAAAGGTGCTCTTTTTTTGAAGATGCGTAAAATATAACGAAGGACGTGTGAGAGTGTTAGAAAACAAGAAAGAATATATTGTAAATATTGAATCTCTAGGTTATGAGGGTGAAGGTGTTGCTAAAATAGATGGTTATCCAATATTCATACCAGGAGCTTTAAAAGGCGAATGTGTAAGAATAGAAATAATTAAAGCTAAGAAAAAGTATGCTTATGGTAAGCTTTTAGAAATAATAAAAAAATCAAATGATAGAAGAGAACCTAAATGTATTAATTATAAAAAATGTGGTGGATGCACATTAATGCATTTAAATTATGAAGGACAATTAGATTTTAAATTTCATAGAGTAAAGGACTGTATAAAGAAAATAGGAGGATTAGATGATAACCTTGTAAAGTATCCACTAACCATGGAAAATGAATATAGGTATAGAAATAAAGCGATATTTTCTGTTGGACTAGTGGAAGAAGAAATTGCAATTGGATTTTTTAGTGAAAAGACTCATGAAATAATCAATATGGATATGTGTCTGATCCAAGACGAAGAAGCTGATAAAATTGTAGAAATTATAAGAAGTTGGATGATTAAGTATTCCATAATGCCTGCTAAAAAAGATGGGATATTTCAAGAACAGGGTTTAATTAGAAATATAATGGTTAGAAAAGGCTTTAAGTCTAATGAAGTTATGGTTGTATTAGTTACTACTGATAAAGAAATTCCTTATAGAGAAGAATTAATAAGTGATTTAGAAAAAGAAGTTAGTAATTTGACAAGTGTAATTCAAAATATAAATTCTAAAGACACTAATTTAGTGCTAGGAGATAAATGTGTTACTTTATGGGGACAAGATTATATATGCGATTATATAGGAAAATATAAATTTAACATATCAGCATTATCTTTCTTTCAAGTAAATCCGGTACAAACTGAAGTTCTTTATAGTAAGGCTTTAGAATATGCTAATTTAAGTGGAAATGAAATTGTTTTTGATGCTTATTGTGGTACAGGTACAATAACATTATTTCTATCTCAAAAAGCTAAAAAGGTTTATGGTGTAGAAATTGTCGAACAAGCAATAGAAAATGCAAAGATTAATGCTAAGCAAAATGGAATAACTAATTCTGAATTTTCTGTAGGTAAATCAGAAGAGGTAATTCCAAAGTTAATCCAAGAGGGGATTAAGCCAGAGGTAATAGTTGTAGATCCACCTAGAAAAGGTTGTGATGCTAAATTATTAGATGCTATAGGGGAAGCACAACCAGAAAGAGTGGTTTATGTTTCATGTGATCCTAGTACTTTAGCGAGAGATTTAAAACATTTAGAAACAGTGGGATATGAGGTTATAGAGGTACAGCCTGTTGATATGTTTCCAATGACGAAGCATATTGAAAATTGCGTACTTTTGTCGAAAAAAGTAAACGGGAGTGTGTATAACAGTGATAGCTAAATTCCCAGCTGATAATGAAAACCAAAGTTCCTTAGATGGTTGATCAAGGCACATGGGGTGGGTGATAAGAATACGTCCCCAAAATACCATGTAATCCTTGAATTCATACATTTTCTGAATTTTGTAACGTTAACACTAATGAGGAAACAACTAATTGGTTTTGTTTCTACAATTAAGAGAATTAATAATATATAGTATATTTTTATAATTTTAGACATGTATGGCATAAGCTTGACATAAAAATCAGGCTAATATATACTGATCGTAATCTAGGCATACAAAAACAGGTGAATTTTATTAAAATAAATGTATTAGGAGTAAATGTATGGAAAAAAAATCCAATAAAGTAATGGATGATTTTATAAAAATGGTAGAGAAAATAGCAAATGGAAAAACTAATATGCTTGATTTTGGATCTGAAGGAATGCAATTTTATAGAGGTGAAATCCATATGATTAAATTGATTGGAGATTGTCCAGGTGCGTATATCTCTGAAATGGCCAGAAGTTTTAATATAACAAGAGCAGTTGTTTCTAAAACCATAATGAAGCTTGAAAAAAGAGGGTTAGTAAAAAAGGTAGAGGACGAGGAGAATAAAAAAAGGCTAAGATTATACTTAACTTCAAAGGGAGAAGAGGCCTATAGTATGCACTATAAATATCATAAGAAATACGATGGAGCATTATTTGAATACGTAAATAATTTAGAGGGAAAAGAACTTGAAATCCTTGAAGAATTTTTAAACAAAGCATCCGATTTAATTGATAATCATTTCTAGCTAATTAATAAAGACCTTCCAATCTAAACATTAATTTTAACAATGAGAGTTTGCCTTGCTATTTCAAGCTTCAATTTTACCTTCATCAGCAATTTCAAATAACCACAGCTATGCATTAGGTGTGATCATGCTTAGTACAGGCGAATACATTCTATAGAATATAAAATATATACAGATTTTCAATTTTAAATAAAATCTAGGGTGTAGGCTATAAGGGCAGTTCTTATAGTTTACATTCTTTTTTTATAGTGAGATTAAAAGCTAAAAGAATAGTTAAGAAACTATAGATTCTAAGTATAGGAAGCTAGTGCTGTGCAAGTACAGAATCCTATATTAATTGTATGCTTGACATACAATATCAATTGATATATTATTATTGTAACCCTGGCATACAATAATAAAAAAGGAGATTTATATATGGAAGATGTAAAATACGATGCAAGAATATATTACAATATGCTTCAAAACTATAAAGAGACTCAAATACTATTTTCTGCAATAAAACTAGACATATTTTCACATTTGAATGAATTTACTTCAGTAAATCAGTTATCCATAAACACTTATTATGATGAAAGGAATTTAGGGTTTTATTTAAATGCGTTGGCAGCTATAGGTATTTTAGAGAAAGAAAATGGGATGTATAAAAACACTGAAGAAAGTCAGTATTATCTAAATAGAAATAGTAGTAATTATTTAGGTGAGTGGATACTTTTTAGAGAAGGAATGACTTCTCTTAACAATATTGAAGAACTTATAAAGAAGGGAGCTAGAAAAGACCTTAAAGAAACAAATGAAGGTATGGATGCTTATGATTTTTCAGAGTTTGCATGGCTATCGATAAATGAATTGTATTCAGGAAGAGTACAGTGTTTTTTAAAAGCTGTAGAAAAAATATATTATCATAGGAAGTTAAATAAAATCCTAGATCTGGGAGGAGGCTCAGGTATTATGGCTATAGAATTTATAAATTCATATCCAGAAGCAAAAGGAATAATATTTGAACATCCTAAAGTTGCAAAAGTACCTCTTAAACTTGTTGAAGAAAAGAATCTACAAGACAAAATAAAAGTTGTTTCTGGTGATTTCAATAAGGACCATATTGGTAGTGGATATGATCTTATTATAGCTTCTGGAATATTAGATTTCTCAAAAAATAATCCAGAAGCATTAATTAAAAAAATGTATGATTCATTAAATGTTGGAGGATATATTTTTTTAATATCTCACGAAGTTAGTGAAGATTATTTAAGACCAAAAGAATCTATTGTGGGATGGTTATCAGGTCATTTGGAAGGATTAGATTTACTTCTTACTAAGAAAACTATAGTGGAATCCTTAGGAAAAGTTGGATTTATAAAGGTACAAGACGATTTGTTTAAAGACACTATAGCAAAAACTACGGGAGAATTTTATCAAAAAAATAAAACCTTATTTAATAGGAGAAAATAAGCGTAAAATTTCCAAATGCTTGGACGTGAAAAGTTTCCTTATAGGAAATTTAATAGAGAATTTTTAAATATATATATGTTAATAACTAGATTTAAAGCAATATAAAATAAGAATGTTAGTTAGATTTAAATTGATAATGTTCAGTAGAAAAATAATAAGTGTTCTATTAAATCTTATAACTACATTATACAAGGAGGAGAGAAAATATTGAAAGATAAAATCGTAGTAGTAGGTGGATATGGTCAAGTTGGCCAAATTATCTGCAAAGATCTTGGAGAACTATTTCCTGGAAAGATTTTTGCTGCTGGCAGAAGCTATGACAAAGCGAAAGAATTTTGTTTAAAAACCAATAACAAGGTTTTACCATTGCAAATAGATGTGTATGAAAATCAATTGTATGAAAATTTCTTTCAAGAAGTATTTCTTGTGGTCATGTGCCTAGACCAAGAGAGTCCCGGATTTATGGAAATGTGTTTAAAACAGAAGATTCATTACATCGATATCTCAGCTTCCAATGAATTTTTATTGAAAGTAAGAAGTATGAGTTCCAGAATATCTCAAATAGAATCTACTGCTGTGCTTAGTGTAGGTTTAGCCCCAGGCTTGACAAACATGCTGGTGAAACATAGTTTACAGCATTTTGATCAAGTCCATGTTGCTAATATTTACCTCATGTTGGGGTTAGGAGAAAAACATGGCAGGGTAGCGCTTGAATGGATGATTGATAACATGAACTCGGTATTTTTTATAAGGGATAAAGGAGTACAAAAGCAAGTAAGAAGTTTTGAAGACGGAAGAAAAATAATATTTCCTAATGGACTTGGTCGAAGAAGTGCTTATCGCTTTAATTTTACAGATCAACATGTTTTACCAGAGACACTAGGAATTCCATCTGTATCGACGAGAATCTGTTTTGACTCAGCGATGATTACCGATCTAATAGCCTTATTGAAAAAAATAGGTATTCTTTCTTTGCTGAATCAACAAATTTTTCGCAAGCAGGTTATTAAATTATTTGAAAAATTTAACTTAGGCTCAGATCTGTACGTAGCAAAAGTGATTTCGGAAGGAATAATTAAGGGTCAGGCAATTCATTACGAATGCTCTGTTTATGGAGAAAAAGAGGCATATATTACAGGGAAAGTTGCCGCTTTTGTTGCTAAACATATTTATACGAAACACTATCCTGCCGGCATTTTTCATATTGAAGAATTATTTCAATGGGAAGACTTGTTTGATGAAATCCAGACTCTTATTCATTTTGAGGAGTATAAAGTTTAAATTATATGTAAGTTTTCATGTATAAGAATAAAATCATTGGTGAAATGCAAGAAGTTTTTAATGAAATTCCTTCTGGAATAGAGTATACGATGAGAACAAGATTTTAACGCAAAAATTTATCCGAATCATTGTCCCAAGGCATGTGGAGTGTGTTGCGTTGATAGTGAAGAAATAAGTCTTATATCAAATGATTTTAAGATAAGATTGAAGTGTACTTTATGTTCTCTCAGACTTAGATTCGGGAGAATTTTATTAATATTAGCAGTTATAAGTTGAAAATTAAAGTTTTAGAATATGCAACTAATATTTGATTTAAATTACAGTTATTAATAAAATGAAAATATTGATTAATATTACGAAAGGAGGCGATTTTATGATAGTCAAAATTACGAAAAAAATTATGAGGTGATTGTCTTATAAATTTCTGAATTCACTTGACCATGTGAATTGTGTATAGTTTTATATTATCTGTAACCTGAAAATGAGATTGTTATGTACTATACTTATTTAAAAAATTCTCATGTTGAAGAGATAGCTACTATTATTTCAACTAATTATAAAAATGCGAGGTTAGCATTACCTATTCTATCTGATAAATATGAAATTATTGAAATGCACATAAAGGAAATTGGAAGATATGTTGATAAAAATAATTTTGTTGTAGCAATAGAATCTGGTAAAGTTGCTGGGTTTATAAACGGATTTATCATTAATGAGTTTAAAGGAATAGCAAAAGGAGTATTATCATTACCTTCACTTCACGGAATAGCTAATGGATATGATTAAACATTTTACTCCATATTGTTATTCTATGATTAGAAGAATTGATGAAAGAAATCATTTAAATTCAATTAGTATTGGAGATAAATGATATGGGAGAAATTATAGTTGAAAGAGAACGTTTATAGGTATGAATATATTATAAAGGAAAGGCTTACATTTATACTAAGTGGTAAGCCTAACTTTATGTTAACACAAGTATCGTTATCTAAAGAATGGGAATGTTTAATTCATAAATTACAACTTTATCCAAATATTTAATGCTATTTGCAGTTAATAATTCATCATTTTCTTTTAAATAAACAAAATCGTAATCATGTTTAGTATAATATTGACTTTAGAAATCTGAGCTTTATAAAAGGGTAAATAATTAATATGTAACTTGTTTTTAGAATGTTACATTTTCTTTCCTCATCTTATTGATTAATGTTAATATAATAATAGCAACAATAGCTAATATTATGAAAACTATGAATCCAGTTGAATAACCAGTTAAATTTTCACCTGATTTGTCTATGAAAGAAGCCATTAATGGTGGGATTATAAAACCACCAAGTGCACCTATTCCACCTATCCAGCCTGATGCGCCACCAACAGCTTGAGATACTGTCTTTGGTACTATTTTGAAAACGGCGGCATTAGTAGCACCCATACCAATTGCTAAAATTAATATTCCTACAATTGAAAATCCAATTGAAGAACTTAAAGTCATACATACTGCTCCAACAAGCATTACAGAAAGTGAAACAATTGCAGTAGCTTCTCCTCCTTTTTTGTCTGCTATTTTTCCAGCATAAATTCTAGTTACAGAAGCGATAATTGAATAAAGTGCAGTTAATAAACCAGCAGTTTTTATAGATAGTTTAAATAAACTTGTCCAATATGTAGGAAACCAGCTTGTTAGTGCCATGAATCCTCCAAACGTTGCAAAATATACTCCAACTAAGGCCCAAGTTTTCCATGACTTAGCTGACATACTTAAGCTTTCACTAATTTTATTATTTGGAAATAGTTCTTGTCCATAATCTTTTGATGCTATTATTTTTGCTTCTTCTTTTTTTAAGCCTTTTTCAATAAGTTGAAAATACCATGCATTTTGACCTATAAAAAAATAAACTATTGTACCAATAATCAAGAAGATTAGCCATGCTAAATATGAGCCTGATAATCCCCAAAGAGGAAGTGCTATATTGGGTATTAAAACCATGAATATTCCAGGTGCTATATTTCCTACACCGCCATAAATACCTAAAGCAACACCTTGTTTGCTTTGAGGGAACCAGTACGATGCCTGGCTTACTCCAACAGAAAATGTAGCTATACCACATCCGGATAAAATTGCAAGAATAAATAATAGCCAATAGTATTGACTTAAATTTTCTTTAAAAAATGCCATTACAATATATAAGCCAAACATTCCGATTATAGACAATATAAGTAAAACTATAAATGGTTTTCTTCCGCCTGTAGTATCAACCCAAGCAGCAAATGGGATTCTAAGTAATGAACCTGATAGGGATGGTGCGGACACTAATAAAGCTAGTAAGATTGGATTTATGCCTACGAAACTTTGTTTAAATACTGTGACTGTAGAGCCATAAAGTGCAACGGCTGCAAAACCAATAAAAAAACCAACTGTAGCACCTGTAAGACCTTGTCTTGAACTACCTTTTAATTCTATATTATTCATATTATTCCCCCGTTAAATATAGTTATATTTAGATAAGGTTACCATATATTAATTTATAAAACCGTGATTTATATCACGGTTTCATAAATTAACATATGATATTTAATAAATATGAATTTTGTAAAGTAAAGACGATCTATAAATAATAATTCTAATGATCGTACATTATTTTGTTAAACTCATTGCCTAAATGTGATAGAATAATTAGTAATATTATTTTGAATATGTTTTTATAAGGAGTATGTATGGAGTATAGTGAAGAAGAACTAAGAAAATTAAAGATTTTTTCAAGTATATCAGACAAATCTATTTCTCTAATAAATAGGAATGGAAAAATAAAAGAATATGTATCAGGAAGTATGATTTTTTTAGATAAGGAATATATAAATTTGATTTATGTGATGATAAGTGGAACTGTATCATTGTATAAGGTTAATGAAAATGGGCAGAAAAAGGTTATGTTTATACTGGATAATGGAAAAATAATCAACGAAGTTATAATTAAAGATATTCCTGAATCAATAAATTGTGAAGTTTTTGAAGATGCTAAAATACTAGAAATTGACAAGGATACATTCATAGAAATAATGGAAAGTGATTTTCAGCTCACAAAAGCAGTTATAGATTCATTATCAAATAAGGTTAGGCGTATGTATAGGCAGTTAAAGAATACACCATCATCTATAAAAATAGAAAAGAAACTTGTTGCTAAAATATATAAACTAGGAAAAGATTATGGAATTAGTTGTGATAATGGTATTATGATTGATATGAACATAAGTATTACATATTTTGCAGATTTGCTAGGAAGTCAAAGAGAAACAGTTTCAAGGGCCATGAAAACATTACAGAATAAAAAGTTATTTTATTATAAAGAAAGAAAAATATTTATACCTAATTTACAAAAACTTTCTAATTATTTTAAAACATCGTGATATATATCACGGTGTTTATTTTTTATTTTAAGTATTCTATTAATATAAGTTAATTGTAATAACTAGAATACAATATTGCGTCACATTAAGTGAAAAATTTAACAAGGAAAAAGGAGAGTTAAAATAGGATATCAAATAATTACTCAAAATATAAATGCTATTTTGAGCAAGATTTCATTAAACACTACTTTTAGAAAAGAGGTATAGTTATGAAAAAAGTTCAATCCACTTGTAATTATTGTGCCTTAGATTGTAATTTAGATTTTTATGTGGAAGATAATAAAATCGTAAAGGTAATACCAACAAAAGAATATCCGGTTAATAATGGATTTTCATGCATAAAAGGTCTTTCTTTAGATAAACAGCAAACAATAGTAAAAGAATCAACATTACCTAGACTTAAACAAAAGGATGGTTCTTTTAAGAGAATTCCTTGGGACGAAGCATACAAGGTTGTTGCAGATAAATTCTTAGAACTCCAAGAGAAATTTGGAACTGAAAGTGTTGCAGGTATTAGTACCGGACAATTAACTTTGGAGGAGTTTGCTTTATTTGGTCATGTAATGAGAAATTATTTAAAGACTAATGTTGATGGTAATACTAGACTATGCATGGCAACAGCAGTAGTTGCTCATAAGCAAAGCTTTGGATTTGATGCACCACCTTATACATTAAATGATGCAGAGCTTTCAGATACAATTATATTAATTGGTGCTAATCCAGTTATAGCACATCCCATATTATGGGATAGAATAAGAAGTAATAAAAATAAAAAATTAATAGTTATAGATCCAAGAAAATCAGAAACTGCTGAAAATGCTGATTATTGGTATGGTCTTAAAGGAAAAACAGATTTAATATTGCTTTATGCTGTAGCTAATAAGCTTATAGAAGAAGGTTATATAAATAATGAGTATGTAAGTAATTATACAGAAGGCTTTGAAGACTTTAAGGAATTTGTTAAACAATACACTGTAGAGAAAGCCTCAAAGGTAACTGGACTTAGTGAAGCTTCAATTCTAGAACTTGTAGAACTTATATATAGTGGAAAAAGAGTTTCTTTCTGGTGGACAATGGGAGTAAATCAAGGCTATGAAGCAGTTAGAACAGCTCAAGCTATTATTAATTTAGCTTTAATGACAGGTAATATTGGAAGACCAGGTACAGGGGCTAATTCACTTACTGGTCAATGTAATGCAATGGGATCTCGTGCATATAGCAATACTGCTGGTCTATATGGTGGTGGAGATTTTGATAACATGGCTAGACGTGAAAGAGTGGTAGAAGTACTTGGAGTTCATGAATCTGACCTTGCAGCTAAGCCTACATTAACTTATAACGGAATTATTGAAAAAATAATATCTGGAGAAATAAAAGGTTTATGGGTAATCTGTACAAATCCACGTCATTCATGGACAAATAATAAAACATTTAAAGAAGCTATGAAGAAATTAGAATTCTTTGTAGTACAGGATATTTATGGTGATACTGATAGTTCAGAAGATTGTCATATGTATCTTCCGGTAGTTCCAGGAATTAAAAAAGAAGGAACATATATAAATACAGAAAGACGTATTTCAGCTATGCGTCCAGCACTTGAAAAATCTGAAGATGAGAGAAGTGATTTTGAGGTTATTTATGGAATTGGAAAAGCATTAGGCATGGGAAGCCTTCTAGATAAGTGGAAAACTCCAATAGATGCATTTAACCTTATGAAGGAATGTTCTAGAAATATGCCTTGTGATATGACTGGTGTTACTTATGATGGCTTGGTAAATTCAAAGGGAATACAATGGCCTTTTAGAGAAGGTGAAGTTCTTTTAGATGATCAAAGACGTTTATTTGAAGATAATAAATACTACACCCCTTCAAAAAAAGCTAAGTTTATTTTTGAAGAAGTACGTGAAAATCCATTGCCAAATACAAAAGAATTTCCTTATACATTAAACACAGGAAGAGGAAGTGTTGGACAATGGCATACGCAAACTCGTACAAGAGAAGTTGCATTTGTTGAAGATGTTACTTCTAAACAGGCGTATATTTACATCAATGGGAAACTTGCAGAAGAAATAGATGTTAAAGAAAATGATATGATTAGAGTTTTTTCTATAAATGGTAATTCTTCAGATTTCAGAGTTAAGCTTACAAATAATACCAGATATGATGAGCTTTATGCACCTATGCATTATTTAGAATGCAATAATTTAACACCATCTTTATATGACCCTTATTCTAAAGAGCCTTCATATAAAACTACTCCAATTAATATTTGTAAAGTTGAAGTAGGAGGTCTTTAAACTATGAAAAGAATAAAAATTGATAGAAGTAAATGTATAGGCTGTTTGACTTGTGTTACTGCATGCGTTATTAGTCATGAAAGCTGTGATTCAAGAAATCGTGTTACGATAGATAGTAAAACAAAGGTAGCACCTATTTTCTGCCGCCATTGTGATAAACCAGAATGTGTTTATACATGTATGACGGGTGCCATGTCTAAAAATAAAGAAACTGAATATGTTGAATATAATAAAGAACGCTGTGCAAGCTGTTATATGTGCATAATGGCATGTCCTTATGGAGTGTTAAAAAGTGATAGAATTGAGCATAAAGAAATTATGAAATGTAATATGTGTGTTCATCGCACCGAAAATAATGAACCAAAGCCTATATGTGTTGAAAAATGCCCAATGAGTGCAATAACCTTAGAGGAGGTATAGTCTTATGAAATATGTTGTATTAGGTGCTTCAGCATCAGGGATTAATGGAGCTAGGGAGCTTAGAAATTTAGATAAAGAAGCTGAAATTACATTAATATCAAAGGATGATAAAATTTATTCAAGATGTATACTTCATCATTACATGGAAGGCATTCGTGATGTAAAAAAACTTGAATTTGTTGAGGATGATTTTATAAATAAAAACAACATAAAGTGGATCAAAAATGTTGAAGCTACAAAACTTGATATTAGTTTGAAGGAAGTTATGATTTCAAATGGAGAGAAAGTTAAATTTGATAAATTACTTATAGCAACAGGTTGTAATACATTTTTTCCACCTATACCAAATTTAAAATCTGCACCAAATGCAATTGGGTTTCGTAATTTTGATGATTGTGAAAAAATAATGGAGTTATCAAAAAAATGTAAAAGTATAGTGGTTATGGGAGCAGGACTTGTAGGGATAGACGTTATTTCAGGGCTTATCCATACTGAAAAAAATATTGCCCTTGTTGAAATGAAGGATCATATGCTTTCAATTCAGCTTGATAAAAAAGCAGCTTCAGCTTATGAAAAAGGTTTTGAAAATAAAGGAATTAAACAATATTATGAAAAAGGAATTAAAGAACTGATTGTTGATGAAGAAGGAAAAATACTAGACATATTATTGACAAGTGGAGAAAAAATTTCTTGCGATTTATTAATAGTCGCAGCTGGTGTTCGTGCGAATGTAAGCTTTTTAGAAAACTCAGGAATTGAAACGGATAAGTTTGGGCTTGTTATAGATCAATTTGGAAAAACAAATTGTGAAGATATTTATGGTGCGGGAGATGTTACAGGAAGAAATCCTATCTGGCCTACAGCTGTTAAGGAAGGAATAATTGCCGCAAATAATATGGCAGGAATTAAAAGTGAAATGACAGATTTTTTTGCTAGCAAATCAACAATGAACTTTTTAGGTATTCCTACAATGTCACTTGGAATTAATGAACCTATAGATGAAACTTATAGAGTTGAAACAGAAAGTAATGATAATGGAAATTATAAGAAGATGATACATAAGGATGGTAAGATTTATGGTGTTATTCTTCAAGGTGATTTATCTTACGCCGGAGTTTTAACACAATTAATTAAGTGTCAGATTGATATTTTAAAAGTTAAAAAACCAATATTTAAAATAGACTATTCAGATTTCTTTAACATTAAAGAAAATTTTGAGTTTACATATTAGTTATTGAAGAATTAAATCATAATAAGGATGGTTCATATGGACATTGGAGCATTAGTTCTTGTAGGTGGAAAAAGCAGAAGAATGAATGGATATAATAAAGCTTTTCTTAACTTTGAAAATAAGAGTTTTATTGAAAATATAATCAATCAACTAACAGGTTTTCAAAATATTTATATATCGGTAGATAATAAAGAGAAATATAGAAAATTAGATTTCACTTTAGTAGAGGATATGTATAAAGATATTGGACCAATAGGCGGAATATATTCAGCACTAAAGGCAATTGATGAAAGATATATCTTTGTAACTGCCTGTGATATGCCTAAGATAAAAAAAGAATTTATAGATTTTCTTTGTAACACTATTACAGAAGATGTACAGTGTATCGTAACTCAAGATGAAAAAGGCAGAATCTATCCTTTGGGAGGAATATATTCTAAAGATTTAATTGGTGAAATTGAAAATATGATAAAAGAAAAAGATTATAAGCTTTTAAATTTAATAAGTAGAACAAAATCTAAAATTATACCTTTATCTGAGACTAATTTTAATAAAAGTATTTTGGATAATATAAATGATTATGATAAACTTAGAAATTTAAACAATCTCCATGCAAAAATATCTAAGGAGTAAGGCATATTCTTTTATATGCTATCTATGATATTGCGTCAAAGTGAAATTAGACATATTCAGTTTTCCATATGTCTTAATCACTTTCAGGGTTACGTGGGAAACCATTTAGCCTTCCGTATTTGAAAAGGAGCATTATTTACATAAGGGGATAGTCTATATTTCTGTAAATAATGAATGATATTTAGAGCATAATACTTTGAGTATAAAGCTGTATTTTTCATACCTTTTTATATGGGTAGAATAATACAGCTTTTTTTATTGATTAGGAGATGTAATTTATGAAAAAAATATCTACAGTTGATGCAGTGGGACATGTAATATGCCATGATATAACTATGATCATAAAAGATGTAGTAAAAGATATAGCCTTTAAAAAAGGGCATATAGTTAGGGAAGAGGATATTCCTGCATTACTCTCTATAGGGAAAGAGCATCTTTATGTTTGGGAGAAAGCAGAAGGAATGCTTCATGAAAATGAGGCGGCAGAAATTTTATATGATATTTGCAAAAATGAAAATATTACACCTTCAGAAGTTAAAGAAGGTAAGATCGAACTAATTGCAGGTATAGATGGGTTATTTAGAGTTGACGTAGAAAGATTAGATAAAATTAATGAATTAGATGAAATTATGATTGCTACAAGGCATACGAATTATCCAGTAAAAAAAGGTGAGAGATTAGCAGGTACAAGAGTTATACCTCTTGTTATTGAAGAAGAGAAATTAAAGAATGCGCAAGAAATTGTAGGAGATACTCCTCTTATGGAATTATTACTATATAAGAATATGAAAGCAGGAATAGTTACAACTGGAAGTGAAGTTTATTATGGAAGAATCAAAGATACATTTACACCTGTTGTTATAAATAAACTTAATGAATATAAAATTAGCGTCTGTGATCATAAAATAGTAAATGATGAATGGGATATGATAGTAGATGCTATTACTGAATTAAAGAAAAATGATGTAGATCTTATTATTTGTACAGGTGGAATGAGTGTTGATCCCGATGATTTAACACCAAGAGCTATTAGAAAAAGTGGAGCAACAATTATATCATATGGTGCACCAGTGCTGCCAGGAGCTATGTTCTTACTAGGGTATTTTGAAGATGGAACACCTATTATGGGATTGCCAGGCTGTGTTATGTATTCGAAAACAACAATATTTGATTTAATATTACCAAGAGTAGCAGCTGGAGTTAGGATTACAAAAAAGGATATTGCAAAATTGGGAAATGGTGGATTATGCCTTAGCTGCACTCCTTGCACATATCCAAACTGTGGATTTGGAAAGGGAGTGTAGATTATGATTAATGTAGAATTAGAAAAAGCTATTGAGTTAATGGTTAAAAGCATAGAAGAAATTCAAAGAACTGAAGAAATTAACTTAATGGATGCTGGTGGCAGAGTAATTGATGAAGATATTTATGCACCTATGAATAATCCACCGTTTGATAGATCTCCCCTTGATGGATATGCACTCATAGCAGAAGATACTAAAGGAGCAAACAAAGAAAATATAAAAAAACTAACTGTAGTAGATTGCGTATTTGCAGGTGGATATAGTGAAAGAGTCCTTCAAAAAGGTGAGGCAATTAGAATTATGACAGGAGCAAAGATTCCTAAGGGTGCCAACTGTGTTATAAGGCAAGAGAATACTAATTATGGTCAAGATATAGTTGGAATTTATGAAGAACTATGTGAATATGATAATTATTGTTTTACTGGTGAAGATATAAAAAAAGAAGATTTACTAGTAAAAAAGGGTGAATTACTTACTTATGTGCATCAAGGAATTATCTCTAGTATGGGAATTTCAAAGGTTAAAGTTAAAGCTAAGCCAAACATTGCATTAATTGTTACTGGTGATGAAGTTGGAACTCCAGGAGAAAGATTAAAGGAAGGTAAAATTTACGATAGCAATTTGCATTTAATATATTCTAGATTAAATGAATTTAGATTAAAACCAATTATTGCAGAAATTATTGGTGATAGTGGAGAAAAAGTCGGGAAAAGAATATGTGAAATTATTCATAATGTAGATTTAGTAATAACGACAGGCGGGGTTTCAGTAGGCGAAAAAGATATTGTACATGATACACTTCATCTAATACAGGCTAAAAGAGTTTTTTGGAAGGTTAATTTAAAGCCCGGAACTCCAGCAATGTATTCTTTATATAAGAATAAGCCCATATTATCTTTATCAGGAAATCCATTTGCGGCTCTCACAACTTTTGAACTTTTAGGAAGGCCCGTTTTAGCTAAACTAAGCGGAAATAAAAATTTGCAGCCGAAAAAGATTACAGGAATCATGGAAGATGAATTTAACAAACCAAGTATGAAGAGAAGGTTTATACGTGCTTATTTTAATAATGGGAAGGTTACTTTTAAGGAAAATAAACACTCTTCAGGAATGCTTGCATCTATGATCCAATGTAATTGTTTCATAGATATACGTAAAGGAACACTTAAATTGAATAAAGGTGATAACGTTGATGTTGTATTACTTTGAGTCAATTAAAAGATATTTTAAGGATGTGCATTGAATGAAGAAGAAGTTTAGTAATTTTGATTTAAATGGAAATGCAATTATGTTTGATACTTCAGAAAAAAATATAACATCAATAACAGTAATTTTAAAGAGGTGAATTTTGTTAATGGTGAGGTGATGGAGGCAATTTTAAATCAAACTGTTAAATGGAGTTAATATACCCCTTTTTACTATTTATGATATGTGTAAAGCCATGGACAAAACCATGGAGATATCTGAAGTGTATTTAGTAAAAAAATGAGTGGAATAAGTGGAGAATTCATAAATGAGAAATAAGGAGAAGTCTATTTTAATAGGAATAAGTGGGATTAAAAATTCAGGGAAGACAACACTTATAACAAAGCTAATACCAAGACTAGTGAACTTAGGTTATAAGGTAGCTACAATTAAACATGATGGACATGATTTTGAAGGTGACGTAGAAGGCACGGATTCTTATAGACATAAAGAAGCAGGGGCATATGGAACAGCTGTATTTTCCAAAACAAAATTCATGCTGGTTAAAGAACAGGATGAAGTTTCTGAAAAAGAATTAATTAGTTATTTTAAAGAAGCAGATATTATTCTGCTAGAGGGTTTTAAATATTCTAACTATCCCAAGGTTGAAGTTGTAAGAAAAGAGATCTCAAGAAATTATGTTTGTAAAAAAGAAACACTAATTGCTATAGCAACTGATTTAGATATCAAGTTTGAGGGAATTAAAACTACGAATATAAACGATGTTGATGAAATTCTAGGTGTGTTACTAAAACACATAGAGGAGGTATAGTAAATGTTTGATATTTATAATAGAAAAATTGATTATATAAGAATTTCAGTGACTGATAGATGTAATCTAAGATGTATTTATTGTATGCCGGAAAAAGGAATAAAAAATGTAAGTCATAAAGACATATTATCTTATGAAGAAATAGTATATTCGTGTGAAAATTTTGCTAAAATAGGGACCAGTAAAATTAAAATTAAAATTACAGGAGGAGAACCTTTAGTAAGGAATAATTTAGTGCATTTAATTAAGAAAATAAAAAGTATACAAGGCATTAAAAATGTTACTTTAACCACTAATGGAATTTTGTTAGAGGAGCAAATTGATCTCTTAGTTAAAGCAGGATTAGATGCAGTTAATGTAAGTATTGACGCATTAGATGAAAGTACATATAAAAATATTACACGAATTGGAGATGTAAACAAGGTTATTAGAGGAATTAATAAGACATTAGAATATAAGGAGATTAATGTTAAAGTAAATTGTGTTCCTATAGAAGGCATAAATAACAAACAAGTATTAGATATAATTAAAATGATTATTGAAGAAAATTTTGGTAAGCTAACTACCTTCAATAAATCCATAGGTAATGGACCAAGTAATTATTATAGTTTAGATAACTTTCAAGGAAAAATAGGTTTTATAAGTGCAGTTAGTCATAAGTTTTGTGAAAATTGCAATAGGGTTAGGCTTACGTCCAATGGATTTTTGAAAACTTGTTTACAGTACAGTGAAGGTCAAAATCTTAGAACCTTAATAAAAAATGGAAGAAGTGATGAAGAAATTATAGAAGTCATTAAGAGGGTCATTTACAATAAGCCAAGAGAAAATAAATTTTTAGAAGTCAATCATTATGAGAATTTTGAACAAAATATAATGTCCCAAATTGGTGGCTGACCAAGCTGAGTATAAAAAAATTGGGAGGCTGACAAAGATGGAAAAATTATTGAGATATGCATAAGTGAATGAAGAGGAACAGGCTTTTCACCAAGAGATTGTATGCCCGAAGCAACTTTGGGAATAGGGGAAAGGATAGTTCCAGGAATACCAGAAGCTATACATGCATATAGTATGCAATTTACTAAAAGAGCAATGCTAAGCCGTACAGCAGCTGTATTCGTAAGAGCACATTAATCAATGCTGAAGCTATAGTAAATGCAGTTAAGGAAGGAAAGATTAGACATTTATTTTTTTATTGGTGGTTGTGATGGTGCAAGACCAGTAAGAAGTTATTATACTGAATTTGCTCAAAAGATCCCCAAAGATTGTATTATCATTTGCCACCGAAAATAACAAATCGGTGGCAATACTTTTCTAGAAATTTCTTTTTAGTAATATTTCTGTTATATTCTTTAGAATTAATTTTTCCTGAATGTTTGGAAGTTCATTTATAAGATTTAAAGCTTTATAAGTATATTTTTCTGCAACTTCGTTAGCTTTCTTTAACCCCATAGAAGTTTTTAATATTTTTGAAGCAGAAAACAAATCTTTTTGAGTTAAAGCTGTCATTAATTCTTGATTATTATTTTTTAGTTCATATAAAACAGGAAAAGTATATATTCCTTCATTTATATCATTTCCAGAAGGTTTTCCTAAAATATCCTTAGGAGAAACTATATCCAATATATCATCAATTAATTGGAAGGCCATACCAATGTAATAGCCAATCTTTCTTAAATTCCTTAATATTTCAATATCAGCATGTCCATCATAAGCTCCTAAAGATAAACTTAATGAAAAAAGAGATGCACATTTTCCATTTATTCGTCTAAAATAATCACGTATATTTGAGTTAAAAGAATATGTAGATAAAAATTGATTAATTTCACTTTGGCATATGAACTTAATTGTTTTGGAAATATCTGAAATGCTATCTCTAGAAGCATATTCGGAGAATAAAATATAAGCTTGTGCAAAAAGATAATCTCCCATGAATAAGGCTGCTTTTGCTCCATATAAACTATTAATAGTTCTTTTCCCACGGCGTAAATTAGAATCATCAATTACATCATCATGAACAAGGGTTGCTAAATGTAATAGTTCTATTCCAGCAGAAATATTGAAAAGTTTATTCTTATCAATTTTACCAAAGGATCCACCAATTAAAATAAAAATTGCTCTTATCATTTTACCATCTGTAGATGATAAATTATCTAATAAATTCTCAGTATGAGTATCTCTATTTTTCAAAGTCAATTTAATAATTTTTTTGATTTCAAATAAATCGTTCTCAAAATAATTTAAATAATCAATATTTCCCACCAACATTTTCTTTCCTCTTTTCACCATAATTTATTTAAAATATAATAATTATTATAAAATATATATTTTTCAAAAATTATACATATTGATTATAACATATTAATATAATAATAACTGATTTTAAACAAATAGTGCTACAATAATTTTCAATTTTAGTTGGAAAGTTAATGGTAAAGAAAATTTTAAAAGCATCAAGGCCAATTACTTTGGTAGTAGCAATGTTATCTACAACTTTAGGAATAATAATAGCATATAAACAAGAATTTATGATTGCAAATGCCGTATGGGATTTGTAGAGGATATTTCTTGTTACTTTGTCAGTTTTGCTTTTACAAAGCGCTATAAACATGATGAATAATTATTTTGAAGAAGATGTATCTGAGGAGATTAAAAGCTTAAGAAAATAATATTTCTTAGGATATAAAAGAAGTTCAGAAGAAATATTTATGTTTAAAACAGAAATTATATTTTTTATGATTACAGCATTAATAGGTCTTTATTTGAGTTACTATAGTGGTATTCAGTTATTTATAGTAGAAATAATTGGAATATTTGCTATTTATACTGGAGAATCTTTTAATTATAAGAAATATGGAATAGGTTAGATAATATTTTCCTTTGAAATGTTTATTGTTTTGATATTTACAAAATAGTATGAATTTTCTCAAAATTATACCAATATTTACATTGTTGATATATAATTGAAATATAAGAGTTTTTTATATAACAATTTCAATGAGGGAGGTAAGGTATTATGGATAATGTTATTAATTTAGCAAGATGGCAGTTTGCAATAACTACAGTATATCATTTCTTTTTTGTACCACTAACTATTGGGTTAGGATTTTTTTTAGCAATAATGGAGACTTTTTATGTTAAAACAGGAAATGAAAAATATAAAAAAATGGTCAAATACTGGGGAAAATTATTTCTTATAAATTTTTCTACGGGAGTAGTTACTGGGCTTGTGCAAGAATTTCAATTTGGAATGAATTGGTCAAGTTATTCTAGATATGTTGGTGATATTTTTGGTGTACCACTAGCTATAGAAGCATTATTAGCATTTTTTTTAGAGTCAACTTTTCTTGGAATATGGGTTTTTGGCTGGGAAAAAGTATCTAAAAGAATACATCTTTTATCTATCTGGATTGTTAGTATAGCTACAATGATTTCTGCATTTTGGATTTTAACAGCAAATTCTTTTATGCATGAGCCAGTTGGCTATGCTATAAATAATGGACGAGCTGAAATGACAAGCTTTACAGAACTTATTACTAATCCTCACCTTTGGGTGCAATTTCCACATACGATTTTTGCCGCTTTATGTACAGGAGCCTTTTTCATACTAGGAATAAGTGCATACCACATAATTAAAAAGAATAAAGCAACATGGGTAATGTCTTCTTTTAAAATGGGAATAATAATGGCTCTAATATCAAGTCTTTTAGTAGCATTTATGGGAGATTTACAAGGTAAATATCTTGTGAAAAACTTACCAATGAAAATGGCTGCAGCTGAAGCTTTATGGGAAAGTAAAGATCCAGCACCTCTCGCAGCGGTTGCTATAATAGATGAGGAGAATAAGAAAAATGTTTTTGAAATTAGTGTGCCTAAACTTTTAAGCTTTATGAGTTATAACAGCTTTACAGGTGAAGTTAAAGGTATAAATGATATACAAGCAGAATATGAAAAAAAATATGGTGAAGGAAACTATATACCAAATGTTACATTATCATTTTATAGTTTTAGATTAATGGTTGGTGCAGGAATGCTAATGCTTCTAGTAGGTTTAGCTGGGTTGTATTTCTATAAAAAGGGAACAATCTACGATAAAAATAAATTATTGAAGCTTATGATTTTCTCTATTTCATTACCTTATTTAGCTAATTCAAGTGGTTGGATTTTAACAGAAGTCAGCCGGGCACCTTGGATTGTATTTGGGTTATTAAAAATTGAAAATGCAGTGTCACCTACTGTATCATTAGGTTATGTAGCAACATCTCTGTTTACTTTTGCAATGTTATATTCTGTACTTGCAATAATTGATGTAACTTTAATAGTTAAATTTATAAAAAAAGTACCGGTGGAAGATAACGTAAAAATAAATACTGAGAAGGAGGAGTCTTTATGGATTTAGGAATTATTTGGTTTATATTGATAGGTGTTTTGTTTGCAGGATTTTTCTTTCTTGAAGGATTTGATTTTGGTGTTGGAATATTACTTTTGCTAATAGGCAAAAAAGATACAGATAGAAGAATAATAATTAATACAATAGGTCCAGTTTGGGATGGAAATGAAGTTTGGCTTATAACTGCAGGAGGAGCTATGTTTGCAGCATTCCCTAACTGGTATGCAACTATGTTTAGTGGTTTTTATTTGGCTTTACTACTAATATTAGTAGCACTTATTTTAAGAGGTGTTGCTTTTGAATTTAGAAGTAAAAATGAAAGTGAAAATTGGAGGAATAACTGGGATAAAATAATTTTTATAAGCAGCATTATTTTAGCAATTCTTTTTGGTGTTGCACTTGCAAATTTAATAAAAGGAGTTCCAATTGATAAATCAATGAATTATGTAGGAAGTTTCTTTGATTTAATTTCAATTTATACCTTGGTTGCAGGTATAACTACTCTATTAGTTTTTATATTCCATGGAGCAGTTTTCTTATCATTAAAGGCAGATAGAACTATAGCGGAAAAATCTTTAAAAATGGCAAGAACATTTGGAATTGGCGCAATATCAGCTTCGGTATTATTAATTCTATTAACCTTTCTACAAACAGATTTATTTAATAATAATCTAGCTTTAGTGGCTGCTTTAGTAGCATTAGTTACATTGATATTAAGCTGGTATCTAATAGGTGTAGAAAAAGCAAAAATTGCAATGCTGACTAATGGATTTTCAATAGCTTTAGGTGTTGCAGCTCTATTTTTAGGATTATTTCCAAGAGTTATGGTTTCAAGTATAAGTCCAGAATATAGCATAACAATAACTAATGCATCTTCAAGTCTATATACATTGACTTTAATGACAAAGGTAGCAATAGTTTTTGTTCCAATAGTTTTATCATACCAAGCATGGACTTACTGGATATTTAGAAAAAGAGTTACAGTAAAAGATTTAGAGTATTAAGGAGTTTACTTAAAGATTATGCTAAATAAAAGATTGCTGAAAGAAAGTAAGTTTAAGAGTTTTTATATAATAGTAGTTCTATTAACTTCTTTAGTTAATTCCTTGTTTATATTGATTTCAGCATATTTGTTGGCAACTATAGTATCAGGAATATTCTTCAAAACTAAAACTTTTGAAGAGTTTAAAAACTATATTATATTATTTCTAGCAAATGCTGTTTTAAAAACAATAATAAGTTTTATAAGTGAAATTTATATTAAAAATTCAGCAGAGGATATAAAAGAAAGTTTCAGAAAAAAGTTATTTCAATTAATTATTTCATCAAATCCATATAAAGTTAAAAAAGAAAAATTGGGAGAAATTATAAATATACTTACGGAAGCACTTGAAATGATAGGACAGTATTACTCAGAGTATATTCCACAATTTTTTGCAGCTTTTATAATTCCTCTGCTCATATGTTTAGGAGTAGCAAGTGTAGATAAATTATCAGCATTAATAATGCTAATTACTTATCCTATAATCCCTGTATTTATGATTTTAATAGGATATAAGTCTAAAGAAGCAAATGAAAAGCAATGGAAAAAACTTAATTTGCTAAGTTCACATTTTATAGATATGCTTCAAGGGTTAAGTACTTTAAAAGTATTTGGAATAAGTAAGAAGCAAGAAGAAAAAATATTTAAAATCAGTGAAAATCATAGAAAGGCGACTATGGAGGTTTTAAAAATATCATTTCTTTCAGCTCTTGTTTTAGAACTCTTTTCAACAATAAGTATAGCTGTGGTAGCAGTAAATCTCGGTTTAAGATTAGTTTATGATAAAATAACTTTTTTAAATGCGTTCTTTATTCTTATATTAGCACCAGATTTTTATCTTCCGGTAAGACAGTTGGGATTAAAATTTCACGCTTCTTTAAATGGAGTTGTTGCCATGGAAAAAATAGAGAAGCTGGAAGAAAAACTTATGGAAGAGGTTTGTGAAGATAATTTAGAAATAGACGGTAACGAGTTTGAAATTGAAGTTAAGTCTTTGAATTTTATTTATGAGAATAAAGTAATTCTAAATGATATAAATTTTAAAATTACCTCAGGTGAAAAGATCGCTTTAATAGGGCAAAGTGGAAGTGGAAAAAGTACTTTGATAAACATATTAGGAGGATTTCTTAAGGTACACGATAATATGGTCTTTATAAATGGAAAGGATATAAATAATATAAATAAAGAAAATTATCTAAACAATATTGCTATAGTGCCACAATTTCCACATATTTTTAATAAAAATATAGAAGAAAATATAAATGTAGGTTATAAAAAATTAGATTACAACAAGCTTTTAAGTATATATAAATATGCGAAAAGTGATGAATTTTCTAATGATTCAGAGAATGGTTATAAAACCCCTATAGGTGAAGGTGAAAAATTAGCATTAAGTGGAGGAGAAATACAAAGAATAGCCATAGCTAGGGCAATGATAAAAAATTCTAATTTTATTATATTTGATGAACCAAGCTCCGCTTTAGATTCAGAAAAGGAGGAGTTGCTTATAGAAATTATGAGGAAATATTTTAAAAGTAATACAATTTTAATAGCAGCTCATAGATTAAATACAATTAAAGCAGTTAATAAAATAATGATGCTTAAAGATGGTCAGATAAGTGAAATGGGAACTCATAAGGAGCTTATGGAAAAAAGAGGAGAGTACTATAAATTAATGCAGTCACCAGAGGTGGAAATATGAGAATTTTAAAAGTAATGAATTCACTTATGAAAAAGCAGATTTTCTTCGTTGGATGTTCGTTGGTAATGGGGATATTTACTATTTTAAGTAATGTAGGATTATTATCAACCTCAGCAGTATTGATTTCAAGAGCAGCTCTTCACCCAGATGTATTAGATTTGATGGTTTTAATAGTAGGTGTTAGATTTTTTGGAATATCAAGAGGAGTATTTAGGTATTTTGAAAGAATTTCATCCCATGATGCTACTTTTAGAATTTTAAGTAACATTAGAGAATGGTTTTATAAAAATTTCAATGAAAATCATTCTGAAAGAAGTAAATTTAAAACTGGAGATATATATACAAAAGTAGTAACAGATGTAGACAAGCTTAGGGATTTCTATTTGAGGGGAGTATATCCTTTAATTATAGCCATTTTAACTGGAACAACTACAGGTATATTTATCTCATATTTTAATAAAACATTAGCATATAGCTATGGGGTTGTTTATATACTTACAGGTTTTGTGTTACCGATAATAATATTTAAATTAAATAGTAGTTTTTTAGAAAGGGAAGGAAACCTAAAAAGAGATATTAATCTAATGCTAGTAGATAGTTTAAAGGGAATTTTAGAAGTAAATATTTATCCACTAAAAAACGAATTTATAAATAACTTTCAATATTTAAGTGAACAATTATCAAAAATACAGAAGAAGAAAAATTTAATAAGTACATTAGGTAACAATTTATATTCTATGGCAGCAAGTATTTTGATGGTTATATCACTTATGATTGCAGCACCTTTAGTAATAGATGGAGAGCTTGAAGGTATATATTATGCTATGCTTCCACTTACGATTATAGCGTCTTTTGAAGCATTAATACCAATGTTTATGGTAATGTACAAATTTAAAGAGACATATGAAAGTGGAGAAAATATTTTTAGCATAATAGATAATAAAAATAATCAAAGGAGCAATGTTTATAAAGAAGTAACTAATTATGATATTTCAGTTAAAAATTTAAGCATTTACGATGATGATACAAAAACATTCATAATTAAAAATTTATCTTTTGAACTACCGTATAAAAAGAAAATAGGAATAGTAGGAGTTAGTGGATCAGGAAAAAGCACAATACTTAAAGCTTTATTAGGTTTTAGCAAATATCAAGAAGGTAAAATCTCAATAGGTGGAATACCTTATGAGAGTATTTCTATAGATAATATAAGGGAAGTCTTTACGGCTATTGAACAAAATCCTTATGTATTTAATACTACTATAAGAGAAAATTTGCTAATTGCAAATGAAAAAATTAGTGAAAGTGAAATTTTAGATTTATTAGATAAGTTTCAAGTAATTGATTTAGTTAAAAAGAATGAAAATGGGTTAGATACTTTATTGGGTCAATTTGGCTACAATATATCTGGTGGAGAAAGGCAAAGGCTTATGCTTGTTAGAGCATTACTTAAACCAAGCAAAATAGTGTTGTTAGATGAGCCAACTTCGAGTCTTAATATAGAACTTGAGGATAAGATAGTACAAGCAATTCATACTAAAATTGAAGAAAAAAGTTGTATGTGGATAACTCATAGGTTAATTGGAATGGACAAACTAGATGAAATTATAGTATTAGAGAAAGGAGAAGTGGTAGAAAGAGGAACGCATGAAGATTTAATAAATATGAAAAGAAGATATTATGAATTTTGGAATTTACAAAATCAATATTTGAATATTTAAACTGATATGAGAGGGATGGTTTATATGAAGATTTTTGTTATTGGAGGCGGATTTGCGGGTATAAAAGCTGCTAGAGAATTAGGGAAAAATTTATTAGATAATCATGAAATTTACTTGATAGATAAAAATGAATATACAACTATGTTGCCTAACTTGCCAGAGATAGTAAGTGGTAGATTAAATAAAGAAGATATAACTGAAAATATTAGTAATTTAATCCCTAGAGAAGTTAACTTTTTAAAGGAGAAAATAACTGAAATAAATTTTGATGAAAGAAAAATAGTAACAGGAAATAATGAATATGAATATGATTATTTAGTTTTTGCACCTGGTTCTACAACAAACTTTTTTGGATTCAAGGACAACTTAGATAAAGTAAATGTATTGGACTGTTTAGAAGTAGCCCAAAAAGTTAGGCAAAAATTTTTAGAACATATTGAAAGTAGAAATGAAATTAATTTAGTTATTTCAGGGGCAGGTTTCACAGGAATAGAACTTGCTTGCAACTTATATGATTTGGCTAAAAGGAAGGGTAAGAAGATAAACGTTACTATGGTAGACTTATGTAAGAAAGTTTTACCTATGCTTTCTGAAAAATCTGCTAACCATGTAATTAATAAATTAAATAGAATGAAATTTAAAATATATACAGAAAATCAAGTCAATAATTTTGATGGCAGCGATATAGTTTTAAAAGATGAAGAAGTTATTAAAGATGTTTTCTTCTGCTGGTGCAGTGGTGTTAAATCACCATTAAAGCCTAATGGAAAATATGAGATATTGCCAGATGGAAGAATTCTTGTTAATGAGTTCTTAAACCTTGATAATTATCCAGAAGTGTATATTGCAGGAGATGCAGCTGCAATAAAAGATAGTAAGGGAAATATATTAAGAAGATCTGTAACATTTTCTGAAATGTCTGGAAAGCATGCAGGCAAAAATATAGCAGCAGTTGTAAATGGAAGAGAAAGTGCAGAATTTAAGCCAATTGATTTAGGATGGATAATACCAATGTATATAACTAGTGTAGGTGTAGTTATGGGCATTGAAGTTAGAGGCCGCATAGGTATATTTATGCATTACTTTATTTGTGGTATGAAAAACTATAGTTTTAATAACTTTATTAAAGAATTAAAGGCTGCTATTAAATATCCTTTCACAAAATTATAAATATAAAGATTGATAGTATTTAATGCGTTGGTAGATGGAATTAGATTTCTTGAAGCTACGCATTTAATTTTTAAAATTGTTTTTAAAACAATTCATTTGATTCAGGAAAGGATGTTTTTTATATGATAATTAGATTGTAAAAAAAAAAGAAAAGTTATAACATAATAATATAAAAGATATAGACAAATGTTATATTTATATGATAGGCTAGATATATAAAGTTGTTAATAAATTAGGGTACGTTTTATATTAAATTTATACAAGATTTAATCGAAGAGAAAATGATAAATATTGTTAGGAGGATGAGAAATGTATTTTAAAGAAAAGCATGGTTTCCCAAAGGATTTTTTATGGGGAAGCGCATCTGCAGCCTATCAAGTAGAAGGTGCTGCTGAAGAGGATGGAAAAGGGAGAAGTAACTGGGACGAATTTGTAAGAATTCCAGGTAAGACATTTAAAGCTACAACAGGTGATGTAGCAGTTGACCACTATCACCGTTTTAAAGAAGATATTGCTTTAATGGCAGAAATGGGATTAAAGACATATAGATTCTCAATTTCTTGGCCAAGAATTTATCCAAAAGGCTCAGGAGAAGTTAATGAAAAAGGGTTACAATTTTATGATGGGGTAATTGATGAATGTTTAAAGTATGGAATTGAACCAATGGTTACAATCTATCATTGGGATTTACCTCAAGTTCTTCAAGAAGAATATAATGGATGGGAAAATAGAAGAATAGTTGATGATTATGAAAATTATGCAATCACTTTATTTGAACGTTATAAAGATAAAGTTAAGTATTGGATAACTTTAAATGAACAAAATATATTTACAATGCATGGCTGGATAATGGCTACACACCCACCAGGCAAGAAGAATGACTCAAAGATGTTTTATCAAGTAAACCATCATGCAAACATAGCTCATGCTAAAGCAGTACTTGCATTTAGAAAAATAGTTCCAAATGGTAAGATTGGTGCAAGTTTTGCATTTTCACCAAGCTATGCATTGGATTGTAGTCCAATAAATAATATAGCAAAAGCTGATTTTGATGATATACAATCATTCTGGTGGATGGATGTTTATGCATATGGACGTTATCCAAAGGCTGCATTCAAGTATTTACAAGGTCAAGGTGTTGCACCAGTGCTTGAAGAGGGTGATGCAGAACTTATGAAAGCAGCAGCTCAAGTAGATTTCATGGGAGTAAACTACTACCAAACAGCAGTTGTTGAATATAATCCAATTGATGGTGTTGGAATGGCTGAAATGAATACTACAGGTAAAAAAGGAACAGCGCAAGTTAGTGGAACACCTGGATTATATAAGAATCCACAAAACCCACATTTAAAGACTACAGATTGGGATTGGACTATAGATCCAATGGGTATAAGAATGTGCTGTAGAACTATTACAAGCAGATATAATTTACCAATAGTTATTTCTGAAAATGGGTTAGGGGCATTCGATAAGAAAACTGAAGATAATAAGATTCATGATGATTATCGTATAGCATATTTAAAAGCTCATATAGAAGAATTAAAGGAAGCTGTTAATGAAGGCTCTGAAGTACTTTCATATTGTACATGGTCAATAACAGATTTATTAAGCTGGTTAAATGGTTACCAAAAACGTTATGGATTTATTTATGTAGACCGTGAAGAAGAAGAAGGATCATCGATGAATCGTTATAAGAAAGATAGCTACTATTGGTATCAAAATGTAATAAAAACTAATGGTGAAGAACTATAGATTAAATTAAAAAGAGTAACTCAAAAGGATTAAAACATCGTTTTGAGTTACTCTATTTTCATATAAATTATTAATTAAGATTTTATTAAAACTCTAAATAATTTTGTATTAATAGTAAAATTATCAGAAAATTTTCATATATATATGCTACAATTTTAATTCTTTAATAAAATTAAATAACAATAGCTGCTTTTTAATGCAGATTATTTTTTGAAACATATATAAATTAAAAATTAGTAATTATCTTCAATTAATTTATCTAAAGTCAAATTGACAATCATTTCTTCAGAATAGAAGTGTCCACCCATTATTTTTAAAATAACCTCTGATTTTTTGTAGCCTTCTTTATAAAGTTTAAAATTTTTCGTTATTCTTTTAAGTGTATTCTTAGGTATATCTAATTCTAATGCTAACTCCTTAAAAGAATAATAATCTTTCTTTAATATATAATATAATTTATTTTGAAGATCTAATTTATATCTAAGATCAACTTCTTTAGACTGATGGGGTCCATATTTTCCTCTATGGTGAGATGGACATAAATATTTATAATTTAGTTCTATATCAAAGCCACCTTCACTTCTGTGAACAATATGATGTATATCAGCTTCAGCATTACATATTTCACATAAAGACAATGTTTAATCCCCCTTAGAAATTTATCCTATAAAAATTTGATTGGCATGTAATATTATAAAGTAATCAATAAAAAATAGCAATTTTAAAATATATAATAAAAGTTTATAAATGAGTAATAAAATAGAATATTAAGGGTAATATAGTAGTATATAGAATTATTTTTACAACATCAATATGATAAATCTAAAGATGGAGTTAGAATACTTTATAATACAATAATTAACAATAGAAGATATTTAGATATTGTATTTTATAAAATATTGACTAGGAAGGTGAATAAAATGAGAGAAAATTATCATTCATTTAATTATTGGGAAAATATTATAAATGAGAATAAGACAATAAGAGGACATATGTTTATGCAAAAACCACCTACAGAAGAAAGTATTTATTTCCATACAATTATATTTGGAAGTAAAAATGGAATAAATAATATATGGGGATACTGTCATAATATAAAATGTTTAATTGGATATTTTCAATACTCATTTTTGCAAGAAGCTTTTTATAAATGGATATATGGAAAAGAAAAATTAGTTACAAAAATTCCATATTTAACAGTAGATAAAATAGCTGATGAAGGGCAAAAATTAAATAAAATAAGCAAAGAAATTTCAAGTAATATGAAAGATGACTATGAATTTTTAAATAGTCTATGGAGATTGCCATCTAATAAAATTGAAATAGAATTAAGAAAATTTGTATTGGCTTTTAATAAGAACTGGAAGGGGGATAATAAGGAATTTCTATATATAAGAATTTTAAAAACACCAGAGGAATTGGGAGACTTCGTAATTTCCTCAATATTATTGGCAAGTACTGCTGAAGAGTTAGAAAGTAGAATAGGGATGACAATAGAAGAATGGCGAGAGCTTTGTAAGTCTGCAACAAGCGATTTTGCTAAGGGAGAAATGTTTAGAAATATTCTATTGAAAAAATTAAGTGAGGTATTTTGAGTTATATTAAGCATAAAAAGAGATATGGCTAATTATTTAGCCAATATCTCTTTTTTTATGTAATATTAATAATAGGATCTTCAGTTTTTGAAAAGGTGATTAAATTTAAAGCGTGATACTTTCAACAGACGCTATACTTTGGGAAGAAATGCCAAGCATTTCACCAGTAAAACCAAGACCTTCTTCAGTAGTAGCTTTAATATTTATCTTGTTAATATCTATATTTAGTGCTTTTGAAATATTTTCTCTCATATGCTCAATATGTGGCAGCATTTTAGGTTTTTGAGCTATTATTGTAGCATCTATATTATTTACCACATAGCCAGCCTTTGAAATTAACTTACCAGTTTCCTCAAGCAATAAAATACTAGATATGCCCTTAAAGGTATTATCTGTATCAGGAAAGTGTTTACCAATATCTCCAAGGGCACATGCTCCTAGTAAAGAATCCATTATAGCATGGAGAAGTACATCAGCATCAGAATGACCAAGTAATCCTTTTTCGAATGGAATTTCAACTCCTCCTAAAATTAATTTTCTATTTTCTACTAATCTATGAACATCATAGCCTAATCCAACTCTCATATAATCACCTCGTTAAAATGTTTTAATATGTATACATTTTAACATATATATCATAAGAGTTGGGAGATTTAAAATATTAAGCTTAAGATATTAATTAGAAATGCGCCTATTATCATTAATTTCTACATCAACTGAAGGTGTATTTTTGATTTTGAACTTAATCATTAGCAAGGAAATAATTTTATTTATAATAAAGTGTATAAAGTTTATCCTACGTCTTTTTATAAAATCTACATATATGATTTTTCTCTTCATAAATAATCTCCAAAATATTGATTCAAAACTATAAAATTAGATAGATAAAATTTTATGGATAAATAGCTTTATATGCTATAATAACATAGTATGAAGAAATTATAATTTTGATAGTATTCTTTCAACTGGTTAGTATTTTTTAAGAGGTGTTAGTTTTATGGAAAATCGGAACTTTAATAAAAATAAATATATATTTACGACAATTCCATCAATGTTATTAGTAGGAGATTCTGCAGAAATTAATAGAAGTAAACAGATATCTCTATTTTTAAATGAACTAAATACCTATAATGTTTTACTTAAAGATTTAATAAGTTTTCCGCTTAAAGAAAATGATAGAAACATAGCTTTAAATATCGCTTATTATATATATGATAATGAAGAGTTAATTAAAACAATAACTCAAAAAAAAGATTTGCCTATATTAAAGTTAAGCAAATTAACTAAAATCAAAGTTGAATATTTAGAAAAATGCAGAGATTATATTATGGTTTATTACATAATTTTAACTAACCCTAACTATAAAGGAATACAAGATTATTTTAGAGTAAAATTAAGAGAAGATAACAATGTAAAGAGTCTTTCGAATAATAAGCAAAGTGTATATAAGGGAATAGTAGTAAAATCATTAAAAAAATCTGCTTATATATTGACGTCTATGGGTGAATTTATAAAAATAAAAACTGATAACAAGATAAGTGTCGGGGAAGTCGCTGAAGGTAAAGAAAAAAAGACATTAAAAAATTATAGAATATATATTTCTATTTTATTATTTTTAATTATAATAATTGGAAGTGGAATAGTAATTGAATATAGAAGAACACAAAGTATAATCGTTATAGAGACAAGTTCTAATATAGTAATACATATTAATAAATTTAATAAAGTAATATATGCATATTCACCTACAGAAAAAGGTGATGAACTTATAGAAAATGTTAATATGTTAAATAAAGATGTTGACCAAGCTATGGCTGAAGCATTTGGATACGCATTAAATAATCAGATGCTAGAGATTAATAAAGAAATTCCATCTTTAAGCAAAAAAACATTAATTACAATAAATGGGCAACCTCTAAAGTATGGAATACTTAACAAAACTAGCAAGTATATATCTGAAAATAATATACCTATAGTTATAAACAACGTAGGAAATCAACAAAAATTACCTCAATAATCTAGTGAAGATGAACAAAAGAATACAAAGAAATAAACCAAAGAAGTAACTCACTATAAAATGGGTTACTTCTTTGGTTTATTTAAAAGTTCTTTAAATGTATTCATATCATATTTAGAATTAATATAAATCCTATCAAGTGTAAGAGGATTATCGCTTCTATCAGACAAACCTAGTTTAGTAGTAAAACCTAAGGTATAACCAGCTTCTTTGGCAGCTTTTACACTATCATCATTAAAATCGCCGAAGGGATATGCAATTGAATTAATTTCTTTACCTGTTATTTCTTCTAAAGTCTTTTTAGATTCTATTAATTCTTCTAATTGTTTATCATAATTCATTTTATTAAGATGAGGATGATTAACAGTATGACTTTCAATATCTATTCCATAAGCAGACATTTCTTTTATAGCCTCTTTTGATAAATAATAAGAACCATCTAATTCAGAAGTTATGCAAAATATAGTTGCAACCATATTAAAATCCTTTAATATAGGAAAAGCACTATAGTAATTATCCATATATCCATCATCGAAAGTAATAAGTATGCTTTTTTCAGGGATAGGAGAATCATTTAATATATAAGCTTTAAGTTGGCTTATTGTTAATGTAACGTAACCTTGATCATGTATATATTTTAGTTCTGTTCTAAGCATTTCAGGTGTTATTGTTACTTCGTTATCAGCAGAGTCTTTAACTGAATGATAATATAATACAGGAATACCTCTATTATCATTGATAAAATTTGTAACAGATTCAGCTTTATTAAAAGAAGTAACCTTTTGATTCGTAAGAGAATTATTTTTAGATTCACTCTGTTTTATGATATCGATATCATCAGTTTGTATGGTTTCATCATTAATATCATTGTTTCCAGAAGTATTTTCTACATTAATGTTATTATCTTTAGAATTATTTTCTTTCATGGTTATGTTATTGAAATTATCTTTTATGTTTTTTTTAAAAGATAAATTATGAACTGCTATATAAACTAATAGTATAACAATTAAGAAAACAACTGGAAGATTTAAATTATCTTTAATTTTAGAAATATCCTTTAGAGAAATATTTCTTCTTTTTGAAGTATTCTTTTTAGACATAAATCTATTGCTCCTTATATTTAAGATCAAAAATACTATTTTTATTATATACTAAATTATCAGAGAATAGTATGGTGGATTTGTTTATTTGAAAATTTTAGAGTGTTAATTTATATATAATTTAGAATAAGATACTTAAAAGTGTAGCATAATATGAAATAGTATAACTATTAACATTATCCACAGGTGCATGTGGATAACATGTTATGAATGTGTTAATATACATAATATTACATGTTACTTTTGTGGATATAAAAAGAATAAAGTCATAAAAAGTACAAATAGGGAGGCATTAAAATGGCTATTATATCAAACATAACAGGCCTATTAATCATAGGGTCAATGTTATATACAGCTTATCCACAGGAAATGTGTATAAGTAGTATAATACAAAGGGAAAATAAATTTACACTTGGGGAAAAATCCATAAGTAAAAGCTTAGATTATTTTAAAGAAGACATAAAAATGCCTCAAATATTGGATGGAAATGACGAAAAAAAAATAAATTTAATAAATAATGTTATTAATAATGATATTTTGCCTAAAGCAGAAGAGGCTGAAAAAACATCGAAGGAATACTTTGGGATGGAAGGACAAGAAAAGCCAACATTCCCTTTTGAAGTTTATTCAAGGTATACAATAGGAATAGATAACAATGTGCTTATTAGTTTATATAATGATTATTATGAATATTTAGGTGGAGCACATGGAATGACAACTAGGACTTCTTATACAATAGATAAAGAAAGAGAAAAGTTATTAACGCTAAAAGAATTATTTGTTCAAGGATATTCTTACAGTGACATAATTAATAAAAGTATAAAAGAAGAAATTGAAAAACATCCTAGTGATTATTTTAATTCAGGGCGTGAATTTAAAGGAATTGGTGAAAATCAAAGTTTTTATATGGAAGGTGATAAACTTGTGATTTATTATCAATTATATGATATAGCACCATATGTATTTGGGATCCCTGAATTTAAAATTCCACTAAAATTATTTGGGCAAAATTATGTTTATTATAAAACTCTCAATAGTTAATTGTTATGTTTAAAATAATAATAATGTTTTTATATGCTAGAGCATCGAATTTTTTCTTTGGAAGAACAGAAAATGGTGAAATAGGTTCATATGATGAATAGTATTTATAAATTTATAAAAAAATAAGCCACTTTTCTTATTATATTTGATTAAAAGTCAAATTATAAATAAGGAAAGTGGTTTACCCAAATAATATTAATTTGAAGTATTATTTTTTATCATGAGTATTGGCATTTTGATTTCCTCTAAAGCCATAGCCATCTGAAATTATTCTACCAATACCAGTTACTTTGCCAGTTATACAACCTCTACAATGGGCAGGTGTATCACCAGTACATATTTTACCTGGATACAATGCATAAAGTTTTCTATAATCACCTTCAGTAACATTCGGCATTACAACATTAGCACCGCTTTGAAGTGCAATTATTCTACCGTTTGGAGTTAAAGATTCCATTGCAGTTGTAGCTGGAATATTTATATCAGGAAGAATTAAACGTGTCAAGGCCATAACTTTTAATGCTAAAGTAAGATCTCCGCCTTTTGCATCTTTTAATGGGGTATCCTCATTTGGTATAAATGGACCAATTCCAATCATATCTGCATTAATTTCTTTGAAGAATAATATATCCTTAGCTATAGATTCTAAGGTTTGATTTGGTAATCCAACAAGAATTCCACTTCCAACTTCATATCCTAAATTTCTTAAGTTGTTTAGACATTCTAATCTTTCTTCAAAACTCATATTAGGGTCCATATCTTCATAAAGTTTTTTATCTGTAGTTTCAATACGTATTAAATATCTATCAGCACCAGCTTTTTTAAAGGCCTTGTACTCCTCATAAGTTTTCTCGCCTAAGCTTAAAGTTAAGGCAACTCCTAGATTTTTTATTTCTTTTACTATTTCAGTCATTCTTTCTTTCGTGAAATAGTCATCTTCGCCACCTTGAAGAACAAGAGTTTTATAGCCATAACTAACAGCTTTATTTGCAAAATCTAATATTTCTTCTTTAGTTAATCTATATCTTTCAAGATTTTTATTATCTCTTCTGAGTCCACAATACATGCAATTTCTTTTACATATGTTTGTAAATTCAATCAAGCCTCTTAAGTGAACATAGTCACCTAAAAATTCTTGACGAACTTCATCAGCAGCATTGAAAAGTTCTTCATTTATATCATCATTTTGTAATAATTCTAATATTTCGTCTTTATCTAAATTGTGAGTAAGTTTAGCTTTTTCAATAAGTTTATTCATGGTTCCTCCTATGTCAAAATAAATTAGGAATATTCCTATATTACTTCTTAATATTTCTTAAATAGTAACTGTTATTAGTATACTATAGAATTTAGTAATATAACAATACAATGGTTTATGATAAATATTTGATATTAAATCACATAATAAGATAAATTTGTATAATATGAGATGATATTATATTATTTAAATAACTGATAATGTTAAAAGTAGAAAAGAGTGATTTAATGAATAACAATTTTATAAAAAATGATCTTAATGCAACTAAATATAGAAGGCAGGACTTAAATCTAATAAGGACATTATTTGATTTAAGTGAGAAAAGTGAATTTACTATTGATAATCAGACTTGGGATGACTTAATAATGGATGAGGTATTTTCAGAATTAGATAAGACTTATTCAGCAGAAGGAGAAGCTGCCTTATATAAAATGCTTAGAAATCCAATTATAGATGAAGAAAAATTAAAAAAAAGAGGAAAGTTAATAGACTTATTTAAAGAAGACATAGATTTAATGGTGAATTTAAGAAGAATATTTTATGATATGCGCTATGATAAGAAAAATAGAATAATAGAGATGGTAAATGGATTGCTTTCAGTAAGCAAGTTAAAATATTACCTCTATTCTTTTTTAGGGATTTCGCCTATACTTTCAATAATAGCTTTAATTATATTTAAGGAACCTAAAATAAGCATACTATTAATGTTTGATGTATACATAAAAGTATATGTGCATAATAAAGAAAAAGATACAATAAATGCTATAGGACTTGCTTATTTAAGAGAATTAATACATGCAGCTAAAAAGTTGTCAGTAATGAAAAGTAATGAAATTAATCCAAGCTCCGTTAAAATGAAAAAATTATTAAATGAATTGAGAACTATAGATAAATCAACATGTTTAATTAAGATAATTAATTCGTTTGGTGGAATTTTAGAAATGTTTGCTATTCCCTTTTTCATAGAAGAGAGTACATATTATAAAATAAGTGGACAATTAATGGAGAAGAAAGATGAAATATTACAATTATATTATTTAGTTGGAGAGATTGATGCTTTAGTTTCAATTGCAATCTATGAAAACAATAATAAGGGGAGATGCAGTAATCCAAAATTTATTAAGGAAACTTCGTTAAAGATAATAGATGGAATACATCCTCTTCTAAAAAAGCCAGTTGAGAATTCAATTAATATTTCTAATAAAGGAATTGTTTTAACTGGAACAAATATGTCTGGTAAATCTACATTTTTAAGAATGATAAGTGCAAATATACTTTTAGCACAGACTTTCAATTTTACGCTAGCACAGGAATATGAAAGTTGTTTCTTAAATATTGTATCATCAATAACTCCAAAGGATGATATTATGAATAGAAAGAGTTATTACTTAGCAGAGGCAGAATCTATTTTAAGAATAATAAAAGCATCAGAGAAAAATACTCCAGTTTTTTGTCCAATAGATGAGATTTTTAGAGGAACAAATCCACTTGAAAGAATTTCTTCTTCAGCTGAAATTCTTAATTATATTAATGAAGGAAAAGCTATTTGCATTGTGGCCACACATGATAGAGAGCTTTCAGATATGCTTAAGGAAAATTATGATTTTTATCATTTTAGTGAAGAGGTAGATAGTGAAAATGGACTAAAGTTTGATTATAAGATTAAGAAAGGAATATCTAAAACAAGAAATGCAATTAAACTTCTAGAGTATGTAGGATATCCGAAAAGAATTGTGGAAAATTCTTATAAGAGAATGGAAAAAATAGAGGGATTCGTTTAGAGAACTCATTGTAGAAATTATAGAATATAGTACAAAATCATTATTTATGCTATATTCTATATTTTATTAAATCTAAGTTAAATATATTGACAATAATGAAAATGGTAAAATATAATAGTTATATAAATTTAATTAAATATAATGAACTAATTTAGGAGATGAGTATAGTGATAGAAAAGCATTTTGAGTATATAGCAAATTATTTATGGCAGCAATCTATAAATAATATAGATTCAATTTTATCAAATGAAGAAAAGAAGCAATTTAATATAACAGATTATTATTATTTAACAACAATATATAATATGGATAATCCTAATTTAGGAGAAGTAGCAGAAAAGTTAAAGCTTACTAAACCAGCAATATCTGCATTAGTTAAGAGAATGATAAAAAATGAGTTGATTGAAAAAATTCAATCAAATGAAGACGGAAGAATATATTATTTAAAAGTTACTGAAAAGGGTATAAAAATAATAGAAGGAGATAATGCTGTTTATTCAAAACTTACTGGATTAATAAGTGAAATTATTTCAGAAAAACAGTTAAAGGAGTTAGATACTCTTTTAGATAAAGTTGTTAAGTTGTTGAAGAACTAAACAAAATAATAAAATAAAAATAATTTTTTGAAAAAATAGTTAAAATGGTTTAATTAAATAGTATGAAGTAATGGGGTGGTAATTTGAAAGAAAACAAAAAGTCAATTATATTTTATTTTACAGGAACAGGTAACTCGTTATATGTTGCTAAAGAATTAGCAAAGAGTTTAAAACAAGCAGATATATTGGCTATTCCAAAAGTAGTAGAGGTGGAAGAATATAATTATGAAGAGTATGGTAAAGTAGGTTTTGTAATACCGCTATACTTTAGGGGAATGTCTACACTTGTAAAAGACTTTATAAATAAGGTTTATATACCAAATGCAGAATATATATTTTCAGTTGTAACAAGAGCATATACAAAAGGTTTAGTATTTACAGAAATAAATAAGAGTTTAAGGAAAAAAGGTAAAAGCTTGAGTTATGGAAAATATATAAGTTTTCCAGATTCCTATATAAGATGGGCAGAAGCACGCAATAAAGATGTGCAAGAAAAACTATTTAATAATGCTGAAAAACAATTAGATATTATTAATAAAGAAATTATGGATGAAAAAAGAGTTATAGAAAAGGAAGGGATAATCCTTAATACTACTTCTTTTGTAGTAAATAAATTTTGGCTTAAAACATTACCAACTAAAAACAAAACTTTTAAAAGTAATAATGACTGTGTTCAATGTGGTATATGTATAAAAGTATGTCCAGCAAAGAATATTAAATTAGATGATAAGGTAATTAGATGGGATAAAAAGTGCCAAGATTGTATGGCTTGCATCCAAAGTTGTCCTAAAAAAGCTATTTACTTTAATAGAAAAACAAAGAATAGAAGAAGATATAAAAATCCTAATATTTCAATAGAAGAGTTATTTTACTGGTGAGATACTCTAATTTAAGTAATAATAAGGAGAATTAACATGAGTAAAAGCTTGGGAGTCATATTAATTATAATTTCATTTATATTATGGATATTTATTTTAGGAGCTCCTTTTTTAGAAATAAGTATTACATTAAAGGCTGCTATAGTTGGAATTTTTGTGGTTTTGGGAGAAATATTTTTCTGGGGTGGTACAGTTCTAGTTGGTAAGGATATAGTGAAAAAGTATATGCAATGTATTAATCCTATTGAATGGATTAATAAGAAATAATATAAGGCTATATGAAAATGATGTTAATTAATTTCATATAGCCATTAATATATAAGATTGATTTTTTTAAGCAGCTTTATTTCTTGAATTAATATTATGTTTTTCGTTAGATTTCTCATTTTTGTCTTCAATAAAATCTCTTAGTACTTTAAATATTTGTATTATTAAAGTTGGTATGAAGGCAAGTAAATGTACTAATAATAGTTGATCAGTGCTAAGTGGAGTTATTTCAAATAATCCTTGAAGAGCTGGGATAAGTAAAACTGCATTTACAAGTAAAACACCTGCTATAAAAGCCATCCAGCTAAATTTGTTACTAAAAACTCCAAGTCCAAAGATAGATCTTCTGCCTCGGCAGTTAAAGCCGTGGAACAATCTAGCTAAACATAAGGTACTAAATGCCATAGTCATAGCAAGACCGTGACTACTTGTATTTAAGCCAACATGATAAGATCCCATAGTGAATATTCCTATTAACAAACCTTGGACACCAATATCTTTAATAAAATCTTTAGTTAGTATAGATTCACTAGCATCTCTAGGTTTATCCTTTAAAACATCTTTTTTAGACTTTTCCATACCAATTGCAATAGCAGGTAAACTATCTGTTAGTAAGTTAATGAATAATAAATGTACTGCAGCAAATGGAACTGGAAGTGCAAATAGTGATGAATAAAGTACTGCAAGTATTCCTGATGTATTACCTGAAAGAAGGAATTTAATTGAGTTCTTTATATTAGCATAAATATTTCTTCCATTAGTAACGGATTTAACAATAGTTGCAAAATTATCATCTGTTAAAATCATTGAAGCTGCATCCTTTGAAACTTCAGTACCTGTTATACCCATTGCAATACCAATATCTGCTTGTTTTAGTGCAGGAGCATCATTAACACCATCGCCAGTCATAGCAACAATTTTTCCTTTATCTTGCCATGCTTTAACTATTCTTATTTTATGCTCAGGAGATACTCTTGCATAAACTGAAATATGTTGTAACTTAGAATTTAGTTCATCATCAGACATTTTATCAAGTTCTAAGCCTTCTACAGCTAAGTCGCCTTCTTGCAGAATTCCAATTTCCTTAGCAATAGCAGAAGCTGTAATCTTATGATCACCAGTAATCATGATTGGTTTAATAGATGCTTTAATACAATCACTAACTGCTTCCTTAGACTCTTCTCTAGGCGGATCAATCATTGAAATTAATCCAAGGAAAGTAAAGTCATGTTCATCTTCTAAAGTGAGTTCCTTATTTTCATTAAGTTCTTTATAAGCGAAAGCTAAAACTCTTAAACCTTGAGATGAAAGCTCCATATTAGTTTTATTTATATTAGTTTTATCTTTTTCATTAAAGTCGGCTACTCCAGCTGAAGTTTTAATTGAAGTTACTCTATTCATTAAGACATCAAGAGCACCTTTTGTAATCATTATATACTTTCCATCTATTTCATGAAGAGTACTCATAAGCTTTCTATCCGAATCAAAAGGAATTTCCTTAAGTCTTGAATAAGTATTTCTACATTCAATTTCATTTAATGAATATTTATGGCCTAAATTTACTAAAGCAACTTCTGTTGGATCACCAATCTCAGCACCGTCTATAGATGTAGAGTCATTACAAAGTACAGAACTAGTTAAAAGGAAGTTTGAATCAAAATCCTTAAAATCTATTTTATCACTACCAATTAATTTATTATCAACAAATATTTTTTTAACAGTCATTTTATTTTGAGTTAAGGTACCAGTTTTATCAGAACAAATTATAGATACACATCCAAGACCTTCTACAGCCTTTAGCTTCTTTATTATTGCATTTTCCTTAGCCATTGATTGAGTGCCTATAGCTAGTACAATAGTAACGATTGAGCTAAGAGCTTCTGGAATCGCGGCAACAGCAAGGGCAACTGCAAACATTAATGAATCTAAAAGAGGGGTACCTCTATACATGCTTAATCCAAATACAATAACGCAAATCCCCATTATTCCAATAGCTAATTTTTTAGAAAATTCATCTAAGGAAACTTGAAGAGGAGTGCTCTTTTCTTGTGTTTCTTCCATAAGAGTAGCAATTTTACCAAGTTCAGTGTTCATACCTGTATTAGTTACAAGTACAGTAGCTCTACCATAAGTTACTAAAGAACTAGAAAAAACCATATTTATTTGGTCTCCTAAAGCGACTTCTTCTTTATTAATAACGTCAGGGAATTTATCAACACTTTCAGACTCGCCAGTTAAAGAACTTTCATTAACTTTAAGAGAAAAGTTTTCTAAAATTCTACCATCTGCAACAACTAAATCACCAGCTTCTAGTACTAAAATATCTCCTGGAACAACATCCTTTGATGGAATTTCAATTTTAACTCCATTTCTAATAACCTTAGCATTAGGAGCAGATAAAGCTTTTAAGCTATCGAGTGATTGTTCAGCTTTAACATATTGGACTGTACCTAAAATAGCATTCATAGTTATAACAGCTAAGATTACAAAAGTACTTTCCATATTACCAGTCATAGCAGAAATAATAGCAGCGGCAATTAAAATAATTACCAATAAGTCTTTAAACTGTTCTAGGAATACAGATAAAATACTCTTTTTCTTCTTTTCGTTTAGAATGTTTTCGCCAACAGAATTTATTATTTCATTGGCTTTTGCACTAGTTAGTCCTTCTAAAGTTACATTAAATTCTTTTAATGATTCTTCAGCAGTTTTACAAAAATATTTCTTCATGCAACATCTTCCTTTCAAATTTAATATTAGATATCTTTTAGGAATCTTGATAAGTCCTTGTATAAAATAATATAGAATTTAACTTAGTGTAATTGATATATTTAGATGTAAGTTAAAAATATAATATAAAAATAAAATTCCTATAGAGAATCAAGGGTCTAAAAATTAAAAAGTCTTATCTAAAATAATTATTAACAAAAAAGACCTTTAATATAACTTCAAAAATTTGAAGTTATATTAAAAGTCTCGTTGCCACATGGGCACATAACACCAGACTATAAATGATAGCCGCGATTGTTGATGTTATATTTATAACTACTCCCTTTTAAGATAAACTGTATTTAATAATAATATATTATAGAATTATTGAAATGTCAATGATATTAGGATATTTTCAAAAATGATTGACGATGTAATAATGATACTAAAGAATTATATAAAATTTATTTCCTATTAACAAGTTATAATTTAAAGGTACTAACTTATAGGATTTAATTTATAATTAAGGTATAATATACTAGTTAAATAAAAGTGGAGGGGTGAATTATGACAGGACTTGTACTTGAAGGTGGAGCGTTTAGAGGCTTATTTACAGCAGGTGTTTTAGATGCTCTCTTAGATATAAAAGCAGAATTAAAATATGTAATAGGAGTTTCAGCAGGAGCAACAAATGCATATTCATATATTTCTAGACAAAGAGGAAGAAATTTAGAGATAATGGAAAGGTTTATGAACAACAAGAGGTATATAAGCTATCGAAATCTAATTAGATATAAATCACTTATGGATTTAGATTTTGTTTTTGATGAAATACCTAATAAGCATTGCATTTTTGATTATAAGACTTTTTACGAATTTGATGGAAGAATACTGGCTGGTGCTTTTAATGTTGAAACTGGAGCTGTTGAGTATTTTGATAAGGAATTATTAGATAAAAGGAATTCGATTCTTAGAGCGAGTATAGCAATACCAATGGCATTTCCATTTGAAAAAATTAATGGACAATATTATGCGGATGGAGGACTTTCAGATCCGATACCAATTAATAAATCAATAGCTGATGGTAATGATAAAAATATAATTGTATTAACAAGAAATGATGGATATAGAAAGAAACAATCTAAAGCTAACAAAATAACATATAAAATTTATAAAAATAAATATCCAAAGTTAGCTAAAGTACTAAAGGATAGGCATATTAAATACAATGAACAACTTGATTATTGCAAGGAATTAGAGGAATCGGGAAAAGCAATTATAATAAGACCTACTATAAGTATGGATATAAATAGATTTGAAAGAGATAAGAATAAATTAAAGGCAATATATCAAAATGGATATGATTTGATAATGAACGATAAAGACAAGATACTTAATTATATTTAGATAGTGATTAGCGTGAAAAATACATCTAAACCCTTGAAAATTCACTTAGTTTATGGAAAAAAGGTAGACCTTAATTAAAAGATTGGAGTTTAAAAATTGAGACATATGGGTGCCAATCTTGGAGATAATATATCAAAATATTAAAACAAAAATATAATAATAGATAATAAGGCAAGGGAAGTTTCCATTGCCTTATTATCTGTATACTCAGCAGGGTAACAACTTGGCGGTGAAAGTTCTCTGTGGGCTTGGTAGTGCGAACCACTAGCCAATGAAAATAGTGTTCATCGTGAGGTGGAATTTGAGATAATCAAAAAGTGAATAGAGGATCATTGGAAAACTACTCATATATATTAAAACAGATGAATATTTTTGCTTAAATATTGAATTATTAATGTAGATGTTGGTTTTATCCTTTTAACTTTATTTATATTTAGTAACAATACAAATATATACACTATATTAGGTTTAAATTAAATATTTTGGCACTAAACATGTATTTTATGGCATGAAAAGTATATTTTACAGAAAAACGAGTAAGTACATAGAATATTTGCTTTTAATGCATGATTTTTGGTATTTTGTGCAACAAGTATTTACATTAAATCTATATTATGTAAAAATATGATTGAAATCAAATATTAACAAAATTAGGAGGAAAGAAAATGAAAAATAAGTTTTTATTTAAATTCGGTGCTGTAGCTTTGGTTATGGGTACATTAGCAACTACGATCCCAGTTAGTGCACAAACATATGTGAGACAATCTTTTTCTGGAAAAAGTCAAAAAGGTGCTACTATGTCATTAGGATCTGGAGAAAGATTTCTTTACGGATATGGAAAAGGAGGTAGCGGTACTGGAGTAGTTAGACAAGTTAACAGTAATGCACCAGATAAAACAGTTACAGGAATATATCTTAATGGTACAGACATTAATGGTGAAGGTTACGATGAAGATAGCTTTACTGCAGATAGCTCAAGCGAATATTATATTAAGTGGTTAGGAGAATCAGCTAGTTCTAGAGCACAGTTAGTTTTAGGTGATTAAAATTATTTTAGTAGGGATTATAATTAAATAATCCCTATTTCTCTAAGTAAATGATATTTTTTGAAAGGAATATATTAATGATAAAATTAACTAAATTTTACACTAAAGTATTTGTTAAGACACCAATTTTTATACTGTTCTTATTATTTAATATGTATATACTTATTTTTCAATTAAACGCATTAAATTCGTCCATACTAGAATACATTAGTGTAATATGTTTTGCTATAATTGCTTCAAATTTATTTTTTTTAGTTAGCACATCATCAATAACATCTAAAAAGTCTGAAATTATGGAATTTTTAGAGGCAAATGAGTTTAAGAGATATTTAGTCATTATATTATCAGGATTAATTATTTCAGTAGCTACATCGATTATACCAATAATCATGATACTAGTTTTCAAAAATAGTAGTATTGAGCCTTTTTTTGTATTCAAAGGAATTTTAAATTTCTTTATAATTTGGAATCTATCGAATATGGTTTCAATTTTAATAGGTGCTTCTATTGGGGTGTTATTAAAAAGATGGATTTCTATTTTAATTTCGCTTGTTATTTATAGTTTTTTTCCATTTTATTTGTTTAATCCTTTATTTGAATCAAAAGTGCTTTCTAAGTTTTTGAACATATATAGCGATTCCACAACTATTCAAGAAAATATTCTGTGTGATGAAATATTTAATATGTCTTATTTTTTTGATAAGGCATTCATAATGTGTTTAATATTATTAATGATTATTTTAGTTAAAATATTATTAGATGAAAATAAAAAAATATTATTTAGCATTATTTTTATTTCAATTGTATTACTTATGGGAATTACTATTTTTGTTGGCAGTAATAGTGTTACATATATTCATAAATATGACAATTCACAATTGAGTGATATAAATTATCATATTAAATCCTATGAAATGGATTTAAATATTGAGAATAAATTAAAAAATAGTGTTTCATTTCAGTTAGATATGGATAATAATATAGAGCCAATAACGCTGTTATTGGATAATTTATTTAAAATAGAAGAAATAAAGATAGATAACGAGCCTGTAAATTTTATTCATGAGGATGACAAAATTGTATTAGAGTATAAGGCGAATGAGAAAAAAAGTATTAATATTTCAATTTCATATGAAGGATATATACATATAGAAAATAATTTGGGTGTAGATACTTTTTACTGTAGTAACGATGCTTTAAATCTTACAAATTGTTTACATTGGTATCCAAGCTTATATGATAATTCACCAATAAATTATAATATAAATCTAAATACTTCATCAAAGATATATTCTAATTTAGACATAGTAAGTCAAAGTAACAATTTATTATCAAATGAGTATAAACTAAATGGAATAGCACCTGAAGTAGATTTATTTGCAGGTCAATATAAGAGTGTTGTTGATAGCGGGGTTGAATATATAATTCCAAGTACATACGATGATAAAACTTTTAAGCAAAAATTAGAAGAAGATATTTCGTCTAATTTAGAACGTTACAATAAAAAATTATCACAAGAAGATTTTAATACATTAAAATATAAAAAATATAAAAAAGTTATTATAGGTATGAAAGTAAATACTAATACTAATATAAAATTATCTAATAATGTCCTATTAATAAGTTATAACTAGCCAGGGGGAAATACTAAATGAATAATAAACTATCAGTTGAAAATATTAATTTCTCATATTCAAAAAAAAAAGTACTAAAAGATATATCTTTTTCTTGTAATAATGGAATTACATCAATATTAGGAGCCAATGGTGCTGGTAAAACAACATTAATTAAAGTGCTTACTGGTATAAAAAAACCACTGACAGGAAAAGTTCTTCTAAATGCTGAAAATTTATTATGTTACTCAAATAAGAATAACATAATAGGATATTTGCCACAAAATTTTGATACGTATGATAATATAACAGGATATGATTTTTTATCATATGTATGTGATATTAAAAATGTAAATTCTAAAGATAAGAAACAATATATTGAACAAGCAGTACAGCAATTCAATTTAGAGAAAGTTATATCTAAAAATATAGGGAATTATTCAGGAGGATACAAAAGAAGACTTGGTATAGCACAAGCTGTAATAGGAAATCCGAATATAGTTATAATAGATGAACCTACAGTTGGACTTGATCCAGAGCAAAGATTAGAATTTAGACACTATTTATCTGAAATAGGAAAAGAAAGAATAGTGTTAATTTCTACGCATATCTTAGAGGATGTTGAATTATATACAAATAATATTTTAATTATAAATGAAGGTTCAATTATATTTAATGGAAATACAAATGAGGCTATAGCTAAAGCAAAAAATAATATTTATACTATTAATATTAATGCTGATGAATTAACAGTAATTAATAAAAATACTATAGTAATTGAAGAAAAAAGATTAGAAAATGATATGATAAAAATTAAATTCATACCAAAGAATAATATTATAGATAAAGGTAAATTAGAAAAGGAGGTTTCATTAGAGAATGCATACGTATTTTTTCAAAAATATCAAAATTCTTTATAATAATTATTATAAGATTTATGATGTTAAAGGCAGGATAATAAAAATATCTTTCGGTATATTGTTTTTAGTACTGTTAAAATCAATTTTTGATCCGGCACAAATGGATTACTTATATTTATCATCACAGGGAGAGATTCTTAGCGATGTAGATACTATATATGATTATACAGTTCCAATGCTTTCTTGTTGTATAATAACATATGCATTTTATAATGACTATAAAAATAAAACCTATGAATTGATTACCTTTTTTAATCATTATAAATTTAATTATATAGTATTTTGTAGATGGTTGCTTTATACAAGTATATTTATTATTGGTTCAGTTATAACAGCAGTGATGTATTATAGAACAGTATCTTTTTTAGATATTAGAAATATTATATTAGCATTAAGATTCATTCCCAATATAGTATTTTTAACTTCGTTAATATTAGTAATAACAACAGGTGCACAAAACATATATGCGGGAATCTTTATAACTACAGCATATACTGTTTGTGATTATTTATCGTCAGGCCGAATATTTAAAATATTGTCTATTGGCGCAAATACAAATAATTTTTATTATACAATATCTCCTAGTTACTATATATCCAATAGATTAATAATTCTAACAATTGGCATATTAAATATATATATTGCAGGTAAATTATCAAGTAAGTAAAAAGGAAATTATTGTATAAAACTCTCTATTTACAACTGTTTCTATTGTTTTCAACCTTGAGAATAATGTTACCAGGGGAAAAATAAATAAAGTAGAAAATGAAATTTAGAAGAATATTTAACTTTTTAAAATCACTCCAATAATGCAATATTAATGGGGTGATTTTTATGTATAAAAAATCTACCTTGTGATGGAATATAGGGTATTTAATTCTGTTAAGTTCTGAAACCTATGATAGATATACTTAAAATTATTTTGCGTAAAAATCAATATTTTTAATGATATACACTAAACTCTAAATTAAAGTGATTACGTTAATATGTAATATATGTTCTTAATTCTACTTATCTTTTCAGTAAAAGCAATAGCATTTAATAAGAGTGTGAAAATTCACACATATTATAATAAATAACAATACATGTGAAAAGTACCTACATAACTAAAATGCATTGTAAACGTAATCTGATAATGATAACATAAAAATTGTCAAAGCGCTAAGATAATAAAAAGGAATCAGGGGGAAAAGAAGTTATGATGCAAAAAATCCAACGTTTTGGTGGTGCAATGTTCACGCCGGTATTATTATTTTCATTCTCAGGAATAACGGTTGCACTAGCAATACTCTTTAAAAATCAGGATATATTAGGGACAATGGCGGCTGAAGGAACACTGTGGTATAACATATGGTACATTATAGAACAAGGCGCTTGGACCGTATTTAATCAATTACCTTTGTTATTTGTAATAGGGCTTCCAATAGGACTTGCTAAAAAGAATCATGCTCGTGCTTGTTTAGAATCACTAGTGTTATATTGCACATTTAATTATTTTATGGCAGCAATGCTTAAATTATGGGGACCAACTTTTGGAGTAGATTATTCAGTACAAGCTGGAAGTGGAACAGGACTTGCAATGGTTGCAAACATAAAAACATTAGATTTAGGTATGGTTGGAGCAATATTAATATCAGCTATTGTGGTATATCTACATGATAAATTTTTTGACACTGATTTACCAGAATTTTTAGGAGTATTTAAGGGTTCATCATTTGTATACATAATAGGATTCTTTACAATGATTCCATTAGCACTAATATTGTGTTTTATATGGCCAAAAGTACAAATTGGAATTTCTTCTTTGCAAGGATTCTTAAAAACTTCAGGAGTATTTGGAGTTTGGTTATACACATTTTTAGAACGTATTTTAATACCAACAGGATTACATCATTTTATCTACACACCATTTATATTTGGACCAGCAGTTGTTGATAATGGTATAACAGCTTATTTTGCAGGACATTTAAAAGAATTTTCAACTTCAGCACATACATTAAAAGAAATGTTCCCACAAGGTGGATTTGCATTACATGGATCATCAAAAATGTTTGGATCAATTGGTATAGCATTAGCTATGTATGCAACAGCGAAACCAGAAAAGAAAAAATTTGTAGCAGGACTTTTAATACCAGCAACATTAACAGCAGTTTTTGCCGGTATTACAGAACCACTTGAATTTACATTCTTATTTGTAGCACCAATATTATTTGTAGTACATGCAACATTAGCAGCAACTCTAGCAGCAACATCATATGGGTTTGGTGTAGTTGGAGATTTTGGTGGTGGTTTAATAGAAAATGCAGCTAAAAACTGGTTACCATTATTTAAATATCATTCAGGAACATATATAACTCAATTTGTAATAGGTTTTATATTCACAGCAATATACTTCTTTGTATTCAAATTTTTGATAGAAAAATTTGATTTTAAAACTTTAGGACGTACAGATGACAATGATGAAATAGAAGATAAATTATATACAAAAGCAGATTACAAAGCTAAAAAAGCTACTTTAGAAGAAAAGGGTGCTGATGAAGGAGATGTTAGGGATGTTAAGGCAAAAGCATTTTTAGAGGCATTAGGTGGAAAAGATAATATTCAAGATGTAACTAATTGTGCAACTAGACTTAGGATTACAGTAAAAGATCCGTCATTAGTTCAAGACAGTAAAGTTTTTGTAGCAGCAGGAGCTCATGGACTTGTAAACAAAGGAAAAGCCATTCAAGTTATAGTTGGATTATCAGTACCACAAGTAAGGCAAAGATTTGAGGAACTTTTGTAAAATATAATGAGTATTAAAAATAGACTTTAATAAATAGGAATTATAATATTTAATACCTAAGAAGTAATTAATTATATTATTAAGGTTTTAAGTATAACAGTGAATAATTACCAGTGTAGTTGTTTAAGTTAAAATAGCTGTATTAATAAATAAATAAATAAATAAATAAATAAATAAATAAATAAATAAATAAATAAATAAATAAATAAATAAATAAATTTTTAGGAGGAATGAACAATGAAAAAATTCTCAATAGTAATAGCAGGTGGCGGAAGCACATTTACACCAGGAATAGTATTAATGTTACTTGATAACTTAGATAAGTTTCCTATTAGAAAGTTAAAATTTTATGATAATGATGCAGATAGACAAGATAAGGTAGCTAAAGCTTGTGAAATAATTTTAAAAGAAAGAGCACCAGAAATAGAATTTGCTCAAACAACAGATCCAGAAGAAGCATTTACAGATATTGATTTTGTAATGGCTCATATTAGAGTTGGTAAGTATGCAATGAGAGAAAAGGATGAAAAAATTCCATTAAAATATGGTGTTCTTGGACAAGAGACTTGTGGACCTGGAGGAATTTCATATGGAATGCGTTCAATTGGTGGAATAATTGAAATCATTGATTTCATGGAAAAATATTCACCAAATGCATGGATGTTAAATTACTCAAATCCAGCAGCTATAGTTGCAGAAGCTACTAGAAAATTGAGACCAACTTCAAGAATATTAAATATATGTGATATGCCAATAGGAATTGAAGGACACATGGCTGAGATACTTGGATTATCTTCAAGAAAAGAAATGGAAATAAAATATTATGGATTAAATCACTTTGGATGGTGGACAAGTATTAAAGATAAAGAGGGCAATGACTTAATGCCAAAGATTAAAGAGCATGTTGCTAAATATGGATACAATGTTGATGTAGAAGAATATCAACATACAGATGCCAGCTGGAATGATACATTTGGTAAAGCAAAAGATGTTTTCGCAGTAGATCCAGATACACTTCCAAACACATATTTAAAGTATTATTTATTCCCAGATTATGTTGTAGAACATTCTAATAAAGAATATACAAGAGCAAATGAAGTTATGGATGGAAGAGAAAAGTTTGTATTTGGAGAATGTGCAAAGGTAGCAGAGAAAGGAACAGCAAAAGATTGTGAACTTCATGTTGATGAACATGCTTCATATATAGTTGACTTAGCTAGAGCTATTGCATATAACACTAAAGAAAGAATGTTATTAATAGTAGAAAATAATGGAGCAATTGAAAACTTTGATAAGACTGGAATGGTTGAAATTCCATGTATAGTAGGAAGCAATGGACCAGAACCACTAGTAGTTGGAACTATTCCTCAATTCCAAAAGGGATTAATGGAACAACAAGTTTCAGTTGAAAAATTAACAGTTGAAGCATGGGCAGAGGGTTCATATCAAAAATTGTGGCAAGCAATTACATTATCAAAGACGGTACCAAGTGCAAAAGTTGCAAAGCAAATTCTTGATGACTTAATTGAAGCTAATGAAGGATATTGGCCAACTTTAAAATAGTGGTAGTTTCATTAGTATAGATAGCAAAGGTGAAAATTACGTCTATGCATATATACCACCAGAATAAGGGATATTAATATAAAGAACCGAAATAAAGGAGACTCTATTGTTATTGTTATTGAGAATTAGGCTGTCAGGAAATGAAACTTGACTCACTTTGTTCGCTGAGTGAGAAATGATTACAGCCTAATTTTTTAATATAACACTACATAACAGAGTATCCTTTATTTCTAGTTGTATATAGAGTATAAGAATGTAAGTAATATCAATTAATTTTAAAATCACCACTCAATAAATAGTAAAGGCTAATAATTTAGAAAACTTCCAAATATAGAAATTTATTTGTTATAATTTATAAGACATCATTTAATGATTATTTTTAAATGTTCAAATTAGGAGGTATTTTAATGAGATTAGAAGAAGTGGTAAATAATAATTATTCAAAATTAAATGAGAATGATTTATATATTTTAAAGTTTATATTTAGTAATACAAAGGAATGCACTAACTTATCAATTAATGATCTTGGTGATAAATGCAATGTATCAAGAACAACGATTTTAAGACTTGCCCAAAAGTTAGGATTTAAGGGATATAGTGAATTTAAAGTTTTCTTAAGGTGGCAAGAAACAGAAAATGATGAAACAGAAAAAGATTATGTAAACAAATTTTATTTGGATTTAGAAGAAACAAAGAAAAATTTAAATCAAAAAAATCTTCTTGAAATATCAAAATTAATATATGAAGCAGAGAGGGTTTTTGTTTATGGAACAGGTATGACCCAAATAGCTGTAGCAAAAGAAATGCAAAGAATATTTCTATCATCACGTAAGTACTTTTATGTAATTGAAGGAGAATCAGAGCTAGAAACAGTACTTTCTGATATAACTTCAAATGATGTACTTATTATAATAACTTTAAGTGGAACTAGAGAATTTCTAACTAAAATAACAAATAATTTAAATATGAATGGAATTAAATATGTATCAATAACAAAATTTATTGACAATAAGATAGCAAGAAATACTCCATATAATTTATATATTTTCACTACGATTATGAAAATTATGGGAAAAGGAAGTTATGAATCAACAGCATTATTTTTTCTTCTAGTAGACATATTATTTAGGGAATATTTAATATATGTTGAAAGCCAATCTATGTAATGGAGGATTATATTGATGAAGATGAATTTAAAGATAAATAACAAAGAAAAGAGAGTAAGAATTTAAAAGGCGAATTCATTAGATAATATATTTATACTAATGGATTCGCTTTTATATTGAATGTATTTTCTAGAATAAATTTGTATGACTAGAGAAAAGCTATGTAATATAATAAAAATATATTGAAAATAATTTTAAATAGGAACATAATGATAATAAATAAGAATAAATAAGAATAAATGATTAGAAAGGAGAAAAGAAATGAATGAATTAATAATGTCTCCTAGAATTAAAGATTTAAAAGAAAAGATGCTGTCTGATAAAAGATATGCTTCTGTTGAACAAGCACTTATAATAACTGAAACTTATAAGGAAAATGAGGATAAGCCAGTTATTATAAAAAGGGCATTATCACTAAAAAATTCACTTTCAAAATTACAAATTGATGTTGAAAATGAAGAATTAATTGTTGGGAATCGTACTAAAGGTGTTAGATATGGCGTTGTATTCCCTGAAAGTGGAAGTTCGTGGATTGACAGAGAAATTGAAGATTTGCCAACTAGAGAACAAGATAAATTCAATGTGAAATCAGAGGATATAGAAAAGTTTCGTGAAGTTATTAAGCCATACTGGGAAGGACATTCATTAGAAGATGTAATTAGAAAAAGATTTGGAAAAGAAATTGATGAGATTGCAAAGGTAGTGAAAATAAATCAAAAGGATCATGCTCAAGGTCACATATGTCCAAATTGCAAGGAATGGCTTGAACTTGGACCAGAAGGAATAAAACAAAAAGCACTTAAAAAAATGAAGACTGAATCTAAAGAAAATAAGGATTTTTATGAAAGCGTAGTAATTGTCATGGAAGGTACTCAAGAATTTATGATGAGATACCATGATTTAATGAAGGAAAAGGCTGATTTGATATTTGATGAGAACTTAAAAGCAAGTATGTATGCAGTTGCTGAAAACTGCAGGAATCTTTCCATAAGACCAGCTGAGTCATTTCATGAAGCAGTGCAATCTGTTTGGTTTTTATTTGTTATACTCCATATGGAATCAAATGCATCATCATTTTCGCCAGGAAGAATGGATGAATTTTTATATCCATATTATAAAAAGGATATAAACCTTGGAAAGTTGAATAATGAAAAAGCTTTAGAAATAATTGAAAGTATATGGCTAAAGTTTAATCAAATTGTATATTTAAGAAATTCTCATAGTGCTAAATTTTTTGCGGGATTTCCTATAGGATTTAATATTGCAATTGGTGGTCAAGATGAAAATGGAAATGATTTTTCTAATGAATTATCCTTCTTATTTTTAAAGGCACAAGAGCATCTAGGATTATCTCAGCCTAATTTATCTGTAAGACTGCATAAAAAAACTTCAGAAGAATTATTAAAAGAAAGTATAAGGGTAGTAGCAAGAGGTAGTGGAATGCCACAATTCTTTAATGATGAGGCAGTAATTCCTCCTAGTATTGAATTAGGAATTTTAGAACGGGATGCTAGAGATTATGCAATTGTTGGCTGCGTGGAAATAACAACTCAAGGAAATAATCTTGGGTGGAGTGATGCTGCTATGTTTAATTTAAATAAGGTTTTGGAATTAACACTAAATAGCGGAAATTGTTTAATAACAAAAGATTCATTGGGACCGGACTTGGGAAATATAACTACCTATGAAACTTATGAAGATTTAGAAAAATCATTTGCTAAACAAATTGATTATTTTATTGATAAGATGATTTTAGCTTGTGAACAAGTTGAAAAAGCTCATATAGATGTTTTGCCATCACCATTTTTATCTTCAGTTATTGATGACTGCATAGAAAAAGGAATTGATGTTACAGCTGGTGGCGCGATTTATAATTTATCAGGAATTCAAATGATACAAATTGCAAATTTAGCAGATAGTTTAGCTGCAATAAAATTTTTAGTATACGATGAAAAAAGAATTGAAAAGGAAGATTTATTAAAGGCGTTGCAAAAGAATTTTGAAGGTTATGAAATTATAAGAGCAATGTTATTAAATCGTGTTCCTAAGTATGGTAATGATATTGAATGGGTAGATGAAATTGGAGCTAAATGGGCTAGATATTTCAATAAAAAACTAACTCACTATACAAATTATCGTAGAGGAAGATATCATACAGGAATGTATACTGTATCAGCTCACGTACCAATGGGAGAAAATGTTGGAGCGTCTACAGATGGAAGATATGCAAAACAGCCTTTAGCAGATGGAGGTATGTCACCAGTATACGGAAGAGATTCTGCAGGCCCTACAGCTGTTTTAAAATCTGTATCCAGATTAGATAGTATTTTAACTACTAATGGTGGTTTGTTAAATATGAAATTCTTACCTGAGTTCTTTAATACAGAAAGTGGAATTGATAAATTTTCCAAGTTCTTAAGAACATTTGTAGATTTAGAAATACCTCATATTCAATTTAATGTATTACGAAGAGAAGATTTATTAGCAGCACAAAAAAATCCTGAAAATTATCGCAGTTTAACAGTTAGAGTAGCAGGTTATACAGCATATTTCACTGAACTTGCAGGAGAACTGCAAAATGAGATTATAGCTAGAACTAGTTATGGAGATATATAGCTTATGGAGAAAAACAATACTCTAACAGGAAGAATTTTTGATATTAGAAGATTTTCAACTCATGATGGAGATGGAATAAGAACAACAATTTTCATTAAAGGTTGTCCTTTAAAATGTGTATGGTGTCAAAATCCAGAGGGTATTTCTCCGGAAGAGAATTTAATATATTTTGAAAACAAATGTATTAATTGTAGGTTGTGCGTAAAAAACTGCTCTAATGAATCAATAATAAAAAATGATAATAAAATATGTATTATTAAAGAAAAATGTACAGATGAGCAAAATAGAGCTGCTATGGATATTTGTCCAACAGGTGCATTAACTATGAATTCTAAAAATTACACTTTAGATGAAGTTATAGAAATAGCCATAAAAGATAAGGTGTTTTTTAAATATGGCGGTGGAGTTACCTTATCTGGTGGAGAACCATTTTTTCAAAAGGATTTTACAATTGAATTGCTTAAAGCTTTAAAGGAACTTGGCATAAATACAGCAATAGAAACTTCATTATTTGTATCTAGTGAATATTTGTTAGAAGCATTACCATATTTAGATATGATTTTTGTAGATTTGAAGGTGTTTGATAATGAAAAGCATAGAGCTTTTACCGGTGTTGATAATGAGATTATCAAAAGGAACATAAAACTTATTTTAGAGAGTAATAAGAAAGATTCCGTAATTATTAGAACACCTTTAATACCAAACTTTACAGCAACTAATGATAATATTAATGATATAAGCAAATACATTTCAGACATCTATCAAAATGTAAAATATGAATTATTAAATTATAATCCACTTGCAAAAGCAAAATATAATTTAATAGATAATTTAGATTACTGTTTTGAAGAAAACCCTAAAATGTATACAGATGAGCAAATGAAAGAATTTTATGATGTTGCTTATAATGCTGGAATAAAAAACTTGATAAATTAGTTAAAGATATATATTCCATTTCACAATGCAGCCTGTATAAAAAATAAAAAACAGAGAGGAAGAGTGAAAATGTTAATATTAATTGATGATGCCAATTTAGACGAAATAAAAAAAATCTATGAAAGTTTTCCATGTGATGGGGTAACAACAAATCCATCTATCTTGAAAAAACAAGGTGGAAATCCAATGGAAGTGTTAAAAGCAATTAGAGAATTCTTACCAAAAGGAGCACAGCTTCATGCGCAAGTAGTATCATTAACAGCAGAAAAAATGGTTGATGAAGCTCATCATATGTTAGAAGTACTTGGAAAGGATACGTTTATAAAAGTTCCTGTAACAAGTGAAGGAATTAAAGCTATTAAATTATTAAAGAAAGAAAATGTGAATATAACAGCTACAGCTATTTATACATCAATGCAGGCGTTTATTGCAGCAAAAGCAGGCGCAAGATATACAGCACCATATGTAAATAGAATAGATAATATGGGAGCAGATGGCGTGCAAGTTGCAAAAGATGTTCATGATATGTTCAAAATTCATAATTTAAATGCTGATGTACTCGCAGCAAGTTTTAAAAATTCACAACAAGTATTAAATTTATGTAAACATGGAATTGGATCTGTTACAGCAGCACCAGATGTAATAGAAGTTTTAATAAAACATGATGCAACAACTAATGCAGTAGATGTGTTTACAAAAGATTTCTATAGTTTGGTTGGTGAAGGAAATACAATGAAGAATCTATAAAATGAAAATACTCATTCTAGGTTAAATAACTTTTATGGAAAGTAAATAATGGATATATTAAATGCCTAATATGCACTTGGATTTTGCATATTAGGTATTTGTTTTTTACTAAGTTATTTATTAATTGATCTAAATTTACAAGGAGAATGGCCATAGTATTTTTTAAAAAGCTTACTAAAATAATAAGCATCCTTATAGCCAACAGATTGAGCAATCGATTTTATAGGTGATTCAGTGGAAATCAATAAATCTTTTGCCTTTTCTAATCTAAGATTTATTAAATAATTTATAGGAGATTCACCTGTTTTATCTTTAAATACCTTAGAAATATAAACAGAACTTAAATACATGTTTTTAGCTATATCATCTAAAGAAATATTTTTCATATAATTATTATCAAAGTATTCTAAAATTATTTTAACAACATTAGATTTATCATAAAACGGAAAGTCGTATCTATCAAATTTCTTACTATTTTTAACATAATTAGTTTCCTTTAAGAAAAGAGCAATTAATTTCATTATAAGACTCTTTAAAACAAGTTCTTTACCAACCTCGCAGGCTTCCTGTTCTTCTATTATTTCTAAACAGCATTTATGAAACTCATCTTTATATTGTTTAAATTCAATTGGAACATCAAAATTTTCTTTTAGAATATAATTAATAGGAAGTCCATCAATTTTAATATTACGGAATCCTATATGAAGTTCAGCAGTTTGTTCACCTTTACTTAAAGATTCTTTATGATATACTCCAGGGTTAAAAACAAGAAGAGTTTTTTCTTTAATTTTATAAAATTTATCATCTATTTTATAATTAACGATTCCTGATATTACGTAACTAAACTCAATGAAATCATGAGAATGATATTTACCATCAAGAAAGTCTTTATTATCACATTTAAAAGCATACAGAATTTCGGGATTAAAATGTTCAATAGCAATACCTACATACATTGCAATGCAGCCTCCTTTACAAGGATCTTAAGTTGTTTAAAACATAGATATTTTAAATGAAATTACTAGGTAATTCAGTAGTGTTTAGAAAAGTTAAAATAAATAACACGCATATGGAATTTCATCTAAAAGTTTTATTTTATATATAAGAATATACATCATGTAAATAGAAAAGTACATTTCTATTTATTATATTTTATTAGATAATTAAACATGTTAAAAAGAAAAGAATTAAAAAAGGAGGAGAGATTAATGAGTAGTATCAAATGGATATTTACTTATATAAGAAAATACAAGTTTAGATTTTCTTTTGCTCTTGCAGCAGTGCTTTTAAGCTCATTAATAGCTATGATTAATCCATATTTAAGTGGAAAATTAGTTGATGAAGTAATACTGAATAATAAAGGGGATATTTTATTACCTATTTTAGGGATGATGGTTGCGACTACGGTTATAAAAGCAATTATTAGATATACTTATCAAATGACCTTTGAATTTGTATCTCAAAATGTAATATTTGAGATTAGGCAAAAGATGTATGACAAATTACAAGAATTAGATTTAGACTATTATAACAAGACTAGAACTGGTGATATAATGGCAAGAATGACAGGCGATATGGATGCAGTAAGACATTTTATCTCTTGGGTTATGTATAATATTTGTGAAAATATTACAGTATTCGTATTTGCAATATTAGGAATGTTTATGATAAATGCAAAATTTACTTTAATGATGTTTGCATTAACACCATTAGTTGCATATTGTGCATATAAATTTGCCAGGGAAGCAAATCCAATGTTTTTTACAATAAGAGAACAATTTTCTAAATTAAATACAGTAGTTCAGGAAAATATAAGTGGAAACAGAGTTGTTAAAGCATTTGCAAAGGAAGACTACGAAATATTAAAATTTGAAGAGAGAAATAAGGCATATATGGATGCTAATATGGATCTTGCAAATGTTGCACAAAAGTATATGTCTATGCTTAATGCATTATCAAACATGTTCACTATTGTAATGATTTTAGTGGGTGGAATTTTTGTTATGAATGAGACATTAAGTATGGGGGAACTAGTAATGTTTAATGGACTTATTTGGGCAATAAACAATCCTATGAATATGGTTGGGTGGCTTATTAATGATACTCAAAGATTCATTGCAGCTGCTAGAAAAATAAAAATGTTAATTGAAGAAGAAACAAAAATTAAAAATCCTACTTATGAAATTAAACCTGAAAAGTTAATGGGTGAAATAGAATTTAAAAATGTTAGTTTTGAATATGATTATGAAACTATTTTGAAGGATATAAGCTTTAAAGTGAAGCCAGGACAAACTGTTGCTATTTTTGGACAAACTGGTGCAGGAAAATCCACAATAATAAATCTTATAGAGAGATTTTATGATGCAACTTCTGGAGAAATCTTAATTGATGGAATAGACATAAAAAAATACGATTTAAAAGCTTTAAGAAAGAATATATCAATATCAATGCAAGATATATTTTTATTTTCTAATACAATAGAAGAAAATATTAGTTATGGAGTATCAGAAGTGGATAATAACAGAGTAGCTTGGGCTGCTGAAATGGCAGATGCAAATAACTTTATTCAAAAACTATCAGATTCATATGAGACAGTAGTAGGAGAAAGAGGTGTTGGATTGTCCGGAGGACAAAAACAAAGAATAACTCTTGCAAGGTCAATAATAAAGGATCCTTCAATATTAATATTAGATGATACCACATCAGCTTTAGATGTGGAAACTGAAGCTATGATTCAGGAAAATTTAAACACAATATATAAGGATAAAACATGCTTTAAAATAGCTCATAGAATTTCATCTATAAAAGATTCAGATTTAATTTTGGTTTTAGATGATGGAGAAATAGTGGAAAGTGGAACTCATGAAGAATTATTAAGCATGAGAGGACATTATTATGGAGTTTATAAGGCACAATATGGTGATTATCTGAGTGAAAAAGATGATGAAAGCTCAAGGGAGGTGGTATAAATGGCAAGAAATAAATATGATGTGGATGAGGAATTAGGTACACCTTTTAGCTGGAAATATTGCAAAAGATTATTAGGATATGTAATACCATATAAAAAAGAAATGATCAACACTCTTGTAATTATGATTGTATCAAGTATATCAAGTTTGCTTGGGCCGTATTTAGTAAAAATAGCAATGGATACCAACATACCTAATAAAGATGTAAAAGGACTAATGATAGTATGTATTTTATTTTTTATTACCATAGTAATAAGTGCTATATGTATGAAATATAGAATCAAGACCATGACTTATGTGGGGCAAGAAGTTGTAAAAAATATTAGAACAGATTTATTTAATCATCTACAAAAATTACCTTTTGCTTATTACGATAGCAGACCACATGGGAAAATTTTAGTTAGAGTAGTTAATTACGTAAATTCACTAAGTGATTTATTATCAAATGGTCTTATAAATCTATTGACTGATTTATTTAGTATTGTTGTAATAATTGGTTTTATGATATTTATAAGTCCTAGATTAACATTAGTATGCATGATTGGAATGCCTATTCTTGCAATAATCATAGCGTTACTTGCAAAGGTTCAAAGAAGAACTACTCAAGCTTTTAGCAACAAGCAGTCTAATCTTAATGCATACATTCAAGAGAGCATAAGTGGAATGAAGGTTACTCAAGCATTTGCTAGAGAAAAAGTAAATGCAGAGAAATTTAAAACAGTAAGTGATGAAAATAGAAGTACATGGATGAATGCTGTAAAATATCAATTAATGCTTTGGCCAGCTATTGAAAATACATCAGTATTTACAGTTGCATTAGTATATTTAATTGGAGTAAAATCAATTGGCGAATCAATAACAATAGGAACACTTATAGCTTTTGTGGGATATATATGGAGATTTTGGAATCCGATAGTTAATATTTCTAATTTCTACAATACATTAATAATGGCTATGGCGTATTTAGAAAGAATTTTTGAAACTTTAGATGAACCAGTAAATATAGCTAATTTACCAGGAGCATATGAAATTCCTCAAATAGAAGGTCATGTAGAATTCAAAGATGTATTATTTAAGTATGAAGATGAAGATAGAGAAATATTAAAAAATATATCTTTTAGTGTTAGTGCTGGAGAAACTATAGCTTTGGTTGGACCAACAGGTGCAGGAAAGACAACCATTATAAATCTTTTAAGCAGGTTTTATGATGTGACATCTGGTGAGGTTTTAGTGGATAGCAATAATATAAGAAATGTTACATTGGATTCTTTAAGAAAACAAATGGGCGTTATGCTTCAAGATACATTTATTTTCTCAGGAACTATCTTGGACAATATAAGGTATGGAAAATTAGATGCAGCAGAAGAAGAAATTATAAAAGCAGCTAAGGCAGTTAAAGCACATGATTTTATAGTGAATTTAAAAGATGGTTATAATACACAAGTTAATGAAAGAGGAAGCAGATTATCAGTGGGACAAAGGCAGTTAATTTCCTTTGCAAGAGCACTACTTGCAGATCCTAAAATATTAATTTTAGATGAAGCAACCTCAAGTATAGATACAAAAACAGAACAAGCACTTCAAGAAGGCTTAGACAGATTGCTTAAAGGAAGAACATCTTTTGTAATTGCTCATAGATTATCAACTATAAAAAATGCTACAAGAATAATGGTTATAAACGATGGGCAGATTATAGAACAAGGAAGTCATGATGAACTTATGAATCTAAAAGGTGAGTACTATGAACTTTATACATCACAATATGAGATGGTTAAAGCAGTATAAATATTTAGAAGAAACTTTTGGTGGAAGATAAAAGTAAAATCTGATTTTATAAGGAGGTCAACTCAATTAAATTTAAAAAGCTATATATTGTAAATTGAATGATAAAAATGAGAATGTTATAATTGTAATAAAAAATAACAAAGAGGATGGATTATACAAAAATGATGGATATAAATAAATTGAACCTAATAAATAATTTGGATTTAAAGTTATATTATTGTGGTACAGAGAAGTGTAGTCCTAATCATTATTGGGGTCCTGCAATTAAGGAACATTTTAAAATACATTATATACACAAAGGTAAGGGCATTTTTAGAGTGGGAAATGAAACTTATCACTTAAAAGAGGGACAAGGATTTCTTATATGTCCGAGTGTTATCTCATATTATAAAGCGGATGATAAGGAACCTTGGAGTTACTCATGGTGCGCATTTGATGGGATTAATGCAGAAGCATACTTAAAACGAGCTAATTTAACAATTAAAAATCCTATTCTTGAATATTATAAAGATGATGAGATAAGTAAATGCTTCGAAAAAATGATAGAAGCTATTAATGTGGAAAAGAGTAGTGATTTAAGATTGCAGAGTTTGTTGTATCTTTTTTTAGCGACTATAATTGATGAAGCAGTTTTAGATCCATCTTACAAAGAGTGTAAAACAAATAAGAATATGTATATAAATAAAGCAATTGATTTCATACAGGTTAATTATTCCCGTAAAATAAGAGTTTCTGAAGTGGCAAAGTTTATAGGTTTGGATAGAAAATATATTTCAAAATTATTTAAAAATATAGTTGGAGTTACGATTCAAGACTATTTAATAAGTTTTAGAATGAATAAAGCTAAAGAGATGATGAAAGACAGGCAGTTATCAATAGGAGATATATCACGTTCTGTAGGTTATGATAATCCATTAATATTTTCAAAAGCATTTAAAAAATTTAATGGATTATCGCCAAGTAAATATAGGAATTCTATTGAATAGTTTAAGTCTTCTATCTTTTAGAAAAAATTTTAAAACTTTTATTTTTATATTATACCTATCAATTTTAGGAATTAACGATACTTTCCTACTTAGTTTTGATAGTCTCTAATCATAATTTAGAGACATAAGGTAATATATATATGACATTATGATATTTATTCTATGCATTAACAATGCTATCCTTAAGAAAGTAAAGAAACACAGGGATATTAAAAATAGAATATATAGCAAACAAAGATAGATATAATATAAATTATTAGGAGGAAATCAAAAATGATATATAACAGATGTGGAAACAGTGGACTTAAATTACCGGCTATATCGTTAGGATTATGGCATAACTTTAGTGAAAACGATATATTTGCAAATAGTGAAGCAATTTTAAAAAGAGCCTTTGAACTAGGAATAACACATTTTGATTTGGCGAATAATTATGGTAGACCAGCTGATGGTTCTGCAGAAGAGACTTTTGGGAGAATATTAAAGAAAAATTATACTTCTTATGATAGAGATAAAATGGTTATATCTACAAAGGCTGGTTATGATATGTGGGAAGGCCCTTATGGTGATGGCGGTTCTAAAAAGTATTTAGTTGCAAGTTTGGATCAAAGTCTAAGACGTATGGGACTTGAGTATGTGGACATATTTTATCATCATAGATATGACCCAGAAACACCATTAGAAGAGACAATGGCAGCTTTAGATTTAATGGTTAGACAGGGGAAAGCCTTATATGTAGGAATATCAAATTATGGACCAGAACAAACTAAGAGGGCATCAGAAATATTAAAGAAGTTAGGAACACCTTGCTTAATAAATCAACTTAGATATTCAATGTTTGATAGACATATTGAAGGAAAGCAATTTGAAGTGCATAAAGAAGAAGGCATTGGAACTATAGCCTTTGTACCACTTGCGCAAGGATTACTTACTGATAAATATATTAATGGGATTCCAAAGGACTCAAGAATAGGAAAGAAAGGTTTATATTTACATGAAAGTGATGTAACAGAAGAAAAAATAAAAAAGGTTATTGCACTTAATGAAATTGCAAAAGAAAGAGGTCAAAGCCTTGCACAAATGGCACTTGCTTGGGATTTAAGAGGAGATGTAACTTCAGTATTAATTGGAGCAAGCAGACCATCACAAGTTGAGGATAATGTTAAGGCGTTGGACAATTTAGAATTTTCTAAGGAAGAATTAAATAGAATTGATGAAATTCTAAATAAATAAAGAATATCATATAATAAGACTAAGTAATAATAACAATAATGATAATTATTAACTAAATGATAAAAGTGTTAATAAAGATATGAAGTAACAAAAATATAAATTTGTAAGTATTATAAATCAAATATTATTATCACAAATTGTTAATAATATTATGAAATGGAGATGTACCAAGTCCAATTAATCCACCAGTTTCTAAATGTATGGATATATGCAAAGAGATAGAACCGCCATTAGTTGAATTAGAATCAGGACATAAAGTGGCGTGTGATATATATAATAATTAGCATATATTATTATTGGAAGTGTTAGTATATTAAAATAAATATCTAAGAACTATAGTTTCTTACTGAAAGTCATAGTTCTTAGATATTATTTTTTTTATTTTATAAGTAGAAAAATATATTTAATAGATTATAACTATCAAGATTAATATTAGTTTAATTATATTTGACTTAAATCTAATGTATATGTAAAATGTAACAAGGTATAGCATTGTAACGGTATTTGACTATGGACTTAATGCAATATATTTATAAAATCAGTGTTATATTAATGTAGAAAACTATATACCTAATTTTACAAATAATATAGGCAAAAAGGAGGGGTTATTACTTGAAAGCAAAATGTTACTATTGCAATAAAGAATTGACTGAAAAGACTATTAAAAGACATATGAAAAATTGCAGTGAAATGGAAAGAAAAATAGAAGAACTCAGTGCAGTAGATAAAAAGCAGAGAAATCAATTTATAATAGCGATTAAACCTAAGTATAATGGAAATGAATACTGCATATATTTATCCATTGATGAAAATCTAAGCTTAATACATATAGATCAATTTATGAGAGACATTTGGTTAGAGTGTTGTGGACATTTAAGTGCTTTTAAAATTAGCGGCAAATTTTATCAAGATTATTCAATGAATACAAAGCTAAAGGATATTTTAGCAGTTAATGAGAAATTTGAATATGAATATGACTTTGGAAGCACAACTTATTTGACTTTAGAAGTAGTTGATATAATAAAAGTACCTGCTAGTTTTTCTCAAATAGAAATAATAGCAAGAAATCATGAAGTTAAGCATCTATGTGAAATATGTGGAACTGACGCTGGATATTTTAATTACGAAAATGATCAGTGGCAATGTAAAAAATGCATTGATAAAGATAGTGATATGATATCAAAATTTAATTATTGCAATTCACCAAGAGATGGTGTTTGCTGTTATGAAGGACATAAAAACGACGAGAATACATATTTACCAGGTAATTATAAAAAATATAAGATTTCTAAAAAGAAATTGAAAAGTCCAGAAAATAATGGAGATACATTTTTGTATGAAGATGAATTTTTTGATCAGTTATCAGATGTGGAATATGCATTTGATGATTTAATAAGTAAAAGTAAAGGCATTGTTAATAATACCTTTAATAAAGCGATATACTCATTTGATATAAAGGAATTAATAACTGACTTATCAAAGGAGAATATATATGACATAGCTAAATATCTTGGTATGACTAAAATATCAAGTTTAAATAAGAGTAAGTTAATTGAAAAATTAATTGATGAATATGAAACATTAATAGAGGAAAGAATGTCCTTATTTGATGAGGAAAGATATAAATTTTTAAAGAGTTATGCAGATAATAATACAGTAAAAATGCTTAATGAAGTAGATGAAAGTACAGCATATAAATTAGGATATTTTCTGCAAAGTGGTATGCTTTTTTCAGCAGTTAAAGATGAAGAATTGGTAGTGTTAATGCCAGAAATTGTTCAAAAGTTAGTTAAAGAAAAAAATAATATACAATACAGAAGCATGATAAAAGCCAATAGTGAAATAGTGAATATATATAGGGGAATGAATAAAGCCTATGGACTTCTTAAATTAAAGGATATAAAAGAAATATTTAAAAGATATTCATCTTATGAATATAAAATAGAAGAACTAATAACGAATGCACAAGATTATTATAGAGAATATGAGATTCAAGGAATGTTTTTCATAAATTGTTTTATAGATAATTGGGTGGATCTATTAAGAGAAATTGAACAAAAAACGGATATTGACTATGCTATAATTTCAAAAGAAGAATTATTATGTATGGCAAAAGAAAATTATATTTATGAAGCCGATTTTGGAGATACATTTTTCAAAGAATTTCTAAGTATGTTCAATATGGAAATGGAAATATTAGAAGGACTTATGGAATCTCTATATTTAGAAATTCAAGAAAATGAATTTGAAGATGTTATTAATGAAATATTAGAACAATTGGAAGATGACAGTAAAGATATTAAAGAGTTTATGATTACCAGTGTTGGAAAGTTTTTGGGAAGCATTAGATTATGGAGGTTTAAAGGTGCTAGTATTAATGAAAATAAAGTTGATTTCATTAATGATGAAAAACCTACAAGACGAAATGATCCGTGTCCATGTGGGAGTGGTAAGAAATATAAAAATTGCTGCGCTAAGGATGGGAATGTAATAAAGTTATTTTAAACAATGAAAAAATAGCAGGCTTGATATTAAAATATATAGGCTTGCTATTTTTGTAGACTAAAAAAGGATATAGAAGAATTAATTATATTCAATGTTCTTTTAAGTAAGGACTCACCAATGCTCATATTTCAACATATAATGGACTAATATCATTACATGGAGTTGAAAATGCGTGATATACGGGCTGATTTTAGCCGGAGGTAAGGGCAGTAGACTATATCCTCTATCAAGAGCAAAAGAACCAAAACAGTTTTTAAAATTAATTAATGATAAAAGTTTTTTAGTCAATACTGTTGAGAGAATAATCCCAATAATAGATAGAGATAATATTTATGTTGTGACTAATATGGACTACAGGGAAAAAGTTAAAAATGAACTTACAGGAATACAAGAGAAGAATATTTTTGTGGAACCTTCAAATAAGGAAACTGCTACATGCATAGGTTTATCTGCAGTAAAGCTCTTAAAACAAGACGCTAATGCAGTTATGGTTGTATTACCATCAGATCACTATATTCAAGGTGAGAAGAATTATATAGATACGTTATCTCAGGCGATTGAGATAGCAAACAAGAGGAGATGTGTTGTTACACTTGGAATAGAAGCTAGTAGGCCAGAAACTGGATATGGATATATAGAAATGGGTGAGAGAACTACTGGGAATATACCAACTTATAAGATAGCTAGATTTACTGAAAAACCTAACTCAGAGGTTGCTAAAGATTTTATATTAAAGGGGACTTACTTATGGAATTCTGGAATGTTTGTATTTAGAGCAGATGTTATTTTAAGAGAAATAGAAAAATATCTGCCTAAATTGCATAAACCATTGATAGAAATATATAAAAGTCTAGGGGAAGAAAATGAAGAAGATGTTATAGAGGAACAATATGAACTTATCGATGGAATATCTATAGATTTTGGCGTTATGCAAAAAACAAGAAAGGCATATGTTATAAAATGCGATTTCAATTGGGATGATATGGGTAGTTTTGGGGCATTAAGCAGATTGCTTTATAATGATAAAAATAACAATATTTCCCAAAATGTTTATATTGATCAATGCGAAAATTGTTCTATATTTGGTGATAAGAACTTAATAATAGGATTCGGAATAAAGGATTTAGTTGTAGTTGATGCCGGTGATGTTATACTTGTTATGGATAAAAACAAAGATCAAGAAATAAAACACTTATTGAATAAACTCAATGAGCAAAATCGATATAATAAATTTTTATAATAAATAAGCTGTTACAAAATATTTTGATTATTTTGTAACAGCTTATTTATTATCTGAGGTATTATTAAGATTTTTGTGTAAGATTTATGAATTAAAATATTTATTTAAGCAAATTCATAAATGCAAATATGCAAAATGGTTAATTTTGAGTTTTTCATAAAAGGAAATTAATATCAAGTGATTAATTTGGTTCTTTATAATCTAAAGGTATTACAGTAACACCTTTATCTTTAAACTCATTAATGTCAATTTCACTAATATCAGAGTCAGTAATAAGATGAGAAATTTCATCTATATCGCCACTAGAAAAATTATGATGCCTACCAACTTTTGAACTATCTGCTAATACATAAACATGACCATTGCAACGATTGAGCATTTCGTGATTAATAAGTGTTTCTTGCAAAACGGAAGTACTAATTCCTGAATCGCAAGCTATTCCACTTACTCCTAAGAAACATTTATCAGCAGTTATTTTAGACAGTATATAAGTAGCAAATTCTCCTATTAAAGATTGCTTTCTTTCATAAACCTGCCCACCGGTTAATACCAATTCAACATTAGGACCAATAGGTGATTGAAGAGCTTTACCATTATTAGTAACAACGTATACACGTTTATTCTCCAAATAGTCCAATATTAAAAGAGCAGTAGAACTAGAGTTTATAAAAATTGTATCACCATCATTTATTAAATCAGCTGCATATTTTGCAATTATGTGTTTTTTCTTATTATATGTTGAATCAACAGCATTTTCTTCAGAACCATTTTTAACATCAAGATCTATATCAGTTGCTAACTTTGCGCCACCGTAGTATCTGATTATTAATCCTTCGTCATCTAAAGATTGCAAATCGCGTCTTAAGGTAAGTGGGGAGATATTAAGTTTCTCTGCTAGTTCATTAGTATTAATTGATTCATTTTTACTTATATAATCTAAGATTTTCTCTCTTCTTTTAGTTACTATGCCTTGAGCCTTTTTCATATTTGTCCCCCTTTTTGATATAAATATAATTTTAAGACGTTAAAATCATTCTTTTAAATTATAAAGAAAATAATTTAACATTTAAAGAACTATTTATATTATTTATTTATACCAATTATAAAACAAACATTCAAAAAGTTCAATAAAAACATTCGAAAAATAAAAATGTTAAAAAGATCAAAAAAATACTTGAATTATTTGAATGTTTAATGTAATATAAAGACATGAATAAACAAAACATTCATAAGTAATGAACCATAAAGTTCAAAAAATGAATTCAATAAAAAAGCAACAAAAAATATGAAATGTATAAAACATCAAAAATTATAGAAAATAAATTATAATGTGTAAGGAGAGATTATAATGTCAAAAGTAAACGAAATCACAAGAGAGTCTTGGATATTAAACACATTTCCAGAATGGGGTACATGGCTTAACGAAGAAATAGAACATGAAGAAGTAAAACCAGGTACATTTGCAATGTGGTGGTTAGGATGTACAGGTATATGGGTTAAATCTGAAGGAAATGCAAATATATGCGTTGATTTATGGGTTAATACAGGAAAGAAATCAAAAGCAAATCCATTGATGGCATCACAGCATCAACATCAAAGAATGATTGGTTGTGTAGCAATGCAACCAAATTTAAGAAACTCAGTTTGTGTTATTGATCCTTTTAAAATAAAAGAAGTTGATGCGATTTTATCTACACACGATCATGGTGATCACATTGATGCTAATGTGGCTGCAGCAGTAATTCAAAATTGTTCTAAAGATGTTAAGTTTATTGGGCCACAAGCTTGTATAGATCTTTGGCTAGGCTGGGGGGTTCCAGAAGAACAATGTGTAGTTGTAAAACCTGGTGATGTAGTAAAAATTAAAGATACAGAAATTGTTGCACTTGATTCTTTTGACCGTACTGAGCTTGTTACAGCACCAAAAGGTACAACATTAAAAGATAAAATGCCAAGAGATATGGATAAGTTAGCTGTAAATTATCTTTTCAAAACTCCAGGTGGTAACTTATATCATAGTGGTGATTCACATTATTCTAATTACTATGCAAAACATGGTAACGACCATAAAATCGATGTTGCATTAGGATCATTTGGTGAAAATCCAAGAGGTATGACAGATAAAATGACATCTATCGATATGTTAAGAATGGCTGAATGTTTAAATACAGAAGTTATTATTCCATTTCATCATGATATCTGGACAAACTTTATGGCTGATCCACAAGAAATTGTGACTTTATGGAATATGAGAAAATATAGACTACAATATAAATTCAAACCATTTATTTGGGAAGTAGGCGGTAAATTCATTTATCCAAACGATAAGAATAAAATGGAATATCATCATGATAGAGGATTCCATGATGCATTTGCAATAGAACCAGATCTACCATTTAGATCAATGTTATAATATAATTCATCGAGGGTTAAAACTTAACCCTCTATAAAATAAAATGTGGAGGAGAACATAATGTTACAAGGATTAATTGATAAAAAAAGATATTCATTTCATGAAGGTTTTGATACTTGGGAGGAAGCAATTCAAGCTTCTTGTAAACCTTTAATCGATGATGAAGCTATAGAAAGTGCTTATGTAGATGCAATAATAGCAAATGTTAAAAAGTATGGACCATATATAGTTATAGCACCGAATATTTGTATACCACATGCTCAAGAAGGTGTTGTAGGAGTTAATGAAACAGCAATGTGTTTTATGAGAACTAAAAACCCAGTTCATTTTAGTGAAAGTCCAGATGAAGATGCAAGATTATTTTTTGTTTTAGCTTCAACAGATAATGAGGTACATTTGCAAAATCTATCAAATATGGTTGGGTTAATCGAAGATGATGCAGTAGTAAATAAATTACTTGATGCTGAATGTAAAGAAGATTTAGAAGAAATTGTTGAAATGTTAAAAGTAAAATGTGTTTAAAAATATATATGTTGTAAATTTGATTTTTTAGGAAAACTAGCAGTATAACTAAGTTTACTTAAGGTTATTTTTGTAGCAAAATTTATGTGAAGAAATTATTATAAACAAAAGAAAATATAAAAAAATATAGGGGGAAGCAAAATGAATATATTATTAAGTATATGGAATTTTTTCCAAATAAATATTTTAACTAATCCAGCATTCTTTATTGGTTTTATAGTACTTATAGGTTATTTGTTATTAAAACGTCCGATTTATGAAGCAATAGCAGGCTTTATAAAAGCAACAGTTGGTTATTTGATTTTGAATGTAGCAGCTGGAGGACTTGTAGGTAACTTCCGTCCAATACTTGCAGGATTAAAAGATCGTTTCAATTTAACCGCTGCAGTTATTGATCCTTATTTTGGTCAAACAGCAGCACAATCAGCTATTGAAAGTGTTGGTAGATCATTCTCTCTTATGATGATAGTATTATTGATAGCTTTTATTTTCAATATAATATTAGTACTGTTTAGAAAACAAACAAAAATTAGAACAGTGTTTATTACAGGTCATATAATGGTGCAACAATCTTCAACAGCTTTATGGATGGTATTATTCTGTTTCCCTAATTTAGTTGATACACAAGTAGTAATTATGCTTGGTTTATTACTTGGAACTTATTGGGCAGTATCAGCAAATCTTACAGTTGAAGCAACTCAAGAATTAACTGAAGGTGGCGGATTTGCAGTTGGTCACCAACAAATGTTTGGAATTTGGCTTACAGATAAGATTGCGGGAAAAATTGGTAATAAAGAAAAATCAATAGAACATCTTAAATTACCAGGATTTTTACAAATATTCAATGATAACGTAGTTGCAACTGGTATACTAATGATGTTATTCTTCGGAATAATAATGGGAATATTAGGACCAGACTTATTACATCAAATAGATAAGGGATTTGCAGCAAATAGAAACTTCTTCTTCTATATAATGGAAAAATCATTAAACTTTGCAGTTTACTTAAGTATATTACAACTTGGTGTTAAAATGTTCGTTGGAGAACTTACAGAATCATTCCAAGGTATTTCAAATAAAATTTTACCAGGATCAATGCCAGCAGTTGACTGTGCGGCAACTTATGGATTCGGTCATGCTAATGCAGTAACAATTGGATTCTTATTTGGAGCATTAGGACAATTTATATCAATTATAGGATTAGTAGTATTCCAAAGTCCGGTATTAATAATCACAGGATTCGTACCAGTATTCTTCGATAACGCAACTTTTGCAGTATTTGCAAATAAAAAAGGTGGTTTAAAAGCAGCTTGTATAATTCCTTTCGCATCAGGTATCATTCAAGTATTAGGTGGAGCATTTGCAGCTTACTACTTTGGATTATCACAATTCGGAGGATGGCATGGAAACTTTGATTTTGATACAGTATGGCCGGTAATTGGAGTATTGATGAAAAACTTCCAATATGTAGGATTTGGAGTTGTAGTTCTAGCATTACTTGCAATCCCACAAATTCAATATATGAAAAACAAGAAAGGATATTTCAAAGTAGCAGAAGATTATGATGAATATCTTAAAGAGATGGAGAAGGCATAACATATAAAATTTAGTTGTGAAAATTGGAGACTACCTGCTTCTATTGAACCAGCTAGTTAATGACAAACATTAGATTTAATATTACAAGATATAAAAATGCGATTGACAAATTTCTAAAAAGATTGAAACTATAAATAAGAGATAAAAATAAAATTAAGTGAAATTAAATAAAAAATAAATTAAAAAGGATGTGCGTGAAAATGTTAAAAGTAATAGCAGCTTGCGGAAGTGGTATGGGTTCAAGTCAAATAATAAAGATGAAAATAGGAAAAGTTTTTAAAAAGTTAGGTATAGACGTAACAATTCAACATAATAGTGTAGGAGAAGCTAAGAGCCAAGCGTCAAGTTTCGATGTAGTATTTTGTTCAGAAGTACTAAAATCAAATTTTAAAAGAGCAGAAGACTCAGGAACTATAATCATAGGATTAAAAAACATTTTATCAGAACAAGAAATGGAAGAAAAAGTTATAGATCAAATTGTAAATAAAAAGTAATTTATATTAAAAACTGCAAATAACCATAAATTAAAATTGATATAGAGAGTTTTATGGAAATGAACATTTAGTTATTCTAAGGTTTAGATGAAATTTAATAAGTAAATTTCATCTAAATCAAAGAATATGAGAAATTCAAAAATTAAAAATAGGCTAATGCAAGTTGAGGTGAATGGAATATGAAAATTATAAAAAAGCACTTAGATGAAATGTACCGTGCATATTCAGCAAGTTCAATAGAAATAGACGGTGAATTAAATTTGCTAGTAGCGTCTGAAGAAAAAGGATATCCTTGTTACGCATATAGTGGTAAGGATTTTACTCATCGTCATACAGTTTGGGATAATGGTGGAGGATGTATGTCAATTATTCCTATTCCAAATCGTAAAAATGAATTCTTAGCTGTTCGTGACTTTTATTTAAAGGAGAGCCCAAGTGGTGCACGTTTAGTTTGGGGACATTTAGTGGATGGAGAATGGGTTATTGAAACTGTTATTAAATTACCTTATCTACATCGTTTTGATGTATGGAATGTTGATGGAGAAATCTATGTTGTTGCAGCTACCATAGCTGATCTTAAAGCTTCCAAAGATGACTGGAGTCATTCAGGAACTATCTATTATGGCAAATTGTCAGAAATACCAACTGATGGTTTAGATCTTAAAGTTCTTAAAAAAGGTTTATATAAAAATCATGGATATATTCGTCATATGGTTGATGGTAAGCCGCGCGGCACTTTTGGCTGTGATCAAGGAGTATTTGAAGTTATCCCAAGTAAAGATGGAGAATGGCAAGTTAACCACTTAATGGAACGTAATATTAGTGAAGTTGCTTGGTGTGACATAGATGGTGATGGTCAAGATGAACTTATGACTATTGAGCCATTCCATGGAAATTCAATGAAAATTTATAAACTTATTGATGGAAAATATACTGAGATTTATGCTTATCCATATGAAATTGATTTTGCACATACTTTAATAGGAACAACACTTTGTGGTGTACCAAGTTTTGTTGGTGGGGTAAGACGTGTAGATTCTGAATTATTTTATATCCAATGGGTTGATGGAAAATGTAAAGAAACGATTATAGAAAAGTGTGCAGGTCCAGCTAACATAACAGTTATAAATTTAAAAGATTGTGATTTAATTGTTTCAGCTAATCATACAAAGAATGAGGCAGCAGTATATACAGTGGTAAGTGATTAACTTATATATTTTGTAACAGACTGGCACTTATTAAAATTAATATGTAGAGATTAAAGGGAAATATTGTTTAGATACAAACTCAAATCAGATTAAAACAATCTGAATAGTTTGGAATGGGGGATATTAGATGTTAGAAGAACTAAAAAAAGAAGTTTATGAAGCAAATATGCTTTTGCCAAAATATAAATTAATAACTTTTACATGGGGGAATGTTTCTGCTATAGACAGAAAAACAGGATTAATAGTAATTAAACCATCAGGTGTTGATTATGAAAAAATGGGGTCAGAAGATATGGTTGTAGTTGATTTAGAAGGTAATGTTGTTGAAGGAAAATACAAACCGTCATCAGATACACCTACACATGTAAAATTATATAATGAATTTAGTGAAATTGGAGGAGTTGTACATACTCATTCAAGATGGGCAACTATATTTGCTCAAGCAGGAAAATGTATCAAACCATATGGTACAACTCAAGCAGATTATTTCTATAATGAAATTCCTTGCACAAGAGATATGACATCAGAGGAAATAAAGGGACAATATGAGTACAATACAGGTGAAGTTATTGTTGAGACATTTAAGGATATAAATCCAATACATGTACCAGCAGTTTTAGTTAAAAATCATGGACCTTTTACATGGGGAAAAGATTCTGAGGAAGCAGTTCATAATGCAGTTGTATTAGAAGAAGTTGCAATGATGGCTTGGAATACAGAAGTTTTAGCAAATCATAATATTGAAACTATGCCAAAGGAACTAATAGAAAAGCATTTTATGAGAAAGCATGGACCAAATGCATATTATGGGCAATAAATTTATCTTTAGAAAGTTGGTGATTTTATGAATGAATATACATTAGGATTATATGAAAAATCTATGCCTAATTTTCTATCTTGGGAAGAAAAATTAAATTGTGCTAAAGAATGTGGATTTGATACTTTGGAAATAAGCATAGATGAAACAGAAGAAAAATTGAGTAGGTTAGATATGACTGCAGAAGAAAGAAGGCAGCTCGTAGAATTAATGTTCAAATGTGGAACTGAAATAAGAACAATGTGTTTAAGTGGACATAGAAAATATTCATTGGGAAGTACAGATGAGGCTACAAGAAATAAAGGTATGGAAATCATGAAAAAAGCTATTGATTTAGCTTCTGACATAGGAATTAGAATAATACAATTAGCTGGATATGATGTTTATTATGAAGAAGGAAATGATCAAACTAGAAGATATTTTGAAGAAAATTTAAAAGAATCTGTGGAAATGGCAGCTAATAAAGGTATAATTCTTGCATTTGAAACTATGGAAACTAAATTTATGAATACAGTTGAAAAAGCAATGGAATTTGTTGAATTAGTTAATTCTCCATATCTTCAAATTTATCCAGACTGTGGTAATGTAACTAATGCATCTTTAGATTATGGCACAAATCCTATAGAAGATTTTGAAAAGGGAAGAGGTCATATTTCAGCTGTACATTTAAAAGAAACTGTTCCTGGAAAGTTTAGAGAAATTACTTTTGGAACAGGACATGTAAATTTTGAAGGAATAATTAAAAAATCATGGGAACTTGGTGTTAGAAAATTCACAGCAGAATTTTGGTATGTTGGAAATGATGATTGGAAAGATGTAATTAAAAATACAAAAGCCTTCATGGATGAAAAATTCAAAAAGGTCCTACGATAGAATATAAAAGAATGATTTATAAGCTATAAAAGAATAAAACACAACATCTAAATAAGTAAAAAATTTAACACTTATTATATAGTTTTTTGAATTATGAATGTAATAAAATCACTTATTTAGAATTATAAGCATTTAACAAAATAGATGGGTTGGTGAAATATGAATAAAGAAGAACTAATTTCTATATCAAGAGAAATTAAGAAAAATATTATTAAAATGATTTATGAAGCAAAATCAGGACATCCAGGTGGTTCATTATCTTGTGCAGATATAATGACTTATTTATATTATGAAAAAATGAATGTAAGTGTTGAAGCTCCAAAAGATCCAAATAGAGATAGATTTGTTTTAAGTAAAGGACATGCAGCTCCGGCACTCTATGCTGTACTTGCACAAAAAGGATATTTCCCTAAGGAAGAATTAAAAAAGCTTAGAAATGTAGGAGCTCTTCTTCAAGGACATCCAGATTCTAAACATATATCAGGTGTTGATGTTTCAACAGGTTCACTTGGACAAGGAATATCAAATTCAGTAGGGATGGCTTTAGGCCTTAGAAATCAAAAGAACAATGCAAAAGTATATGTGCTATTAGGAGATGGAGAACTTCAAGAAGGATTAGTATGGGAAGCTTCAATGGCAGCAGCTCATTATAAGTTAGATAATCTAGTTGCTATTATTGATAATAATGGGCTTCAAATTGATGGTACAAATGAAGAAGTAATGGGAGTTTCACCATTAGATAAGAAATTTGAAAGTTTTGGCTGGAATGTTGTATGTTGTGATGATGGACATGATTATGACAAAATCAATGAAGCATTTTTAAATGCTGATAAAGCTAAAGGAAAACCAACTGTAATAATTGCTAAAACAGTAAAAGGCAGTGGTGTAAGCTTTATGGAAAACAAAGCAGAATGGCATGGTCAAGCACCTAATGGAGAAGAAAAGGAAAAAGCAATAAAAGATATTATGGAGTAATAAGGAAACTCGACTCACATTCGTTCGCTGAGTAAGTGATTCACACCAAATTATAGATTTGGGTTCTCTACTTATAGAGTGAAATTTTATTCTATAGAACATAATAAAAGCTAGGAGGATTAAAGGAATGGGTAAGGCTACAAGAGAATCGTACGGCATGGCTTTAGTTGAACTTGGACGTGAAAATGAAAGAATTGTGGTGTTAGATGCCGATCTTTCAAAGTCAACTAAGACAAATGGATTTAAATCAGAATTTAAAGATAGATTTTTTAATGCAGGAATTGCAGAACAGAATTTAATGGGAATGGCAGCAGGATTTGCAAATGTAGGGAATATACCTTTCGCAAGCACTTTTGCTGTGTTTGCAACAGGGAGAGCCTTTGAGATAATAAGAAATTCAATTTGTTATCCAAAGATGAATGTAAAAATAGCAGCAACTCATGCTGGAATAACAGTTGGAGAAGATGGTGGATCACATCAATCAATTGAAGATATTGCACTTATGAATTCACTTCCTAATATGACTGTAATAGTACCAGCAGACCATAGGGAAGCAATGGCAGCAACTAAAGCAGCTGCAGAATTTGAAGGGCCTGTTTACTTGAGATTTGGAAGATGTAATACTGAAGATATATTTGACGAAGATTATAAATTTGAGATTGGTAAAGGGGTTCAAATAAGAGAAGGTAATGATGTAGCTATTATTGCAACAGGAATGTTGGTTCAAAAAGCTATTGAAGCTTCAAAAGAATTAGAACTTCAAGGAATCAGTGCAAGAGTTATAAATATTTCAACTATAAAACCAATAGATAGAGAATTAATTATAAAGGCTGCAAAAGAAACAAAAGGAATAGTTACAGCAGAAGAACATTCAATTATAGGTGGACTTGGAGCTATGGTATCAGAAGTTGTATGTGCTGAATGTCCAACTTACGTAAAAATGGTGGGAATAAAAGATACCTTTGGAGAATCAGGAACACCAGATGAACTTATGGAAAAATATAAATTAACAAGTGAGGCCATTATTGAAGAAGTAAAAGCAATACTAAAATAATACTCAAGGTTAATGAATATGAATGAAGACTATGAATAGAAATTGCACACATTTTAATTTAAGTAAATGTAATTAAAAACAATTAAATCTATTGAAAATAGGAGTGGTAATAATGAAAATATTTGTAGATACAGCTAATATAGAAGAAATTAAAAAAGCTAATGCTTTAGGGGTTATCTGTGGAGTAACAACTAATCCATCACTTATTGCAAAAGAAGGCAGAGATTTTAGAGAAGTAATAAAAGAAATAACTAGTATAGTCGATGGTCCTATTAGTGGAGAAGTTATTTCAATGCAAAGTGAAGAAATGGTTGTTGAAGCTCGCGAAATAGCTAAAATGCATAAAAATATGGTAGTTAAAATTCCAATGTGTGAAGAAGGATTAAAAGCTGTAAGCATTCTTCATAAAGAAGGAATAAAAACAAATGTAACTTTAATTTTTTCAGCACTTCAAGCATTACTTGCAGCAAGAGCTGGTGCTAGTTATGTAAGTCCATTCTTAGGCAGATTAGATGATATTGGAAGTACAGGTATTACATTAATTCAAGATATTGCAGAAATATTTCAAATTCACGGGATAGATTCAGAAATTATTTCAGCAAGTGTTAGAAATCCAATTCATGTATTAGATTGCGCTAAGGCAGGTTCTGATATAGCTACTATACCTTACAATGTAATAGTACAAATGATAAAACATCCACTTACAGATGCAGGAATTGAAAAGTTTTTAAAGGATTATGAAGGTATGAATAAATAGACAAAATATTTTGATAGATATCTAGAGTTATGAAAAAATATTTGTGAATGATTTAAATATCATTTATAAATATTTTTTTATTATATATAATAGCAAAAAAATAAAACACATAATTTAGAAGAAGATAAAAACGTATTGTTATACTAATTTAGGTTAATTAAATATAAGACTTCATATTATTGGGCATTTATACAAATAATATTTCTCTAAATTATATAATAGAGTATTGTAAATTTATAATCTGAGTATTATTATAAGAGTATAAAATAAATTTTAGTTATTAGAAAAATTATTATGATTTAAAATAATGAATTTTTAAAATTAAAATAATTAAAATATAAGGATGTGATTAGACTTTGATGATTAATACTCACAAAGTTATGGGTGAAAATATTATAAAATATGCTAATACAAAGAGTATTTACTTGATTAATCATAAAAGATTTGTATGGGGGAACGTGAAACCAGATTGTACACCTAAATATAAATTCAAAAAGCATTATTTTAATGAAAGCATAGATATGATAGTTGAAAAAATTATATATTTATCTTCATTAACATTAGAAGATGTTTATTATGATATGACTATTGGAAAATTTAGTGAAGAGCTTGGAGTAGTATGTCATTTTTTATGTGATTTTTTCTGCGCACCTCATTATTATAGATGGGAATTTAAAAGCACAAGTGCTGTAAAACATCATATGATGTACGAAAAAAAATTAGCTAAATTAGCTAAAGAATTTAAGTTAACTGGTATTATAAACACAGATATAGAACCAAGCAATGTAAAATATTTCATATTACAATTACAAAAACAATATGATGGATCACTAGATTATCATAATGATTTAACATTTTCATATTATGTTTGTGATAGTGTATTAAATATGATTTTAGATAATGTATTCTTAAATGACAGTAAAGTAAGTGAAGTAATTTAATTGACTATATAAAGTATCTCAAAATAATAAAAGAATTATTTTGAGATACTTTTTTATGCCTAGAGAATGATATGATTTTATAGGATAAATTCCGTATAAAGTGTAGTACTAGATAATGGTAGAGTTACTTTTTGAAATTTTATAAAAAAAGTGGAGAATGCTGTTGTATAAATAGAAGAATCTGTAGAATTAGCTACAATGTGAGAAGCTGTTTTTTCAGATGCAGGTGTTACATTGATTGCAGTATTAAATTCAATTAGAGCTTTAAAACAATCGGTTTAAAATAAAATATTATTTATAAGTTTAAATTAAGAAAAAATATAATAAATTATTTTTAATTGGCTATCTTAAATGATTTTTAAGGTAGCCTAATCATGCATGCACCAAAATATTGAATATTAATATAAATTTTATTATTATTTTATGAAATAATTTTATTAACCTTGACATAAAAATATAGAAGTATGGTAGAATTATAAATTATAGTGTTTAGTTAGTAAATAGAAATATAAACTTACCATAATTAATAAATGGATTGTTAAAAAATAAACTAAATTATGGTTATAGTGTTTTATAATGTTAATTATATAAACTAGATTGATATAGAAATTTAAATAATTAAAATTGCTAAATTTATTGAGTTGGGAGAAAATATATATGGAAAAGAATAAAAATATATCTATGGCAGTTATTAAAAGATTGCCTAAATATTATAGATATCTTGAAGAGCTTATGAAAAATGATGTTGATAGAATTTCGTCAAAGGAATTAGGTGAAAAAATAGGATTTACAGCATCACAAATTCGCCAAGATTTAAATTGTTTTGGAGATTTTGGCCAACAAGGTTATGGATATAATGTTAAGGAATTATATAATCAAATCAGTTCTATATTAGGTCTTGATAGAGGCTATCAAGCTGCATTAGTTGGAGCAGGAAATATAGGGCAGGCAGTTTCAAATTATTCAAGATTTGAAAATTTAGGATTTAAAATAACAGCTATATTTGATGCGAATCCTAAATTAATAGGAATGAAAATTAGAGACGTTGAAATTATGGATATAGATGATATGGAATCTGTTTTAGGTGAACATAAAATTGATATAGGAATAATTTGTGTGCCTAGAAAAAATGCTCAAACAGTTGGTGATGAATTAATAAAAGGTGGAGTAAGAGCAATTTGGAACTTTGCACCAGTAGATTTGGTTGTTCCTGATTATGTTAATGTGGAAAATGTACATTTAAGTGAAAGTTTAATGACTTTAATTTATTTGTTAAATGAAAATGACAATTAAAAAAATAAAATTTACATATTACTTTTCGTTGGAAAAATAATAAACTGGCTTACTAAATTTAACTTAATAAGCCAGTTTATTATTTTTTTCACAAACAAAATAGTATTTAGAAATTCCTTTTTGAGAAAATAGGGATTATTTAAGTAAAAAACTTGCAATAAGGCGTAATATTTTATTGCAAATAAATTAAGTACGTATTATAATTTTAAATAGGGGTTTTAGAACCTCAATGTTTTTTTAGATTCATTTGTTATAATATTAACAAATGAATTAAAAAATATTAAGAATAGTAAGAAAATTAAAAAAATAAATAAGCAAGTTTGAAGGAGGACCTTAACATGGAATTAAAAAATGTGATTCTTGAAAAGGAAGGGCATTTAGCTATTGTTACAATTAACAGACCAAAAGCACTAAATGCATTAAATTCAGAAACATTAAAAGATTTAGATACTGTTTTAGAAGACTTAGAAAAAGACAGTAATGTGTATGCAGTTATATTAACTGGTGCAGGAGAAAAGTCTTTTGTTGCTGGAGCAGATATTGCTGAAATGAAAGATCTTAGCGAAGAACAAGGTAAAGAATTTGGAATCTTAGGAAACAATGTTTTCAGAAGATTAGAAAAATTGGATAAGCCAGTTATTGCGGCTGTATCAGGATTTGCTCTTGGTGGTGGATGTGAACTTGCTATGTCATGTGACATAAGAATAGCTTCCGTAAAAGCTAAATTCGGCCAACCAGAAGCAGGACTTGGAATAACTCCAGGTTTTGGTGGAACTCAAAGATTAGCTAGAATTGTAGGGCCAGGAAAAGCTAAGGAATTAATATATACTTGTGACATAATAAATGTAGAAGAAGCTCATAGAATAGGCTTAGTAAATAAAATAGTTGAATTAGAAAACTTAATGGATGAAGCAAAAGCAATGGCTAATAAGATTGCAGCTAATGCTCCAAAGGCAGTTGCATATTGTAAAGATGCTATTGATAGAGGAATGCAAGTAGATATCGATGCAGCTATATTAATAGAAGCAGAAGATTTTGGTAAGTGTTTTGCTACAGAAGACCAAACAGAAGGAATGACTGCATTCTTAGAAAGAAGAACAGAAAAGAATTTCCAAAATAAATAATTGTTAAAATAATAAATAATATTTCAAAATTAAGTTAAAAATCTATTAGAGATTTAAATATAGTTTGTTATCAAATAGGTTTAAGTAACAAGGAGGGTAATTTAATGAATTTCCAATTAACTAGAGAACAACAATTAGTACAACAAATGATCAGAGAATTCGCAGTAAATGAAGTTAAGCCGATAGCTGCTGAAATTGATGAAACAGAAAGATTCCCTATGGAAAATGTTGAAAAAATGGCTAAATTAGGTGTGATGGGTATACCATTTGCTAAAGAATTTGGTGGAGCAGGTGGAGATGTTCTTTCATACATAATAGCTGTAGAAGAATTATCAAAAGTTTGTGGTACTACAGGAGTTATACTTTCAGCTCATACATCATTATGTGCATCAGTAATTAATGAAAATGGTACTCCAGCTCAAAGAGCACAATATTTACCTGATCTTTGCACTGGTAAAAAACTTGGTGCTTTCGGTTTAACTGAACCAGGTGCTGGTACAGATGCTGCAGGACAACAAACAACAGCAGTATTAGATGGAGACAACTATATCTTAAATGGTTCAAAAATCTTTATAACAAATGGTGGAGTTGCTGAAACTTTCATAATATTTGCTATGACAGATAAGAGCATAGGAACTAAAGGTATTTCTGCATTTATTGTAGAAAAATCATTCAAAGGTTTCTCAGTAGGAAAACATGAAAATAAGATGGGTATTAGAGCATCTTCAACTACTGAATTAGTTATGGAAAATTGTATAGTACCAAAAGAAAACCTACTAAGTAAAGAAGGCAAGGGATTTGGTATAGCAATGAAGACTCTTGATGGAGGAAGAATTGGTATAGCTGCTCAAGCTTTAGGTATTGCAGAAGGAGCTTTTGAAGAAGCTGTTAACTACATGAAAGAAAGAAAACAATTCGGTAAGCCACTTTCAGCATTCCAAGGATTACAATGGTATATTGCTGAAATGGACGTTAAAATTGAAGCTGCTAAGCATTTAGTATATAAAGCTGCATGCAAGAAGCAAGCTGGTGAGCCATACTCACTTGATGCTGCTAGAGCTAAATTATTTGCTGCAGATGTTGCAATGGAAGTTACAACTAAGGCAGTACAAATCTTTGGTGGATATGGTTACACTAGAGAATACCCAGTTGAAAGAATGATGAGAGATGCTAAGATAACAGAAATCTATGAAGGAACTTCAGAAGTTCAAAAGATGGTTATCGCAGGAAGCATTTTAAGATAGGAGGAATTTTATAATGAATATAGTAGTTTGTGTAAAACAAGTTCCAGATACTGCAGCAGTGAAGATTGATCCTAAAACTGGTACGTTAATAAGAGATGGAGTTCCATCAATTATGAATCCAGAGGACAAACATGCATTAGAAGGTGCGCTGCAATTAAAAGAAACTAATGGTGCTAAGGTTACTGTTATAAGCATGGGACTTCCAATGGCTAAAGCAGTACTTAGAGAAGCATTATGTATGGGAGCTGATGAAGCTATCCTATTAACAGATAGATGTCTTGGAGGAGCTGATACTTTAGCTACTTCAAAGTCACTTGCAGGAGTTATTAAAAAGTTAGATTATGATATAGTACTTGCTGGAAGACAAGCAATTGATGGTGATACTGCACAAGTTGGACCAGAAATAGCTGAACATTTAAACCTTCCTCAAGTAACTTACGTTCAAGATATTAAAGTTGAAGGTAACACATTAATAGTAAAGAGAGCATTAGAAGATGGATACCAAGTGGTAGAAGTTAAAACTCCATGTCTATTAACTGCAATTGAAGAATTAAATGAAGCTAGATACATGAATATAGCTGATATATTCGCAACTTCTGATGATCAAATCAAAGTTATGAGCGCAGATGATATAGATGTAGATAAGGATGAATTAGGACTTAAAGGTTCACCTACAAAGGTTAAAAAGTCAATGACTAAGGAAGTTAAGGGTGCAGGAGAAATAGTTAGAGAATCACCTAAAAATGCAGCATATTATGTTGTAGGAAAATTAAAAGAAAAACACTACATCTAAGATAATAGGAGGGTAATTTAATATGAATATAGCAGATTACAAAGGCGTTTGGGTCTTTGCTGAACAAAGAGAAGGCGAATTACAAAAAGTATCTTTAGAACTACTTGGAGAAGGTAGAAGAATTGCTGATGAATTAGGAGTAAAGTTAACTGCTTTATTACTAGGAAATAACATAGAAGCATTAGCAAAAACATTAGCAGAGCACGGAGCTGATGAAGTTTTAGTTGCTGATGACAAAAACTTAGAGCATTATACAACTGGAGCTTATACTAAGGTTATCTGTGATTTAGCTAATGAAAGAAAGCCAGGAATATTATTCGTAGGAGCTACTTTTATTGGAAGAGATTTAGGACCAAGAGTAGCAGCTAGATTATCAACTGGATTAACTGCTGACTGTACTTCAATTGAAGTTGAAGTTGAAGGCGGAGCTCTTTTAGCTACAAGACCAGCATTTGGTGGAAACTTAATGGCTACAATTGCTTGTCCAGATCATAGACCACAAATGGCTACAGTAAGACCGGGAGTATTTGCAAAGATTAATACTGATGGAGCAAACTGTAAAATCGAAAAGGTTGAAGTTAAATTAGCTGAAAGCGATATAATGACTAAGGTTTTAGAAATTGTTAAAGCTAAGAAAGATATTGTAGATATAGCTGAAGCAGACTTTATAGTATCAGGTGGTAGAGGTGTTGGAAGTAAAGAAAACTTTAAACTTCTTGAAGAACTAGCTGAAGCATTAGAAGGTTCTGTAGCTGGATCAAGAGCAGCTGTTGAAAATGGATGGATTGATGGAGCATACCAAGTTGGTCAAACTGGTAAAACTGTTAGACCTCAAATATATATAGCTTGTGGTATTTCAGGAGCTATCCAACACGTTGCTGGTATGCAAGATTCAGATTTAATAATTGCTGTTAATAAAGATGACACAGCTCCAATAATGAAAGTTGCAGATTACGCAATAGTTGGAGATGTTGCTAAGGTAGTACCAGAATTAATAGCTCAAGTTAAAGAAGTAAAGAGCGCTGAATAATTTGATGAATTTATTGTTATAATGTTGGCTTGAAAAGTTAATAATATAACAACAAAGACAATTATTTTGTGAGCTAAATAACTAATAAAAGTGAATCCTTAGTTAAAGTAATTTATTTTAACTAAGGATATCTATAATGAAGAATTTTGAGGAGGAATAATCCATGGAAAAGATTTTTGTACTTGGAGCAGGAACTATGGGTGCTGGTATCGTTCAAGCATTCGCTCAAAAAGGTTGTGAAGTAATCGTAAGAGACATAAAAGAAGAGTTTGTTGATAAAGGAATAGCTGGAATCACTAAAGGTTTAGAAAAGCAAGTTGCTAAAGGAAAAATGACTGAAGAAGATAAAGTAGCTATACTTTCAAGAATTTCAGGAACAACTGACATGAAATTAGCTGCTGACTGCGATTTAGTAGTTGAAGCTGCTATTGAAAACATGAAAATAAAGAAAGAAATTTTTGCTGAATTAGATGGAATTTGTAAGCCAGAAACAATTTTAGCTTCAAACACTTCATCTTTATCAATTACTGAAGTTGCTTCAGCTACAAAGAGACCTGATAAGGTTATAGGAATGCATTTCTTTAACCCAGCTCCAGTAATGAAATTAGTTGAAATTATCAAAGGAATAGCTACTTCTCAAGAAACTTTTGATGCTGTTAAGAATTTATCAGTTGCAATAGGAAAAGAACCAGTAGAAGTTGCAGAAGCTCCAGGATTCGTTGTAAACAGAATCTTAATCCCAATGATTAACGAAGCTTCATTCATATTACAAGAAGGAATTGCTTCAGTAGAAGATATTGATACAGCTATGAAATATGGTGCTAACCACCCAATGGGACCTTTAGCTTTAGGGGATCTTATTGGATTAGACGTATGTTTAGCTATAATGGATGTTTTATTCACTGAAACAGGAGACAGCAAGTACAGAGCTAGTAGCATATTAAGAAAATATGTTAGAGCTGGATGGCTTGGAAGAAAAACTGGAAAAGGATTCTATGATTATTCTAAATAATATATAGATTTTTAAAAATTCTCAAAAGAAATTTGCTTTTGAGAATTTTTTTATTCAAATTATTCAAAAGTACAAAGGAATTTAAGGATGAATATAGAAATATATCCAATATAGGAATATATTAGATATATTTCTATATTCCTATAAGATGAGTAAAAATTTTGAGGAGGGTTATTAAAATTATGATGAGATTTACATTACCAAGAGACATTTATTATGGGAAAGGATCACTAGAGCATTTAAAGACGCTTAAAGGTAAAAAAGCAGTATTAGTACTTGGTGGGGGCTCAATGAAAAAGTTCGGTTTTGTTGATAAAGCCTTAGAATATTTAAAAGAAGCTGGTATAGAAGTTAAATTAATTGAAGGTATAGAACCAGATCCATCAGTTGAAACAGTATTTAAGGGTGCTGAAGCAATGAGAGAATTTAATCCTGATTGGATTATCTCTATGGGTGGAGGATCACCAATAGATGCAGCAAAAGCAATGTGGATATTCTATGAATACCCAGAATTTACATTTGAAGAAGCTGTAGTTCCTTTTGGTTTACCAGAACTTAGACAAAAGGCTAAATTTATAGCAATTCCATCAACAAGCGGTACAGCTACAGAGGTAACAGCATTTTCTGTAATTACAGATTATAAAACTGAAATAAAATATCCTTTAGCTGATTTTAATATAACTCCAGATATAGCTATAGTAGACTCGCAGTTGGCTGAAACAATGCCACCTACATTAACAGCTCATACAGGTATGGATGCATTAACTCATGCAATAGAAGCTTATGTAGCAACATTACATTCACCATTCACAGATCCATTAGCATTACAATCTATTGAAATGATTTATGAATTTTTAGTTAAGTCTTATGAAGGGGATAATGATGCTAGAGAACAAATGCATTATTCTCAATGTTTAGCAGGTATGGCATTTTCAAATGCATTACTTGGAATAACTCATAGTATGGCTCATAAGACAGGTGCTGTGTTCCATATACCTCATGGATGTGCAAATGCTATATATCTACCATATATAATTGATTTTAATAAGAAAGATGCATTAGATAGATATGCTAAAATAGCTAAGAGACTTGGATTAAGTGGAACAACAGATGATGAATTAGTTGATTCACTAACAAGCTCAATAAAAGAACTTAATAAGAAAATGTCAATTCCAACTACTTTAAAAGAATATGGTATTGATGAAGCAGAATTTAATTCAAAAGTAGATATGATTTCAGAAAGAGCAATTGCAGATGCTTGTACAGGATCAAATCCAAGACAATTAAGTAAAGATGAAATGAAAAAAATATTTGAATGTATATATTATGGAAATAAGGTTGAATTTTAATCTATAATATAAAAAGAAGATAAAAGGTTTCAGAACAATAATTCTGGAACCTTTTATTAAGTTTAGAACGTTTTTGGTTAACTTAAAAATATTTAACTAGTTATTGATGATTAATGGTTAAGTGATATAATATATTAATAAATAATTATTTTTGATAAGGGGGAGCTTGATGTTAAAAGAAATAGCTCAAAAATATCGGACAGAAGAATATGACTTAAATTGTGCAGAGTGTATTATGTATGAAGCTAATGAAGAATATGATTTGAATTTATCAAAAGAAACGTTAAAGGTTATGTCAGGTTTTTGGGGTGGAATGGCAATTGGTGATGTTTGTGGCGTAATAACAGGATCTATTGGTGTAATTGGAATAATGTTTACTGAAGTAAGTGGTCATAAAAGCCCAAAAGTAAGAGAAATGACAAAAGAATTTATTAATAAGTTTAAAGAAAAACTTGGATATACTAAATGCGCTGATTTAAAGAAGGAATATGTAAATGTAAAAAAGTGCACACTAATGATAGAAGCAGGTGCAGATATTTTAGAATAGATTGTCCTTAAAGAAAAGCAAAAGTAATTTTTGTAATAACTATAATAAGATATGATTAATTTGCTGCATTAAAATATTGTATAGTAAATAAGTATATGCAGTTTATTGATGGAATTTATATGTAAAAGGTTTAAGGTAAAAATATATTTTCATATAAAAGTCTAATTCTATATTTACGTTGAAGGGGAAGTGAACAAAATGGATTATAAAACTATAAGGTCTTATGATGACTATGTAATAATAGAAGAAGTTAAAAATTTTAAATTAAAGCACATATTTGAATGTGGTCAAATTTTTAGGTTTCAAGAAATTGCAGCTGGTAATTTTATTGTAATTGCGTTTGGGAAGATTATAGAACTTAAAGAAGAAGGTAGTAATGTATTAATATATAATTCTACGGAAGAGGAAGTAAGGAATATATGGTTAAAATATCTTGATTTAGATAGAGATTATTCAAAAATAAAGGCAAAACTATCAAAGGATAGTTTGCTTAGAGAAAGTATTGAATTTGGATATGGAGTACGAGTTTTAAATCAAGATCCATTTGAAATGTTAATAAGTTTTATTATTTCAGCAAGAAATAACATTCCATCAATAAAAAAGACTGTAAATAAAATTGCAATAAAATGGGGGAAAGAAGTTCAATATAAAGGTAATACATATTATACTTTCCCTAATATATTAGAAATAAAAGATGCTACATTAGAAGATATACAAGAAACGGGAGCATCTTTTAGAAGTAAATATATAATAGATACAATAAAGAATGTATATAATTCTACAAAGCAAAATTCAAATATGAGCGAAGATAATTTAGATTTAAAATATAATTTAGATTACATTAAAAGCTTAAATGATGACGACTGTCATAATGCATTGCAGGAGTTTAAAGGTGTTGGAGCAAAAGTTGCAGATTGTATAATGTTATTTTCAATGGAAAAAACTTCAGCATTTCCAGTAGATGTATGGGTTAAACGTGCAATGATTCATTTTTATGGAGCAGAGGATTCGTCATTAAATAAAATTAGGATTTTTGCAAGAAATAAATTGGGGAATTTAGCTGGATTTGCACAGCAATATCTTTTCTATTATGCGCGTGAAAATAAAATAAAAATCGATTAATAATTTATTTAGAGTTATTAATAATATATTGAGAATAGTTGGATTGTCGAATTGAAAAACAAAATTTAATTTGGGAAAATTCAGAAAATTAGGACTACATAATATTTGTTATATTTTTAACAATAATATGCTATAATTATCTCGTGAGAAAATTAAGATAAAAATTATTCATGGGAGAGTGTGTATAATGTTTCAATTTGATAATCAACTTTTAAGGTTAAAACATGAGGTTCTTACTAGAGTTGCAGTATTAGCAAAGGATAATAAGGTCAGTAAAGAAGAATTAGAAAAAATTCCTTATGCTATGATTGAGGGCGAAGTTGCAAATTATAGAGATACTGTTGAACACGAAAGAGAAGTAGTTTTAGAAAGAGCAAAACTTGCAGCAGGATATATGGCTAATGGCAAGGATGCACAAGAATTAGTTGATATAGATGAAGAAAAACAAATACTATATGTTATAAAAGCAGCATGTGATAGATGTTCAACAAAGAAATTCCAAGTTACCGATGCTTGTAGGAATTGTATAGCTCATAAGTGTCAAAGCGTATGTAATTTTGATGCTATCACATATGTTGAAGGAAGAGCTTCTATTGATCCAGACAAATGTAAAGAATGTGGAATGTGTAATAAAGCATGTCCTTATGACGCTATTGCAGAAGACATGAGACCTTGCAAAAGATCATGTCCAACAGGAGCATTAAGTTATAATCCAGACGATTTAAGTGCTAAAATTACAGAAGATAAGTGTGTAAATTGTGGAGCTTGTATGTCAGCATGTCCATTTGGAGCTATAGAAGATAAGAGCTCATTAGTTAAGGTTGTTAATAGATTAACAGACAAAGAAAATATTTATGCGGTAGTTGCACCAGCTATAACTGGAGAATTTGGACCAAAGACAACTTATGGACAAGTTAAAAATGCAATTAAAGCATTAGGTTTTAAAGATATGCTAGAAGCAGCTTGTGGAGCAGATGCTGTTACTGTACATGAAAGTAATGAATTTGTGGAAAGAATGGAAAATGGAAATAGTTATATGACTAATTCATGCTGTCCAGGATTCTTAAGCTATATTGAAAAAATAATGCCAGATCAAGCAGATAAAATTTCAGGAACTGTTTCACCAATGGTGGCTACAGGTAGATATATAAAAGCAAAGGATAAGGATGCAAAAGTAGTATTTATAGGACCTTGTACTGCTAAAAAAAACGAAGTGCTAATAGATTCAATAAAAGATTCTGTTGATTATGTATTAACATTTGAAGAATTGGTAGCTTTATTTTATGCATTTGGAGTAGATCCTGCAACTTGTGATGATATTGTAGTTGATGAAGCTTCAATATTTGGTAGGAATTTTGCTTTAGGTGGTGGATTAACTGCTGCTATAGAAAATTATGTTCAAGAAAAAGGTGTTAATATAGACTTTAAACCAGTTAAAGTTTCTGGTGGAGCAGAAATTAAGAAGGCTATGACAATGGCTAAGGTTGGCAAATTGAATGGAAACTTTATTGAAGGTATGATGTGTGAAGGTGGTTGTATCAATGGTGCTGCTAAGATTGTATCTGTAATGAAGGCTAAAGCACCATTTACAAAGATAAATCAACAATCAACAATTAAGAGTGTTTTATCTAATAAAGCATTAGAAGAATATCATGGTATAAATCTAGAAAGATAATATTAAAACGTATGAATATAAAACTTCAATCAACATTAATTTGCTTGATTGAAGTTTTTTATGAATGTTTAATAAATAAGCTAAATATAATTAATTGTTAAATATGGCTTTTATGTAGCAAATTAATTATAACTTATATATTATAATTTTTTTATATATAAGTCTCTACAGGTGGCCAATATAGAGCTATATCAAATGAAGTGAATAAAAAATATATGGAATATCGTATAAAATGAAGAAAATTTAAGCAAATGGAATATAATTTAAGATAAATAGTAATATTCGCTGAATAAAGGGATATAATATTAGAAGTAATGTTTGAATTAAATGGCTAGAAAGGATATTATATTTATGTTAGCACTCGACATTAATGAGTGCTAACAGAAAAATTTAAACACAAAAAATTATATATATATTTTAAGGAGGGTTTTTCATGAACATTAAACCACTTGGTGAAAGAGTAGTAATTAAAAAATTAGAGGCAGAAGAAAAGACTAAAAGTGGAATAGTCTTAACTGGTACTGCCA
>Ga0209281_1000153_pt1 | contig 166921 bp, 179 predicted proteins | sample MedtruBG_FD_187514 | JGI IMG/M metagenome (GOLD analysis project Ga0209281, IMG submission 187514) | Root nodule microbial communities of legume samples collected from California, USA - Medicago truncatula BG (SPAdes) (version 2) | ecosystem: Host-associated > Plants > Roots > Nodule | place... | reverse complement strand
CACTATATAAAAATGTTGTTGCGGGCATAAGAGATGGTGGAACTATAACAGGTAATTTCCAAGCATGGTCAAATGGTGGAGGAAGAAGAATAGAAGGACTTTATAGACGTAGGACTAAAGAAGCAGCAATGTTCTTAAATTCAGACTACACTGGAAATGTATAATATGATATAATGCATTTGGCTATTGTGCAATTTAGCCAAAAGTAGAGGGTATGGGAGTAATCCTGTACCTTTTATTTTTTTTGTAAAAAGCAGTAGATAGGATAATTTAATGCACTACCTTTTTGCAACTTGCCAAGTCATAAAGTTTAGCACCGTAATGTTGGTATAATATACAAAATTATACTATAGATTATTTAATTTTAGAGTAATATAATATTTATAATTGAAATGCTAAGGCGGTGATTTTACGAATAATGTAAATATAGACACAATAAAAGAAACAATAAAGAACCTTTCGGAAGATGAGCAAGAAATTATATTGCATTTAACCGAGATATTCGAAGGTGAAGAAGAGATTATCAATGAGTATGTCAAGAATGAGTTAATTGATAGTTAGTGTAATAATTGATATAATATATTTGGCTAAATTGCACATTAGCCATTAATTTAGAGGGTATGGTAGTTAATTAACTGCTGTATCCTTAATTTTTTTGTCTAAAAATAATTATATTAACAATACTAATTTAATATATAATAACATATCAATTCAGCCCTAAACAAAATCAAAAGGGGTACGTGCTACGTGAGGGGCAACGGTAAGGGCGTATGGATTGAAACGCAGTAACTACCAATTAGTAAGTGCAATGAGTTAAAAAGTTCTTTAGGCTCATGGTTCTATGAAATAAAAAAAATAGAAATTTATTATAAATTTCTATTTATAAGATTGTATTAATTCTTTAAATAAGAAATGTAAACACTGTCTACTTTTTGAAATAATTATTTACTTTTCCATAATATAGTATATAATAAGTAGTGTTAAAACATATTGTGCTAAAGTAAAACTTTACAGTAAACTAAAATTACCATGAAGTTTTACTTTTACCATAAATAGGTTGTAACAACGCCATATATACGTCAATCTATTTTATAGTTTAATCGACTCATGCAATTTACTTAAATTAATTAAAATTAATATTAAGGGCGTATTATATCTGTTTTATGATTTAAACAAGCGCCCCTAAGAATTTAAGATTAACAGTAACACAAGGTGTGGAAAAGATGGGTATATAATTTATATACCTTTCTTTAATGACTAATTTAAATAAAAATTATATTGAAAGGAGAACATAGTTTGAAATTTAAAATACTATTATTATATGGTTGTATTGGGAGTTTTATAGCATATATTGCTTTTATTATTGTTCAACGAATATTATTTGCAACTGATATACAAGGTTTTATCCTTGTTAGTACAATTATATTATGTGGATTTATTTCAGCATTTACTTATTATCTAGTGGAAAATTTAAAGAAATGATTTGAATATCTTTAAATTGAAAGGAGTATTTATATATGAAAATATATAAATGCTCCTTTCAATTTAAAGATATTTATTTTTATCTAGTAAAATATACATTGCTTTGAACTGAGTCTGTTGAAGTTGTTGGAGATACAGATAATCCAAGCTCGCCGCTTTTAGCTGAAAATGAATAAGAAGCTGATGAACTTGTCCTAATAAAATTAGAATAAAAATCGTGTCCACCGCTTGAACCATTTGCTAATGAAGCTCCAACATATACGCCATTAACATTTCCTTGTTTATAGGTATAAGCTAAACTATTACTTGACCCATTACATCGTACGGGGGTATTTGGTAAATGACTATTAGAAAGTGTTATAGAGTAATCATTAGTTAACTTCCAAGGTGAATCCCAGCTTAAACTTACAGCATCCTTGTAATACAGTTCTAAACCAGCAACAGTAACAGAATTCATATATACATTAGTTTGTCCCCATGCAGTAGAACCACTTCCTGAAACAGATGTATATATTCTAGCATCATCATTCTCTTCTGTTTGTCCACTAATAGATAATAACTTATTTGATTTCTTATCCGTTGCTCCATTTATATCTTTTACTTCTTTTACAGATATTACTGGGTTAGTTGAAGTATGTTCATGATGTTGTTCTATTATTTGTTCAATTTCAGACTGTGTTGATTCATCATTTAACTCATTTTCTAACAATGACTTAGTTTTAATTGCATTTTCTGTTAACCTATTTTTCTTTTCACTTGTAAATTTCTTTGCCACTGAAACATTTTCGATTTTATTGTTATCTACAGTTGCTACTAATTTTTTATTTTTCATCTTTACATCAAGACATGAAAAATCTAAAGTATACTTTTTTTCTTGATTAGTTGCTGTTAACATTGATCCATAGTTATTATTCTCAACGGAACCTACAATGATATCATCATTAATCTTCTCTTTAGCTTGAGCTGGTATACAAGTACTTCCTACTACTAATAATGCTGTTAGCATAAATGCTAATTGTCGTTTCATAAAAATCTCTCCCTATACTATGTTATTATTTAAGATAAATATTATTTAGTTAATTATGTAATATTATCCTGAAATTATAATACCATTATTATACATTAAATACAATATAAATAAATATATAAATATTTTACTATTTCTAGAGGAACAAAATACATTTTAATATTATAATAACTAAATGTAAACACTGTCCACTTTTTGAAATAACTATTCACTTTTACATAATATAGTATATAATAGGATTGTTAAAAAAAAGTAAACCTCATCATAATTTAATTGTTACGATGGGGTTTGAACTTACCATGAATAGGTTATAATTAGCCTATTATTTTTAGTATAAATGACAGCGTAAAAGGTCTAAAAAATGGCGTTGAAGTGTATTTCGTTTTCAGTCCATTTTTAGTAATATAGAGTTAGAACGTTTATTTTTTTATGATAAAAATAAACTCTGCAATGGTTTGCTGGCGTTCTGACATTGCAGATTCAAAATAGAGGGGGCGGGGCGAATAACAATGTTTGATAATGAAATAATGATGCAAGGAGAAAGATTAAAGAAGATAAGACAAATACTTCTTGGAGCGACTCAAGATGAAATTTCAGAAGGAGTATGCACAAGAATAATGATAAGTCTAATCGAAAATAATAAACAAAAGTTAAGTTATAATTTAGCACAGGGAATTGCTAAAAAATTAAATGAAATTGCAAAAGAGAAAAGAATAGATCTATCATTAATTACGCCAAAGGAATTAATGATAGATGAAGATGAACAAGCAAATTATGTTTTCCAAAATAATATTTTAAATGAGTTACAAAAAATAGAACTTGATTTGTTTGAAAAAAAAATTTCTGAGGCAGAAAAACTAATTGAAAAGTATAGCATTACAGATAATAAAAAAATAGAGTTTTATAAATTATCTGCTGATTTTTATTACTATAAATATATTCATACCAAAAGTGATTATATGTGTGATATAGGATTAAAGATAAGTATTGATTCTCAGAATAAGGTTGAGCAAGTAAATTTTTATATATATAAATCCAGAAATAACATATTTAGTGAAAAGTATATTAACGCATTGCAACAATTAGACTACGCAGAAAAATTAAATAATGATATAGGCAATAATGAACTTTACGAAATGATATTTTATTACAAGGCATTGACATATAAAAGGTTAGGTGAATATGATGCTGCTTTAAAATACTTTAAAATACTAAAAGAGCAATTTCAAATAAAGGATAAAAAGATGTTGCTAAAAATAAAAATGGTGTATGCGAATTGTTTAAATGATCAACATAAATTTGATGAATCCGAAAAAGAATATAGAGAAACATTAAATATGGCTATGAAATATGATGATAAAAACTTCATAACCATGACTTACAGGAATTTATCTGAATTATACGTTAATAAAAAAAATTATAAGTCTGCAGGAATGTATATTAAAGAATCTTTGTTATATAATCCAGACAATGAAGGTATTGGAGAGTATCTATATTTTGCAGCAAAAATATTTCAAAATTTAAATGAAGATGTTGAACATTATCTTTTACGAGCATTAGAGATATGTGAAAAAAGAGATAGAGAGAATTTTAATTTAATTTTGAAAATACTCTATGAGTTAGTTTTGCTTTATATAAACAAGGATGATGAAAAAAATTTAATAATGATGGTTGAAAAAGCAAAAGAGTTAAATATAGATTATTCTTTAATTTATGCAGAAGTTGGAGAGTATTATAGAGTGACTAATGAAGAAAAAAGTAAATATTATAGTAGAAAATTAATTGATAAAATTAAACAGATTAAAGAAATTTAAAAATACTTTTTTATAGTAAATCCCATTATTGTGTTATAATAGTAAATGAAAGAATATTGACTGACTTACGATTTTAAGGAGGATGATTGTATGAAAAAAATTATATTACCAGCAGTAGCAATAGCAATGCTATTATCAAATGTGGCATTTGCTTCAACAAAAAACACAAATAGCAATAGTGATAAAACCAAGGTGGTATCTACTGTAAAACAAAATAATATGATTCATTTAAGCACATACGATCCACATTAATAACAATAAAAAACTTACAAGTGTTGTTTCTTTATAATAAAATTGTATTAAAGGGCTGTTACAACAGCCCTTTATTGTTTTATCTACTTCAAATTTCTGTACAAAATCTCTTTAAGATAATCTAGATATTAAATGTAGCATTATTTATATATTATCTTGTTAGATATACTATAGTGGAGTGTTGACATATAAAAAACTAAATCAATATGATGAAGCGTTAAAATAGTTGAAAAAGCAAAAGAGTTAAATATAGATCATTCTTTAATTTATGCAGAAGTTGGAGAGTATTATAGAGTGACTAATGAAGAAAAAAGTAAATATTATAGTAGAAAATCAATTGATAAAATTAAACAGATTAAAGAAATTTAAAAAAATACTTTTTTTATCGCAAATTTCATTATTATACTACAACGGTAAATGAAAGAATGTCGACTCATTTTACATTTTAAGGAGATTAATTTTTATGAAAAAAAATTATATTATCAGCAGTAGCAATAGCAATGCTACTATCAAATGTGGAATTTGATTCAACAAAAAACACAAATAGCAATACTAGCAAAAGTCACGTAATATCTAATGAATACAAAAATAATATCATTCATTTAGACACAAGTGACCCAATACATTAACAATAAAAAAATGTTGCTAAAAACTCGAAGAAGGTAAGTGAATTTAACCAAGTTCACTTACCTTTTTGAAATTTTACAAATATTACAGATGGCTATATAATTGAGTTCATGATAAGCATTTAAAATAAATAAGCAGATAGTATTAATAAAGAAAGTTGAAATTTGTTGTTGTCTTAATAAGAACACCAGTTTGCGTTTAGAAGAAAGAAATCCATAGTAACCTACAGTTATTTTACACTATTATAGGGAAATGAGGAATTAAATTTGGAAAATAGCGAAGCCATTTCTAAGCTTAACCAAGCTATGGAAAAAGCTAGGGCAGACCTACACAAGGCTATTGAAATATATGGGCGGGGTTCTAATGAGGTGGTAATTGCCAGTCAAAAATTAGATGAATTGATTGTTAATGCATACAAAGAACAACGCAATACAAACAATGAATAATATTTATAGAAAGGTGAGACTTTGATGGTAATTAAAGAAGCAATAGAAATATTTAGGGAAGATACTTCAATCGAAACGTTTAAAAAAGAAATTGAATTATTAAAAAGTGCTGGATACAAAATATCTAAGGAAACCAATGATTATGTATGTTTTGGTCAATCCACAACAGTTGTTGATTCAGATTTAATCATTAATAAAAAAATGCAAGTAAAAATCCTACAGTAAGATTAAGTCACCTATGGGTATTGTCACATTGCCGGTAATGTTAATTGCATTCATATTATAACATAAAATATAAAGGGGACACTTTGTAAATATAGTATTAAAATTAAACGAGATTCAGAAAATATATTAATGTGCTTAAACGCAGTGAAATAAAAGGTTTAAGGCAGCTCATTACACTTGAAGAAATGTGAATAAATATATGGGTGGTATCCCGCTAGGAGTACCATACAGTAACTAGGTATTAATGCTCATATAGCCTTTGTTTTTTTATTTGCTAGGTTACATACAGGAAACTAAATCATAATAAAAATTATAGAAAGTTTTTTGTTAGCTAAAAGCAGGGTGCAGTTCAGATAAAAATACTATCTCTTTTGTCATAATTAATGGACAATGGTAATTAACTATGAAATAAAGATATTTGTATAATCTACAGACAGATAGGGATTTATCAGCGAGTAACCTCAGAATTATTTATAGTATGTGATGTAATAATTTTGATAAAAATTAAGTGATAAATTATTTTTTTATACAGTTTATGAACAATGCAAATACAAGTTGCGGATTTGCAACTGTAGATTGGTGTTATTTTAGTGTAAAACTTATTATAATTTACACATAATAACAAAGAAAAGAGGTAGAAAGTCATGGGTTTTGCAGATAATTTAAAATCAATTAGGCAAGAAAGACATATTTCACAGGAAGATCTAGCAGAAATAATTGGAGTAAGTCGTCAAGCAGTTTCTAAATGGGAACAGGGAAGTGTCTATCCAGAAATGGGGAAATTGCTTGCTTTATCTAAAGAACTTAATGTATCTTTAGATTATTTGATGTTAGGTGAGATAAAGTCCACTGAAAACAACAAAACTTTATCCAATAATATAATTGTACCAACGGGGAAAATTACTATTAAATCATATGATGGAAAATCAATTGTTAATTGCTATAAAGTTCTAGCGTCACGTGTAATGTACAAAGCAAAAAACGATGAGCCTAAATATTGGTTGATTGGTGTTAATAGCGGAACATTTTGGGGAGAGAAATCAATTGTACTTGGCTGGTATGTTGATGAAGAAAAGATAAAAAAGGAAATGGATGAAATTGCAGAAGCAATTAGTAATGGTGTACCAGCATATGAATTAAAATATGCAGTAAAAGTTAAGAATAAAATGTTAAGAGTAAAAATAGATGAAGAGTAACTTAATTTTTATATGATAAATAAGAATAATTTAGAGTTTAACAAATCCCAATTTGTCTGAGTGAACAAAACAGCAGAATGTTTGGTTTAGTTACTTCTATTTTTCTTATTTTTTGAAAGTTAACAAAGCAGTAAAAGGAGCAATCAACTACTGCTTATTTTTGTTCAAAATTAATTTACATAATATGTTATAATTGATGGACAATGGTAAAATATTATACATTAATAATGTATCTAGTATTAGTTACTGTGAACTATACCACAAGTAACGTCTGAAATGATAGAAATTTTTCAACTTGATATTGACAGCATTAATATAATCAGTTAAACTGATTATATTAAAAGATGATTATTTATCTGAAAGTAGGTGTTATTCTGTTTAGTATTTTCGACAGCATGGGTTTTCTGTTCGGCAAAGTAACCGAACAAATGATAGAGAAATTTAATGCAGAATTAAATTACTACCAAATTGATTCAAAAGAATTTGGTCTTCTAACAGTTATAACCTCAATGCCTGACTCTACCCAGCAGCAAGTTGGTGAAGTTCTACATATTGATAGAACTACCATGGTTAAAAGAGTTGATAATCTTGAATCTATTGGTTATTTAACACGTGTAAAAAATGCTGTTGATCGCAGAACGTACAACTTAGCGCTTACCTCAAAAGGTGAACAGATTCTTAGCGAACTTTGGCCCAAATTAATAGATTGTGAAAGAAGTACTCTTTTATCTTTAACGGATGAAGAAATAAAAAATTTAAATAATATATTTATCAAGTTAGTAAAAACTTGGAATTGATGAAAGGATGATTATAATGACAAACCTAGAATACCTAGAAAACCTCTTGGAAACTACTATCAGTCCCATGGACTTCATGGCTGCGTCTAAAGCACAACCAGACACTTTTGTTGTAGTAGATGTTCGTAACGCACCATCGCATCTAAAAAAAATAAAAATAGCTGGAGCAGCTGAAATACCTGAAAAAGATATAAAAAACAGACTTGATGATTTGCCGAAAGATAAAGTTATTGTAGTTTACTGCTGGGACACTTGGTGTAATCTTGCAAAAAAGGCAAGTGTAGAACTTATTAAGAACGGGTATACTGTAAAAGAGTTAACCGGTGGAATCGCTGCATGGCAATCTCTTAACTTACCTGTAACCGAATTGTAATATGAATACCCAGCTCTAGCGTAGTTAATAGACTTCGTTAGAGCTTTGTTCTGTGTATAATATTGTATAAATAATTTACTAAGATTGGAGTGAAGCTGAACTTTTTTCAGGAGTAATATTCTTAAACTATGCAGTCATTAAATTGACTGCATTTTTTTATTCAAATGAAAAAGGCAGAGCCTAAGCTCCACCAGTCCATTTTGCAATTTTATTTTAACATATATAAATTAATATTTAAAGAGATAGTATTTGGGTGAGTTGTTAAAAATGCTATCTCTTTTTATATAATTAGGATAGAAAAAAATTATGTTTCGTTTATCATTATTAACAGAAATTAACATCATTATACAAATATTTTTATCAGGCAATAAATTTATTTTTTGCATATTAAAGAAATGAAGCAAGGTTTTTATAATTAATAATTTTCCTGTCTTAAATAACAACGAAAATTGATAAAAGTCAATAGGATTATCATAAAAACAAATATTTTATGCTCAAAAATGATTATGCATAAAATATTCGTTTTTAAAGAGCTATTTGGTTTATTAAAGGTAAAATGTATTTATTTGGCATAAATATTGTGATAGCATTTTGTATGTTCCATATAACAAAAAAATACAAAACAGGAGGGATTATCAAAATGAAAATGAAAAGAAACAAATTATTGGCTTTTGTATTATCACTTTGTTTAACAGTAGGTTTAGTACCTTCGTTAGCTGTAAATGCAGAAGTTAGAAAAAATAATACCGTTAAGGTTGAATCTAAGGCTGACAAGAATGCTAATATAAATTTAGATGGGGCGACAACTACATTAAATTTAGGTGAAATTACTACAACACCTTTTAATGAAGATATGTTAAGAGAGTCAAAAGGTGTTAAGTCAAAGGCTGTATTAAAAATTGCTAGAATGTTACTTAAGGGTCCAGGTGTGGATGCGTTACTAGGAGTTATGCTAAAAGCTGGTGTAATAGATTCTGAAACTGCTTTAGCAATAGGTGCTAATTGCTACAAGCTATCGGCATACTTAGAAAAGATAGCGAATTATGGAGAGGATGCAGCTGCATTTGTAAAAGCAAATTTACCTTCAGTAATGGTAGGTTGGGGAGTTGATTCAGGAATAGCTCAAACTGCAGCAAATGGATTAAGTTGGGCGATAAGATGTGCAGATTGGATTTTTGGATAAGTAATAATATACGATAGAAACAAATTTTTATTTTTAAGGAGTATCTACATGAAAGAGTTTACTTATGACAAAAAAAGATTTGAGTTAGAAATGATATTAACTAATTATACTGCGATGTTTAATGCTAAAGATTTAGCGCCTTTTGCGTATAAGGATGTACAAAAAATAAATTCAACATTTCCATATGTAGATGATGAGGATTTTTGGAATAAATTAAATTTAGCATTTATCAGAAATTATAATATGGATTTAGGGCAATTGGAAGAGTATATAACTCAAGGTATAGAAGGCGAACCGTTTAGGCGTATGAATATTTTTGAATTTATTAGAGCAAAAAAGATAGAATAATTTAAGAATATTTTCTTGATATATATAATTATTATGGTAAATTATATATTGTTTAATTTCTTTCTATAAAAGATCCAAAGGTTTAAATCTTTTATAGAAATATTATAAAAGTGCTACTTTTATAAAGCAGTTATTGAACATTTCGAATAACAATATTATATATAATAAGTTTCTTGTTAGTTATATCCTATTCTTAAAAAAGATGCAGTCATTAATTTGGTTGCATCTTTTAGTTGCATAAAACTATGCAGAAAAATTTTCATTTGATGCTATATTACATTCTATATGTATGTAAATATTCTTCAAAGTTCCATGTATTTAAAAATGTTTCTGTACTTTTGTAGCCTTCGTCAAATAATTTTAATATTAAATCTTTTGATATATTAAAATCTGTAGTTTTTACTCCTAATGTTGGAACATTTATAGTTCTTATAGAATCCTTTTCTCGAATATATATATTTTCATTACGATTGAAAACCGTAGTAATTGTATCTATTGTAAATGATATTATGTCTCTCTCTCCTTGAGAAGTGTAACTTTGCTCATCACTTATTAGATTAAATCCGAAAGTAGGCCATCTTGGCGCTCCTTCAACATCAAAAATCCATATAGGAAAATTGCTTAGAAGTCCTCCATCTACTATAAAATTATAACCATTTTTATTTTCTAATTTTACAGGTTGAAAATAGAATGGAATTGAAGTACTCATTTGTACAGCCTTTGCTATCTCAAATTCTATAGGATCGATATCGTAATTTATTAAATCATTAGGAATAATGACAATATCTTTCTTAGTTATGTCGGAGGCTATTATTTTGAGTCTTGATTTATTATCTAGAAATACATCTTTGAATTTTAATTTATTCTTTTTACTTAATAATTCTGTAATCCAGTCATATACATAAGAATTATTATATATTCCATTTTTGGACATTAATCTAAATGTAGACTCTAAAGTATTATATTTATCATTCTCTATAAATTTATTAAAATCTGTATTTAATATTATTTCTTTTAATTCTTTACCAGTGTAACCAACAGATACTAAAGCTGAAATTATCGAACCAGATGAAGTACCAGCACATCTTTCAAATTCGTAACCATGATCTTCAAGACAACAAACTGAACCAACAAAGGCTAATCCTTTAATTCCGCCACCTTCAAATACCAAATCAACTTTCATAAATATCACTTCCTATTCTATAAATATGTAAGTAATGCAATATAAATGTTAAATAAAATTTATATACAGTTATAATGTGTTCAAATATAAGTTTTTTATACAGAAATTATTAGGGAATTAATTAATATTAATTAAGTATATAGTCATTAATATTACATGTAAAGTGGATGAGATTTTATGAAGAGAATCATTGAGAAGGGACTTAATGGTTTGTTCCTATTTGTACTAAAAATAGTAGTAGCTATTATGGTTATTTGTGCCTCATATATCTTCGCACAAATATATTTAAAAACATTAATAAATGCAATAACTAATAATGCAGCAAAAATTAATAATTTAGAGATAGTAAATTAATACTATCTCTTTTTTTTTAATATTAGGAGATATAGGTAAGTTATACATTTGGTATATTTGACAAATTTTGTGTATAATATTCAATTAAACCTAATATAGCAATCTAATTAATTTTTACTATATTAAAGGAATTTAAATAAAAATGTAGAAATAATTAACAGTAAATAAAAATAAAGGGGATGTATGATAATGCAAAAATTTAAAAGACTGGTTGCTAGTTTTGTTACATTAATATCATTATTAGCACTAACACCAATGGCAGCGCATGCAGAATGGAAAAGTAATGATTCGGGTTGGTGGTATACTGAGGGAAATTCTTGGGCTACTGGTTGGAGACAAATTGATGGTAATTGGTATTACTTTTACTCTAATGGATATATGGCTCATGACTGTTACATAGGAGACTATTGTTTAAATAGTAATGGGGCTTGGGCAGAGAAGGGATATGCAAGTACAAGCAGTGGTTCACAAGATAATCAAAGCCAAACAGCTTATTTACCTGCAACAGGAACTAAATATCATTCTAAACCTAATTGTGGAAATATGAACCCAGATAAAGCGACTAAAACTACAGTATCTGAAGCAGAAAGAGAAGGATATGATCGCTGCAGTAAATGTTGGTAAAGAATGATTTTAAGGGGGAATAATAGTGAGAAAAACTAAAAGAATATTTAGTTTATTGCTAGTTGCATTACTTTCATTATTTTTGATTTCATGTGGTGGAATTAATCAAGTTAGTAATAAAAATACTACGGCTGCAGTAGAAACAAATGAAAACAAACAAGCAGAAGTGGGACAACCTAAAAAAACAGGATGGATAAATGAGAATGGAAATTCATATTACTATAACAATGATGGTAAGATACAAACAGGTTGGTTAAAAGATAATAGTAAATATTATTATTTAAATTCTTCAGGTATTATGCAAAAGGGCTGGATTAAAGACAATGGAAAAGACTATTACTGTGATAATTCTGGAGTAATGCAAACTGGTTGGAAAGAAAGTAATGGCAAGTGGTATTACTTAAATGCTGATGGATCCATGGCAACTAATAAAACAGTTGATGGTTATTATTTAGCATCTAATGGAACAATGCAAGAAAATAGTGTAAGTACTGAATCAAGTACAACTCAAAAAAATTCAACTAATAATAGTAATTCAACAGCAAATGAAAAAGGTCAAACTGCTTATATAACTCCTACAGGAAAGAAATATCACAGAATACCTAAATGTGGTAATACTAAATCATCAACGCCTACAACTGTAGAAAAAGCTGAACAAGAAGGGTATGGACGTTGCAGTAAATGTTGGTAGACACAATTTTAAGAGATAGTATGGATTATTAAAATGTACTACATCTATTTTTACTTTGTTTTAATGTTTTTATTAATACTATAGACTATACAATTAAATTTTATTGCAATAACTGAATGATTCATCTGTTAAAAAGTTGAATCAAAAATTAGGAGCAGGATACTATTATAATTAATGAATAGTATTATGTATAATTTAATAAGAAATTATAGAAAACTAGACATTTTAAGTTAATTGAAAATGTCTAGTTCTTTTTCTCTTAAGGAGAGGAAATAATGGCTAAATGATAAAGAATAAAAGATATTAAGAAAATTATTAAATTTAAGTATAAAATAATATGATAAAAAATATATTATAAAAAAGATATTTGTAAAATCGTATACATTATGTAAAAATGGGGAGGCAATAAAAATTTAGAGAAATAAAATATGTAAGTCGTGATTCTAAGGAGTTTTCATTGGAAATTTTATAATTTCAGGAGGTATGAAACATGAATGATTATCGTCAGAATGCAATAGAAAAGATGCTTGAAGATTTTCAGGATAAAGGTTTTCAAGATAAGTATGGATATATTGTTGATAATGATAATGGAAATCCGACACGAGTTGGAGAAGCAACTTTGCATACAGCCATAGCAGTGATTGCACTTGCAACAGGAAATTATCACCAAGATTCAGAGGAAGAAAAGTCTATAAACCCAAGTATAAAGGAATTACTAACTACGTTACTTGAACATAGTTGGGGGAACAAGGATAATTTTGGACGTGAGCATCCTATTCGCCATCCAGATAAGAGAGAGTTTAATATTGAAGGTAAAGATTTTCGTGCTAGTCCTTTGACAAAAGATAGCTTTGGCGCGATAATTGCGGCAGCATATTATGCGTATACATGCCCTAATAGTGATCAAGAAGTTCGTATATTGGCCAGAAATCTAATGACTAAATGGACTGAATATTTGATTCTATTTCAATGGCGAACTCATTCAACCTACATCGTAGGAGAGTTTGAAACAAGAGAATTGGAAGGTAAAAAAGGAAAATATTATAAGTATATCTTTGATAATGAGAGACAAGGAGAAGTAACCTATAAAGGTATAGAATCATTTATGCTATGGCCACACGAGATTTATGCATTACAGAATGTTGATGCTGATCTAGGAATACCAACTGAGCACTGGAATATTTGGGGAAATGATATGCCAGCAGAGCTTCGTCAAGCGATAGCAGATTATGCAGCTCCATATATTGCAGAGGAATTTGGGAACGGTGTTAATTATGTTTTACAAAGATTCAAATATTCTTTAGATTATAGTATTCAACTGGGAAGTGAAGATTGGAATTTAGGGAAAATTAAGAGGAGTTTCAATATTGAAATTCCTTCGGATATACAAGAGAAAATTGTTAATACCGCTCGGATTGCCGTAAAAGATCTTATTCGTGAGTCTATGCGCATCGATAACTTCAAGAAATATCAGAGTGAAGAGCTATTAGGTATTATCGTTAATCGTTTATTGAATTTGTTACCAGATATGCTTGGAGTTAATAGTTGGCGCTCAATTTTAACAGGAGCATTACAACAAGTAATTCCATGGATTAAAGGAACTTCATGGATTGAAGTTGCAACATTCTTAGGAACTATATTTTTGCTTAGAAAAATGGAGGCGGACGTAATTAGTTATACAGTCTGGCCATTTACTGTGGAATGTGAAACTAGGCCTGAAATGAGAGATATTCTTGAACCAGCAATACGAAATTTCTTTGATTTCTTGGAAGATGAAGGCAATCCAAATGGGCTTTGGGCGTGGCTAGCTGAAGATTTTGGAGTAGTTAGAAATCAACTTCAATTATTCGAATCTAAAAGATATGATCATGCATGGAAATTTGCATATGGATCAACACCATTTAATAAATGGGTTGAAGAAATGGAAAATCCATCTGAAATAAGTAACCATCAAAATGAAAAATCGCCTAGGCTTGATTATTTAGTATTAGATGGGCTTGAAGAAAAAGGTGCGCCCGTTGGGATAACAGATATAGTGAATAATTGGTTAGATAATTTTAAAGATATAGCTAAGGAATCGGCAGATAAATTTATTACTGAAATAAAAAAACAATTTGAGAAAGCAGGTCGCTATACAAGAGAATTTTTTAATGAAGCTGGTGAGTTGATAAGAGAAACTTGGACTAAATCTATGGAATTTATAGAAGAAAAATTAATACAAGGAAATTTAGTATCAAAAAAAACTTGGAATCGGGCTAGTGAACTTATACATCGCTTTACTAAAATTGACGACAAAATAATTGAAGAATACTGGAACAGAGTAAATGAGAAATATTGGAAGGGAGTCTGGGATAAAGCAGGTGATATGATCGAGAGAATCATTCATACATCTGATGGTAAGGCAATTGAAGAACATTGGAAACGGGAAGGAGAAAGGTACTGGAAAGGTGTTTGGTCAAAAATTGGAGGTACTGGTGATGATATGATTGAGAGAATCATTCATACATCTGATGGTAAGGCAATTGAAGAACATTGGAAACGGGAAGGAGAAAGGTACTGGAAAGGTGTTTGGTCAAAAATTGGAGGTACTGGTGATGATATGATTGAGAGAATCATTCATACATCTGATGGTAAAGCAATTGAAGAACATTGGAAACGGGAAGGAGAAAGGTACTGGAAAGGTGTTTGGTCAAAAATTGGAGGTACTGGTGATGATATGATTGAGAGAATCATTCATACATCTGATGGTAAAGCAATTGAAGAACATTGGAAACGGGAAGGAGAAAGGTACTGGAAAGGTGTTTGGTCAAAAATTGGAGGTACTGGTGATGATATGATTGAGAGAATCATTCATACATCTGATGGTAAAGCAATTGAAGAACATTGGAAACGGGAAGGAGAAAGGTACTGGAAAGGTGTTTGGTCAAAAATTGGAGGTACTGGTGATGATATGATTGAGAGAATCATTCATACATCTGATGGTAAAGCAATTGAAGAATATTGGAATAGGGGGAGAGAAAAGTACTGGAAAGGTGTTTGGTCAAAAATTGGAGGTACTGGTGATGATATGATCGAGAGAATCATTCATACATCTGATGGTAAGGTAATTGAAGAACATTGGAAACGGGAAGGAGAAAGGTACTGGAAAGGTGTTTGGTCAAAAATTGGAGGTACTGGTGACGATATGATTGAGAGAATCATTCATACATCTGATGGTAAATCAATTGAAGAATATTGGAATAGGGGGAGAGAAAAGTATTGGAAGGGCGTCTGGAATAAAGCTGGTAATATGATTGAAAGAATTGTAAAAAAATCAGATAATTCAGTAGTAGTAGACGTTTGGAATGAAGTTGGAGAATGGGGAAATTCAATTTTTGACGCAGCCGGGAATTTAATAAAAAAAGCAGGAAATATACCTTCAATATCGATGAAGGATCTATTGCCACCTTTACCATCAATACATTGGTAAAAATAATTGCATAAGTTTACTTTAAGTAAACTTAGCATGATGTCGACAAATGATATGCTCCTCCTTACAATAGACATTTTTATTATTTCAAATGTCTATTTGACAGGGTACAGTTGAAAAACATCCTAATTTTTTATGTTCATATTTACAAAATAATCTAAATGTAGTAATATAGATACAAACATTAGTTCGTACGAATATACATTCGATTGGAGACGATAAAATGCTGACAGAGAAACAAAAAGAAATATTTGATATTATTAGGAACTATATTGAAAATAAAAAGATACCACCAACCGTTAGAGAGATATGTAAACTTTCAGGAATATCTTCAACATCTACAATACAAGGATATATAAATAAATTGGAAAAGGAAGGATATATATTGAAAGAAAAGGGATGCTGTAGAAGTATAAGAATACAAAAAATAAGCTAATTATTAAGAGGGGGATTTATTTTGAGAGATGTAGAAAATAACTTTTCTGAAATAAAATCTTATTTTAGAGAACATCCTAAATCTGAAAACAATGAAAAAAATTTAATTAATGCAGTAGATAGATATTTACAAAAGAATTATCGTGAACTATATAATGAAAATAATTTAGAGGTAATCTTTAAAAAGGCTATGGAAGATAAAAATATAGAACTAAAAATGGTTAATACCATTAGTAAATTTATTCTTAACTAGAATTGATATAATATAACAAAGAATTATAAAAATTATAATTTGTGTTAAAATTGAATTGAAAATTTAGAGTTTTCTTAGAAATCACCCAATAACATAATACGATATTCTATATCAATGTTTGTTATTGGGTAAAATAGATTGAAATTATTAATAGAATAAAGATTACAATCCCCGACATAGGAGATGATATTACAAATGATAAGAATTTATTTATCTAAAGTATTAGGGGAGAAAAGATGGAGTCAAGCTGATTTGGCTAGAAAAACTGAAATAAGACCTAATACTATTTCTGAGCTTTACAATGAATTAGTTGATAGAGTTAACTTAGAACATCTTGATATAATATGTGAAGTTTTAGAATGTGATCTTACAGATATATTAAAATATGAACCTAATAATAAGAGCACTAATTGATTTTAGTGCTCTTGTTTTGCATGAAGAGAAGAAATATAAATAATTTTTCACAAATTGAATAAATGTACTTGTTCTTGGAAATAATTGAGATAATAAATTAATGAATTTTTTAATAGATGGAGTATACTAAAGTTTTTTCTTCATTATATATTAATCAAAATAATTTTTGGGAAGATTAAATGCTTTTATGATTAAGGCTTTAGAAGTTATGTTAGGTTTAAATAGTTCTCTTTCCCATTGTGAAACAGTAATTTCTATTTTACCGATCTTTTTTGCAAATTCTATTTGAGATAACCCACTAAGATATCTAATTTTGCGAATTTTATTTGCAATTGTATCTTCAGGTAAATTTTCATTTAAAAATTCTCTGTAACTGATGGTATATGGCTCAAAGACTTCTTTAAATGTTGCACTTTCATATATGGTGCAACTGGAGCAGGAAAAAGTACAACTTTATCTACTATACTAAAAGAAACTGATTCAAAAGTTTTGAACATAACAACGTTAGAAGATCCAGTTGAAATAGTTCTTCCAAATATTAATCAAATGAGCTTAAATAATAAATTAAATATAAATTTTTCAACAGGACTTCGAAGTATTTTAAGGCAAGACCCTGATGTTATTATGATAGGTGAAATAAGAGATGAAGAAACTGCAGCTATGGCCGTACGTGCTTCAATTACAGGGCATAAAGTATATAGTACCATTCATTGTAAATCTGCAAGAGAAGTATATATAAGATTAGAAAATATGGGAATAAAACAATATTTATTAAGTGATGCTTTAGCTGGAATAATATCTCAAAGATTAATAAAAATTTTATGTGATAAATGCAAAATTGTAGATCATGAAAATTCATCAAATAAAAGAATAGTTTATAAGAAGTGTGGGTGTAAGGAGTGTAACTATTCAGGATATGGAGGACGGCAGATTGTAAGTGCAGTGTATTTTTTACATGGGGGAAATAATAAGACCATAGAAGAAATACATGAAGATAGTGATTATTTATCAAATAAGAATATGAAAGAGGATTTGGAAAAGTTATTGATGGAAGGGAAAATATCAAATAGTGACTATTTAGAATTTGTTGAAGGAGAAAGACTGAATGTATAGTGAGACAAAAAATCAAATTAGCAAAAAGTATAAATTGAATTTGCCACATATTAAATTGGCTGAAAAATTAAAGTTTTCTACTACACAAGAAATGCAGTTATTTAAACCTAAAGCAAATGAAGAGCAATTAGCTTTAATTACAGGTAATTTAGCTCAGCTTTATAAAGATGGAATACAAATAACTACAGCTTTAGAGTTGGTTTCAGATATTATGCATAATAAAACATATAAAAATAGTTTATTAAAAGTTTTAGCATTTATAAAGCAAGGGAAGAGTTTATCAGAAGGGTTTTCAGAATTTAAAACTTTATATCCTGAATTTTTTATAGGAATAATAGCTATAGGAGAAAATACAGGAAAGTTATATTCAGTATTAAAAGGATTAAATATTTTTTATGATAAGTGTGCTTTTATAAAAAGAGAAATTAGAAATGCAAGTATGTATCCATTATTTATAATTTCATCAATGGTAGTACTTAGTGTATTTTTTATTAATAAAATAGTACCTAGTTTTTGTGAAATTTATAAGGCTATGAATGTAGAATTACCTGCAAGCTGTAAATTTATATATGAATTAAATAATAATTTAAAAGATAATCCTTTTCTAACCATGGTAACTATAAGTTCATGGTTATTAATAATGATAATAGTTTTTAAATATTTTTCTAAGAAAATCAGTGTAGAAAAGTTTGCTAAATTCTATATAATAAAGTTATTTTTTGAGTATATTATGGTTTTATTTTTTTCAATAATAACAAGTGCAGGAATAAATATTTCAAAAGGATTAGAGCATTGTGAAGATAGTATAAGCTTTGTTTATTTACAAAATAAAATAAGAGCCATAAATATAGATATATTAAGAGGAAGAACTCTTACTGAAGCTTTAGAGAAAAGTGGAATATTTTCGAAATATACCTTGGCAATAATTAAAATAAGAGAGGAATCTGGAACCATAGAAGAGGGGTTTAGGGAATTAGCTTCTAATTTAGAATATAAATTATCAGAGCAAATAAAAAAGTATCTAAAGTTTATTAGTCCTATGTTTGTAGTTATAATGGCTGGTTTTATAGTCATATTTTTAGTGGGATTTGTACTACCTCTATTTAATAATTTGAAAAGTGGAATTAGATGATGAAAAAAGATGGATTTACATTAATAGAAACAGTAGTAAGTATATTTATATTAACTATTTTATTTAGCGTAGGAGCATCCTTAAATAAGTTTGGAGGTAATTTATCAGACGATATGAAAAATACAGCTTATGTTTATGAAATACAAAATTTATTTTCTTATGGAAAAGCTGTTTGTAGGGAAAAAAATAAATATGGGAAAATTACTGTTGATTCTAGGAAAAATGAAATTAGATTTATAGAGGGAGCAGATAAAATAGAAAAGATTATAAAGTTGCCTAAAGAAATTTCAATAGTGGATAGGTATATAAGTATACCAATAACTCCTAATGGGAAAATATCTAAGGGGACAACTATACAACTTGTAGATGATTATAGAGAAAAGCAAGATATAACAATAGGTGTTGGTGTCGACTTAATTGTAATTAAAGATGGTGAATTTGTATGAAGAAGCAAGGAAGTATATTAATAGAAGTGGCAGCTTCAATTATGATTTTGACATTAACTACAACTTTTATTATAAGCACAAGCATACAAAACATAGATATTTTGAAGGAAAGAATTTTATTAGAAGAAGTTAATAGAGATGTATCTAATCTGATAAATGAGTTTAAATATAATCTGACTAAAGAAGAAATAGAAGAACTTTTAAGTGATGAGAAAATAGGATTTAAATATAATGAAGATTTTTCAAAAGAATTACTAAATTCATCTGTTAAGGAGCTTGAACAAGGAAGAGATATTGAAATAACTAAGACTTACGAGGATAACTTAGGCTTAAAATTAAAGATTCAAACGAATATTAAAAATGAAAAAAGTGAAGTAACCATAGAAAAGGAATTTACTAAAAGTTGGTGGATGGATGAAGTTTAAGAAATATCTTAATTTAAAGAAAAGCAGTGGATTTACTATTATTGAATCCTTAGCATATATTTTTTTGACAACTATAATTTTAGTGGAAGGAATAAATTTATATGTCTCAATGTATAAGTCATATATAGAAGCAAGAGCATTAACTATTAAATATAACGATTGTCAAAACTTTTATATAAATTTAGATACTATTATATCAGAAGGAAATCTTGAGCAAATAATAGTAGATGATACTTCTATTCTTTTCTCCAAAGATGATAAATCAAATAATTTAAATAAGATAATTAGATCTAGTGAAGGCAAAATTGTTGTTAAATATATGCGATCTGATGAGACAGAATCTATAAACACTATGCTGAAAGACATAGATAGGTTTGAAGTTAAGACAAAAGGAAAGTTAATTTATTTAATAATATACGATAAAGAGGGAAAGGAATTTATTAGATGTATTTAAAAAAGAATGGAACCGTTTTAATAAGTACAATGATAATATTGTCATTGATGAGCATGCTTGGATGTTTTATGTTTAAGATGATGAGAAATAACCTTGAAATAACCTCTTTATATAACTTTGATAAAGATAGATATGATTTGGATAAAAGTGAAGAAGAAATCCTTAGTAAATTTATGACTGAAATCAATAGAACTATTAGCAAATCCAATAAAGAAAATGCAGAGGATGAAAATATATTTTCTGACGATTTTAAAAAGAATATAGAAGATAATACATTAGAGTATTACAAGGATAAGGATAAGTTATTTTTGGAAACTCATAAAGATAATGAAGTAAATAGAAAGCGAGAAATAAATTATTTTTTTAGAGATGAAAAATTAATATTAGTTCCAACATATAAATTTCAAGATGAGGATGAACAAACTTAGGTTAAAAACGGAAAGTAAAAAGATATTTATATTTAAAATAAGTAGTAAATAAGGAGTGTATTAAATGAATAAGGATATAGTTATTATAAAGAAAAATTTCTTTATATATAATGGGGAAGAATATGATTTTGATAGAGTTACTGAAATTAATAATTTATTAAAATCTAATCTTAAAATAATAATCCTTGAAGAAGAGCTTTATGCAAAGCAATTCACTAGCAATATAAAAAGAAATCAAATATATCAATTTGTAGATTATAAGATAAATAATGATTTTCTGCAAAATGGAGATATATTATATGACTTTGAGAAAATTAATAATGTTATAGCTATATATTATATAAAAGGTGCTAAAAGAATAGAAAAGTTATCAGAAAAAGCAAAGAATATCGAAGTTAAACCAATTCAATTTATTGCTAAAGATGTTATGCGAAAAGTTTTGAATAATGAGAATTTTAATTGCAGAATTTTATTGAAGTTCCAAGAATATTATTATTACATGTCATTTAAAAATGGGTTATTTTATAATGGTTTTGTTAATGAAGATAAAGATTTAGTAGTTAATAAAATAATTGAAAATAATTATCTTGGAGAAATATATGTTGATTATGATATAGAAGAGGATTTATTTTCATTAGATGAATTTAAAATCATAAAAATAAATTTAGGAGAACTAATTAATGAAAAAATATATGAAAAGCAAAAATTTTATTCCAGAAAAATTTTATAACAAAAAACAGGTTAATATAAATAAAAAAGAAAAGGGAATACTTTTGCTATTTTTAATATTAAATTTGATTTTACTTCCAAGTACTGCAAAAAGTATTGAGGAGATTAAAAAAGCACCTACAGTTAATAAGGCAAATATGGAAACGGATAAATCAAACAAAATTGAAATTAATCAAATAAATTTATGGATAGAAAATATTCTTAATGATGATATAGAAGAGGTATATATAAATAAAAATAAAGGCGAAATCATAATTAATAGTTTAGATAATATTGATGATTTAAGCTCTAATAAGTTTATAGCAATAAGTGATGTTAATTTAAAAAATGATGGAAAATATAAACTAGGAGTAAATTTACATGAGTAAGATATTTAAATACATTTTGATAATTACAATGGCTATGATTATGGTTGCACAGGCTTTTTTTATAAATAAAACCAATAACGGAAAAGATGTTGCTGTATATAATGTTAAAGGGACCATAAATAAATATAAAAGTCTAAAGGAAATTAATGAAGAGTTAAGCTGTTTAAAAGAAAAAAATATTATATCTGCAAATGAAATTGATGGAAAATGGCATGTTAGGGTAAAAATTCAAGGTAATAAACAAGAACTGTTAGATGAAATATCAAAATTAAAAAATTATGAAATAAGCGATTATATTATTACTAGAAATAAAGGAGAAAATTCTATTGTATTAGAAATAAGCTCTAAAGAAAGTATTTAACCATGATAAAATATAAATTTTTATTAAAAAGTAAGCAGAAATAATTGCAATTATTACTGTCTTTTGATAAAATATGAGTGTTATGTCAACGATTAAGCATTTAGGCTTAATATTTGAGATTAAAGCTATATTTTAATTAGACATATGAATAAATTAGTATTAGCTTATTTTATGTGTTATGTCTTATTTTATAAATTTGGAGGGATATTTAATGATAACAGCAGGAGATATAAGAAAAGGAACAACTTTTGAGTATGATAATTCAGTATTTACAGTAACAGAATTTTTACACGTTAAACCAGGTAAAGGTGCAGCGTTTGTAAGAACTAAACTTAGAAACGTAATTTCAGGTGGAGTTACAGATAGAACATTTAACCCAACTGAAAAATTACAAGAAGCTGTAATTGAAAGAAAAGAAATGCAATATCTTTATTGTGATGGGGAATTATACTATTTCATGGATCAAGAAACATATGAACAAATTCCTTTAAACTATGAAAAGGTTGAAGATGCAATCAAATTCTTAAAAGAAAATATGTTCGCAACAATTAAATTCTTTAAGAATGATGCATTCTCAGTAGAAGCACCAAACTTTGTTGAATTACAAATCACACAATCTGATCCAGGTGTTAAAGGAAATACAACTACTAATGCATTAAAGCCAGCTACGCTTGAAACAGGTGCAGTAGTATATGTTCCTATGTTCGTTAATGAAGGTGATGTTATAAGAATAGACACTAGAACTGGCGATTACATGGAAAGAGTTTAGTATTTATACGTAAGTTGTTAAGCATAAAGCTTAGCAACTTTATTTATATATAATGGTTATATTAGATATCTTAAATTTACGTTACAATAAATAAGTAAATAATAAGTAAAAAGGGAGTGGGAAGCTATGGAAGAACTTAAAAACAAAATTGAAGAGTTAAAAAATAGTTTGTCTAAAATAGAAAATAAGGAATATAAAGAGTGCTTTAATGGTGTAACTTCAATTTTAGAAATTATGAATGAAAAAATTGAAGAGTTGGCTGTAAATCAAGAAACTCTTGAAGAAAATATTAAATTTATGGATGATGATTTAAGCAATATTCAAGATGAATTATTTGAAGAATTATCTATAGATGAGTTAAATGACATTGAAGATGAATATACAGAGATTACTTGTGTTCATTGTCATAAGGCAGTTTTTATGGAACAATCTACCTTAAGCAACAATGATGAAATTCCATGTCCTTACTGTAATGAAAATCTTAAGGATAATTAAATTGATAATAGTATATAAATATTAGAATAATAAAGAGCTATTTTAAAGTTTAATTTAAGGTAGCTCAGATTGTAGGCAAAAAGCATTTTCTTAAAATCAAGAAAATGCTTTTTGCTAATTTTAAGAGGCTGTAAATATTTTTGTATATTCTAATTTTCTTCTTAGAAATGATTGATAACTTTAAGACTATAAGAAATTGAAGAGATGGATTTTCAGAAATTTGATTAACAAGTTCTATGTTAGAACAATTTAGTGTTTGATCAATTATAAGTAATCCATATGAAAAAACAAAATCTTGAAATTTTAATTGATTTTTTATTCTATATATTCAAGTCATCTTCAAGTGCGAGCTTTTTTCTTATATTGGGACATATTCCTTGCACTTATTATAGCAGAAAGTTATTTTTAAGTAAGTATTTGCAAGATTTATGAAGTTGTTGAGCAAACTCTACTTAAAATGGTGTATAATCAATAAGATTAGAGTGTTTAGGCTGAACTTGGATATTGGGTAGCAATAAATAAATAAATAAATAAATAAATAAATAATACAAATATATTTGGAGGGCAAAACTAAAATGTTTACACCAATTAAAAATATAAAGGTATATGAACAAGTGATTGAGCAAATAAAAAAGATGATATTAGATGGCATTTTGAAAAAAGGAGACAAATTGCCTACTGAAAGAGAGCTAGCAGAGTATCTTCAAGTTAGTAGAGCATCAGTGCGTGAAGCTTTAAGAGCACTTGATATTATTGGATTAATAGAAAGTAGGCAGGGTGCAGGAAATTATATAAAAGAAAACTTTGAGAGCAGTCTCTTCGAACCTATGTCTATTATGTTTATGCTTGAAAAAGGAACTCCTATTGAAATTCTTGAATTTAGAAAAGTACTTGAAAGCGAGGCTGTAGTTCTTGCAGCAAAGAGAATTACTGACGAAAATATTAAGACTCTTGAGGAATTACTATATGAATTGAAGATGTGTAATGATGAGAAGAAGAGTGTAATTCTTGATAAGAGATTTCATTTTACTATAGCAAAAGCATCAAAAAACTTGCTTATTATAAACATACTCGAGGTAATATCACAATTGCTTGATGAATTTATTAAGGATTCTAGAGAAAAAATATTAGAATTTGAGGACAATCGAGCAAAATTGAATATGCAGCATGAGATGCTTTATATTGCAATGAAAAATAGGGATGTCGAGGCATCTCGGAAAGCAATGGCCGAACATTTAAAATTTATAGAGGATTATATTTGTAAATAATATAAAAAGGAGCCGTCTCAAAATAAAAAAGCATAATAGTATTGATTGAATTTATAGGTTTAAATCCCAATCTATTGTGATAAAAACCTATTTTTGAGACAGCTTTTTATTTATTGTATGTGTATAAATATTTTGCTCAGATATATGCTATTTATACTTTGAAGTGTTGTTAAAAATAAAAGTACTAATATTATTTCTATAAATAACAGCCTATGATAAAAAATATGGGAATTTATAGGATTACATTGTTAAATAATTAGCAATGTTATTAGATTATTTTGATTTTTTTTAGAAATAACTATTATTATTTTAAAAAAGTATATATTTAATATATATATACTTAATATTTGTTAAATATTATATTCAAAATTGTGAATATAATAACTATTGTGGTAACTTTATGACAATTATGATAGTATTATTTTAACAATATTGGTCAGACCACCTTACCAAAATATAAGGAGGATAGAAAAAATGAATATGTATTTACTGTTTTTTATTGTATTGATAGCTATTGTAGGAATTATGATTTCTCTAGGAGTATTTAAGGTTACAGTTCATGAAGAAGTACCTGCAACGTTATTTGTTAAAATTTTATTTGCAATTTTAATTTGGAAAATGCCTGTGACATCAGCAATTACCAGAACTCTTGAAGGTGCAACTATGGTTGTATGACCCATAATAGTCGTAATTATAGCATCAGTTCAAACTACAGTAGAAATTTATTAATAGGAGTGAGATCAGTACCATATACATTTACATGGTTTGCGTCGCCTGAAACATTAATTATAGTTGCAACAGTTTTTGGATGTTTTATTCAAGTCATATATTTAACAAGACTGTTAAATTTTGTGTTGGTTATGCAATCATTTTGGAGGTGATGATTTATGTAGGGAGCGTTTTATCTAATATAGTTTAAATGTTAAGGAGAGATAAACATGGCAATGATAAAAATACCTTATAATAAAAGCTTTTTAGAAGCAAATATTTCTGATGAAAATCTTGAAGCTGTGCTTGAATCTAAAGTGCATAATTATAATCCTAGGCTTACTCAAGAAGAAATTATTGAAAAGGCGTTGGACAATCCTACAGAAAGTAAGCATTTGGAGGAACTGGTTCAAGGAAAAAAGAACATGGTTATTATAACAAGCGATCATACAAGGCCTGTTCCAAGTAAAATAACCTTGCCAATACTACTTAGAAGAATTAGAAAAGTAAACCCAGATATAGAGATAAAAATTCTTATTGCAACAGGTTTTCACAGACCTACAACTAGAGAAGAAATGCTTGATAAATTTGGAAAAGAAATTGTAAATAATGAACATTTAATTAATCATTATTCTGAAAAGAAAGACGATCAGGCTTTTGTAGGGATTCTTCCATCTGGTGGGGAACTATGGATAAATAAACTGGCAGTTGAGACAGAACTTCTAATATCTGAAGGTTTTATAGAACCACATTTCTTCGCAGGTTTTTCTGGAGGGAGAAAAAGCATTCTTCCTGGAATTGCAAGTGCTGGTACTATAATGTGGAATCATAATTCGGAATTTATAGGAAGTGGTAATGCAAGGACAGGAATGCTTGATAAGAATCCTATACATGAAGATATGCTATTTGCAGCTGAAAAAGCTGGTTTGGCATTTATATTAAATGTTGTTATAGATAAGGATAAGAAGATCATACATGCTATTAGTGGACATAGTAAACTTGCACATGAAGAAGGCTGTAAATTTGTTTCAGAACTTTCAAGTATTAATAGTGTTAAGGGAGATATAGTTATTAGCTCTAATGGAGGATATCCTCTTGATCAGAATATTTATCAATCAGTTAAAGGCATGACGGCTGCTGAAGCTTGTTGCAAAGAGGGCTCTGTAATAATAATGGTATCAGCCTGTAATGATGGGCATGGAGGAGAATCCTTCTATAGGAACATGGCAGAGGCTAAAAGTCCAATGGAGGTATTAAATAAAGTACTTCAAGTTTCCAAAGATAAAACAAAGCCAGACCAATGGGAATTTCAGATTTTAGCAAGAATATTAAGCAAAAATAAAGTTATTATGGTAACAAATATGTGTGATACTGAAATAATTAAAAATATGCATATGGAATGTGCATATACTTTTGAAGAAGCTTTAAAGAGAGCATATGAGTTAAAAGGTGAAGCTGCAAAGGTTGTAGTTATACCGGATGGAGTTTCTGTAGTAGTTAAGTAATTAATATAAATTTAGGAGGGAAATTATATGGATATATTGATATGTATTAAACAGGTACCAGGAACAAGTAAGGTTGAAGTTGATTCTGTAACAGGAGTGTTGAAAAGAGATGGAGTAGATTCAAAAATGAATCCTTATGATTTATATGCCCTTGAAACTGCTTTGAAGATTAATGAGAAGGTTGGAGGAACTATAAAGGTTATAAGTATGGGGCCTCCACAAGCTAAGGAGGTTATCAAGGAAGCCTTTACAATGGGGGCACATGATGGAATGCTTTTATCAGATAGAAAATTTGCAGGTGCAGATGTTTTAGCAACCTCATATACAATTTCTCAGGGAGTGCGAAGAATGGGGAATACGGACCTAATAATTTGTGGAAAGCAGACAACAGACGGTGATACCGCTCAAGTTGGTCCAGAAATGGCTGAATATTTAGGAATACCTCATATAGCAAATGTAAGAAAAATAGTTGAGGTTAAAGATAAATCTATAGTCGTAGAAATGGATATGCCTGACACCATTGAAATTGTAGAAATTAAATTTCCATGTTTAATAACTGTAGAAAAGGATATCTTCCAACCAAGGCTGCCATCATACAGAAGGAAACTTGATATAAAGGATAAAGAAATTGGAATGATAAGTTTAAAGGATTTTGAGGATCAAAATGAAAAAAGATATGGACTTAATGGATCACCAACTCAAGTTGAAAGAATATTTCCACCAGAAGTCAATACAGACAGGGAAATGTGGAATGGAAGTCCAGCTGAATTAACTGAAAAAATAGCTAGCAAGCTAAAGAATCTAAAGTTCATATAAGGAGGAATTGTCATGGGTAAGCTTATAGTAAATCAAGATAAAATACCAAGTATTGATGAATTGATTAAAATATGTCCCTTTGGTGCTATAGAAAACAATGGGGGCAAGGTTGAAATAAATGCAGGGTGCAAAATGTGTAAGCTTTGCGTTAAAAAAGGGCCTGTAGGTGCAGTAGAATTTATTGAGGAAGAAATAATAGAAATAGATAAGAGCTTATGGAATGGTATAGCTGTATATGTTGATCATGTAGAAGGTGAAATTCATCCAGTTACTCTTGAACTTATTGGAAAGGCAAAGGAACTTGCTTCGAAAATAAACCACCCAGTGTATTGTATATTTATGGGCGAAAACATAAAAGATAAAGGTGAAGAACTTCTTCATTATGGAGTAGATGAAGTATTTATATACGACGATGCAGAATTAAAGGATTTTAGAATAGAACCATATGCGGCAGTTTTTGAAGATTTTATAAACAAAGTTAAGCCAACTGCAATACTTGTAGGTGCTACTACTATAGGTAGATCTCTTGCGCCAAGAGTGGCTGCAAGGTTTAGGACTGGGCTCACTGCAGATTGTACAATACTTGATATAAAGGAAAATACTGATTTGGTTCAAATAAGACCAGCATTTGGTGGTAATATTATGGCACAGATTATTACTCCAAATAACAGGCCACAGCTAGCAACAGTAAGATATAAGGTTATGTCTGCACCGAAGAGAAATGCTGAAGCATCAGGCAAGATATCTATTTGTGAAATAAGTAAAGATAAACTTGGTTCAAGTATTAATGTACTTAATGTCATTCCAAAGGAAAAGGAAACAGGTATTTCAGATGCAGAGGTAATTGTAGCTGTAGGAAGAGCATTAAAATCTGAGAAGGATTTGGCTATGATAAAGGAACTTGCAGAACTGCTTAATGGTGAAGTTGCAGTTACAAGACCTCTAATTGAATCAGGCTGGGCAGATGCAAAAAGACAGGTAGGTTTAAGTGGAAGAACTGTAAGACCAAAACTTATAATAACTTGTGGAATATCTGGTGCAGTTCAGTTTTCAGCAGGTATGAATAATTCAGATTATATATTTGCTATTAATATAGACGAAAAGGCTCCTATATTTAAAGTAGCTCACTATGGAGTTGTTGGTGACATATATGAAATTATACCGCAGCTTATAGAACAAATAAAGTTGTCAAGGGAGGCATAAATCATGAATTATAAAAAAGTTGATGTAAATGATATTCAAAATATATATTCTATTATAGGTGATGAAGAAAGGGTTTTTCATGGTGAAAACATTAATGAAGATTACAGCCATGATGAGCTTGGTACAGTAAAACAGATGCCCGAAATTGTAGTGCAGGTTACAGCTTCTGAAGAAGTTTCTTCAATCATGAAATATGCTTATGAGAATAATATTCCTGTAACACCTAGAGGTTCAGGTACTGGTCTTGTTGGAGCAGCAGTTCCAATCCATGGTGGGATAATAATTGATTTAAGTAAAATGAACAGAATACTTGAAATAGATGAGGAAAATCTTACACTTACTGTGGAGCCAGGGGTACTTCTTATGGAAATATCTGCTTTTGTTGAGGAACATGATTTGTTTTATCCACCTGACCCAGGTGAAAAGACTGCTACAATAGCTGGAAATATCAATACAAATGCAGGTGGAATGAGAGCAGTTAAATATGGAGTTACTAGGGATTTTGTAAGAGGTTTGGAGCTGGTTCTACCAAACGGAGAAATAATGGAAGTAGGTGGAAAAGTAGTAAAGAACAGTTCTGGTTATAGTTTAAAGGATTTGATTGTTGGTTCAGAGGGGACGCTTGCAATTGTTACTAAGGCAATATTAAGACTTTTACCATTACCTAAAAAAGCTATAAGCTTGTTGATTCCATTTCCAAATCTTGAAACAGCAATAGAAACTGTTCCAAAGATAATAAAATCTAAATCTGTGCCAACTGCAATTGAATTTATGCAAAGGGCTGCTATAGTAGCAGCTGAAGAGTTCCTTGGAAAGAAGTTCCCAGATAATTCATCAGATGCTTATCTTCTTCTTACCTTTGATGGAAACAGTAAGGAAGAAATAGAGAGGAATTACGAAAATGTAGCTAATATATGTCTTGAGGAAGGTGCACTTGATGTACTTATTTCAGATACTGAGGAAAGACAGGAGTCAATATGGAGTGCAAGAAAGGCATTCCTTGAAGCTATAAAGGCATCAACTACAGAAATGGACGAGGTTGATGTAGTTGTTCCAAGAAACAAAGTGGCTGAATTTGTTAAATTTATACATGAACTTGAAAATAAATTTAAAATAAGAATAAAAAGCTTTGGGCATGCTGGCGATGGGAATCTTCACATATACATTTTGAGAGACCAGCTTGATAATGTAGAATGGCATAAAAAATTAAATGATGTTATGAAATGCATGTATAATAAATCTAGGGAATTAGATGGACAAGTTTCAGGAGAACATGGAATCGGTTTTGCTAAAAAGCCATATCTAAGTAGTTCGTTGTCAGAAGAAGTAATTGGAATAATGAATGGTATAAAGTTAGCGTTTGATCCTAAGAATATACTAAATCCCGGTAAGGTGTGCCAGTAATATTTTTTTATTGTGTGACCAGCATGGATAATAACTTAGCGGTGAAAGTCTGCTATGGGATTGGTAATGTGAACCACTAGCCAATGACAAGTGTATCTAGTGTGAGGTGGAATCTGAATGAAGGAAGTCGGAGGAAAAGTCTCGGTCTGATAGATATATAATTTTTATCACCCAATTTAATTTTAATTCAAAAATTAAAAGCTATCTTAAAGTTTAATTTAAGGTAGCTCTTTTTGGTGCGTTTAATTATATTTCAGTAATAATTTAGGTCAACATTACATATTAATTAAATAAAAGACGTGAGAGGAGGCAGTGAGGATTTTGAAAGGTGAAAAAGAAATCATAGGGATTTTTCCACTTGAAATAGGAAATTTACTTAAGGATAGATTTCTTAAAGAACAAATATATGAAATTAGAATTAAAATCCAAAAACCAATTCTAATTTATTCAAAACATGGTGAAAGCATTATAAATTATATACCCTCAAAGGAAGAATTGAAAAGTATGATTCAGAAAATTTCTAATTATTCATTATATGCTTATGAAGAGGATATACGACAAGGATTTATAACTATAAAAGGTGGACACAGAATTGGTATAGCCGGTGAATGTGTTATGGAAAAAGGCGAAGTTAAGACTATAAGAAATATTTCCTCTGTCAATATAAGAATTTCCAGAGAAATTATAGGATGTTCAGATGAGATCATTAGATTTATTGCTTCTGAAAATAGAATTTACAATACCATAATAATTTCACCACCTAAATGTGGTAAGACAACAATTTTAAGAGATATAGCTAGGAATATATCAAATGGAATACCTTCTTTAGGGGTTAAAGGGCGGAAGGTTGCTGTCATAGATGAAAGAAGCGAAATAGGAGCTTGTCATCTTGGAATTCCTCAAAGTGATTTAGGAATTAGGACAGATGTTTTAGATAACTGTTTAAAAAGAGAAGGTCTTATTATGGCTATTAGAAGCCTTTCACCAGAAATTTTAATTTGTGATGAAATTGGAACTAAAGGTGATATTGAAGCACTTATGATGGCTTTCAATTCTGGTGTGAATATAATTACTACAATTCATGGTTTTACAGTTGAAGATTTATATAAGCGGAAAGTCTTTTGTGATTTGCTTGATAATCAAATTTTAGAACGAGCAATAATTTTAAGTAATAGACATGGGATTGGAACAATTGAAAATGTATTTAGTCTAAAGGGGGGTGAAAATATATGCTTAAAATAATTTTTATAATTAGCATATTTATTATAAGCACCTACATAGGCTTTGCATATGGAGAAACTTTTAGAAGAAGACAAGAAGAGCTTAAAGAAATATTAAAAGGTTTAACAATTTTAGAAAATGATATTGTATATGGAGCAACACCATTGCCAGAGGCTTTTGACAAGCTTTCTGATAAGCTATGTGAACCTTCCAGCCTATTTATTAAAGCTATTACAAATAGATTGATAAAAGGTGATGTGGAAAGTGTATATGAAGGTGCTATAAAAGAGTTTACTTTATTAGAAAATAAATTTTATTTATATGATGAGGATAAAAAAATAATGGCAGATTTTTTTAAATCTCTTGGAGAATCAGGTGTTTATGGACAAGAAAAGATATTTTCTTTAGCAATTGAAGGTATAAAAATGAATTTACGAGAAGCGGGTGAAATTGCAAAGAAAAATATAAAGCTTTATAGGTATCTTGGAATATGTTTAGGTGCAATGATAACAATATTTATAATATAAAGTTCTTAAGCGGTCAATTTAGAATAATAAATTGATAGGGTGTGTTCAAAAATTATATAAGAAAATCCAATAGGGATTTTATCCTCAATTGTCAATTGCCCATGGTCAATTGTCAATTGAATCAAATAAGGATTGGGGGAAGATAAATGCATGATATAAGTATTCTTTTTAAAATTGGTGGGGCAGGAATACTTCTGGTGGTTTTAGATAAGGTATTAACTAGTAGTGGAAAAGGAGAAATAGCAGCAATTACAAATATAGCAGGAGTTGTAATAATTCTTTTAATGATAATTTCAATTATAGGAGATTTATTTAGTACTGTTAAAACCATGTTCATAATGTAGGTGCAGTTATGTTAATAGTGAAAATTGTAGGAATAGCATATGTAACATTATTTATTATATTGCTATTTAGAAATTCTAAAAGTGAATTAAATACATTACTTACTTTAACTGCTGGGGCATTAATTCTCCTTATTATGATAGAACCACTTAAAGAGATAATTGATTTTTTAAGACAAATTGCTGATAAAGCCAATATAGATACAGTTTATATTGGGATAGTATTGAAAATTTTAGCAATAGCATATATAGCATCATTTTCAAGTGCCTTGTGCAAGGATGCCAATGCTGACAGCCTTGCAGCACAAATAGATCTTTCAGGGAAAATAATGATTTTGGTGCTTGCTATTCCAATACTTATGGCAGTATTAAATTCTATATTACAGATAATGTAGGTGTTATTTATGAAGAAGATAAGAAGAGTTACTTTTATATTAATAATGAGTTTTGTAATTAATATAATTATAGAAATAATCCCAAGCTGCACATTTTTAAAAGGTAATAATGTTTATGCAGCTGAATTTGAAAATAATATAATAATAAATAGTAGTTTAAATGAAGTTAATAATTTAGTAGTTAAACAAAATGAAGATGATCAAATAGAAAACAAACAAGATGAAAACAAAGAATTAAAGAATAAAAAAAATACACTTAATGAAGCAGAAACTAAAAAAAATTCAGCCGATGAACCAGAAATTAAAAAAATTGAAGTAAACAAATTAGAAAGTAAAAATGAATCTAATAAATTAGAAACAAAGCAAACTGTGGAAAATGAAATCAGCATAGATGATTTAGGGGGAAGTGCAAAGGAAGAAATTAATTCCCTGTATGACTATATAAAGAAGATGAAAACAGACGAAGAGCTTATGGATACTCTTAATCCAGTAGATTATATAAAAGAATATATTAAGGATGGCACAGGGAATCTTTCTTTTCATAATATTTTAAATGCAGTTTTAAGTATTGTTTTTAAGGAGGTTAAAAGTGTTCTAAAGCTTACATTATCAATAGTTACAATAGCAATAATATGTTCACTTTTGAAAAATCTTCAAGATGCATTTTCAGATGAAAGCATATCAGAGGTTGCATTTTACGCATGTTATGCATTAATTATAATGGTCCTTTCAAAGAGTTTTATAATTTCAATTTCAGTTGCAAAAGAAGTAATAACAAATATTTCAGATTTTATGAGTGCTCTTTTGCCAATACTCATCACTATGATTTCACTTTCAGGAGGAATTACATCAGCTGCAACCTTAGATCCAATTGTACTTGGTGCAGTTGTATTTATACCTAAAATTTATTCAAATATTATAATTCCAATGATATTAATGATTTTTGTATTAGAATTTGCAAATAATATATCTGCAGAATACAAAATAACAAATTTATGTAAGTTATTTAAGCAGATCACTATATGGTTTCAAGGGATTATAGTAACAGCCTTTATAGGATTATTAACAATTAGAGGAATAACAGCAACTACTATGGATGCAGTAACACTTAAAACAGCAAAATTTGCAGTAGATAATTTTATTCCTATAGTTGGAAAAGCTTTTTCAGATGCAATTACATCTGTTGCTGGATATTCACTAATAATAAAAAATGCTATAAGTTCCATTGGACTGGTTGTAATTATTTTAATTCTATTACACCCATTAATTAAGCTTATATTAATTACATTTATATATAAATTATCAGCAGCATTAGTTGAACCAATAAGCGATTCAAGGATAACAAAATCATTAGAAGCAGCAGGAAATTCTATGGTACTAATAACATCATGTGTTTTAACTGTAAGCTTAATGTTCTTTATATTGATTGGTATCATGGCATCATCTGGAAGATTTATAGTTGGAGGATAGGACTTATGTTTATAGGAACTCTTAAGAATATTGTAATAACCCTTGTGACTATGCTTATATTCATAAGTGCTGTAGAGCTTATATCACCTAATAATAAAATGAAAAAATATATTAAATTTATTTTAGGTTTAATATTAATAAGCGTGATTTTAAATCCAATTATAGAATTTATATCAAATGGAGAAAAAAATGTTGCAACCAATATAGAAAGTTATGAGGCAGTATTTTCTCAAAATAAAGATAAAGCTGATTTAGGTAATATAGATACATCAAAAGCAAATGAAGACAAAGGAAATAGCAAAAAAAAAGCATTTATAAATAATTTTAATAAAAATTGTGATAATTTACTTAAAAATCAATTTAAAAATATGATATTTAAGAGTGAAATAGATTGTGATGTAAATTTCACTGATATAATTTTGAATGTAAAAAAACTGAAAATAGGTGTAGGTGAAAATAAAGTAAATAAGATAAAAAAAATAGTAATAAAAGATAAAGAAGAAAATAATGAGAAGGAAGTGAATAAAGAATATTCAGAAATAATTGAGTTTGCAGCTAAAGAATTAAATATTTCAAAGGAAAAAATAGAAGTATATAAATTAGAGGAATAGGAGGTATAAGCTTTGGGGAAAAATAAAATTATTGAAGAAATTAAGAAAATATTAGGTCAAAAGCAATTAAAAAATTTAATAGCTTTATGTTTAGTTTTAGGATTTATTTTAATTGCAATTAATGTGCTGGTTCCAAACAGTAAAATTTTAGCCAGCAATAAATTATCAGGGAACAATAATAAAGGTGATTCAAACGATACTTCTAAGACTTCAGCTACTAAAGATATAAATGAAACAATTCAAGCGGATGAAAAAAATTATGAAGAAAAACAAAAAATAGATTTAAAAAATATATTAAAGAAAATGAATGGAATTGGCGATGTTGAGGTAATGATGTCCTTTGAACAAGGAGAACAAAAGGTGCCAGCTTATGATAAGAGTACTCAAAAATCAACTACAGAAGAAACTGATAATGAAGGCGGAAAGAGGGTGAATAATCAAGATACAGATGGCTCAAAGGTTGTTATGACAACATCTGATGGTAATAATGAGCCATTTATATTAACAACATATAAGCCTAAAATCTGTGGAGTCATAATAATTGCAGAAGGAGCTGAAAATAGTAAAACAAAATATGAGATTGAGCAAGCTGTATCTAAACTATATAACTTAAGTTTAGATAAGGTTAATGTATATAGCATGAAGAAGTAGCATATAATTTTATAGAAAAGGGATGGGAGGGATTTTATTATGACAAAGAAACAATGTGGGATTATATTTACATTACTAGCATTAATATTATGTGTAGGAGTGCTAGCTGCAAAACTTAATAATGGAGGGTTAAATGATCCGACAGATTTAAGTCAAGTTTTATCCACAGAAAAAATAAGTGAAGAAGATACAGAAGCATTAAATCAAAAAAATTATTTCTATGAATCAAGAAGTTCAAGAGAGCAACAAGATTCAGCAACAATCCAAACTTTAAATTCTATAATTTCAGATTCAAATACATCAAAAGAACAAAAAGAAGCAGCTACAAAAGAGTTGACTCAAAAAACAATGGTAAAGGATAATGAAGGAAGAATAGAACTTAGTATTAAAAATAAAGGTTATGAAGATGTTCTATGCAGACTAGACTCAAATAAAGCAACAGTAATAGTTAAATCACAAACTGGGCTTCAAGAAAATGAAAGTGTTGCAATACAAGAAATAGTTCAAGACGTATCAAAAATAAAAGATGTAATAATAGAAGTTCAAAAATAGTATAAAAACCATAATATAATTGTAATGTTAAATTATATTTGATATAATGAACTCAAGATTATCATGTTTTGTTATTACAAAACCTAGGAGGTTAAGTAACATGGAAGATTTAGTTAGAGAAGAAAATATTGGAGTCGTTAAGATTTCTGACGAAGTAGTAAGCGTTATAGCTGGAATTGCAGCTCAGGAAATAGAAGGGGTATTAGATTACCAAGTTGGTGTTGCAAGTAACTTAACAAACATATTTAAAGGGAAAAAGAATACTGCGAAAGCAAGTAAAGTAACATTAGAAGAAGATAAAGCTATTATAGAAATGAGTGTAGCAGTTGAGTATGGAAGAAAAATAATGGAGGTTGTAGCTCAAGTTCAAGATAATGTTAAAAAGACCGTTGAAGCTATGACTGGATTATATGTGGAAGCTGTAAATATTTATGTTCAAAATATTTATCTGCCAAAAAAGGAAGAAAGTGAATCTAACTAGTTTGATTTTCACCCTCTGAAGCTTTCAGAGGGTGTTTCTATGTGAGTTAAGGCATATGAAATAGAATAATAAGGTCTATGATGCGATGTATATTTGACCTTAGACTAGGAAGTATGAGGTCAAATAGGACTAGCATGCTGAATTATTATTTTTCGAATATGCCTAAGGGTTTAAAAGAATGCAAAAGTGTGTATAATGATAAGGTATATAATTAACAATGATACATTTTAGGAGGATAATATGAATAGAAAATTATCAAGGGAAAAAACTATGGAGTTATTATTTGGAATGACTTTAAGTAAAGATACAATTGAAGAGGCGATAGAAGGTTTTGTAGATAACTATGAAGGGGACATAGAGGAAATTGATTTAACTTATATTAAGCAAGCATTAATTGGAATAAAAAATAATAGAGAAGCAATTGATAAAGTTATTGAAGAAAATTTACATAACTGGAAGCTAGAAAGAATATCTAAGGTTAATTTAAGCATATTAAGACTTTCAACATATGAAGTTTTATATGATCAACAAATCCCAAGAAGTGTTGCGATTAATGAAGCACTAGAAATTACAAGAAGATATTCAGATGAAAAAAGCGTAGGCTTTATAAACGGAGTTTTAGATAAAATTAAGTAGAGAACCAAAATCTATGATTTTGTGTGAATCACTTACTCAGCGAACGAATGTGAGTCGAGTTTCCTTAATAGTCTAAAGAATATAGATGGTTTAGAATAGGACAGTAAAATAAATGAACATTAATGAAAGTAGGTAGGCATTATAATGGGTCAAATTATAAATGGTAAAGAAGTTGCATTAAAGGTAAAAGAAGATATTAAAAATTTTATTAATGATAGAAAAGAAAATAATCTTAAAACACCTAAAATTGCATCTATTTTAGTTGGAAATGATGGTGGATCTATTTATTATATGGCAAGTCAAGAAAAGGTTGCATTATCACTTGGAGCTGGATTTGTAAAGGTGACTTTACCTGAAACTTTAAGTGATGAAGATGTAATAGCTGAAATACATAAATTAAATGAGGATGATGATGTTCAAGGGATTATTTTACAATTACCGCTTCCAAGTAATTTTAATGGAAAGAAGATAATTAGAGAAATATCTCCAAGTAAGGATATTGATTGTCTTACATTTGAAAGCCAAGGAAAGTTATATATGGGTGAACCAAAATTTTTACCTTGTACTCCAAATTCTGTAGTTACTTTAATTAAAAGCTTAAATGTAGATATTGCAGGTAAGAATGTAGTAGTTCTTGGAAGAAGTAATATAGTTGGAAAGCCAGTGGCACAGCTTTTATTAAATGAAAATGCTACAGTTACTATCTGTCACTCTAAAACAAAGAATTTAAGAGATGTTTGCACATCAGCAGATATATTAGTTGTTGCTATTGGAAGACCGAGATTTATTGATGAAACCTATGTAAATGAAGATGCTATAGTAATTGATGTAGGAACATCGTCTTTTGAAGGTAAGATAACTGGTGATGTAGATTTTGATAAGGTTATAGATAAGTGCAAATTCTTAACTCCAGTTCCAGGTGGAGTAGGTGCACTTACAACAACACTTTTAATTAAAAATGCATGTGAGGCTTTAAAGGAAAATGAATATTAAGACGTTAACGGTATCTGAGGTTACGAATTACATAAAAAGAATGTTAGACAATGACTTTATTTTAAGCAATCTCTCTGTAAAAGGGGAGATTTCTAATTTAAAATACCACAGCAGCGGACATATTTATTTCACACTTAAGGATAGCAATGGGAAAATAAATTGCGTTATGTTTAAGGGAAATGCAGTTTTACTAAAGTTTGCTTTAGAAGAAGGTATGGAAGTTGTAGTTAAGGGAAGAACATCTATATATCCTGCAACTGGGACCTTCCAGCTTTATTGTAATGAAATAGAAAAAGAAGGCTTAGGAGATTTATTTGTTAAATTTGAAAAGCTTAAAGAAAAATTGTCTAAAGCAGGATATTTTGATGAAGCTAATAAAAAGCCATTGCCTAAATATCCTGAAAGAATAGGAATAGTAACATCACCTACTGGAGCAGCAATTAAAGATATTATAAATGTTTCAAATAGAAGAAGCACCTTGGTTGATTTAGTATTATATCCAGCCAAGGTACAAGGAATTGGTGCATATAAAGAAATAATAGCAGGTATTAATCATTTTAATAAGAAGAAGTCTGTTGATTTAATAATAGTAGGCAGAGGTGGAGGTTCTATAGAAGAATTATGGAACTTTAATGAAGAGGAATTAGCTAAAGCTATTTTTAATTCTAAAATACCTATAATTTCAGCAGTAGGGCATGAAATAGATTTTACTATTTCAGATTTTGTAGCAGATTTTAGAGCAGCAACTCCATCACAAGGAGCTGAAATAGCAGTTCCATTAAGTTCTGATATAGAAACCAAACTTTATGATATCTCTAGAATATTAGATAAGAAAATAGATAGTAAATTGAAACTATGTAAAAATGATTTAGTAGGAGCAGAAAGAATATTAAAAATTCATTCTCCAATGGCTAAAATATCTAATTCATATTTAGAAGTAGATAAATTAAGAGATAGATTAAATTTTGCAATAAAAACTAAACTTAAGAGGGAAAAAAATCAAATAGTAAATTTTAACAATTTACTTTCAGCACATAATCCAATTAAGGTTATATCAAAAGGATATGCTATAATAGAGGATAATGAAAATAATCTTATTACATCAAAAGAACAATTAAAGGAAACAATAGATTTAAAGATTTCTCTTAAGGATGGAAAGGTAGACGGAAAATTTATTCCATCCGATCATTTTGATAAAAAGTAAAATTTGATATACATATATGCTGTAAAAATAATATACATAAAAATGAATAACAATAGCTAAATTTTATTAAAAATTTTAAATTACAATATATGTGTTGTAATTTAAAATCTACATAGAATAGAGTATAAGATACAAATTTTGTGGAAGAAGCATTTTGCAGTATATATGTTATTTTGAAGTAATTAAAATAAGGAGTTAAAAGATGGCTAAAAAAGAAAGTTATGAAGATATGTTAACTAAGCTTCAAGAGATATTAAACAATTTAGAAACAGATGAACTAAATCTTGAAGATTCTATGAAATCTTATGAAGATGGAGTTAAGCTTGTAAATAAAATTTATAAGATATTAGATTCATATGAAGCAAAAATTTCTATAATTAAAGACGAAAAAGAAGTGGAGTTTACAGATAGTTATGGAGATAAATAATTTAAAGCAAGATATTAATGATTATTTAGAAAATTATTTCATAGAAAAAGGAACATATAATAAAATTATATATGATTCTTGTAGTTATAGTTTAAATATAGGCGGTAAGAGAATTCGGCCTATATTACTTGCATTATCTTATTATATATACAAAGAAGATTACAAAAAGGTTATGCCAATGGCAGCTGCTATAGAAATGATTCATACTTATTCTTTGATTCATGATGATCTTCCTTGTATGGATAATGATGATTTAAGGCGCGGAAAACCAACAAATCATGTGAAGTTTCAAGAAAATATAGCAGTTCTAGCAGGCGATGCCTTATTAAATGAAGCTATGATAATTATGATGGATTATGCTTTAAAGAATAATCAGAATTCATTAAAAGCAGCTCATGAAGTTGCAATGGCTGCAGGTGCTGAAGGTATGATAGGCGGCCAAGTAGTTGATGTTATTTCAGAAGGAAAAACAATTTCAAAAGAAGAACTTCAATATATGCATGCAAAGAAGACGGGTGCATTAATTAAATCAGCAGTACTTGCAGGAGCAATTTTAGCTAATGCTCCAGAATATGATTTAAATTCATTGGAACAATACGGAGAAAAATTAGGATTAGTGTTTCAAATAAAGGATGATATATTAGATGTTGTTGGAGATGCAGATGTCCTAGGCAAAAATGTACATGTGGATAAAGAAAATGATAAAACTAATTTTATATCAGTTTTTGGATTAGAAAAATGTAATGAATTATGTAATAGATTAAGTGAAGAATGTATTGAAATTCTTAAAAATTTAACTGTTAACGCTGAATGTTTGATTGAGTTAACATATACTCTTTTAAATAGAGAAAATTAATAGAGGGAATGATTATAGTGAAATTAATAAATAAATTAAATTTCCCAAAAGATTTAAAAAAACTTGAAGAAAAAGATATTAAAGTCTTAAGTGATGAACTTAGAGAATTTTTAATAGAGAGTGTGTCTAAAACAGGTGGTCATTTAGCATCTAATTTAGGTGTTGTTGAGCTTACTTTAAGTTTATTTAAAGCCTTTGATTTTGATAAGGATAAAATAGTATGGGATGTAGGACACCAAAGCTATGTTTATAAGATTTTAACTGGAAGAAAAGATGGATTTAATGAACTTAGACAATTTAATGGAATGAGTGGCTTCCCAAAGAGAAATGAAAGCAAATACGATTATTTTGATACAGGACATAGCAGTACATCTATATCAGCTGCACTTGGAATTGCGAGAGCAAGAGATTTAAATAAAGAAAAATACAGTGTGATTTCAGTTATTGGTGATGGTGCCTTAACTGGTGGAATGGCACTTGAAGCGTTAAATGATGTAGGGTTTAGAAAAACAAATATGATTATTATCTTAAATGATAATCAAATGTCAATATCCAAAAATGTTGGAGGTCTTTCAAGATACTTAAACAAGCTTAGAATTGCACCTGGATATAATAAGTTGAAGACGGATATACAAGCTTCTTTAAATCAATCAGACTTAGGTAAAAATATTGCGGGAAAGATTTCTAAAGTTAAAGATAGTATAAAGCAATTAGTAGTATCATCTATGTTTTTTGAAAATATGGGCATTAAGTATATCGGACCTATTGATGGTCATGATATTGATGCAATGACTGAGGTATTTTTAAAGGCTAAGGAAGTTGATGGACCAGTTATAATACATGTTTTAACCCAAAAGGGAAAAGGGCATGCATTAGCTGAAAAAAGCCCAAGTAAATATCATGCAGTTGGTCCTTTTGACTTAGAAAGTGGAGAATTAAATGTATCTCCAAAGAATAGTTATTCAAAAGCTTTTGGGAAAGCATTAATTAATTTAAGTACAGAGGACGAAAAAATTGTAGCGATTACAGCAGCAATGCCAGAAGGAACAGGACTTAAGTGTTTTTCAGAAAAATTTAAAGATAGATTTTTTGATGTGGGAATAGCAGAAGAGCATGCAGTTACTTTAGCTGCTGGAATGGCAAGTAATGGATTGAAACCTGTATTTGCAGTTTATTCTACGTTTTTACAAAGAGCATTTGATCAAGTTCTAAATGATGTTTGTCTTCAAAATCTTCCAGTAGTATTTGCAATAGACAGAGCTGGAATAGTTGGAGAAGATGGAGAAACACATCAAGGAATTAATGATTTATCTTATTTATCTATGATTCCTAATATACATATAGTTGCACCAAAATGTTTAGAAGAAGTTGAAGTATTATTAAGATGGGCAATAAATAAAAATTCACCAGTTGCTATTAGATATCCAAGAGGTGGAAACATAATAAATACTCTTTCTCCTATTACAAAAGTTGAAGAAGGAAAGTGGGAAGTAATAAACCACGGTTCTAAGGTGTGTATTATTGCAACAGGTAAAATGGTTCAAAATGCAATGCTTGTAAAAGATATATTATATGAAAAGGGATTAAATCCTACTGTAATAAATGCAACATTTATTAAGCCAATTGATAAAAATTTACTGGAAAATATTAAAAAAGAAGGATATAATATTTTAACAATAGAAGATAATATTTTAAAAGGTGGACTTGGTTCATCTATTAAAGATTATTTAAGTGAAATAGATTATAAAGGGACTATTAGATCTCTTGGATACAATGATGAATTTATACCACAAGGAAATGTAGATACTTTATATAGAGCATATAAGCTGGATTGTGAAAGTATAAGTAAAGCTGTTATAAATCTATATGATTAAAAGGAGAAACAAATGGCGGAAAAAAAAGAAAGACTTGATATACTTTTAGTAGAAAAGGGTATAATTACTTCTCGGGAAAGAGCAAAAGCCTGCATAATGGAAGGCAGAGTTTATGTTGATGGACAAAAGGTTGACAAGGCTGGAGAAAAAGTAAGCTCATCTGCTAATATAGAATATAGAGGAGATACTCTAAAATATGTTAGCCGTGGTGGATTAAAGTTAGAAAAAGCTATGAAGTCATATAACCTTTCATTAGAAAATAAGGTTTGTATGGACATAGGTGCATCAACAGGTGGATTTACTGACTGTATGCTTCAAAATGGAGCAAGTAAGGTATTTGCAGTAGATGTTGGATATGGACAGTTTGCATGGAAGCTAAGAACTGACGAGAGAGTTGTCTGTATGGAAAGAACCAATATAAGATATGTAACTTTAGAAAATACTGGAGAGCCTTTAGATTTTGCATCTATAGATGTATCCTTTATATCTTTAAAAAAGATAATGCCAGCAACTTTAAATCTTTTAAAAGAAGATGGGGAAGTTGTAGCCCTTATAAAACCACAATTTGAAGCTGGACGTGAAAAGGTAGGTAAAAAAGGTGTTGTAAGAGAAAAGGAAACTCATAAAGAAGTAGTTTATGGAATAATAGACTTTTTAATAGCACAAGATTTAAATGTTTTAGGGGTAGGATATTCTCCTATAAAAGGACCAGAAGGAAATAGAGAATATTTAGTATACTTCACAAAAGACAAAAATAAAGAAAGTAATTTTAAAAGAGAAGATATTGATTCAGTAGTTGAAGAATCGCATGTAGAAATTTAACTTCTTTGGAGGGGCTATGAAAAATATTGGAATTGCAATTAATCCATCAAAGGACAAAGATAATGAAATATTAAATATGGTTATAAAGAAATTTACAGAAAAATTTAAAGTTAAAGATATTATTGTTTTTAGTTCTTTTGATATAGAAAAGCAGGATTTAAATGATATTGATTTACTAGTTGTGCTTGGTGGTGATGGAACTCTTCTTGGAATAGCGAGATCATTAAATGATAGCTTTAAAGCACCTATTTTAGGAATAAATATAGGCAATTTAGGTTTTTTATCAAGTGTAGATATTTATGATATTGATAGTGCTCTTGATAAGCTTGAACAAGGTAAATATAAAATTGCAGAGAGAATGATGTTAAATTGCAAAATTCAAGTTGGGAATAATAAAGAAGAACTTAAAGCACTTAATGATGTAGTACTAGCAAGAGGAACTTTATCAAGAATGGTTAAATTTAAAATATTTGTAGATGGTAAAATATATTCTACATTTAAAGGTGATGGACTTATTATAGCAACTCCTACAGGCTCTACAGCATATTCTTTTTCAGCAGGCGGACCATTTATATATCCAGATTTAGAACTTATAACTATAACGCCTATATGTCCACATACAAAGAGTATGCAGACCATTGTATTAAAAGCTGATAGTGTAATAGAAATATATACAGATCATGAAGAAGAAAAAGTTTATTTAACAGTAGATGGTCAAAAAGCTATTAACGTTAATCATGAAACATCAATAAAGATAAGCAAAAATGAAAAAAGCGTAAAATTACTTTTATTTGATGACTATGATTATTTTAAAGTATTAAGAAGCAAAATTTTGAATAATTCTAAAGAATGTGATGGTGAAAAATTTTGAAATCAAAAAGACATACGAAAATATTAGAAATTATAAGTACTAAGGAAATTGAAACTCAAGAAGAACTTGCAGATCAATTAAAAAAAGAAGGTTTTGATGTAACTCAAGCAACTGTATCAAGAGATATTAAAAATTTAAAATTAATAAAAATGCAATCTTCAAGTGGTAAATCTAAGTATTTTGTATCTACAGGAGAACAAAAAAATATAATTAATAGATTAAGCAATATATTAGCTAATACTGTACTTTCTGTAGAAAATGTAGATAAGATGGTTGTTATAAAAACTATAACAGGATCAGCGCCAATTACAGCAGAAGCTATTGATAATTTAGAAAGTGCAGATATTGCAGGAACTGTAGCAGGAGATAATACTATTTTTATTTTAGTTAGAAGCATAGGAAGTGCTGAAGATTTAGTAGACAAAATAAGAAAAAGAATGTCATCATAAGTTATAAGGATGGGATGAAATGTTAATTCAACTAAATATTAAAAATTTTGCGTTAATAGAAAACATGACAATAAACTTTAGTGAAGGGTTTAATATACTTTCAGGAGAAACAGGTGCAGGAAAGTCTATTATGATAGATGCAATAGACTTTGTTCTTGGTGGAAAATTTTCTAAGAATTTAATCAGAACAGGTGAAGATAGAACATATGTAGAAGCGCTATTTACCATTGAAGGAACTAAAGCATTAAAGGTTTTAGAAGAACTAGAGATTGAGTATGAAGATGTATTAATTGTTTCAAGAGAAAGTCATATAAATGGGAAAAATTTAATTAAGGTTAACGGAAAAAGTTTAATTACATCTCAGTTAAGACTAATAAGAGCAAAACTTTTAGATATTCATGGACAACATCAAAATGTAGAATTACTTCAAAGAAGCAGCCATATATCATATTTGGATGATTTTATTGATGTTGAAATAGTAGAACCATTAAATAAATATAGTGAATTAAGAGATAATTTATTAAAAATAAGAGCAGATATTAATAGAGTTTCAGGAAATCAAGATAGAGAAAAATTACTTGATTATTTGAAATTTCAAATAGAAGATATTGAAAAAGCCAAGCTTAAAGAAAATGAAGAAGAAAATTTAAAAGAAGAATATAATATTTTAGCAAATGCTGAAAAAATCAATAAGAGTTTAGCAGTTTCTTGTGGAATATTAAGCGGAAATGAAGAATTTAGTGTAATTGATTCAATTTCCAAAGTAATTCAAGAATTATCAAATGTGGAAAATCATTTTGAAAAAATAAAAAAGAATAAAGAAATTATTGAAGGGGCATTTTATACAATTGAAGAAGCAAGTCGTGAACTTCGTGACATGGCTGAAGATATTGTTTTTGATCAAGATGCCTTAGATAAAGTAAATGCTAGAATTTATGAAATAAATGTATATAAGAAAAAGTATGGACCAACTATACCAGAAATATTAGAATACTATGAAAAAATACAAAAAGAATATAATGAGATAATAAATTCAGAAAAAATAATTGAAGAGTTTAAAGAAAAGGAAAGAAAAGTTTTATCTAAAATGGAAGAAGAATCTTTAGTTCTTCATGAGCTTAGAAAAGAAAAAAGCAAGCATTTAGAAGAGAAAATTCTAAAAGAACTTACATTTGTAGGTCTTGAAAAATCAAGGATGGAAATAAGAGTTATAAGGCAGGAAGATTTTAATGAAAAAGGTTTTGATGATGTATGCTTTTACATATCTACAAATCCTGGAGAACCTCTTATGCCACTGGAAAAAGTATTATCGGGTGGAGAACTTTCAAGAATTATGCTAGCTTTAAAATGTGTTTTTGCTGAAAAAGATGAAATACCTACTTTAATTTTTGACGAAATAGATACAGGAATAAGTGGCGCTGTTGCACAAAGAGTTGGAGAAAAGATGTATCAATTATCAAAAACACATCAAGTTTTATGTATAACTCATTTGCCACAAATTGCAATATTATCAGATTATCATTATTTTGTTATGAAGAAAGTAAAAGATAATAAAACATTTACTCAAATAAAAGTTTTATTAAAAGAAGAAAAAGAATTTGAAATAAGTAAAATGTTAGCTGGTGATGATGTAACAGAGGCTACATTAAATAATGTAAAAGAAATGATAACTTTAAGTGAATTAAAAAAAATAGAAATTAAAAAATAAATACATATACAAATAAAAATTGGTAAAAATAAAATCATGGATTCCATGGTTTTATTTTTTTTTATATAAAATATTAAATTTTACAATATGCTAAATTTTTTGTCTGCAATAACAAAGTTCCTATAGGATAAGACTTTTGTATAGTGGGGAAATTAAATTAAAGAAGTAAAGGAGGAGAGAAAGATGAAGAAAAAACTTTTATGTACAACTAGTTTAATTATAGCTCCAATCCTGATTCTAAGTTTAATTACCGCATTTAGTTTAATAAATTTACCAAATAAAATTTACACAGCAAATGAAAAAACAGTACAATCAATTGCACCTATAGGAAATACTATAAATAAAATTATTGGAAATGAAAATAAATATGAAATAAAATTTTTGGGCGTTATTCCTCTAAAATCTTTAGAGGTTCAAAAAATTAAAGATTTGGAAGTATATCCAGGTGGAATTCCCATTGGTGTAAGAGTAAACAGCGAAGGTGTGCTTATTGTTGGATACTCAGATATAGAAGTGAATAATAATAAGGAAGAAAGTCCAGGTAAATCAGGTGGGCTTGAAATTGGAGATGTAATATTAAAGGTAAATGGAATAGATATGGAAAATTCTATTGATTTATTACGAACAATTAAATCATGTGAAAAAGAAGATGCAGAAGTTTATATTTTAAGAAATGGGAAAAAACTTACTAAAAACATTCATTTAAAAAGAGAAAATAACAAGGATTATAAAATTGGATTATGGATTAGAGATTCTACGGCTGGAGTTGGAACTATGACATTCTTTGATAGTAATAGTAATAAATTTGGAGCATTAGGTCATCCAATTACAGACTGTGATACTAATGAGCCATTTTTAATTAGAAAGGGAGATTTATTAGAATCCTCCATAATAAGCATTAAAAAAGGTGAAAAAGGTGCACCAGGTGAATTAAAAGGAATTTTCATAAACGAGCAGATGCCAGCAGGAAATATTCAAAAAAATACTGAAAGTGGAATCTTTGGAGAAATTAAAAATACTCAAGCATTAAATAAAGAAATTAAACCTCTTAAGGTTGGGTTTAGAGATGAAATATCTGTAGGAAAAGCAAAGATAATAACAACAATAGATGAAAGTGGACCACAAGAATTTGAAATTGAAATTGAAAAACTTTTAAATCAACCAACACCTGGCTCTAAAAGTATGGTAATAAAAATAACTGATCCTAAGTTATTAGAGAAAACTGGAGGAATAGTTCAAGGAATGAGCGGAAGTCCAATTATCCAAAATAATAAGCTTATAGGAGCAGTAACACATGTATTAATAAATAAACCTGATACTGGATATGGAATATATATAGAATGGATGCTTCAAGATTCAGGAATAATAAAATAATGAGGTAAAATTAAAAAATAACTTATATATATGTTCTAATAAACAAATTACACATATTTAGTTAACATACATGATTTTAATGTAATAAATTAATTAGAACTTATATATAAGTGTAAATAGAAAAGGATTAAGAAGAAAAATATAAAAGAGTGTAAGAATAGTACTAAGCAATATAATTCATATTTCTTAAAATAATAAGTCAGTATGCTAATTAATTTTGTCTGATGAATTAGAGAGTCTAAATAAGTTTAGCTAAATTCATCTAGAAAATAAATATAGCTGCAATGACTTATTATTTTTTATTGCTAAATGTGCATTTATAGAAGTTTTTAGCAATAAAGATATCACATACACATTGTAGAAAAAGTGATATAATTATATAATAAGTATATATTACATTAATAATTGATAATTTAGGAAATATATAGTTACATATTTATTAAAAAAAATACTTTAAAGTATTTTTTAAGAAACTATTTACTTCTTGGGATAAAAAGTGTATAATTTACAAATAGTGGAAGATAAATACATTATAACAACTAAACATATTAAATGTATTAAAAATTTATGTAAAAGGCGATATATTATATAGAAAATAAAAAATATATAACAATTGTACATACCCTAATAATAAAAAGTATTTTACAAAAAATTGTAGAAACAATATAATATGGACATAATCTTATAAAAAGATTTATTAGATAATATATGGTCAGAAGGGGTAAAGTAGTATAATACAACACATAATTTTATAATGGACTAAAGGAGAGAGAAAAAATATGGAAGATTCAAAAATATCAGTACTTATTGCAGATGATAACAAGGAATTTTGTAGCATTTTAAACGACTACTTATTAAATCAAAGGGATATAGTTGTTACAGGAATTGCAAAAGATGGTAGAGAAGCATTAGATTTAATTGTAGAAAGAAAACCTGACTTAGTTATTCTTGATATTATTATGCCACACTTAGATGGACTTGGTGTTCTTGAAAGATTAAATACTATGAACTTAGAAAAAATGCCAAGAATAATAATATTATCAGCAGTAGGACAAGATAAGATCACTCAACAAGCTATAACACTTGGAGCTGATTATTATACTGTAAAGCCTTTCGATATGGAAGTATTCACTAAGAGAATAAGAGAAATGTTTAGTAGTGTTCCAATAGAGAGTACAAATATGAGATCTTCATACTCAACATCATCAATAATATCTACACAAAGTGATAATAGAGCTAAAGTACCTATGGACTTAGAAACAGAAATAACTAATATAATACATGAAGTTGGAGTACCAGCTCATATAAAAGGTTATATGTATTTAAGAGAAGCTATAACTATGGTTGTTAACGATATGGAATTATTGTCAGCTGTAACAAAGGAATTATATCCTTCAATAGCTAAGAAGTACAACACAACAGCATCAAGAGTTGAAAGAGCAATAAGACATGCGATAGAAGTAGCATGGGGCAGAGGTCAAGTAGATGCTATTAATAGGTTATTTGGATATACTATTCATGGAGATAAGGGTAAGCCTACTAATAGTGAATTTATCGCAATTATTGCTGATAAGTTAAGACTTAAGAATAAGGTTAGCTAGGATGGCTTTGTTATGAGATTTGTTAAAAAGTTGATAGCGATAAACTTATATAGAAATTGCTATGGATTTTAGCATTTCATATCTATAAATGTAAAATTGAATTGTTATGTAAACACCTTTTGTACATCGGTTTAAGGACTGATGTATAGGAGGTGCTTTTTATCTGCCAAGAATTATTAAAAAAGCAAAACAAACTATAGATTTAATTCAAGATTTTTTAGATTATTGTAATTATAAAAATTTATCAATTAAGACAATTAAATCTTATAATCAAACTTTAATCCTATTTATGCAATACCTTGAAGAAGAAAAGGATATTACAGAGGTTAATAAGATTAATAAAGATATTGTACAGGAATACATTACATTTACAAAAGATAGGGGGAAATATAGTTTTGTAGCAAGCACAGATGGAATGATTAAGGCTAACATTGATAAAAGAACAGATATAAGAGAAAAAGTATCTGATAGTACATTAAAGAAAAAAATATCAGAGATTTAGTCCTTTGGAAAATATGAAAAAGTAAATAAAATCAAAAAAATAGAGCGCTACCAACACTCTACTCTAAAACTGAATATAGTTTTATAAAACTTTTGTAAATTCCCTAACATAACAACATGACATATGATAGGGTGCAATGAATTTATAATTTTATTTTACTTAAAAAAATAGGAAATTACAAGGGCTTTATTTCCTACACCTTAGACAAGCACCATTACAACTATTAATATTCTATGTTCAATTTTGGTGGTTTTAGGTATTTGCAATAATCCTTATACTGATGGATTAGATTTACCAAAGACAGTGAATAAAGCAGAATAGGAGGGAATGACATATGGATTTAGCAACAATGGCATCAGTAGTTGGAAGTGTCGGATTTTCAATCGAAATATCAATTATAGTTATTTATATTTTGTATAGATTTTTCAAAGTTGTCTTGGATAGATTTTTGAAAAGTTTAGATGAGATAACTGAAAGTAATAAAATATTAGTACAAACTAATTGTAGTATTATGTGTAATGTAAATACTAAAATTGATGATATAGAGATAAAAATAGATAGGATAATGGAGAAGTTAAGATAGTACATATGATAGGGTAGCAAGCAGAAATATTTATTACCTTATTTTTTATTTTTTAGAAATTATTAAAGGACTTTTTTTACAATTATAGAATTAGTATAAAGAAGATGTTATATAGTGTAAATTTATGGGGGGATGCTTAATGAATGATTGTCAAAACTTAGAGAAATGTGGATTTGTAAAAAAATATGGTGAATCAAAAGCTCTTGTGGTAAATGGGTTTATAAAAATGTATTGTAAGAGTGAAAATCAAAATGAATGAAAAAGAAAAGAATGCAGGCAAGAGAACGGAACAGCTCCAGGATATGAAATGCTACCTAATGGAGGATTTATAAAATAGAAGGCTAATAAAATTTATTTACTTTTATAATAATTATCACAATCTTTTTATTTAAGAAAGGTCTTGATTGTTATGGATTGTTTAAAGTGTAAAAATAATATAGCAAAAGAGAGAACTGGATATGTGATTTGTATTCCGTCAATAAAGGGAGAATGCAATATTGAATACAATCAAACAAAAGAAGAGCAATGTGATAAAGAAGTAACAAAAGAGGGATATTTAAGATAAAGCAAATGAGAATTTTTATAGTGATAATTATTAAACTAAAAGCATTAAATGTGATAAAAAAGAACTTAGTAAAAGTGTATAAGCTTTACTGTGTTCTTTTTTTGATTTGAAATTTTACCTATATTAATGTAGAGATTTTTTTAATTGTCCATATTATTTAAAATAATTATTGTAAATCTAGCAAAAAAAAGGTATATCATTATAGCTATAAATATATGTAGACTCAAGCCGATAAACATAAGGCTTAACAATTTAATAAAAATTTATGGATATAACAAAAATAAACTTTATAAAAAGTCTTGAAATCCAGTCAGCATAGGTCAGAGTTCAAGTAAATAGTTGCATGGTGTTGATAATTAATTTAATATTTATCCAATGTATATATTGACAATTAAGGATTACAATTGTAAACTAATAATAGATTACAATTGTAATTCTAAGTAAAAGGGAGTGAAAGTTATGGGAGAAATACCTAAGATATCAGAAGCTGAATGGGAAGTTATGAAAATTGTTTGGGCAGATTCACCTCGTACGTCAAATCAAATTATTGAAGCTTTAGAAAGTACAAAGGATTGGAAACCTAAAACAATAAAAACATTGATAAGTAGATTGGTTAGTAAAAATGCACTTGGATTTAAAGAAGAAGGTAGAAAATATCTTTATTACCATTTAGTAAATGAAAATGAATGTATGCGCGCAGAGAATCAAACATTTTTAAGCAAAGTCTATAATGGAGCCATCAAAAATATGTTAGTAAGTTTTATAAAAGAAAGTGATTTAAGCAAAGAGGATATAGAAGATCTTAAAAGGATATTAGATGAGAGGAATAAGTAGTGTATGTATACAGCTATGAATTATTTTGGCCAGTTGTTTAAAATAATAGTTCAAACATCTATTACAGCTAGCATATTAATTGGTTTGATTCTTATTCTTAGAAAATTTGCTAAAGGCAGATTAGGAATAAAATTTCAGTACACATTATGGTTTTTTGTAATATTACGATTAATGATATTTAAGCTGCCTGAAAGTACTTTCAGTATATTTAATCTTATAAATAAAATAAGTAATAATATACTATTGTCTTTTTATACGAAAGCATCATTTGGAGATATGTTAGAACAGTCTAGTGGCCAATATAGTATTATATCTAAAGATGATATTATCCTTAGAACCATAAATTCCATGGATTTTAGCAGCAATGAAGTTATAACTTCTGGTTTATCAAGTATAACTATATTGAGTTTTATATGGCTTACTGGAATACTTATTATTTTCACATATATTCTTTTTGTATATGGGAAGTTAAGAAACAAAGTAAATAGCAAGAGTATATCAAATAATACTGAATTCTTAAGTTTGTTGAAGTACTGTAAAAATAAGATGCAAGTTAAGACAAATATATCAATAGTTGAAACTTCTATTGTAAAAACTCCTGCATTGATTGGTTACTTTAGACCAATAATTTTAATTCCTGAGAATATTCAAGAGATAATCCCTACTGAAAAGTTAAGATATGTATTTCTCCATGAGTTGTCTCATTTAAAACGTAAAGATGTAGTTATAAACTGGATGATTATATTTTTAAAAGTAATCTACTGGTTTAACCCAATTGTTCAATATGGTTTTAGAAAGATGAAAGAAGACATGGAAGTATGTTGTGATTCCCTTGCACTTTCTTACACAGAAGATGAAGAAGTTAAAGAGTATGGTTTTACAATTATAAATATGATAGACCATTTTTCAAAGTCAATTCCATTGATTGGAACAACCTCAATAGTAAATAATAAATCTGAAGTAAGAAGGAGAATTGTTATGATAAAATTATTTAATAAGAAGGCTTATAGATTTTCTGCAATGGCAGTTGCATTTCTGCTTATAATTAGCGGTATTGTGCTTACTGATGCTAAGGCATCTTCTAATTTTAAATCAAGCAATAATAATGCTGTAAATGTAGATAAAACTGACTATGTTTTTGTTAATGACCCTAATATAATAGGCAAATGGGAGAGTATAAATTTTGTTGAAAACATAGAAGATTTTAATGTGAATAGTAAGAATTTTAAAGGTGATTTATATGTTAAAGAGTTAAACTTTACAGAGGATGGTAAGGTCTCTAAAACAGTATTTACCTGGACAAAGGATCATATCCTAAATGATGTAGATAAAACTGACAGCAGTTATGTAATTAAAAACATCGATGGTTCAACTTATATGTTTTTTCAATGGAAAAGCGGGGATTATACTATTAGAGGGATGAAACCTAGTTATTATGTGCTGAAAAAGGTTAGTTCTACCCCATCACTTATAACTAATATTTCTGGAGAAGAAGTAGAGACAAAAGTTGATAAAATTGATTATCCTTTTATAAAGGATCCTGAAGTGATTGGAAAATGGGGAAGTGTTGATTTTGTTGAAAATATAGACAATTTTAATCCCGATATTAAATCATGGCAAGGAGATTTGTATTTAAGTGATTTAACCTTTGAAGAAAATGGTAAAATTGAAGATAAAAATATAACTTGGACAAAAGATTTAGTACTAGATGCCAGTAATAAAACTGCATCTAAGTATACAATAAAAGAAATAAACGGTTCAAAATATATGTTCTTTGAATGGAAAAATGGTGATTATATAGAAAGAGGAGCAACTCCTTGGTACTATGTTTTAAGACAAGTTAAATAATAAAATTAAATAACGGTAAAAATACATTAAACAAAATAGCCATTCGTATAGAGTGGCTATTTTTTCTTGGTTTCTGATTATTTTTTATGTTGAGTAAAGCATAAAAAATTAAAAATTGAAGCTAAGTGATATCAATGGCTTCAGTAGTATCAAATGGTAGAAAAGAGAAAAAAGTTTTTTATAGTCTATAAATGGCTAAATTATTCCGAAAATGGTTGAAATTCAAAGATAAAATGCGAGAAATAGAAATTTTTTATTATAAATTTTTCCGTGTAAATCGATTTCTATTTTAATAAATAGAGGTTAAAGACTCGAATAAAAAAAATAATATGTCGAAATTCATCGACATATATCTTGACAATATGTTATAATATTTATATATAGAAGCATAGGAGGCAAATTATGATAAAAGAATGTAAAAAAGGTTATGATGTAAATATAAGAAAATTTGGTACTCAAACAAATATAATTCTACCATTTGCGAATATTAATAGTGATGGTACAAGCGCTATAAAATGTATAACTGAGAAATGCGAATTTATTGATGTATGCGAATATAAAGATTATATAAAACATACAGATAAATAATTAAACAAGTTATGATTACTTAACTAAAAAGAATCTTAGAACGAATGATTTAGTTTGAATGTTAGATTATTCTTTGTTTTGGATTTAAAACTATTGAATAAAATTATGTGAATAATTAATGAGCAAAGCACTTAATCTTGAGCGGATGAGGTGCTTTTTTCAGTTGTCTCAAAAAAAACTTGGTATTGCATTGGCACTGCCAATTGAAATATTAGCACTTTTATATATTGATGCAGAACTTCACATTCTTAATTATAGGTATATAGAAAGCAGTAGCTGCTAAATAAATGTTTATTGGAAAGTGCAGAATATTTTAAATCTTGGATATTTGATATTGTATACCAAGTATATTAACTTAAACTAAACTTTATATTTTGCAAGGATGGACAATATCATATGGGATTGTAAGTTCCAGAATCGTAAATTAATAGATACGGATTTTATGATAAGGTGGAAATTGTTACAATAGAATGCAGAGAGAGTGGGATATCAAATTCAGACTTGTTGCTTGGAATAAGAAAGTGAAGAGTTCATGGCAATATAAAAATTTGAGTTTTAATTTGTAAAAAAAAAGTGAATATATTAAACTTATTTGTAGAAATAATTGTTATAATAAGTAAATAAAATGTTTATAAAATGTGATATCATTAAAATAAAAATAGATGATGTTATGGTATGAAGGGTGTGTGATTTTATGAAATTGAAATGGGATAATTCATTTGAGATTGGTCATGAAAATATTGATGATCAACATAAAGAACTGATGGACAGAATAAATTATTTTTTTGATTCAATAAACTCTGGAACAGGTAAAGAGGAAGTACTTAGAACTTTAGATTTTCTTGAGCGATATACTAATAAGCATTTCTATGATGAAGAAGAGATTCAAAGAAATTACAATTATCCTAAGTATAAAGAACAATGCATACAACACCAAGTCTTTCGAAATCAATTACAAGATATACGATATATGTGTGATAAATATGGAGTAAATGGAGTAATAACTAATTATATGCAACGAAAAATAGTAGAATTTTGGGAATATCACATAAAGAACTTAGATAAAGATCTTGGAGAATATCTAAAAGAAAAAAACAAAATGAAATATATTGAAGTTTAGAATTAAGTATTGTGTTTTAGGTGGAAGGTATATATTTTAAAATTGAATTATAGATACTACAAACATACATTTTCAAGCAGTTATTAAAAATCTTAAAAATAAGGATATTAGGCGATGGAGATATTGTTTATTATCCTTATTTTTTTATGATCATAGTTGCAAAATAATAGAAAGGGATAGATCATGAAAAATTAATTGATGAATTAAAAGCGTTATCAATAATATTATAAAGTTTGTTACGTAGAATATAAATTCTGAACTCACATTTATGTGTTTTTTTTGATTTGTAATCATTTTTATGTAGCTTGTATTATTTTATCATGTTAGAAAGAATAGATAAGTGATACTGAAATAAAAAACAATATGAGAGTTTTTGTATAGATAATACGAAAATAGAATGAACATGTCAGTATTTGTGGAAATGAAAGTAAAAAAAACAAACGAAAATAAGAGGGTAAAATATAAAAATGTAGAAATATATAAATTAAAATTAATAATTTATGAAAGGTGTGATTTCATGGGGATGAAATGGGAAGAAAAATGGTCGGTAGGTGTTGATAAAATTGATATACAACATCAAGAATTATTTAATCGGATTGATCAGTTGGTAATTGCTATGAAGAGTGGAAAGGGAAAAGATGAAGTAATAAGTACCTTAGACTTCCTTGAAGAGTATGTAATAAAACATTTTAATGATGAGGAAGAACTTCAAAAGAAAAATAATTATCCCAAATATGAAATTCAGCATAGAGAACATGAGGAATTTAAAGATGGTTTAAGAGAATTAAGAAAAGTTTTTGAAACAACAGGAGTATCAGCAATATTTGTTATAACTGTGCAACAAAAAAATTCAAATTGGTGGAAAAAACATATATTAGGCCTAGATAAGGATTTGGGGGATTTTTTAAGGCAGCGTTAAGGTATAAATTAATAAATGGAATAAAAATTAATATAGTAGTTTATTATATTATAGATAGTATATATTGAATAATAAGCATACAGAACAAGGCTAGAGAAAAGGGATTATTTTTTCTAGTCTTATTTTATATTTGATAATACAAAAATATTTTTGTATTACAATTTTCTTCAAATTTACAATGCGGTAAAAAATCCTTATGAAATCAAACTGTATGTTGATTTGCTTCATTAAATATATACTTAACATAAGTTGTAGAATTAATACATAATAGAAAATAAATTTTAATTAATTTAATAAAAAAATACAACGTTTACATTGAAAAGGTGCTATAATAGAAATATAAAATATTATAATCAATTAAATACAAGGGGGAATAAGTATGTTGTTATTTATAGTTATTCTTGTTATTTTTATATTAATTGCTTGTGATGCTTTTTACGATATGGATGAAACTCAAAAGAAAGAAGATGCATTTAAGAAAAATTTAAATAGTGGACAAAAAATGTGAATTATGCAATAAATATATACTATATTATCAATTTTATGGCTGTAAAAAACTAATTCAACTAGTTTTTTACAGCTTATTTTTCAGTAAAATAAAAAAAATGAGAATTGTTGAAAATTCATATTCAATAATAATCTAATTATGTCTCAAACAAATAGTGGACAATAAAATCATATTTAAATATGATTAAAAATAAATACATTCCTAAAGGATTATAAATTTTTATTATTTTCTCCTTATTATAGCTCTATTTACATGTTAGCTTTTAGTTTTTATCATCTTCTTTTTGATTTTAATCTAGTTATAATAAAAAAATTAAAAAGAAAAGGGCTATATCCATAAAAGTAATTGCATTAAATTAAAAAAATAAAAAAAATATACTATGAGTATAAAAAAAGCATGGCGTAATTTAGGGAAAAATGTTATAATTCAATTAGACATAATACTAAGCGGATTACCAAGAAACTTTAATTTAACATCTAAAAGATAGAGTAGTAGAGAAAAAAATCTTTATTACTCTATTTTTTAGAATTTTTAACTAAATATTAAATTATCCTTAAGAATTATTGACAAACCATGTATATTTATGTTACCTTTTGAAAAGCATACTTTTAATTTAGTTCAGAGAAACTAACAAAGGAGAATAAAAAATGAAAAATGAATTATTAGATAACAAACATGATTTTATAGGAGTGACAGAAAAGGTTCCTTTAGGGAAGGCAATTCCACTTAGTCTTCAACATTTATTTGCAATGTTTGGAGCATCAGTTCTAGTTCCACTTATTTTCAAGGTTGATCCAACCACAGTTTTATTTTTTAATGGTATAGGTACATTGTTATATGCATTTATTACTAGAAAAAAGATTCCAGCTTATTTAGGTTCAAGTTTTGCTTTTATAGCACCAGTATTATCTTTATATAGTCAAGGTTATGATTTTCAAACTATACAAGGTGGTTTTGTATTCGCAGGGATAGCTTTTGCAATAATAGCAATTATTGTAGGTTACACTGGTATGGGATGGGTTAATAAATTATTTCCACCAGCAGCTATGGGAGCTATAATAACAATTATAGGTTTGGAACTCGCAAGTAATGCAGCAGATAATGCAGGATTTGCAGTAGGAGGAAGCAATACTACTTTAAATACTACTTGGGTAATTGTTTCTATGGTAACTTTAATTACAGTAATTTTATGTAATGTTTTATTAAAAGGATTTTTAAAAATTATACCTATATTAATTGGAGTAGTAGTTGGATATATCACAGCATACTTCATGGGAATAGTAGATTTTAGTAAAGTAAATGAAGCAAGTTTCTTTATATTACCAAATGTGCATATGGCTCGCTTTGATATAAATGCAATACTTACAATATTACCAGCAACATTTGTAGTAATTGCTGAGCATGTAGGTCATTTAAAGGTTACTAGCAGTATTGTAGGCGAAGATTTAACAAAAGATCCAGGTCTTCATAGATCTTTACTTGGAGATGGATTATCAACTATTATCTCAGGTATGTTTGGATCAGTTCCAACAACGACTTATGGTGAAAATATAGGAGTTTTGGCAATAACTAAAGTATATAGTGTATATGTAATTTGTGGTGCAGGGCTTATATCAATACTTTTAGGTTTTTCAGGAAAAATATCAGCACTTATCAGCACAATTCCTACACCAGTTGTAGGTGGTATAAGCTTCCTATTGTTTGGTTCAATAGCAACAGGAGGGCTTAGAACCTTTATTGAAGAAAAAGTTGATTTTTCTAAATCTAGAAATTTAATACTAACTTCAGTAATATTTATAGTAGGAATAAGTGGAATAAAATTAACACTTGGAAATATGGAGTTAAAAGGAATGGGATTAGCTACAGTTGTGGCTATGATAATGAGTATTTCCTTTATGTTGTTTGATAAACTTGGAATAATGAATGAAAAAGAATAAAATGAAAAATACTTCATCTTATTTAGATGGAGTATTTTTAGTTAAGGTTTAAAAAATATTAGTTATTGTTAATATCTCCTATTAATTAGATTTGGAAATCTAATTAATAGGAGATATTTTAATATGAAGAATAAAAATATAAAGGTTTAGTTTATATTTTTTTTTACAAGATAGTCATAATATAATTAGCAAATATATAAAAAAAAGAGTATAATATCTTAGGAATTATATAGAATAGGTTAGGAAACAGGAAATTTAAGTTATATAGTAAATAGTACGAGATATATAAATTAAGTTTTAACAAAAGTATTACAAGAACAAATCAATTTATCTAATTTAAATGTAGTAAAATTTAAAGCATAATCATACAACAAGAAGGAGAAAATAGAAAATGTTTTTTAAAAAAATAATTTATGGCTTTTACATGTTATGGGTAAGAATGAAAGGATTTAAACATACTTATATTCAAAAAACTAAAGGTGATTCTTTGGCAGAAGAATATTTAAAGAAAACAGGCTACCTTTGGAGTAAGTTTACCTTAAAAATTATAGGAATAGAATTAGATATACAGGGGACTGAAAATATACCGAAAGAACAATGTGTATTCATAGGAAATCATTCTAGTATATTAGACATAATAATATTACTTTACACTATAGATAAAAAAATGGGCTTTATAGCTAAAAAGGAAATACTTAAAACTCCAATAATAGGTTATTGGCTAAAAAAGAGTAAATGTGTACCTTTAGACAGAGAAAATCCAAGAGCAGCGATGCAGGCAATAAATGAAGCAGTAAAAAATATAAAAGAAGGAAGCTCAATGGTTATATTCCCAGAAGGAACTAGAAATAAAGAAGGCAAAGTAGGAATCTTTAAAAAAGGTAGCTTAAAGCTTGCAACTAAGTCTCAAGTTAAAATAGTACCAGTTTCAATAGATAGGGCATCTAGATCTTTTGAAGATACTAGACAATTTAAGCCTGAAAAAATAAAAGTAGTGTTTGGAAAAGCTATAGATACTAGCAATTTATCTAAAGAAGAAGAAATGAATTTAGCAGAGAACATAAGAAATATTATTGTAGGTAATTTAGAATAAAAAATATAAGGATGATTTTATGAAAAAGACAATAGGGGTGCTGGCTCATGTAGATGCAGGTAAAACTACATTTTCAGAGCAGATTTTATATCACACAAATAGCATAAGAAATAGAGGAAGAGTGGATCATAAAGATGCATTTTTAGATAGCCATAATATTGAGAGGGAAAGAGGAATCACTGTATTTTCCGACCAAGGAATATTTGAAATTAATGATTCTACTTATTATTTAGTTGATACTCCAGGACATATTGATTTTAGTACAGAAATGGAAAGAGCAATTCAAATTATGGACTATGCAGTAATTATTATAAGTAGTGTTGAAGGTGTTCAAGGGCATACTAAGACAGTTTGGAATCTGCTTAGAAAATATAATGTTCCTAGTATGTTCTTTATTAATAAACTTGATCGAGTTGGAGCAGATAAAGAAAGAGTTATTAAAGAAATAAAAAGAGATTTGACTAAAGATATATGTTATATAGATCAGGATTTTATAAATAGTGCTTCTAATGAAATAAAGGATTTAATTAATTCTGGAGAAATAGTATTAAATGAAGAGCTTATAGAATTTATAAGTGAATATGATGATAAGCTTTTAGAAAAGTATCTTGAAGGAAGTTATGATTGTAAACTTTGGATTAATACTTTTAAAAAGTTTATTAAAGAAAATAAAATATTTCCGTGTTTTGGAGGGTCAGCCCTTCAAGACACAGGGATAGTTGGATTTTTAGGTGCTATGGATACGTTAACTTATACTGATTACAATGAAAATCAGGAATTTTCAGGGAGAGTTTATAAGATTCGTCATGATGAAAATGGGAATAGATTAACTTTTATTAAAGCATTAACAGGCACATTAAAGGTTAGAGATGAAATTTGTTATGGCAGTGAAATGAAAGATTCATCAGATGAAGATGTTGAAATTAATAGCAAAGGAACAAATCTAGGTGAAATTAGAGAAAAAATAAGCAGCATAAGAATATATAATGGAAATAAATTTAAGGCTGCAGATTCAGCATCGGCTGGAGAGTTATTTGCAGTTTCAGGAATTTCAAGTGCTATAGCTGGTGATGGCGTTGGAACTTTAAAAGAAAAAACTCATTATGAAATGGTTCCAACCTTAATGTCTAAAGTTATTTTTGATAAAACTTCTAATGTAAGAGAAGTTTTAGGATATTTTAAAATTCTAGAAGCAGAAGATCCAGCTTTAAATATAATTTGGAATGAAGCCCTTCAAGAAATACATGTACATATTATGGGTAAAATTCAATTGGAAGTTTTAAAAGATCTTGCAGCAGAACGGTTTAATTTAAAAATTGAATTTGGACAATGTCAAATACTTTATAAAGAAACAATAGCTGAAAAAACTATAGGTTGTGGTCATTTTGAACCTTTAAGACATTATGCAGAAGTACATTTAAAGATTGAACCAATGGTAAGAAATACTGGAATTCTTTTTGAAAATAAATGTCATGCAGATCATTTGACTGTTGGACATCAAAATTTAGTTAGAACTCATATTTTTGAAAGAGAACATCATGGACTTTTAATAGGTTCAAGTATAACAGATATAAAAGTTACACTTTTAACTGGAAGAGCTCATAACAAGCATACTTGTGGAGGTGATTTTAGAGAAGCAACGTTTAGAGCCTTAAGACAAGGACTTGAAAAAGTTGAAAACTTACTATTGGAGCCATATTATAAATTTACAATAGAAGTTTCTGCTGATTATATAGGAAGAGTTTTATCAGATATTCAAAGGTTATATGGAACTTTTGAACCAGTACAAACTGAAGAAGATAAAGTTATTATAAACGGAAGAGGGCCTGTTGCTACATTTATGGATTATAGTATGGAGGTTGTAGCCTTTACTAGAGGAAAAGGAAGTATAAGCTTAGTATATGATGGATATGATATTTGTCATAATAGTGAAGAAGTAATAGAAAATAAGGGTTATAATAAGAATGCAGATATAGAATATACATCAACTTCAGTATTTTGTTCACATGGTCAAGGATATTTAGTGATTTGGGAGGAAGCTGATGCTGAAATGCATTGCGAGATAGAAGCATAAGATTAATATAATATTTAAGTATAAATGAATTATCATCTTTATATTTTTATATGTTCTTCATTTAGTACTAATAATATAATGTATTGTTAATTAAAAATACAGCATTTATAATGCTTAGGAGATAATATGAAATTAAATTTTGAACATAAAAATAAAGAAATAGAATTTAATATAATACGAAGAAAAAGAAAGACTATTTGTATAAGGATAGAAGAAAACGGTAATGTTATTGTAAGTGCTCCTTTGAGAGTAAGCAAACAATTCATTTTGGATGTTGTCCAAAATAAAGCTGAGTGGATTATAGCAAAGCAAATTGAAATAGAAAAAAGAGGATTAAAGAAGGTTTCAAGAGAAATTGCTGAAGGAAGCACTTTTATGTATTTAGGAGAAGAATATCCTTTGCATTTGATTTTTCAAGAAAATAGAAGGAATATAACTATTGAGTTTAGACATGAAGTTGGTAGTGATAATGAATTAGATAGACATGTTTCTTCAAATATACATATAAATTCAGAAAGTGAAGATGAATTTTTGCAAAGTCAAGAATTTATAATACATACAAATACAATGGATGAAGAAAAACTAAAAATAGCATTAGAAAAATGGTATAGATCTGAAACTCTTAAAATAGTTACAAAAAGAATAGATTATTATTCAAGTCACTTTAATGATAAAGTAACAGAAATAAGAGTTAAGGAACAAAAAAGAAGATGGGCAAGCTGTACTGGAAAGAATGCAATTTTATTTAATTGGAGAATAAGTATGGCAAGGGCAGATGTTATAGATTATATTGTAGTTCATGAAATGTGTCATATGGATCATAGAAATCATTCAAAATTTTTCTGGAATAGGGTAGCAGAAATAATGCCCAATTTTAGAGAAAAGCATGAGTGGCTTAGGGTGAATGGAATGAATTTATATATATGAATTCAATTTGAGGAATAGCTATTTGTGGTGAGTAGCTTAAAATAAGAATGAATATATGTATGAAATAAAATTACAAGAAAAATAGACTAGTTACAAATTAAAATTTTAGTAGCTGGTCTATTTTGTATAATATAGATAGAATGTTTATCAAAGTTTATTGGGAAAATTTATGTTTTAATCTATTTAGCAATACAGTTCAAGAAATAATCTTGGAAATAGAATATTATTTTTATAGGAGGTGATGACATGGAAAATTGGGAAATAGTAAATGCAGTACAGAGAATGCAGGATTATATAGATAATCATATTATGGAAGAAATAACTCTTAACCAGCTTTCAAAAGTTGCAGGATATTCACAGTGGCATAGTGCAAGACTTTTTAAAAAGCTTTTGAATAAAACACCATTTGAATATATTAGAGTACTTAGACTTAGCAGGGCTGCTTTTGTATTACGTGATAAACATCCACGAGTAATTGATGTAGCCTTTGATTTTGTATTTAGTTCTCATGAAGGATTTACAAAGGCATTTTCAAAACAATTTGGTATTTCTCCAAGAAAATATATTAAAAATGCTCCACCAATAGGTCTTTTTATGCCTAATAGTATCCGTGATTATTACCTTACATTAAAAAAAGGAGAGTGTATTATGGAACAAAATAAAAAGAAAAATACTATTTTTGTTCAAGTAGTTGAACGTCCAATGAGAAAGGTATTATTAAAGAGGGGGAATAAAGCAACTGAATATTTTGGTTATTGTGAAGAAGTTGGATGTGATATTTGGGGTGTACTTACTAGCGTGAAAGAAGCACTTTATGAACCAATTGGAATGTGGCTGCCAGAACATTTAATAAAAGAAGGCACCTCAAAGTATGTTCAAGGTGTAGAATTACCATTAGATTTTGATAAGCCAGTTCCAGAGGGATTTGAAATTATAGAGCTTCCGCCTTGTAAGATGATGGTGTTTCAAGGGGAACCATATGATGATGTTAATTTTACAACGGAAGTTTTAAGTTTAATGAGGCTAATTGATGATTATAATCCTGAAATATATGGATTTGAATGGGCAGATGATGAATCACCAAGGTTCCAGCTTTCTCCAATGGGATACAGGGGTTATATTGAGGCAAGACCAGTAAAACAAATAAATAATAAGAATTTCTAAGTTATTTTTAGTGAATTCTTTGACTTTAAGTAAGATATTATTAAAAGACAGAAATAATGAAAATTAAATACAAGTGAATTAAGATACCGCAATTTATAGTAGGAAATTGCGGTATCTTAGTTTAGGTAATAATGAATTTTGTGACATTATTTAATATACTCTTAACCCTTAGGTTTAAATATAAGTGCAGCAATAAATCCAAAGATGATTGCTGAAGAAACTCCAGTGCTTACTGTCTTTAAAAGACCAGTAAAAATACCTATAAAGCCTGTTTGTTCAGCATCAGTTAGAGCACCTGTTACAAGAGTATTGCCAAAGCTGCTTATAGGAACAAATGCACCTGCACCTGCAAGCTTTACCAAAGGATCATATAAGCCAAATCCACCGAGTATTGCTCCGATTACAACTAATGTACATGTAGTATGTGCAGGAGTAATCTTTAAAATATCTAGTATAAGCTGACCAATAACACAAATTAAACCACCTATTATGAATGCAAAAATAAATTTTTCCATAACTTAACTCACACCTCTTTTTTACATTTCTATAGAAACAGCATGGGCTATACAAGGTATGCTTTCCTTTTGTTGATAGGATATTGGAGACATTAAAGCACCTGTTGCAACAATTAATATTTTCTTTAATTCCCCTTTTCGCATACGGTTAAGAAAATGCCCATAAGTTACTGTTGCTGAGCAGCCACAGCCACTACCACCACAAAAAACTGGCTGTTCTTTTTTATATATTAAAAGTCCACAATCTGTAAATATATCCTGTGGCATTTCTATGCCATGTTTTTTTAATAAAGTATTAGCTAGCTCATGTCCTAACTTTCCTAAATCACCAGTAGCAATAAGATCATAATAGGAAGCATCAATATTTAAATCTCTAAAGTGAGCTTCAATTGTATCTACAGCAGCAGGCGCCATTGCCGCTCCAAGATTAAAGGGATCTGAAATCCCCATATCAATTACTTTTCCTATTGTTGCGGAAGTTATTTTAGGTCCATTTCCTTTTTCTCCAAGCACTGCAGCTCCAGCTCCAGTTACTGTCCATTGAGAAGTAGGGGGCTTTTGTCCTCCATATTCTGTAGGATATCTAAATTGTTTTTCTGAAGATGCATTATGGCTGCTTGCAGATGTTATGATATATTTAGCACATTTACTGTCAATTAATTGGGCAGCAAGTGATAAGCCCTCCATGGAACTAGAGCAAGCACCGAAAATTCCTAAATAAGGTATTCCTAAAGTTCTAGCAGTAAAACTGCTTGAAATTATCTGATTCATTAAATCACCACTTAAAAAAAAGTTAATATCCTCTTTTTTTACCTTTGATTTTTGAATTGCTCTTTCACAAGCATGTTCAAGAAGTGTTTTTTCAGCTTTTTCATAGCTATCCTGTCCAAGCCATAAATCTTCATGAAGTATATCAAAGTCGTCTGCTAAAGCACCATCAGCCTCAAAAGGACCACCAACTGCTGCCGAGGCTAATATAGTAGGTTTAGAATTGAAAATCCATGATTGATGCCCTTTAAGCATTTACATCGCCCCCAACCAGTTTATTATTAATTTAATTGTAGCAACTACAAAAGCAGAAAAAACTCCATAAACAATAATTGCTCCTGCAAGTTGAAACATATTTCCAGCAACCCCAAGTACAAAACCTTCGCTCTTATGCTCAATTGAAGCAGAAGCTATAGAATTGGCAAAACCTGTGATTGGTACAGCAGATCCAGCTCCAGCCCATTGTCCAAGGTGATCATAGATTCCAAGCCCAGTGAGTAGAGCAGAGACAAATATTAAGACTATTGTGGTAGGACCAACTGCATCTTTTTCACTAAAATGTAAATAGGTAATAAATAACCACTGTAATATTTGACCAATGGTACATATGGTACCACCCACAAGGAAGGCTTTAATACAATTTTTTAAAATAGGTCTTTTAGGTTCTAAAGTTTTTTCCAATTCATTATATTGCATTTGCGTTACAGTTAATTTTTTCTTTTTCATATTAGACATTAATATTCACCTTCTAACGTAATAAATATGGTTCTAATTTTTCCATGACTTTTTGTAATTTTTCTGCATCTTTTAAGTACATGGCTTTTGCTGCTTCATTGTCTGTATTTAAAGAAAAAGACATCAGGTCTGCTTGACTTTTTTGAATACTAGCATATAACATTTCCTTAACTTGTGTTTTAGGGACTTGGATCATATCATCAAAAAGATCTACATATAAATCTCCTGAAGAATCTACCTGACCAATGAAAACATTTTCAAGTACAACACCTTTTTTTTCTAGTTCAGTTTTAAGCCAGCCTTCATTTAAGCCTATATTAGTAAGACCTTCATTTAATATATTTCCATCTAAAATAACTGCTTGTGGTTCAGCTTTGGTTGCAACATTTTTACCTAAATCATGGGAAGTAACAGGCTCTTTATCAGCTTTTAAACTAACATTTATGTCTCCAGTTGTTTCCATTACAGCAAATTCAACATCAGCTAAATTGAATGCTTTTTTTGAACGCATTTCTTGGAGAAACTCCTGCCCTGTGATTCTTTCTTTAGATAAGTTATCTTCCATTACTTTACCATTTTTAATGAAGACTCTTTCTTTACCATGTATTAAATTGTATATCCATTTACTTTTCATAGCGGCGTAATCTAAAATAATGGGCATAAGTGCCCAAACGGCTAAGGTAATTAGTCCAAAGTAATTATTATTAAGAATATTTAATGAACTTAAAGTAATAACAATAGCAATAACTGTATAAGAAATAAAATCAAAAGGGGTAGCCCTAGATAAACTTTTTTTCTTCATATACTTTACTATAACTAATGTCAAAAAAAATAAAATTACTGAATTGAATAATAGTATTAACCAAGTATCCATATTTCACCTCACTTAGTTGCCTTTGTATTCAGGCTCTTCAAATTCTATATTGCCAACTCTTTTTTCCAAATCAATTTTAATTTTATTTATTTCTTTAAATGCCTCAGCATAAATATCCTTGGCTTCTTTATCACGCTCTTGCAACGAATATATTCTTAAAGTAGCTTCAGAGCTCTTCAGAGTGGATAATGTTTCTTTTACCTTTGCGCTAACAGTCATATAAAAATCTCCTTTATATTAAATTAATTGTTTACTAACTTACTTTAACCAATAAGCTCAATATTAATTCATTTTTAATATATATTATTAAAATTTTTAAAGGAGAATTAATAAGAGATTTAACTCTAGGAGAAATTACTAACGTTTAATAAATATAAACTAGATTAAAAAAGGAATATATTTCATTATCAATAAAGTGAATATTTAAATTGATTATGAACAAAATATATTTGCAATGAAAAAGTAAAGGAGGAATTTTTATGCCAACAGGAACAAAACTTGAAACAGCATTAGCTAGTGCTAAAGGATTAGCTTCTGATATGAAGACATTTTCTTTAGATACAGATAATCAAGAAGCAAAACAAATGTTTAATCAACTTTCAAGCACAATGGAAAATGTAGCTCAAACACTTCAATCAAGATTTGACTATGTAAAACAAGAAGAACCACAATATAACAAATAAATAATATGCTCCTATATCTGATTAGATTTATTATTACAGATATAGGAGTATATTAATATATAATGAAATATTAATGTATTTTTGGATCATTAAATTATGAAGGGAATACTAATACTGTTATAAATATAGTTATGATTATAAATGTTCTTATTATATTTTTAAAATTAATATGGTCCTTTATAATCGCCAATATCGGTTATTTTTTGTATATGATCTTTATATTTATCTACATACAATGAGCCAGAAGGAGTTAATGTTGCAAGAAATACTTCTGAAACATCTTTAATTTCTTGCATTTTTAGTTGATCCATAAGCCACTTTTCTGTTTTATTAAGTTGTTTTAAATTTTGATGCATAAGGATTCCATCATAAATAAGTTCTGTACTTATACCAGTTGGTGCTTTAAGAATACTCATATCCTTAGGAGTTAAGGGTTCATATTCTGGTTTTTTAAGAACAGATAACTGCCCATTTGTTTCAATAATTGCAAAATCCACCTGTGATAAATCAAAAACATCCTTATTTCTTAATAACCCCATAATATCCGATACTTTGTACTTCATCTTTCGCAGCGCATTCTCCATTATTTTACCATTCATAATAATAATGGTGGGCTCCCCATCTATATATTTTGAAGCATATCTCCATTTTAAAGTAATACATTCCATTGAATATCCTAGTAGAGCCCAGGTAAGAAGACCTACAAAATGAGGCCAAGCTCTACTAGACAAATCTGTAGTAAGACTTGCTGCAATAGATCCAATTGTTATTCCTAGTACATAATCAAAAAAACTTAATTGACTTATTTGTTGTTTACCTAATATTTTAGCAAAAATAAGTAGGGAAAAGAATCCGATAATAGCACGTACAAAGACTACTAATCCTTCATTCAATTTTTAATACCTCCTAATCTTAATAATATACAGTTATTATTTGACTAAAAACAAATTTTATACTAAATATAAATCAGATATTTTGGTAAAATTAGCAAAATTAATATTAATTATTTTTACAAAGGCGTTATATATTTACAAAAAGTGCTACAATAGAACTATAGTTTAATCGATTTGGCAAAAATAATAAAAGATGTGTAGAGTTATCTAAATATAGAAAGGATGGAATATATATGATTGATTTTAATGTTTTTCTATTTGATGATTTCGAAACCTTAGATGTATTCGGACCTGTTGAGATAATTGGAAAATTGAATGATGTATATAAAATGAATTTTTTTTCTTTAAAAGGTGGAGTAGTAACCAGCAGGCAAAAAACAGAAATAGTTACTAAATCATATGCGGAAATAGATTTTAGTGGAATTTTATTTATTCCAGGAGGGCAAGGTACTAGGAAGCTTGTAAATAGTGAGGATACAATATTATTATTAAAGAAAATAGCAAGAAGTTCATTATATTGCATTACAGTTTGTACAGGAACAGCTTTGCTTGCAAAGACAGGATTACTTAATGGTGTAAGAGCAACTAGCAACAAAAGAGCCTTTGAATGGGTAAAATCTTTGAATTTAGAAGTGCATTGGGTATATAAAGCAAGATGGGTTCATGATAATAAATTTTATACCTCGTCTGGAGTTTCAGCTGGTATAGATATGATATTAGGATTTGTAGCTGATAAATTTAGTAAAGAAAAAGCAAAAGAAATAGCAGATAATATAGAATATGTTTGGAATGATGATCCAAGTGAAGATATGTTTGCAAAGTAATTTAAAAATATAGCCATTCATCCTGTGAAAATGTTTTTGGGAGAGCAAACAGAATAGTCCAACATTATATTAGTTATGTAATGAAATCTAAAGTAGTCTAAAATTAATGTATATTTTAATAAATGATAAATTAGAATACCATATTATTCAAAAGTGAATTTGTGGCATTCTTTATTTTGGAGTATTTAAATTATTATTAAGAATCCAATGTTTATAAATAAGCAATTTATTTTGCTTTTACTTGACATTAGCCTAAGGCGAAAGTTTACAATAATGCTTAAAGAGGGAGATGATATACATATGAATAAAAAATATACTATTAATGAAGTAGCGAAAATTTTTAATATTACAACTAATAAAATTAGATACTATGAGGAAAAACAATTGCTAGAACCTGTACGTGAGAGTAATAATGAATATAGAATATTTAATGAAGATGATATATTTAGGTTGCAGGCAATATTGTTATATAGATCGATAGGTTTATCAATTAAAGAAATACAAGATATATTAAAAAATAACACTAATGCTAACTATTTAAATCATTTTAATAGACAGTGGAAAATTGTAAATAGTGAAATTCATAGATTGACTACAATCAGAGAATCTCTTGAAAATATAATTGATAATATTTATGAATCTGATAATTGTAAGATTGACGATGACATATTAGGTATTATAGAAAAAACCTATGAAGTAAATAAGATTAAAGAGAATTGGAAAGATAGATGGGATTTTGATAGTTGGGCTAAAGATTATGATAAAGATATTAGAGAAAATAACGGAGACTTAAAAATCTATGCGAATTATGATTCAATATTACGTAAAGTATATGAATTAGCAGTTGATTCAAATATAAATAATCCATGTATATTAGAAATAGGTGTTGGAACAGGAAATTTGGCAGGGCTATTCTTAAATGAAGGCTATAATATTATTGCTATAGATCAATCTAGAGAAATGCTAAATGTAGCTAAGGAAAAGTATCCTAAATTAAAGATTAGATTAGGAGATTTTTTTAAAATACCATATAGTGATAAGAGCTTTGATTCAATAGTTTCTACATATGCTTTTCATCACTTAAAGAATAATGAAAAATCCATAGCAATAAAAGAAATGGTTAGAGTTATCAAAGACAACGGCAAAATAGTTATAGGAGATTTAATGTTTGAAAGTAATAGAGATAAAGAAAATTTATTTGAAAAGTTGACTAATGAACAAATTGAAGAAATAAATGATGAGTATTATTCATATATAGATATTTTAAAAAGTGAATTCCAAAAGTTTAACAAGGAACTAAAATATACAAGAATGGATAATTTAATTTATGTAGTGGAAATACAATAGATAAATTAATATATATGAAAAAATAAACAATCAAAGATGATGTATAGATTTTATTCATCAGCAAAAAGATGTTTTTTTGAAAAAATATTTATATTAAAAAAGCCACTAATTAATTTTAGTGGCTTTAATCAAGATTCCTAATTGTATCAAGACTTCTAGCTATAGAATAACACAAGGGTAATTATAAGTCTAGTAAATAAAAAAAGTTTCCATGACCATATAGGCTGTTTATCAAGAGCAGTGAAACTTACAAAAGAAGATTGTTATAATATGGAAGATGTTAGTTAAATGATAATATATAATTTAGAGCAGGTATTAAATAGTAATAAAGCAATTAAAAAATACATTAAATTAAAGCTTAATGAATAAAATAAAAATGAGATTTTTATTTAATAATTAATTGATTATAAAGTAAGTTGATATAACATAATAATTAAGATAAAAATGCTGCAATATTTAGAAATAAATTTGCAGCATTTTTTTTAATCAGTACACCCAAAATATAAGAAGTGCTTTTTATAAATAATACAAATTATAATTAATTATAATTAAATGTAAAGGTTATAATATGAAAAAATATTGACTTATGATATAATTTTGAGGGTGAAAGAATTTAAACTAGGAGTATATTTTAATTAATAATATATAGTTAAAAACTAACAATTTGCAAAGAAATTAGTTTAAGATTTTTTGAGTTTTATTAATTAATTTTATGATTTCAATTATGTCTATATTAAAGCATATAGACATAATTATTGTAATTTGGAGGGAGGGAAACATGGACTATACTAATTTACATGATAAAAACCAATTTGATAAATTTCAAAGTGAAATACAGCAGTTTAATAATAATTGCAATTACAATAAATCTATACCAATAATATTAGAGTCCATAAAATGTTTTGAAAACCATCCAGGATTGCATTATCTTTTAGCACTTACTTACTATAACTGCAAAGAGTATTTAAAAGCTACTGAATGTTTAAAAACAGCTATATATTATGATGAAAATAATGATAAGTATTTGGGACTTATAGGATGCTGTTTTTTTCAAATAAATGATTTTGAAAGCGCATATAATTATTCAAAAAAAGCATATGAATTGGATAACTGTAACTTAGATGCAATAATAACCTTAGGGAAAATAGAGTTATTTAGACATAATTATGATGAAGCACTCCAGTATGCAACGTTAGCGCTAGAAATTGATGAGGAAAACTTTAAAGCAATACGTTTGTTAAGTAAATGTTACATAGTCCAAGGTGAAGATGAAAGTGAAATTTTAAAGATATTAAATAAATCTAGAAGTCTGGGGAATGATGATGATCTTGATTTTGATATAATTAAATTTTTATATATTAATGGCGATTATTTTGAGTGTTTACAAGAATGCAAAAAAAGTATAATGGAAAATGCTAATTCTTATATTGCGCAAAAAGCAGCAAAATATGTTTCTAAAATATATGAAAAAATAATGCGTAATAAAACTAGAATGAGTCAAGAACTGGAAGCAGGATGTGAGACTGATGAAATCAGTGAATTAAATATAAAAGAAGAATTTCATATAAATGAAAGTAAAGTAAAATCTTCAATAGATGATATTATAGATATGGGTTTTAAAAATGAGGATTTAAATAAAAATGGAGATAATGAGAATATAGATAAAGATCCAAAGAATAAAGAAGTATTAGAAAAATCAACTTATGAATCAAAAAAAGACATAAATAATAGAAAAGAAATTGCAAGTAGAAAAGCAACAGAAAATGAGAATCAAGATAAAAATAGAAATTCAGCATCTTTAGAAGAAGCTTTAGAAAAACTAGAATCCTTAATTGGATTAGATAATGTTAAATCTGAAATAACAAGAATTGTTCAGCTTATTAAATATGAAAATAATAGAGCCAATGTACTTGGAATTGAAAAAAATAGCAATCAATCATATCATTTTGCCTTTTTGGGAAACCCAGGTACTGGAAAGACTACAGTTGCTAGATTAATTGGTGATATATTTTACTATTTGGGAATTTTAGAAAAAGGACAATTAGTAGAAGTTGATAGAGGTGCAATTGTAGGTCGATTTATAGGTGAAACTGCAAAGCTTACTAAAAAAGCTATTGATAATGCTATGGGTGGGATTCTTTTTATAGATGAAGCTTATTCTTTAGCTAAAGGTGGCGAAGGAAGCAATGATTATGGAGCAGAAGCCATAGAAACTTTAATTAAGGCAATGGAAGATAATAGAGATAAATTCACTGTTATTTTAGCAGGATATACAAAAGAAATGATGAATTTATTAAAATTAAATCCTGGACTTAAAAGCAGAATTAATTTAGATATTGAATTTGAAGATTATAAAAATTATGAATTACTTGAAATTGCCAAGAATATGGCCAATGTTAATTATTATGAGTTTAATGAAGATGGCGAAAAGGCATTTTTAGAAAAAATTAAAATAGAACAAGTAGATGAAAACTTTGCGAATGCAAGAGTAGCAAGAAATATATTAGAATCTGCAATAAGAGAAAAAGCATTTAGAATTGGAGATAGTGAAGTATCTAAGGAAGAATTAGTAACTCTTATGCCTGAAGATTTTGGCGTGGATCTTGAGTTTAATGCTCGTGATAAAATGAAAGAATTACAAGGAGAATTAGATGATTTAGCTGGACTAGAAGATGTTAAAAATATTGTGAAAGGAATAATAAATACTTTAGAACTTCAACATAGAAAAAAAGAAATGGGCATAGTATCAGAAGATATTTCTTTAAATATGATTTTTTCAGGCAATCCAGGAACAGGAAAAACTACAGTTGCAAGAATTATAGGCAAAATTTTAAGAGCTATTGGCATATTAAAAAAGGGACATATGGTTGAAGTTACACGTTCTGATTTAGTTGGAGAATATGTTGGACAAACTGCTCCTAAAACCTTAAATAAAATAAAGGAAGCTTATGGTGGTGTATTATTTATTGATGAAGCTTATAGCTTAAACGGAAGTGGTTCAAATGACTTTGGAAAAGAATCTATATCAACGCTAATAAAAGAAATGGAAGATAATAGAGATAAGCTGGTAGTTATAATGGCTGGATATACAAAGGAAATGAAAGATTTATTAAATTTAAATCCGGGTATAGATAGCAGAGTTAAATTTACTATAGAGTTTTCTGATTATAATTATGAGGAATTAATGAAAATTTTCGAAGGGTTATGCAAAAAAGAAAGCTATGAAATTTCAGAAGAAGCCAAGGAAGAATTAAAGCTTAGATTTAAAGAAGAATATGAAAATAAAGATAAAAATTTTGGAAATGGAAGATTAGTTAGAAAGTATTTTGAAAACATAAAAATGAAACAAGCTGATAGGGTTATTCAAGAAGATATAAGAGAGAAGGAAGAAATTCTTAAGATTATCTTAGAGGATGTATGTGGATTATAAATAAAAACCTCGGTGTGTGATAGGTACTGAGGTTTTTTGATTTATACTGATTATCCTAAGTAACCAAGATTATTAACGGTAACAGTAAAGGTTTGACTATCGAGTGTTACGTATATAATTGTATCAGATTGAGCTTGAATAAAGTTAAATTCAAGTAATGTTGTTATAAGGTTTAGCGTCAAGAATAAAAATTGAAACATTAAACTTAGGTTTGACATGTTTTTGCAGTAATACTATAATAAAGGAATGTTTGTACTGTTAGATAAAATAGTGCTTTAGACGAAAGGATATGAACAATTAGATGAATATTAATGTTAGTAAAAGTTTTATAAAAAGAGATCTTAAGAGAATAAAGGATAAGCACAGAAATTTTGAACAAATAAGAACAGTGTTTGATTTAAGTGAGAAAAACGAATTCACTATTGATGATCAAACTTGGGATGATTTAATAATGGATGAAGTGTTTAATGAATTAGATAGAACTTATTCTACAGAAGGGGAAGCAGCTTTATATAAAATGCTTAGAAATCCTATTATGGATGAGAAAGAATTAAAAGAAAGAGGAAAATTAATAAATTTATTTAAGGAAGATATTGATTTAACAGTAGACTTAAGACAAATATTTTATAATATGATTTTTGATAGTAAAAATAGATTAATAGAAATGATAAATGAATTTCTTTCAATTAGTAAGTTTAAATATTATTTTTACTCTATTTTAGGATTTATACCAGTACTTATAATAGCAGCAGCTATTATATTTAAAGAACCTAAGTTAATGATAGTATTAATGGTAGATATATTTTTCCATATGCATATACACAATAAGGAAAGTGATACTATATCTGCAGTTGGACTTGTTTATTTAAGAGATTTAATAAATACAGCTAATAAATTATCAGCCATTAAAAATCAAGAAATTAAATCACATACAACAAAAATTAAGAATTTATTAAAGTATTTAAGTAATATAGATAGATCTACGTATCTTCTTAAAACAATTAATTCTTTTGGTGGTTTTTTCGAAGTACTTTCAATTCCATTTTTAATAGAGGAAAGTACTTATTATAGAATAAGTGGGAAATTAGCTAAAGAAAAAGATAAAATATTAGAATTATATTATTTAGTTGGAGAGCTTGATGCTTTAACTTCAGTTGCAATTTATGAAAATAATAACAAGAAGAAATGCAGCACTCCAAAGTTTATTAAAGAAACTTCCTTAAAGATAACAGACGGAACACATCCTCTTCTTAAAAAACCAGTTGCAAATTCAATTAGTATTTCTAAAAAAGGAATTGTTTTAACCGGGACCAATATGTCTGGAAAATCTACTTTTTTAAGAATGATAAGTACTAATATACTTTTAGCACAAACTTTTAATTTGGTTTTAGCAAGTGAATATGAAGCATGCTTCTTAAATGTTGTATCATCAATAAGCCCAAAAGATGATATTGTAAATGGAAAGAGTTATTATATGGCTGAAGCAGAATCTATTTTAAGAATAATAAAAGCATCAGAAAGTGAAGTTCCAGTATTCTGTCCAATTGATGAAATATTTAGAGGAACAAATCCACTTGAAAGAATATCTTCTTCAGCTGAAATTCTTAGTTATATTAATAAGAGAAATGGAATTTGTATTGTAGCTACTCATGATAGAGAGCTTTCAGAAATGCTTAAGGAAAATTATGATTTCTATTATTTTAGTGAAGATGTAGATAGTGAAAATGGTTTGAAATTTGATTATAAGCTTAAGAAAGGTATATCTAAAACAAGAAATGCTATTAAACTTTTAGAATATGTAGGATATCCAAAAGAAATTATACAAAATTCATTTAAGAGAGTTGAAAAAATGGAAGGATACGTTTAATTGTATTTATGAAGTTAATCAATAATATAGATATTAATCTAAAGATATATGATTAGCAAAAGAAATAAATTTGCCATTAATAGAGTTATATGTTCATTAAGGCAAGTTAATAAACTTATCACAGAAAATAAATTTAATCATGTAAATTATATGAGGATGTTGTAAAATGGAATTTTGAAAAAATCATTTTACAACATCCTATTTTAATAGAATGACAAGTTAAGCTAAATGTGGCTTTTTGCTGGTTCTGAAATGTTTTTAAGCGCTTCTTCAGCATTATCCTGTAGCGTAGGTTCTATTGAAATATCTCCCAAAGAAACCATGCCAACAAGACTATTATTTTGAACAATAGGTAATCTTCTTATTTGCTCTTGACTCATTATCTTTGCTGCATCATGAACATCCATATCAGGATTTCCTGTAACAGGATTTGAAGTCATGACTTCACTTATCTTTTGCTTATTTCCATTTGTACCAGTAGCTACAGACCTTAAGATAATATCTCTGTCTGTAACCATTCCAACTAATTTTTCTTGACTGCATACAGGTATTGAACCTACATCAAACTGCTTCATCATTTTAGCAGCTCTTTCAATGGAATCTTCAGAACTTAAACTTACTATATTATTTGACATTATATCTTTTACTAACATACAATCCACCTCCTAAAATATATTTCCCCTTAAATTTGTTTTTTATTTATAAAAGATTAAATTTTTACATTGACAAATATTTGAATAATAAATATTATGAAAGATAATAAACTATTATATTCATGGTATTGCCAAATGAAGAAAAAGGAGACAATTAGCATTATGGGAAAAAATATTCTTCTTGTAGAAAACGTTACAAAAATTATAAATAAAAAGAGTATTGTTAAAGACATAAGCTTTTCTATAAATGAAGGTGAAATTTTAGGTTTTTTAGGACCAAATGGTGCAGGGAAATCAACTACTTTAAGAATGATAGTTGGGCTTTCGAAAGCCACTTCAGGTAAAATAGAAATTTGCGGTCATTCAATAACAGAAAATTATATTAAAGCAATGTCAAATATAGGATGTATTATTGAAGGGCCAGATTTATATAACTACATGAGTGGATGGGATAATCTTAAAATGCTTGCATCAATGAATAGAGGTATTGGTGAAAAAGAGATATATGATATTGTAGAGCTTGTAGGATTAAAAAACAGAATAAAAGATAAGGTTAATACTTATTCTTTAGGAATGAAGCAAAGATTGGGATTAGCACAATCACTTATAAATGACCCTAAGCTTCTTATTTTAGATGAACCTACTAATGGATTAGATCCTTCTGGAATAAATGAATTTAGACATATTGTAAAGACTTTAGCAAAAGAAAAAAATATATCAGTTCTCATTTCAAGCCATCTTATGTCTGAAATAGAGCTTATGTGTGATAAAGTATCCATAATAAAAAACGGTACTATTGTAAAAAATGGAATGGTAAAGGAACTTTTAAATACTAAAGAAGTATTTTGGATTCTTGACGATAATGAAAAGGGCAGACAAATATTAAAGAATCTTTGGAAAATAGATTCAGAAATAATAGGTGAAAAGCTAGAGGCTGAAATTGATTTAACTAAACTTAGTGAAATAAATAATTCTTTCTTTAAAGAAGGGCTTATGATAAAATTTGTAACTAATAAAAATAAAACTCTAGAAGATCTATTTTTAAGATTAACAGACGGAAATCAAATTATTTAGAGATAAATTGATTTAAAGAGAGGTAATAAATTTGTTAAAATTAATAGAAAACGAAGTAAACAAAATATTATTTAAAAAGAAACTTTTGCTTATAAGTGGAATTTTATTAGTATTAATTTCATTATTTGCATATGGTGAGAATTACAAATATAACAATACTATAAATAGATTTACACAATCAAATTCACAAACACAAAATTACGATTGGCAAGGGTTAGTCAAGCAGCAAATATCTGACTTAAAAAATAGACATAATTGGGGTTCAAATAAAAATTCAACTAATATAGAAATTGAAAGACTTCAATATTATTTAGATAATAATATAAATCCAATAACTCCGAATGCAGCAAAATTTACAATTAATTTTATGAACCAATCTATATTTTTATTTTTACCTTTATTAGTTATAATTCTAGCGGGTGATATTGTTTCAGGAGAATTTTCTGCAAAGACTATAAAGTTTCTTTTAACAAGAGCAATTCCAAGATGGAAAATACTTTTGAGTAAATATATAGCAATTATAATTATGGCAACTTTAATGATTATAGAAACAGCAGCTATATGCATAATAGTATCTACTATTACTTTTCATACAGGTGGATGGTTTGAACCAGTGGCCACAGGTTTTAAAGTTGTAGGAGATAAACTTGATTCATCTAATGTTATACGAATATATCAATGGCAAAATTCTATATTAATTTATTCTTTGGGCTGGATTTCTATGATAACAGTTGCAAGTATATCTTTTATGGTTTCAGTTTTAGTTAGAAGTACTGCAACTTCTATTGGAATAATGATGGCATCTTTAATAACAGGAAGCTTTTTACAATACTTTTTATCTGATTGGCCTTTGGTTAAATACTATTTTGCTATAAATCTAAACTTATCTAAATATTTAAGAGGTTCTTATGAAGTAATTCCAGGAATGAATTTTAATTTTTCTATAATAGTGTTATTTGTTTGGATATGTTTATCCTTAATTGTAGGTTTTAGAAGATTTATTAAGCAGGATGTATTAGTTTAAGGCACTTGAAATAAAATAATAAGTCTATGACACAAAATAGACTAGCATGCTGACTTGTTATTTTTTTGATTGTGCCTAAAATATATATTTATAAAAGTATATGATGGAGGAAGAAATGTATAAGAAAATTATTTGGAATATTATCTTATCAGTATCAATAGTAAGTGCCATAGTTTTTTCTGTTAGCTTAATAATATCGGCTAAAATAACTAATGGTTCAAATATAAAAAATGAAGAAATGACAGCTAAAAATACTGAAGTTAATAATGAAAATGAATCAACATTTAGTGGAAAGGGTGATTCATATAATATTTTAGTTCTTGGAGATTCCTTAGCTAGGGGGACTGGTGATGAAACGGGAATAGGATTTGCACAGGAATTTGCAAACTTATGGGGGGCTGAAACAAATAAAAAAGTAGAAGTTAGTAATAGTGGAGTTAATGGTGACATTTCCTCAGGATTATTAACAATTGTACAAAAACAAGAAACTTTAAAATCAATAGAATTATCTAATCTTATTTTTATATCAATTGGTGGAAATGAAGTTAAGTCTTTTCAAAATAATAAAAATAGAGCTACATTAACTGACGTAAAAAATATTCAAGATAAATACTTAAATAATTTAAAAGAAATTATGGATTTAATATCAAGTAAAAATAAAAATGCCAGAGTAGTATTTATTGGATTATATAATCCTTATGGTGAGGATATTAACCAAGATAATTTAAAAATATTTTATGATTGGAACTATAAGACAGAGCAGCTTTTATCATCATATCCGAGTAGTGTGTTTATTCCAACATATGATCTTTTTAAATATAATTTAGATAACTATCTTGCACAGGATAAATTTCATCCTAATTCAAAAGGTTATAAAGCTATTGCTAATAGAATACTAGAAGTGCTGAAATAATAATTATAGATAAATTTTTATTAAGGCATTAAGCAGTTGAATAAGAATGTTTAATGTCTTCTTTATGTTGTTTCATAGGAAATATTAATATAGTCATCATTATTAAAAACTAAACAATATGATGATTTATCAAATATATTATAATGAGGATATATTTATGAGAATTAAATTATAAGAAGAGACAAAAGTAAGGTTATTTATATAGTCAAATCAGAAAGGGGAAATTTATGAAGATAAATATAGAGAAAAATGAATTTGATTTAAAATTTAGTAATGCAAAATATGCGGAGGAGGATAATGTGGTATTCCTTATCTGGAAGAAATTTTGCTCTTATGATGATTATATAAATCCAACAACGTTTGCCAAGTCTATATAGTTCATTTATTGAAACATATATAGCTTGAAATAAAGGTGTATTTAGTCTAATTTCTAAGTATTACAGGCAGGAGTATTTTCCTACCTATAATATTAATTAAAAGCTACATTTGTAATGAAATATATATAGTATTGTTATTAAATTTTTAGAATAAATAAGAAATTTTCTAATCTTTATCTAAATCATAATTATCAGGCGAAATCATATCTTGTGTATAATCAAATTCTTGATTAGATATATTATTTACAACAATTGAATCAACAGCTGGATTAGGCATATTCACTGGAAAGTCTACGCCAGTAGCACTTTCTACATTTTCAGTACTTGGATGATAATTAGTCCTCATTTTTGGCAAATAAGGATTAACAAAAGCATCTTTATCATCATCTCTTACATTTGAAATTTTATGTATCTTTTCTTTATCCATAATAATCACTCCTAACAAATTATTTTTAATTTTAATCTAAATCGTATTATTTATCGCATTATCGTCGTCATCGTTCAAATCAATAGACTTTCTTAATAGAGATGATCTAGAAGAATTTGAGTTATCTAAACTTAAATTATTACTTTGACATACATCTTCTGTGTCAGAAGCTTCTGATTCTGAAGAGCGGATATCAGTCGATTTATCATCATAATAACCTTCTGAGATTTGGGTACGTGGAAGCTTCTCTTTACTACTCATAATAATCACTCCTAGTTTAATTTTATTTTTTCTAATTAGAATATAATTTTATATTTCACCTTTATATTCAAATTCACCATCATCTTTATTCATATCAGAATATTTTGATAATGTAGGTATTCTTTCAGTAAAATCTATGTTGCTTTTACTTTTACTTTTAATACTTTCACTTGAATTATAAATATTTTCTTGGCTTTTAGAATTAGTTTTCTCATGTATGTTTCTAGCATAAGAAGAGGGCTCTGACTCTGATGAATGAATATCAGTTAATTTTTCCACATCATAATCTCCTGGAGTTAGATTATAAGGTTCTTTTTCTTTACTCATAGTAATCACTCCTAACATAATAATTTTTTAATTTATAAATAGTATCTAATATCTTAAACTAAAATATAACTAAATTAATATAAGTAAAATTTAATTATACAATTATTATTTGAAAAAATAGATTTATTAATACGTGAAAAATTTAGATTTTAGATAAAGTAATGTTAATATTATTTTGCTATGGAATATATGGTAATTTTATGAATAATTTTAAATAAAATATATAAACATTTAAGTTTGGAGGATGAAAAATGAAAAAAATAATGTTATATACTTTATATAACATGATATTTCGTAGTCATAATGAAGCTAAGATCAAAAGAAAATCAATCAAATCTAGGCAATTTCCTTATGAGATTGAAGTTATGGCTGAAAATTTATATGTACCTTGGGGAATTGATATAAGCAATGAAGGCAATATATATTTTACTGAACGTTCAGGGACAATCAGAATTATTAAAGATGGTAAATTACAAGCACAGCCACTTATTACATTTCCTGAACCGTTTGTAAGTCAAGGTGAAGGTGGATTAATGGGTATTGCCATAGATCTAAATTATACACAAAATCATTATATATATGTTATGCATTCATATTTAGAAGGTAATGAAATCTTTAACCGTGTTGTAAGATTGTTTGAAAATAATAAGAAATTATCAATTGACCGCGTTCTTTTAGACAAAATCCCAGGAGGGAAAATTCATAATGGAGGAAGGATAAAGATAGGTCTAGATGAAAAATTATATATAGCAACTGGAGATGCAGGGAATTCTGGATTGGCACAAGATCTTACAAGTACAGCAGGAAAAATACTTCGAATAGAGTTAGATGGCAGCATTCCAAAAGATAATCCAATTACTAATTCACCTATTTATAGCTTGGGTCATAGAAATCCACAAGGGTTAGCTTGGAACTGGAAAAATGTCTTATATGAATCAGAGCATGGACAGTCAGCACATGATGAGATAAACATAATTAAGATAGGAGCCAATTATGGCTGGCCTCTTGCTTACGGAAATGAAGAGGCAAAAGGGATTATGATACAAAAGCCTTTGATACACAGTGGAGAAGAGACGTGGGCACCATCTGGAATTGCCTTCGTAAATCAAGGAGCATGGCAAGGAAAATTACTGGTTGCTTGTTTGCGAGGACAGCAACTACTTTCTATCACGTTTAATGAAAATGGAACGGTAGTGAATAAGATTGAATCATGGCTTAGGAATGAGTATGGTCGTTTACGTGAGGTTATTTTGGGAAAGGATGGATCAATTTACTTAACAACAAGTAATATGGATGGCCGGGGAAATCCTAATATAGGCGATGATAAAATTATCCGGCTCATTCCAAAATAAATTGATATTTAGAGACTTTAAGAGATGCGATTTTGAGCAAGAATATATATATTTATAATTTACAATAGACTATTTAAACTAAAGATTTTAATGGAGTAAATCTTAGTTCTAAATAGTCTTTTATTTTAGATCTGTATTTTTATTTTTTATAAAAGTTCAACAAAACTTTCAACAGTAAATTCTTTAAGGTCAGTTAGATTATCATTAACTTTATTTGATATTTAAATAATTTCCGTATTTAACATATTAGTGGTTTGAGGAAAGTACTTTATATTTAATGATTTTAAATTTAAACATTATAAATTTATTATTTATAATAAATATTAATAAAAAAGTAATATAATCATAAATAAAAATTAATTATTTTTATGCTATAATGTACGAGAAATAATGAAATTAGATTTTTAGCATTAAATTTACAGCATAATATAAAGGAGAATAGAAATCATGAAATTTAAATCATTTATATCAAAAGCAATAATATCATCTTTATGTTTAAGTATTTTTTTAACACCACTTTCTAGTATTCCAGTGTTTGCAGATTCATTTAAGTCTGTTACCTTAGGAGCTGACTTAAGTGATTCTCAAAAGAAGGAAATGTTAAAATACTTTGGAGTAAATAAAAATGATGCAAATATATTGGAAGTCACGTCAGAGGAAGAACATAAATATTTAGGTAAAGTTGCAACAGAATCTCAACTAGGGAATAAGTCAATATCATGTTCTTATGTTGAGCCAACAGAAAAGGGTGGATTAGTTGTAACTACTGAAAATCTTACCTGGGTTAATGATGGAATGATAAAAAATGCATTGATTACAGCAGGGATTCAAAATGCAAAGGTTAAGGCATCAGCACCTTTCAAAGTATCTGGAACTGCGGCACTTACTGGAATATTAAAAGGTTTTGAAAATAGCAGTACAGGAAAAAAGATTGATGAAAATAAGAAAGAAGCTGCAAATGAAGAATTAGTTACAACTGGAGATATTGGTGAAAAAATTGGAGCAAATGATGCTACTAATTTAATGAATAATATAAAAAAGGAAATAATAAAAGAAAAACCTGGAACAGAAAAAGAAATAAATAAAATAGTAGATAGTGCTACAGAAGAATATAAAGCTAATTTATCTGAGCAGGATCTGGCTAACATAAAAGCTGTAATGAAAAAAATAAATGACTTAGATCTTAATTACAGCAATTTAAAAGATCAATTAGATGATGTAACCAATCAATTAAAAGATAAATTAAGCAGTGCAGAAGCTAAAGGATTCTTTGCTAAATTAGAAGAAATGTTTTCTAATTTATTGGAGGCAGTGAAGGAAGCATTTTCAAAATAGAAATTTGTAAAACTAAGGCAGTAATATAATATACAAGGTAAATTATCAAAACACAGTTAATAACGCTTGTGAATGCTACATTTGCTAATAATTTTATAGAGTATTATTTATGAGGCTGGTTAATATATTATTGCAAAGCAAATTTAAAAAAGTTGCTAAGCAATATTATATTATTAAGGAGGAGATACACATGGCATCAAGTAACAGTGGAAGTAATAGAACTCTAGTACCAGAAGCAAAAGCAGGTTTAAACAGATTAAAAACTGAGGTGGCATCAGAAATCGGATTACAAAACTATGAAGCCACAGATAAAGGAAACCTTTCTTCAAGACAAAACGGAAGCGTTGGTGGAGAAATGGTAAAAAGAATGATACAAAGCTATGAACAAGGACTATAAAAAATAGATAACTAATAAAGGGATGTTACACAACTGATTTTTGGTTGTGCAACATCCCTTTTGCTAGGTAAGATAAATTTTCAAAACTTTTTAACTTATTTGGAAAGTTATAGTATATGGTATATAATTTATTTATAAAATAAGTTATGAAACAAAAGCATTAATTAAGAAATATGAATAAGCATTTATTGTAATAGAAATTTGGAATTTTAATTGAAGGAGAAGAAATTATGAAATTCACAGTAATAGGAAGTGGTGGATGCGTTGCATTACCTAAACCATTGTGCAAATGCAAAATCTGTAAAGAGGCAAGAACAAAAGGAAAACCATATTCTAGATTTGGATGTAGTTTGTTTTTAGAAGATTTAAATTTATTAATAGATACGCCAGAAGATATAGTTCATACTTTAAATGAAGCTAATATTGAGCAAGTTGACTCAGTATTATTTAGTCATATGGATCCAGATCATGTGCTTGGTATGAGAGTTTTTGAACATATGCGTCTTAATTGGTTTGAAATTTCAGAAGGAAAAGAATGTACAAGTCCAATAAATGTTTTTGCAATGGAACATGTTATGGCAGATATAAATTCTATAGGTTCAAAGCTGGGACCATATTTAGATTATTATGAAAACATTAGAAATTTAATAAAAAGAAAGGTAGTAGAAGAACATATTTATTTAGAAGATATAAAAGTAACATTTGTTAAGGTTGGATCAGCAACAGTATTTGTATTCGAACAAAATGATAAAAAAGTTATTTATGGACCATGTGATGTAAAACCATTTCCAGAAAAGCACATTTTTGAAAATGCAGATATTATGATTATAGGAAACACAGTTGTTGGGGACATTTTAAAAGACGGATATGTTTTGAAAGAAGGAAATAGTATTTTTTCTGAATTGTTTAACATGAAGGAAATTGAAAGTTTAAAAGATAAATATAATATAAAAAAAGTTGTTATTACTCATTTAGAAGAAGATTGGGGTAAATCTTATGATGATTATTTAAAGTTGGAAAATGAATATGATGGAATTACTTTTGCTTATGATGGAATGACTTTAGAAGTATAAATATGGAGGCGTTAATTATGGTTGGATTTCAATTAATATTTTTTGTTATTTTAGCTTTAATAATTTTTAAGGCAATTAGCACATATATAAAAAATGAAAACTCTCCAGTTATATCTACAAAAGCACAACTAATTATGAAAAGAAGAAATACTGATACACAAACAGATGCTAATGGAGTAATGACAACCACTGAAACTTTAATTTTAATATTTAAACTGGATACTGGCAGTGAAATTAAATTTTTTGTTGGAGGGCGAGTTTATAGAACGATTCCAGAAAATGAATGGGGGAGATTAACTTTTCAAGGCACACGTTTTTTAAAGCTTGAAAGTGAAAGTGGAATAGTAGAAAAATAAAATTATAACTTTCAGGAGGTTAAGTATGAAATATGGGATGCTAACTTTAATTGAAAATGAAAATATCGAAAATTGCACTGAATTATGCAAGGAACTTAATTTAGATTTTATTGAGTTGAATATGAATCTTCCCGATTATCAAACTGATAAAATGGATATTTCAAAACTTAAATCAATTTGTGAAAATGAAGGAATATTTTTTACAATACATCTAGATGAAAATATTAATATTTGTGATTTTAATAAAATAAACATAAATGGGATATTAGGATTTAGAAATAGTGAACGTAATAACATAGAAATATATATTTAAATCTAATAAGTGAATATATAAATATTGGAGGAACATATGAAATTAGAATTTTCAGAGATTGGACAAGTAGATGATAAAGAATTAAAATTTGCAGTTATTAGTGCTTTCTTTCAAGGAAAGTGGATATTTGTAAAGCATAAAAAGCGTGATACATGGGAAATTCCAGGTGGTCATAGGGAATTGGGTGAAGATATTAATGATACGGCTAAAAGAGAATTATTTGAAGAAAGTGGTGCTATTGATTTTGACATAAGACCTATATGCGATTATTTATGTGATTATTCTCTAGGAGAAAATAAAAAATCATCATATGGAAGGTTTTTTTATGCTGAAATAAATAAACTTGGAGATTTGCCTGATTCAGAAATAGGTAAGATAGAATTATTTGATAAATTGCCAGAAAATTTGACGTACCCAGAAATTCAGCCATATCTACATAACATAGCAATAAAACAGATGGCTAAAAATAAATACTTGGGAAAACAAGTAAAAGTAACTATGGATAGAGTTTTGGGGTCAAAACATCCGAGTCATGGGTTTGTGTACCCTGTAAACTATGGATATATTAAAAATACTGTTTCTGGAGATGGAGAAGAAATAGATGTTTATGTTATTGGTGAATTTGAACCTTTGGAATCTTATGAAGGTTATGTTATCGCAGTAATATCTAGAAAAAATGATAATGAGGATAAATTAGTGGTTTGCAAAGATTTTAATATTTATAATGAAGATCAAATTAGAGCATTAACAGAATTTCAAGAGAGATTTTTTGAATCAGAAATTATTATGTTTAAAAATTATTAAAGATTAAGGACTTATATATAAGTGAACCTTAAATGAAGGAGAGTAAACATCATGGATTTATTAAAAAACAAACAATATTTAAGAAGTATAGAATTAAAAAGAGATAAGATTGAATCTTTTTCGAAATATCCATTTTGTTTATCAGCCATTAAAAATTTGAAAAATTTAGAGTTTCATCCCAAGGTAACATTTATTGTTGGGGAAAATGGTACTGGAAAATCCACTATTTTAGAAGCAATTGCAACAGCTTATGGTTTTAATCCAGAAGGTGGAACTAAAAATTTTAATTTTCCTTCAAGAGATACGCATTCAGAGTTGCAGCAGTATATTAGGTTAATCAAAGGAATCGTAATGCCCAAAGATGGATTCTTTTTAAGGGCAGAAAGTTTCTATAATTTTGCAAGCAATGTAGATGATCTTGATAGAGAAAGACCAGGGCTTTTAAGATCTTATGGTGGAGCATCATTACATAAACAATCTCATGGAGAATCTTTTTTTGCAGTTTTTATGAATAGATTTGGTGGTAAAGGATTGTATATATTAGATGAACCAGAAGCAGCATTATCTCCTTCACGTCAAATGGCTATGATTACAAGGATGCATGATTTAATTGAAGCAGGTTCTCAATTTATCATAGCAACTCATTCTCCAATAATAATGGCGTATCCTGATGCCTTAATATATGAAATTAATAATGAAATAAAATCTGTTAAATATGAAGAAACTGAGCATTATCAAGTTATGAAAAATTTTATAAATAATACGCAAGGGATGTTAGACATACTTATGAGTAGATAAGAAAATAAGGTTTAATAATAGGCTTTTGACATCGAAGTTTTAAGAGAAAAATATTAAACATTTAATTTATACATAGATATGATATATACAGGCACATCCGAGATTATGGAAGTTAATGATAATATATTGTTATGGCGCCCATTATACCTGTGTATTTTAATAAGAAGTGGTGGATGCATAAATTAGAGTAGATAGGTTAAATTTATTAATTAATAATAGGAGAATGAATTGAGTATGATACTAAATAAAGTTCTAGAAAACATACAACAATTACAAGATGAGTTGAATTAATAAGATAGGAGATTAGAAAATGAATCAGAAAATTGAATTACTTGAAAAACAAATATTTGAATTAGAAAATGATTTATTAAAACCTGAAATAAGGAACTCAGCAAAAAAAATGAGTGAATTACTATCAGAAGATTTTATGGAATTTTGTAGTTCAGGAAACATATATCATTATAATAAAAATGATATTATTGATGGAGATAGTAACCAACCTGAAATAAAGTGGGAAATAAAAGAATTTACAATAAAGCAACTATCAAATGATTGTATATTAGCAAGATATAAGGTAATAAAGCATAGTGAAATAAACGAAGCTAAAAAATATTCATTGAGAAGTTCAATTTGGAAACTGTTTAATGGAACATGGAAAATGATTTTTCATCAAGGGACTTTGACATCTCAATTTTAAGAGGAAATAAGAATTAACTCTATAGTAAAACAAGCTTAGGCCTCATTAAATGTAAATATAAAGATTTTGGTTGTGCTTTGCACTTTTTTTTATGTGAATATTCTAAAGAATATATATGTAATATTCTTTAGAATACATATGGTGAAGAATAAGTATGGTTTACCATATTAGAATATAGAAGCTTAATTTTATTTTTGCTGCTTTTACTATATGTATATATAGTTCACTAGAAAATAGTAGTTCGCATTATGAGTTAGGAGTTAAGAACGATGGAGGAGTTATTAGAAAGAGCTATTAAATTGGCAAAAAAATATCATGAAGGTCAATTTGACAAGGGTGGAGCTCCATATATAGGACATCCTTTAAGAGTAATGGAAGGTGTTGAAACTATAGAAGAAAAAGTTTTAGCTGTATTACATGATGTATTAGAGGATTGTGATGTATCTAGAGAACAATTAATTAAAGAGGATATACCAGAAGAAATAGTCGCAAAGTTAGAGCTTTTATTCAAGAGAAAGAATGAAAATTATTTTGATTATATAGATAGAATAAAGATAGATAAATCAACTGTTAATGTGAAACTATCTGATTTAAAAGACAATATGAATTTAGAAAGATTAAAAGAAGTTACGGAAAAGGAGAGAAAAAGATTTGAAAAATATAAGAAAGCAGAATCTATATTAAAAACGTGTAGATAAGCCAATAATGAATTTTAAGTCTTTCTTATTTAGTATTTTTTAGTATTAATCAAAACCTTAATAAATACCTTACACTTATACAATGAAAAGATAAAAATGTAATGGATGGTGATAATATGTATACGAAAACTGAGATTTTAAAAATTGCTAAAGAACAGTTAGCACTAGATTATAATTGCCAGCTTTCTGATTTTGAAAAAGAAAAAAATACAATAGTTAAGAACAAGATTATTGAGGGTAGACGTATTTATGGTAGTGATGAATGCTTTCTAAAAGTACTTTGTTTTGGTGGCAAAGCAATTATAAGCACATCACCTTTAATTATGCTTTGGTGTGGAGAAAAACTAATAAATATAGATGGTGCATGGTTTTTTGAATATGAAAATTTGCGACAAATTGATAATAAATTGCAGGAGTTTGGACATGAAATAGCAGATATTCATCATTATTATTTACCTAATAATAATGGATTATCTATAGAACCCATTACAAGTATGAAATGGTATGAGCAAGAAGAACTTTTGCAGTTTAAGAATAATAATAGATTTAGAGAAGCTCTAGCTTTTGATAAAAATCATCCTGATGTACTTGCAGTTGCTGCTTTTGATGGTGATAACATAATGGGCATGGCAGGTGCTAGTGCTGATAGTAAAACCATGTGGCAAATTGGTATTGATATTTTACCTCAATATCGTGGCAGAGGTATTGGAACAAACTTAGTTACACTTTTAAAAAATGAGATTTTGAATAGAGGAAAAACGCCTTTTTATGGAACGGTGGAATCACATTTTCACTCACAAAATATTGCAGTCAGTTCTGGATTTTTCTCAGCATGGGCAGAACTGTATTCCAAACCAACTAAAAGAGTATGACATGTAGAATTTATTAAATATATAATAAAAATAAAAAGAATAGTATATACAATTAAATATAGTAATTAAACTAAAAATCACTAGTTAATAAGTCTAAGGCGAGTAGTATATAGAGAGTTAAAACATTAATATACAATGCTAAAAAAGTAGAATATCCATTTAATATTTATTTGTTAAATGTAATGGCGATTTCGCCTTTACCAATTATTGCTATAATATCAGCATTATTAATAGGACCTAGGTCTACCGTTTCTGATTCATTATCAAATCTATTATAAAATTTTTGATTACCATTTGAATCAACTATAATTAAACTTGTAACAGTGCTTGGTTTAACAAGCCTAGCTGTAGCTCTAAATGGATTAACCTCAGAAATATTATAAATGCCTTGTTTATAAGTATCAGATGTAACAATTGCGTTTGGAGTTTTTGTAAATACAAGCATTAATATTAAAAGAAACATTAAAAATTTCTTGATTTTCATTTTTTGCGCACCTCATTTTGTTTTATTTAATTTTATTTTGTGTGGTTTTGATAAAAATATACATTGGTATTTTAATTACTATTAATATTTTATACACAATTATATTACATGATTAATAAAAAGCAGTATTAGGAATGCTGCTTTTTTATATATAATTGTGCTGCTAAGGATGTGAGTCTGCTATAAAAAATACTATATAAAATAGATAGGTGTATATATGTGTATAAAATAAGCTATTAAAAAGATAAAAGTATTGACTACACATAGATGAATATCTATACTATATAAGTAGATTATTAATATGCATGATCTTTAAAGGGAGTGGAATATGAATTCAGAATATGAAAAAAATTCGAAAATATTAAAGGCTTTAAGTGATCCCAATAGACTTAAAATACTTGATTTGTTATCTTGTGGTGAAAAGTGTGGATGTGAAGTATTAGAAAGTTTTAATTTTACTCAACCTACATTATCTCATCATATAAAAGTTTTAATTGATTGTGGTTTAATTGAAGCTAGAAAAGATGGCATATGGAATCAATATAAATTAAAAGTAAATAATGCTAATAGATTAGTATTATTTTTATTGAATTTAATCACAGAAAAAGAAGATTGTATATGTAATATTGAAAAATATGTATGCGAAGATAACAACATAAAAGATGAATTGAAAACTTGCACTGAAGATAATATTTCTATTTGTAAAAATTCAGATAATGAAGTGTAATAAAATATAATGTTATTTTATATAGATATGATATTATGAAAATTTAGAAAATAAATGACTTATTAATAGAAATATGAATGGAGATAAAATGAAGAAAATAGATTTGACAGAGGGTAGAGCTATAAAAGTTCTAACAACATTATCTGTACCTATAATGGGGAGTTCACTTTTACAATTTACATATAACTTAGTCGACATGTTATGGGTTGGGCGACTAGGAAGTAATGCTGTTGCAAGTATAGGATCGTCTAGTTTTTATATGGGACTTGGATATTCTATAAATTCATTAGTTGTTATTGGAACTGGAATAAAAGTTGCTCATGCTATAGGTAGAAAAGAAGAAAAAGAAGTTAAAGAATACATTAATTCAGGGCTTTTAATTAATATAATACTTGGAGTTATTTTTGCACTTGTACTTATTTTATGGGGAAGAAGCCTTATAGGCTTTTTAAATCTTGGAAATAGTGCAGTTGAAGAAGATGCTTACTTGTATTTAGCATCAAGTGGACCTACTATGTTTTTTGCATTTTTTAATTCATTGTATGCAAGAATATTAGGTAGTTTTGGCAATAATAAATTGGCATTTAAAATTAATGCAATAGGTGTAATTATAAATATAATATTAGATCCTATATTTATTTATATACTAAAATTTGGAGTTTTAGGGGCATCAATTGCTACTATGCTAGCAAATATTACAATGTTTTTATTATATTTAATTAAATCATCAGAAATTATTAAATTTAATTTTAATATTAAAATTGATTATGAAAAAGTGAAACAAATAATAATTTTAGGATTTCCTATGGCTGCCCAAAGAATTTTATTTACTGTAATTAATATATTCCTTGCAAGGATTATAGCTATATTTGGTTCAGATGCTATAGCAGCTCAAAAAATAGGATTACAAATTGAATCAATTACATATATGGTTATTGGAGGACTGCATGGTGCAATAACAGCCTTTACTGGACAAAATTTTGGCGCTAAAAAGTATGAAAGAATAAAGGAAGGTTATAATACAGCCTTAAAAATTGGAACAATTTATTCACTACTTATGGCCTTTGCCTTTTTATTTTTTAATGAACCATTTATTAAATTATTTGTTAGAGATGAAAATACTATAGCTATTGCAAAGGCTTATTTACAGGTTATAGCCTTTTCACAGATATTTAGTGCAATAGAAACAGTATCAAATGGCTTATTTACAGGAATTGGGAAGCCGAAGATATCATCCATTATAAGTGTTGTATTTACAAGTTTAAGAATTCCAATGGCTTTAGTTTTAATAAAACCTTTTGGTTTAACTGGTATTTGGATTAGTATTGCAGTATCTAGTATTTTAAAGGGAAGTACTGCGTATTTATTATATAGGAGTGAAGTTAGAAGAAGTTTCAAATAAGTAAAAGATAGGGAGCTACTAGAGGGAGGTAAGAAATGTTAAATAAATTTAAAGAATTATTTATGTCACATGAATTATTAAAGGGGAATTATGGAGTAGAAAGAGAAAGTTTAAGGGTTAATGATAAAGGAGAATTATCAGAAAAGGAACATCCAAGTATATTTGGCGATAAGGTTGATAATAGTTATATAACTACGGATTTTGCAGAAAGTCAAATAGAAGTAATAACACCACCATTTAAAAGTGTAGAAGAAACTTATAATTTCACAAATTCACTTTATGATATTGTAGCAATGGAAATAGGAGAAGAATACTTATGGCCACAATCTATGCCTGGTATTGTACCAGAGGATAATAAAATTAAAGTTGCAGAGTATTGTGAAAATGATAAAGGTAGAGAAGCAAGATTATATAGAGAAAAGTTAATAGAAAAATATGGTGGAAAAAAGCAGCTTATATGTGGAATACATTATAATTTTTCTTTTAACGATGATTTAATTAATAAATTATATAATAGTCAGATTAGTAATGAGCTTTTTAAGAGTGTAAATTATACAGATGAAAAATTAAATTATAGGGAATTTAAAAATAATATTTATTTGAAGCTTGCTAGAAATTATCTTCGATATAGATGGCTTATTATCTACCTTTTAGGTGCAAGTGGAGTAGTTGACAAAAGCTATGTAAGTAATTGTATAAATTCATCTAAACAAATTACTGGAAATGGATTTTCAAATGTAGGTGCTTTATCTTATAGAAATAGTGAATGTGGTTATAAAAATAAAGTTGATTTATTTCCAAATTATAATTCAATTGAGGAGCATATTGAAAGTTTAAAAGGTTTTATAACGGATAAACTTATAGATAGCCATAAAGAACTTTATAGTTCTATAAGACTTAAACCTGCCGATGTCAGTAACTTTATGGATTCTCTAAAGGAAGATGGAATTCAATATTTAGAATATAGAAGTATTGATATTAATCCTTTTGAAAAAGGTGGGATAAGTTTAGAAGATTTATATTTCCTTCAGGTGTTTAATATATTTCTCCTTCTTCAAGAAGAAAGTGATTATGATAAATGGCAGGAAGAAGGCGTAGAAAACCAAAACATAATTTCAAGGTTTGGGCAAAATAATATTATGTTAAAGAAAGATGGAAAGTCTATTTCAAAAGAACAATTGGGATTAGAAATTTTAGAAACTATTAAAAATATAAACAATGAACTTAAGTTTGATAAAAAAGAAATTATTGATTTAATGATTAAAAAGGTAAAGAATCATAAATTAACATATGCTTATAGGATTGAAGAGAAGGTAAAAGAAGAAGGTTATATTAATGCTCATTTAAATATAGCAAAAGGATATAAGAAAAGTGCCTATGAAAATAGATTCAAATTAGAAGGATACAAAGAATTAGAGTTATCTACTCAAATTCTAATGAAAGAAGCTATTAAAAGAGGAATAAAGGTTGAAATTTTAGATAAGTCTGAGAATTTCATTTCTCTTAAAAAGAATAATCAAATAGAATATGTTAAGCAGGCAACTAAAACTTCAAAAGATAATTATGTGACTGTTTTAATTATGGAAAATAAAAGTGTTACTAAAAAAGTACTTTTAAATAGCAACATTAAAGTTCCAAATGGAATAGAAGTTAATTCCATAGAAGAAGCTATGAGTGTAATAAAAGATTATGTTAATATACCAATAGTAATAAAACCAAAGTCAACTAATTTTGGAATAGGAATAAGTATATTTAAATATGGTGCTGATGAAAAAAGTATTGAGAAAGCTTTTGAAATTGCATTTAAGTATGATAATACAGTGCTTCTTGAAGAATTTATAAAAGGAAAAGAATATCGTTTTTTAGTTATTGATGATAAGGTTGTTGGAATACTTCATAGGGTACCAGCTAATGTTAAAGGTGATGGAGTAAAATCTATAACTGAACTTGTAGAAGAAAAAAATCAAGATCCACTTCGAGGCTATCATTATGTAACACCACTTGAAAAAATAAATTTAGATGAAAATGCGGAATTATTTTTAAAACAACAAAATAAAGATTTCAATTATATCCCAAGTAAAGATGAAGTAGTTTACTTAAGGGAAAATTCTAATATAAGCACAGGTGGGGACAGTATAGATTATACAGATGATATTTCAGAAAAGTTTAAGGCTATAGCAGTTGCATCAGCTAAATCAGTTAATGCTAAAATTTGCGGTGTAGATATGATGTTAGAAGATTATAGTAATGAAGATTCCAATTATGCAATAATTGAACTAAACTTTAATCCAGCTATTCATATTCATTGCTATCCATATAAAGGTGTTGAAAGAAAAATTGGGTTTGAGGTATTGAAGGTATTGGGGTATGCTAAATAAAAATTTTGTAAAGATAAGTTAAAAATATTTAATAGTTTGGAAAATATTTCAAAAATGGAGGAAGTGTTAAATTCCTCCATTTTGTTGTATTAAAATTAGAGAAGCTCCGAAAAGAGCTCCCTGTAATATAATTATTTACTAGTAAATAGTTTCAACAGCTAAAGCTGATAATACTGCATTAGTTATTGTTAAACCAGCTGTTACAGAAATTAAACTAGTAGGTTCAAGTTGAACTGTATAAGTTGTATTACCATAAGCAGGATTGCAATCACAGTATTGGAAACTAAATGATTCAGATTCTAGAACATTGGCTACTTCAGCAAAAGTATTAGTTGGACCTACTGCTTGAGGAGCACCATCACCAACAGTTTTTACTATTATAAAATTTAAATTTACCAAAATACCTATTGGTAAAACAACTAAACTAGTAAAAGTTAAAAGAACTTTTGGATTACATAACCTAGTAGTATCTATAGATACGCTAGCTATAGGAATTGGTCTTGATAATGGGGTTGAAATTATAGGCATAGGTCCAATTCCACCAGCGCCAACATTTAGTAAAGCTCTACCAGGTTCTGGAGAATGATTGTAGCATCGTCTAGTAGTTAGGGAAGCTTCAGTGCCACGTTCATCTTCATAATTATGGTGTCTACAATTAGCTAGAGAATTTTCATAACCAAGTTCATTTTCATATATAATATTCATAAAATACCTCCATATCATCATAAGTTTATCAAAATTTTCTCCATAAAATCGTTATAAGAGATTCTTTTATAGTATATTGTATGAAAAATATAAAAAAATGTGATGTATATAGTATTAATTTACCTGATGTACATGTTTTTAATGTAGCAAATTAATTAGAACTTATATATAATTAAACTTAGAAAATAATAACTTACAAATATAAATTTAGTAACTAAAAATATGAGGTGTAGCTGAAATGTTAAAAAATGATCATATGAAAGAAGTAGAAAATACATTAACCTTAGTAACAGAAGAAGTGGACAAATGCATAATAAATGGAGATATAGAAAAGGCTAAGGAAAGAATAAATAAAGAACTTAAAGCTTTGGTTGGAATTGATATAGGAACTGTAGATATTTTTTCCTTTAATAGCTTAGAAGGACTTATAAGCAAAGAGGATCAATATAATGCTGAGAAATTTATTGCATTTGCCTGTCTTATGAAACTTCAAGGTCAAATTAGTAGTGATGAAAATTCAAAAATTCAATATTATGAAAAATCATTAGAAGGTTTTTTTAAGGCATATACTGAAGATGATGAGACGAATCCAAAATACTTAGATGATGGAGTAGATGTAGCAGGTGAATTAAGTAATTATGAGTTTTCATTAGATATGGATAAGAAAATCCTAAAGATTTATGAGTTAGCTAATAAACTTGATAAGGCTGAAGATACATTGTTTTATATGCTTAGAAAAACAAATAATGATGGAAGTATTATTTTAGAAGGAATGAGATTTTACAATAGACTTAAGGAAGAAGACCGTGAGAAATTAGAATTAGGAAATTTACCAATCGCAGAAGTTGAAGATGGAATTTCCGAACTTGAAAGAAGATTGGGAATATAAATTTTTTTACAACTTTAAAATTTTATATATGGGGCAATTAAAATCTACATAGATCAAGTAATAGGGACAAAATTTATGAAAGAATGATTTAGTAACATATATAATAAAGATAATATTAAAATTTAAATAATTGCATAAAAAAATTTAATCACTAATAAAGGTTGCTCAAAAATAAATTTGAAGCAACCTTTTTATAATGTATTTTATTTTTCAAATAGCTTTTCTTTTACTTTTTTTAGGTTTGTAACTTGTTTTGTTATTGTAGATACAAAGATTACACCTAGGGCTAAGGTACCAGCACTAGCTACAGTATCAATGCCAAGCTTTACGGCACCACTTACATTTCCTAGTATAGTTTCATACATAGTATTATACATGCCAGCACCAGGAACTAATGGGATAAGGGCACAAATTACTATGGTAGTAACAGGCGTTTTTAAATATCTTGCACAAATTTCTGAATAGGTGCTGAAAATTATAGAAGCTATAAATAAAGATAAAATATTACTTATTCCATACGTAGTTAAGAATAAATAGAAAAACCAGCTTAAGCCACCACCGATAGCTGCAAAAAATAATTTTTTTCCTTTTATATTAAAAATTATTCCAAAACCAAAAGATGCCCAAAAGGCAACTATAATTTGTTCTAGCATTAAACCACTCCTTTGCATATTAAAGCAAAATGTCTTTGAAATTATTTATATTATTTGTCTGAATAATTTAACTATGATTCTTAAGAAAATTAAAAGATAATTGCGCATTAGCAAATTTAAGCGTTGAGAATATATAGCCAATACACATTAAATAACTGCATATGAGCAAATATAATAAGCTATATATAGTATCTATAAATAAAATATGCTTAAGATAGCACCAGTACCGACTGCAATTGAAACTGCAATTAAAAATGCTTCAGAAGCTTTTGTTATTCCAGATAAAAAATCTCCAGCAATAGTATCTCTAATAGCATTAGTAATTATAAGTCCAGGCACAAGAAGCATTATAGAACCAATAATAGTTTTATCCAAATTAGAACATAAATTTAGTCTTAGAAACGTAGTGGCTAAAATAGCACATAATCCACCGCAAAAGGAATTTACAAAGAATTCATTTATATTTAATTTTTGAAATATAATAGTTACTATTTTTATAATAGTACCTATTAAACTTGTTGCAAAAAAGTCTTTAAGATCTCCACCAAACATTATTGAAAAGCAGCCAGCAGCTATAGCAGAACATATCAAAGTAATTAAATGCGAATATCTAGGTGCATTTGATACTTTTGTAAGTTCTTTGTTAAAATCACAAAGTTCTATAGATTCAGTTTGAATTCGTCTAGAGAGATCATTAACAGCATCTATTTTATTTAAATCAACACCTCTAGAAGTAATCCTTTTAACGAGGGTTGCAACTTCATCATAATGAGTAACTGTAACCATTATACCTGTTGGAATTACAAAACTATCAACAGTATGCGCACCATAAGCAATACATATTCTACTAATAGTTTCTTCAACTCTATAAGTTTCAGCACCACTTTCTAATAGAATTTTACCAGCAAGAGTAGAAACTGTAATTAATTTATTTAAATCCATAATTTTTTCTCCATATTAATAATTTATATGCCAAATGAATTATAGCATAAAATAAAAAAATCTTATATAACTAACTAATTTTAATATTCACTATAAAATTATTAATAAATATTAAGACTGGATAAATTTTTAGATAATTAAATGTATAAGTAGAAATACATAAAGAGATATTATAGATATTATAGATATTATAAGTAAGCCTTTTATAAATAAAAATCTAATTTTAGTCTAATAATTAAAAGTAAAAATATTATCTGAAATTAAAAAAAATTAAATAATTATAGAAAATAGTTGATTAATTTAGTAAGAAATTTTATAATTTGAATATCGAGGGAAACTTTTTAGCTTGAGTTTATATATTAGCTGAATTTAGTTTAACTTATACCCTTGAGGGTTTAAAAAATATGTTGGGGTGGTAAAAAAGATGAATTTTGAAAATATACAAAGAGAAGACAATGAAATTTATAGTTTAATGGAAAAAGAATTAGAAAGACAACAAAAAGGAATAGAATTAATAGCTTCAGAAAATATTGTAAGTCCTGCTGTTATGGAAGCTATGGGTTCTTATTTAACTAATAAATATGCTGAAGGATATCCAGGTAAAAGATATTATGGTGGATGTCACGTGGTTGATGAAATAGAACAAATAGCAATTGACAGAGCTAAACAATTATTTGGTGCAGAACATGCAAATGTTCAACCACATTCAGGTTCACAAGCAAATATGGCAGTATATTTTGCAGTTTTAGAACCAGGTGATACTGTTTTAGGGATGGATTTAAGTCATGGAGGTCATTTAACTCATGGTTCACCAGTTAATTTTTCAGGAAAATTATTTAACTTTGTATCTTATGGAGTTGATAAAGAAACTGAGGTGATTGATTATGAAAATGTAAGAAAACTTGCAATAGAAAATAAACCAAAACTTATTGTAGCAGGTGCAAGTGCATATGGAAGAATTTTGGATTTTCCAAAGTTTAAAGAAATAGCAGATGAAGTTGGAGCATTACTTATGGTAGATATGGCTCACATCGCAGGTCTTGTAGCTGCGGGTGTTCATCCATCACCAGTACCATATTCTGATTTTGTAACAACAACAACACATAAGACATTAAGAGGTCCAAGAGGTGGATTAATTCTTTGTAAAGAAAAATATGCTCAAGTTTTAAATAAAAACATATTTCCAGGAATACAAGGTGGTCCATTAGAACATATTATTGCTGCAAAGGCTGTATGTTTTAAAGAAGCTTTAGATCCAAGTTTTAAGGAATATGGAAAAAATATAGTTGAAAACTGCATTGAACTTGCGAAGCAATTAATTTCTAAAGGATTTAAAATAGTATCAAATGGGACAGATAATCATGTGTTCTTAGTTGATTTACATAACAAGGATATTACAGGAAAAGAAGCAGAAAACTTATTAGACTCAGTAGGAATAACTGTTAATAAGAATACAGTACCAAATGAAACAAGAAGTCCATTTGTAACTTCAGGAATTAGAATTGGTACAGCAGCAATTACTACAAGAGGTTTTGTAAAAGAAGACATGGCAGAAATTGCAACAATAATTGGAGAAGCAATAGATAACAGAGAAGGCGATTTATCAGGTCTTAAGGCTAGAGTAGAAGCATTATGTGATAAATATCCATTATATAAATAATATATGGAGAGGTTTCATTAAGTAAAATGAAGCCTCTTAATATTAGATAAAACAATATACTTATTAGAAAGACTAATGTATAAACTAAAGACAAACGTTTTAATCTATTTTAAAATTCTAGTAGTATTTTTAAGTGATTCGAAATTAAATGAAACTTTTGATAAAATATGGTATTATATATACATATGAGAGTATAGAAAAAATTGAGAGATTTATTATAGATTATCCGATAGATAGCATCCGTAAAAATTCTGTTTTTTTTATTGGTCTATAACGGCTGCACGCTTATCGACTTGGTACCCCTTCAGGGTACATTGTGACCCTTGGGGTTATAAGTTCTTTTAAGCTTCAAGATTAAGAAAATATTTGTATTATGAATATTATATCTGAAACTAAGAATCACTTTATATGGAAGATGGGGAAGGTAAATGAAAAAAGCACTTTTAGTCATTGATGCGCAAGAAGATTTTATTGGTGAACAGCGTAATAATAAGAAATTTAATTATGAAGATGTAGATGAACTTGTTAAAAATATTAATGAAAAAATTACTATTTATGAAAAGAATAAAGACGAAGTCATTTATATTGCAAATGTATTACCAAACAATTTCTTTTATAATAAGTTTTTTCCTTATGGAATTACAGGCAGCAAGGGAGCTAAAATTGACAAAAGAATTAAAATTGCATCAGAAAATTACTTTGAAAAGCAGGTAGGAAATGCCTTTAAAAATAATAATTTGGTAAAGTTTATAAAAGAAAATAAAATAAGCGACGTAGAGCTTATTGGAGTTGATGGAATTGGATGTGTTTTTAAAACAGCTAAAGGGGCAATGAATATTGGTCTTAAAGTTGCTATTTTAAGTGATAGTGTAGGAACCGTTAATCCTGAGAAATTTATTAAGCTTAGTACAAAATTAAAGACTTTAGGTGTGGTTTATATATAAGTTTAAGATTGTTTCAAAATTAGTTATATTTTGAAATGATCTTTTTTATATAGAAGAAAATATGAAATCTTTCAAGGTAGAAAAGTTTATAAAATATAAATATTAAATTTAAAAAGAATTGCAGTACCGTGTAGTCACGTTGTTATGTTTAGACATTATAGATTGGTATATATTGTAATTTTAATTTTTAAACTCAATTAAGTCATAGATAGAACTATTTACATATAGAGTATTTTTTATAACATATATATAAAATTGCAGTGAACTTATAAAGTCTTCTTGAATATTATAAATATGAAATAAGAAGGTTTTACAGGAGGCCTGAAATGAATCCTTTTCAATTTATTATGACAATTCAGCAAAAAATGCAACAAGATCCAAGCTTTGCAAATAAGTTTAATAGGGCAGTATCTGAATTAAGCAATGTACCAGGACTTCAACAACAGGTAATGAGAATAGCTCAAATTAGTGATGAAAATGAAAGACAAAAAGTAATAGACAAACTTCCTAGAGATGCTAAACGTGCAGTTAAAGGAATGTTAGATATATTAAATGATTATAATTTACTATAAAAGAGGAAATATAATTTGAAAAATATATTTGTCATATACTTATGATAAATATAAAATTTTATACAAGATATTATAATAATATCTAATATTAAAGGTTCAATTGACATAAATTAAAATAAAATTTAAACTATGTTTAAATTTTAATAAATTAATGAGCAATCGAACCTTTATTTTTGTAAAAAATCTTTTTTTCAAGTTAAGATGAGTTTTATAAAGCAAATAATTTAAAAGCCACTTTTTTTAGCCTCTATGCCACTTTCATTTATTCCAGGTTGTTCAATTGTTCTATTAAAACTACTCTTACCATATTGACCTTGTGATTTGGTACCATTTCTTAAAACATTACTCTTTGTGTGATCTTTGTTGTTGTTATTTTCCATAAAAATCATCTCCTTTTTTATTTACATATATAGTATTCCTATATTCATAAAAATTAATATGGTAAATTTAACATGAGATTTTAAAATTATAAGCATGGTTATAAAAAATATGCTATAATAAGGTGCTTAAAAAGTTATTATAGTTTTATATATATAAGTTCTAATTACGTTGCTACATTAAAAACATGTACATTAACTAATCATATGTAGTTTATTTATCAGAACATATATATATTATAGAAAGAAGGGGAGCGAAAATGAATTTTACATTAGTACTGCCATTAATATGTATATTCGCAGCAGATATATTATTTTATACCACAATTAAAAATAATAAATTAGATTTTGTTGGTAAAAATCAATATAGATTTATAATACCAATAGTTGTAATGGTGTACATAGTATCACTTTTTGTTGAAAAAAATTTAAATTTAGAAAATATTTTGATTTCTATAGGTCTTGTCTTATTTGCTTTACTTGGAACTAAAAGTGGTATAGGTAAAAAAGGTATAATAACAAGTTCCTGGTTTACTGCTTGGAGTAAAATAGATGAAGTTTATGTAGAAACTCAAGGAGAAAAATGTATTCTCACTTATTCGAATAGAAATATTAAAAAGCGTTTAATCTTTAGAAAAGAAGAAGAAAGTCAATTAAAAAAATATATAGCTGAGATAAAGAGGAATAACAATATTAAAAATTAAAATATGTGTTGCAAGCTTAATTCTTAAATAAAGTTAAGTAGGAATAAGTAGTTTTAATGCAAGATTGTTTTCAATATATAATTTTAAAATAATCTAAGAATGCCATAAATAAAATTATGATTACATAATAAATAGAAAGTAGGTTGAAACATGAGTGTATCAAGCATAGTAGCATTTATATTCATATTAATAGTAGATATAGTTCTTATTGTAATGGATAGAAAGAATAAATTAATAATTGCAGGTACAAATAAATATAAAACAATAATGCCAGTGGTTGTAATTGGATTTATTATTTATACAGGTATATCTAATAACTTTAAAGTTGAAGATATTGCAATATTAATAGGCATATTACCACTTGCATTTGTTGGGAATAAATGTGGTATAACAGAAAGAGGTATATTAACTAATTCTTATGTACTTACATGGGATAAGATTGAAACTTATTCTTTAGAAGAACAAGGAAATAAATATGTACTTTCTTATAAAACAAATGTAGGGGTAAGAAAATTGCTTTTCAAGGAAAAAGATAAGGATGAAGTTAAAAAACATCTATTAGGAATAAGAAAATTAAAATATGCTAGAAAATAAATTACAGAGAAAATATAAAGAGTTACCTTTAAATGTTAAAGTAGCTCTTTTTGCTTGTCGATGTAAGTAAATAGATTTTGTATATGTAGGTCAATTTATAACATTTAGTTTTTATACAGTATTCCCAATTTAGATGAGTTATAAATACAAAATTAAAAAAGAAAGTAGGTTAAAGATGGTCTATTTCATAAAAATTTTTAAACTAGATGAAAATGGAAATACAATTATATGATATAATGGATAAATGTAATGCAAGATTTGCAATTGACTAAAAAAAGGCATTAGCATATGAAAAAATAACAAGTCCATTGATGCGATGTATATTTCTTGTTAGACAAGGAAGTATAATCGTCTCATAGTGTGGCTATTAGGTGATTATGGTGACGAAGTATAGCAAGAAATATACTAGCATGCGGACTTGTTATTTTTTGATTATGCCTTAAGAGAGGAAGATAAATAAAATGAGTAAAACTCTAGTATTAGCTGAAAAACCAAGTGTTGGTAGAGATTTAGCTAAGGTTTTAAAATGTAATCAAAATAAAGGTGGATATATAGAAGGACCTAATTATATAGTAACTTGGGCATTAGGCCATTTAGTTACATTACTTGATCCAGAAGGTTATGGAGATAAGTATAAGAAATGGAGTATGGAAACACTTCCAATGCTACCTAAAAGTATGAAGCTTACAGTTATTCAAAAGACAGGTAAGCAATTTAATGAAGTAAAAAAGCAGATGCTAAGACCAGATGTAAGTGAGTTAGTTATTGCAACAGATGCAGGACGTGAAGGAGAATTAGTTGCAAGATGGATAATTGAAAAGGTTGGATTTAGAAAGCCTATAAAGAGACTTTGGATATCATCACAAACTGATAAGGCAATTTTAGATGGATTTAGAAATCTAAAACCAGGTGCAGCTTATGAAAATTTATATAAAGCAGCACAAGCAAGAGCAGAAGCAGATTGGATTATTGGACTTAATGTAACACGAGCTTTAACATGCAAGTACAATGCTCAGTTGTCAGCAGGAAGAGTTCAATCTCCAACTGTAGCTATGATAGCTCAAAGAGAAGATGAAATTAAGAATTTTAAGCCTAAGGACTATTACACAATTATAGGGAATACTAGTAACTTCTCAATGGAATGGATTAATAAAGATAACACTAATAGGACGTTTGATGAGAATTTAGCTAAAAAAATAGTTGGGGCAATTAGAGGTAAAGATGGAGATGTTATTGAAATTACTGAGACAAACAAAAAACAATATGCACCAGCTCTTTATGATTTAACAGAACTTCAAAGAGATTGTAATAGGATTTTTGGGTATTCAGCAAAGCAAACATTATCTATAATGCAAAGACTTTATGAAAATTATAAGGTTTTGACATATCCAAGAACAGATTCAAGATATATAACAAAGGATATAGTTCCTACATTAAAAGATAGGTTAAAGGCAATTTCTGTTTCTAACTATGCCAAAAGTGCAACTGAAATATTAAAGGGAAACATTGTTACAAGTAAAAGTTTTGTTGATGATAGTAAGGTCTCAGATCACCATGCAATTATTCCAACAGAACAAAGAGTTAGTCTTGGAATTTTAAGTTCAGAGGAAAGAAATGTTTATGATTTAGTAATAAAAAGATTTTTAAGTGTTTTACTACCACCATTTGAATTTATTCAAACAGGAATTAAGGTGAAAATAGGAGACGAAATCTTTAGAGCTAAAGGTAAAGTTATAACATCTAAAGGTTGGAAGATGGTTTATGATAAAATAGATGATCTTGAAGAAACTAGTGAAGAAGGTATGTTAAAGGAACAGGTCTTACCAAAGTTAAATAAAGGTGATAAGATTAAAATTAATAATGTTGAAATCAAAAACCATAAGACTAAACCACCAGCAAGATTTACAGAAGGTACTCTTTTATCAGCTATGGAAAATCCACAAAAGTATATTACCATAGATAAAGATTCAGCTAAGACTTTAGGTGAAACAGGTGGACTTGGAACAGTTGCAACAAGAGCAGATATTATAGAAAAATTATTTAATTCTTTTGTAATAGAAAAGAGAGGCAAGGAACTAGTTCCAACATCAAAAGGAAAACAACTTATGGAGCTTGTTCCAAAGGATTTAAAATCTCCGCTTTTAACTGCTAGATGGGAAAAGGAACTTGATGATATAAGCAAAGGTAAGAGTGATGTTCATGATTTTATAGGAAGAATGAGAAATTATGCAACAGCGTTAGTTCAAGATGTTAAATTTAGTACAGATAAATATACTCATGATAATTTAACTGGCAAAAAGTGTCCACAGTGTGGCAAGTATATGCTAGAAGTTAAAGGTAAAAATGGTGTAATGAATGTATGCCAAGATAGGGAATGCGGACATAGAGAAAGTGTATCAAGAGTTACTAATGCAAGATGTCCAGAATGTAAAAAGAAGCTAGAACTTAGAGGTAATGGAGATGGTGCAATATACGTGTGCCCAGGAACTAATTGTAATTTTAGAGAAAAAGCTTCTCAATTCCAAAAGAGATTCGATGGAAAAGGAAAAGTTGACAAGAGAGAAGTAAATAACTATATGCAGAAAATGAAAAAAGAAGCAGAAAACTTTAATGATAATCCATTTGCTGCACTTTTAAAAGATTTTAATAAATAAATAATGAAGGTAAAATGATAAGTGAATTGCCTCTGTTAAGTATATACATGGAAAAATAAAAATTATAAAGTTAAGGTCTGATTTCAATATTCAATTGGAGTCAGACCTTTTAAATTTTTCTTTGTGGTTTGATCTATATTAATGGCTCTTCAATTAAATAATTACCATCAAATAATATAATAGAACATATTCACCTAGGGGTTAAATTCTAGGTGAGGTGCTTGTTTTATTTTGTACTTAGAAAGAGTACAGTTTACTCTTTCTAATGAGTTGATAGATATGACTTTAACCATGTAAGGGCAGGACGCTCTTTACCAGAAGAAGTGACTAAGTGTGTATTATCTATCCAAACCTCATTTTATGGGATATCGTTTTGCTTTATTTAATTATGCAACAAAAACAACAGGTGGTCTTGTTGTTTTTGATTATTTCAGAATAGAATAATAGAAACAAAGAGATTTGATGGAAAAGAAAAAGCTGACAAGAGAGAAATAGATAACTATATGAAAAAAAGAAGTTGAGACTTTAAGGGCAATTCATTTGCTGAACTTTTATATGGAATGAAATCTAATTATAAGTAAGAAGCATAGTTATATGTCTTCATATAACTTCTAGTTTGTGATATGAAGACGTCAGACTAATTAGATGTTATAATCACATGTAAGAGATGAGGTGAAATTATGAATGGAACTAACAGATCAAATATTAAGATAGGTTCTAAGGTTTTAGTTGTAAAAAAGGAGCACCAAAGAACAGGTCAGCTAACAGAAGGAATAGTTAAAAGAATACTTACAAATTCACAAAATCATCATCGTGGAATCAAAGTTATGCTTGAAGACAACACGGTTGGTAGAGTTCAGGAAATAAAATAAGAGTGGAGATTATATGTATTTCAATTAACAAGGTACAGTTAACTATGAATGATGAAGCTCAAACAGAAGTTTGAAAAACAAAATCAAAGATTTTTGTTTTCATTTTTCTTTCGGAATCTATAAAACTAATTTTATAATTAAATTATAAAATTTTAATTAGGGTTTATATATTAAATAGAGTGGAAACTTAAAAATAACAGATGAGGATGCTTATCTGTTATTTTTTATATAAAATAAACTTTCTGTCAAATCTTTGAGAAATTTAGAACTACTTGTTATATTATTTCATCTTATGGTAACACTAAATTTGAAAGGAGGTAGTAAGATGAAAAATAGATTGAAACGAATTTTATCTTTTACTTTGATATTTATTCTTACTATATTAGTATTGCCAATTAACATAGCTAATGCTTTGGAGTCAGAGGATAAAGTAAAATCTGATGGAACAAATATAGAAGCAAAGTCGGCCTTACTTATGGAACCTATGAGCGGAAAGATACTTTATGAAAAAAATGCAGATGAAAAATTTGCACCTGCATCAGTAACAAAAGTTATGACTATGTTACTTACAATGGAGTCCATAGACAGTAGCAAAATTAAATTGGATGATAAGGTAACCTGCAGTGAAAATGCTAAGAAAATGGGCGGAAGTACAATGCTTTTAGACACTGGAGAAATAAGAACAGTAGAAGAACTACTAAAAGGAGTTGCAATAGCATCAGGGAATGATGCAGCAGTTGCACTTGCTGAATATCTTGGAGGTACAGAAGCTGATTTTGTTAATATGATGAACAAAAGAGCACAAGAGATAGGAATGAGCAATACTACTTTTAAAAACTGCAATGGGTTACCAGCGGAAGGACATTTATCTACAGCGAAAGATATAGCAATAATGTCTAAGGAATTATTAAAACATCCAATAGTTCTAAAATATACTGGTACTTATATGGATTCTATATCAGAAGGTAGAAAATCTCCAATAGAACTTGTAAATCATAATAAATTAGTTAGATTTTTTGAAGGCTGTGATGGATTAAAAACAGGATTTACAGATGAAGCTAAATATTGTATTAGTGCTACAGCAACAAGAAATGGAGTGAGAATGTTATCTGTAATCATGGGTGCTCCAACTTATAAAATAAGAAATCGTGATGCAGGAGTTTTACTTAATTATGGGTTTTCAAAATATGAAGGTAAAAAGCTTGTATCAAAGGATGAACAAATAGATAAAGTGTTTATGGATGAACAAACTGATAGATTCTTTATGGCGATGGCAAAAAATGATTTAAACGTTATATTACCAAAGGGTGTAAATAAAGAGTTAGAAAAGAAAATTGTCATTGAAGAACTAAAGAAGGAATATAAAGCTGGAGATGTAGTTGGAAAATATGAAGTTTATTTGGGTGATGAAAAAGTAGGGGAAGTAGAAATATATTGTGATCGAGATATAAAGAAAGGCAATATATTTGATAATATTAAATACAATATTAAAAACTTATTTGAAAAAGGGGTATAAAAAGAATTATATTTTATATTAAATACTAGTTCTTATGCTTTTATAAAATAAAATTAAATAAGGATACTAGAAAACATAGCTCAATAAAAAATTAATCTTAATTATTGAGCTATGTTTTTATATGTATCATAATAATTTATATATGTTATTAATTGGATATTATTTAGCTTAACCTAATAATTACGTTAAGAAAATTAATAAGCAATAAATTTAATTTATTTGTTAGATGTTATATAAAATTATAATTTTAATTTTTGCATAGCTAAAATTAAATCATGAGAAATTTGAGCACATTTCTTAGAAGCATTAACAATAGATTCAGATTTTAAGGATAAATCATTTGCTGTATTGGCTATTTTAACAGCATCGTTAGCACCTTCACTAGATGAAATTGCAACATTATTTATGGCAGAAGTAATATCTTGTGTTGCAATCAATAAGTTTTTAGCTGTATTTTCTATACTTTGAGACATTTCAGCATAATAAGTAGCGTCTTTGCTATAAGATTCACTCATATTAACAAAATCTTCGTAATTATTAATTACTGTTTGATCAACAAATTTTAATATGTTAGAAGAATTTTCAGCTAAATTTTCTACAGCTGCTATTACTAATGAAGTTATTTCTCTAATTTTTTCAGTTGTGCTATTTGATTCTTCAGCTAATTTTTTTATTTCATTAGCAACTACAGCAAAACCTCTACCAGATTCACCAGCTTTGCTTGCTTCTATAGAAGCGTTTAAAGATAGTAAATTTGTCTGCTTACTTATAGCAGCAATAGCATCTAATAATTCAGTTATATTATTAACTTTAGCAGATTCATCTATAGCAATCTTTAACTTACTACTGCTATCATCATAAACTTTAAGTGCTGCATTTTTAGAATCTATAGAATTAGCTTTTAAAATATCTGCTTTATTTTTTATTTCATTTGAACGTAATAGAGCTTTATTAGTATCACTTGATATACCTTCAACAGAGTTTTCCATTTCATGAACTGTTGAATTAATTTCTTCCGTAGAGGCAGCAGTTTCTTCTAAGCCAGCAGCAATTTGTTCTGTAGCAATGTTAACTTCTTCTACAATTGAATTTAATTCAGATATTATAGAAGATAATTCGTTACTAGTATTAAAAGTTAAATCTGATTGAGACTCAACATTTTTAAGAATGATTCTTATGTTATTTTGCATAAGGGTTAAATCTTTAAACATAGAGCCAGTTTCATCCTTAGCTTTTAAAGCTTTTTCATCTACAGAAACAGTAAAATCACCACTAGATAAAACAGATAAATGATTATTAAAGTTATGAATTGATTTAACTATAATTGCTCCCAATTTACTAAAAATTAATATACCTAGAATAGTTATTGATAATAAAACAAATGCACTAATTGAAATTATTTTGAGGGTAGATTGTGAAATTACACTTGAATCAACACCAACAAACCACATACCTATAATATTGCCACTGGAATCTTTAATAGGTGAATAGTGAGTCATTGTATCATTGTTTAAAACTTTAGTTTTTCCTGTAAAAGTTTCGCCGCCTTTTAATACTTTATTTATAACTTCATCAGAAGCTTTTGTTCCTATAGCTCTATTACCCTTTTGATCTAAAACATTAGTAGAAATTCTTGTATCGTTTAAGAAGATAGTTACTAATGTATTATTTTGTTCTTTAATAAAATCAACTATATCCGTATTATCGTTAATGAGAATTTTACCTTTGTAAAGTTTTCCATTAGATATATTCCAATCTCCGGGATACTTTGCATCCAAATATGCATAACCTAATTTGTTATTATGGGCTAATATTTTTTGATAGTCTGAATTTGCCATATTTGTGATATCAAAATAGAGAATCGTAAATATTCCTACGGAAAATATTGATATAAGAATGATGAAGAATAGGACCAATTTCCCTTTTATTTTCATTTTATTTATCCTCCTGTAAAAATTAGAATATATATGATTTTAGAAAAAATTTATAAAGTTAGTATAACATAATTTAGTAAAGGTTCCTACAAATAACGTAAAATTGCGCAATTTGAAAGAAAAATTTATTTATAAGAGTATTTAAGGATAAATTGAAACCTTCTTGTTTTGGATCATATAAATTGCTATTATATATAGTGAGTGCTAATTTTAAAAATATATGATGGAGGTAGAAAAAACTATATGGAACTTCCAAAGATTAAAATTAATGATTTCGAAGGACCCTTTGATTTATTATTACATTTAATAAGGAAAAATCAAATGAGTATATATAATGTAAAAATATTTGAGATAACTAATCAATATTTAAACTATATAAATGAAATGAAGGAAATGGATTTAGAAATAACCTCTGAATTTATAGTAGTTGCTGCTACTTTGATAGAAATAAAATCTAAACATTTATTACCTAAACCTAAAAAAGAAGATGAAAATGAAGAAGATGATGAAAGAAATCTTATAGAAAAGCTTATAGTATATAAGAAGATAAAAGGTGTTTCTGGTTTCTTTAAACAAAGATATACTAGCACAGGTGAAGTATATGGGAAAAAACCAGAATTAATAGAAGACAAAAGAGAAATAATTAGCACAAATGAATTATTTAAAGATATACACCTTATTGATCTATTCAATATTTATAATAATTTATTAGAGATTTATAATAATAAGCAAAATAAAAATAATGTAATTCAAAAGAAAATATATGTAGATCAATATAAGATAGAGGACAAGCTGGAATATATAATGGAAAAATTAAAAAAACAAAAAGCTGGAGATTTTTTTGAATTTATGGAAAATTGCGAATGTAAATTAGAATGTGTTGTAACCTTCTTAGCTTTACTTGAAATGATTAAACAAAGGATGGTTAAGGTTTATCAAAGTGATAATTTTATGAACATATTAATTGAAAGGAGAGCAGAAGATGCATAAGAAGGAAGGAATTCAAATTCCATTTTTAGATGATTTAAGAAAAAATTCTTTAAAATCTGCAATAGAAGCATTATTATTTTCTAGTGGAGACCCTTTAAGTTTGCAGGATTTAGTAAATCATCTTGAAGAAAAATCTAAACTTATTGAAATTATTGTTCAAGAAATGATGGAAGAATATGAAACTACTAATAGAGGAATAAAACTGATATGTATAAAGGGAAGTTATCAATTAGTTACCAAATCAGAAAATGCAGATTATATACAGAAACTTTTAAAGAAAAATAAGAGACAATCATTATCTCAAGCTTCTATAGAAAGTTTAGCAATTGTAGCATATAAGCAGCCTATAACTAGAATAGATATTGATGAAATTCGAGGGGTTAAGTCTGATAGTGCAATTCAAAGACTTATAGAAAGAGATCTTATAAAAGAAATAGGAAGATTAGAAGTTCCGGGAAGACCCATTTTATATGGGACAACAGAAGAATTTTTAAGACAATTTGAATTAAAGGATTTGCAAGACTTGCCATCATTGGATCTATTTGGTCAAGATGATTCTCGGGAGGATGAAATGGAAGAACGTGAAATAGAAGAATCAGAAATGGAATAATAAATTATTATTTAAGTTTATAATTAGATTTAAAATATTTAAAATGAAATTTAATATAACATATAATCAATTCTATAAGTAATCAATTTAATAAATATTTAAGTAGAGAAATAGTATACTGAAAAATCAGCAGACTATTTCTCTTTTAAATTTAAAAAATTAGGAGCTAATTAAATATTATTAATATCGCTGGAATAATTCCCTTTATTTATATTTTCAGCAGAATTACTATCAACGTTATTATTATTATTATTATTACCAGTAGTTGAGTTTTTATTCTTGTTACACATATCTTTTACTAAACTTTTTATAATATCTAATACTTGAGGAACTGTATCAACTATTCTATCATAAGTAGTATCTTGATTTACAGGTAACATTCTAACACCATCTTCTTTAACTACTAAAAAGGCCACAGGTCTTACAGATACACCAGCTCCAGAGCCGCCACCAAAAGGAAATATTGTTTTATTAGGATTTTCATTTTGACAAGAATATTCACTACCTCCAGATGCAAAACCAAAAGACAATTTAGAAACTGGAATTATATAAGAACCATCTTTAGTTTCTACAGCTGTTCCTATAACAGTATTTACATCAACCATATTTTTAAGATTTTCCATAGTACTTTTAATTAAATTTTCAACTTGTTGTTCATTTGACATAATAAGCCCCAATCAAGGGGTTCACCTCCCTTGCTTTTTTATAAATTTAAATAAAATAATTATTATATACATAGCATTAGCAAACGATAAGAAAAATATACTTGATGTTTCAATTTTTAGTAAAAATTTATCTTCAAATATTGGATTTATTTTAATATTAAATTTATTAATATTAAATGGAATATTTAAAAGAAGATAAATTAAAGGTGGAGTTTGACATAAAATTCCGTAAAAAATTGCAGTTCTAGCAGCATCATTAAGAGAATAATTAAAAAATAAATCTATTTTTAATAAGGGTTTAAATTTTGAATTATATAGCTTTGAAATTAAAACTCTATATTCTAAAGATTTAAAGTTTATGTTTTTATAAAATTTTTTAAATGCATTAGGCTGATTCTCTATTTTGGATTTAGCTTTATGAACAAGTTTTTTTTTAGTTTCAGATTTCTTCCGAGAAATAATAGTAAATCCATATAATTTTATATAATAATTTATTGCGGAATAGTAAATATTAATCTTAATAGGTATAGGTATAAAAAATATTAATAAAATTATGAAGACGATAAAAAATAATTTCATAAAAACCCTCCAAACTCTTATACTTCATAAGTATTGACTAATTAAAAAAAAATAAACCTAAAAAAATACTAAAACTAGGTTTAAAAAATAATTTTCAAGGGAAACTAGAACCAAATAGTATGATTAGAAGGTGATTAATAATGAGGAAGGGTATTAAAATTATTTCAATAATATTACTAAGCCTTATTTTTACTCAAGTTTTAGGTATAAGTGTAAATGCAAAAGGTAAAGATAATAAGAATTTTAGAGTAAATGCAAGATGTGCAATTGCTTTAGACAAAGAAAGTGGAGCAATTTTATATGAACAAAATGCTTATGAAATTGTACCAATGGCAAGTACAACAAAAATACTTACTGCACTTATTGCTATTGAACAAGGTGATTTAGATAAAAAAGTTATTATAAGCAAAAAAGCAGCAAGTATTAGAGGTTCTACTGTTGGATATAAGGTAAATGAAGAGATTACTTTAAGAGAATTAACTTTTGGACTTATGTTTAAGTCTGGAAATGATGCTGCCATAGCTATAGCAGAAGAATTAGGAAAATCTACAGAAGGTTTTGCAGATATAATGAATCATTATGCTAGAGGAATTGGAATATTGGATTCACATTTTGAATCTCCTCATGGCTTAGATAGCAGTCAGCATTACTCTTCAGCATATGATTTAGCAATATTAACAGCTAAAGGTATGGATTATGACTTATTTAGAGAAATTGTTGGAAGTAAGCAAATATCAAAAGAAAAATACAATTTTACAAGAGATTATAATAATATAAATAAAATACTTTGGAGAATTCCAGGGGCAAATGGTGTAAAAACAGGATCTACAGGTCAAGCAGGGAAGTGCTTAGTTTCTTCTGTTAATAATGATGGAAAGGATGTTATAATTGTTGTTTTAAATTGTCCAGATAGATGGAATGTAACAGAAGAGATTTATAAACATGTAGTAGAAAAAGTTGCATTTGGTAGTTGTACTGTTAAAGAATTAATATAAAAGTTTGTAGTAGATGGTTTTTGAAAGATTACTATCTACTACAAACTTTTATTTTATTGGTATCAAAATAATTTTTTTGAAATAATCTATTACTAGAAGCAATTTTATCTAAAGGAGAGAAAATGATAAAAGAAGCCATTGATTGTATAGATGCTGGAACTGAATACTGCCCTTGCAAATTAGCAGAACATGGACAATGTTTGATTTGTTCACAATGTCAAGGAAAAGTATTCTGTGATTGTTTAAATTGGAAGGGGGTTTGTATATATCAAGAACTTTACAATAATGCGAGTAGAGCAAAGGACGGGCGTAAAACTTATAACTGCATTGTTACTGAGGTCGTTAATTATGAAAATAGTCTAATTATCATTAAATTTAAAGCACTTCATAAATTAGTTTTGGATTTAGTTAAGCCTGGAAGCTATATATTCATACGAACAGATGAAAATACTTATTTTGATATTCCTATTTCTATTATGAATTCAGATATAGAAAATGATATTATTACAATTGCAGTTGAAATTAGAGGTATAAAGACTAATAAATTGCTAACCATAAAAACAGATGGAAACATAGTAATTAGAGGTCCATATTGGAATGGAGTATTTGGAATTAAAAATATATTAGATCAAAAAGATAACAAAGCATTAGTTCTTGCAAGAGGTATTGGACTAGCTCCTATGATGCCTGTAATAAGAAAACTGATTTTACAAAATAATAAGGTGCAGGTAGCAATAGATAAAAGTCCTTTTGAAATGAATTTAGCAAGTGGACTTTTAAATGAATACAATGTAAGTATAGTTGAGAATTCCTTATTTGATAACGGCACACTTTCAGATCATGCAAAAGTTATAATTAAAGATTCACTTAAAGAAGGAGTAAATTATATTCATATAGCAGGCGCTGATATTTTAACTTATAGTGTTATTAATTATTTAAATGATATTAATAGAAACGATATCTCCCTTTCTTGCTGCAATAACTTTAAAATGTGCTGTGGAGAAGGTATTTGTGGTGCTTGCACTTCAAGATTTTCAGGGCATAGAGTAAAAAGATTCTGCAAAGAACAGGCTGATCCAAGAATTATTTTTGAAGGGAGAAGATTTATATGAAGGTTGTTATTATTGGAGGCGGTTGGTCTGGATGTGCCGCTGCAGTTTCAAGTAAAAAGGCAGGTGCTGATGTTATTATAATAGAAAAAACAGATTTATTACTTGGACTTGGAAATGTAGGGGGAATAATGCGTAATAATGGACGTTATACTGCATCAGAAGAATTAATAGCTTTAGGTTCAGGAGATTTAATAGAAATTACTGACAGAGTTGCAGTCCATACTAATATAGATTTTCCAGGTCATAAACATGCAACTCTTTATAATGTAAATATGATTGAGGGTGAAGTTTATAAGTATTTAAAATCTTTAAATATAAATATTATGATGGAAAGCAGAGTAAATGATATTAACTTTGATGGACAAAAAATTAAAGGTGCTTATCTAAGTGATGGTACTTATATTGAAGGTGATGTATTTATTGAAACTACTGGTACTACAGGTCCAATGGGGAATTGTTTGCGTTATGGTAATGGCTGCTCTATGTGTGTACTACGATGTCCTTCCTTTGGACCTAGAATCAGCATTAGTGAAAGATGTGGTGTTTCAGATATTCAAGGAGAAAGGGGGGATGATATTTTAGGGGCATTTTCTGGATCGTGTAAATTAGCTAAGGAAAGTTTATCCAATGAAATTAAAGATGAATTAGATTCTAAGGGAGTTGTTATCTTAAAAGTTCCTAAGGAAGATATAAATTATGATAAGTTAGATACTAAGGTATGCCAACAATATGCGTTAAAAGAATTTGCAGAAAATATAATTCTTCTTGATACTGGCCATGCTAAGCTAATGACAACTTATTACCCATTGCATAAGTTAAGAAAAATAAAAGGATTAGAATATGCTAAATATATTGACCCATATGCAGGAAGCAAAGGAAATTCCATTAGATATTTATCAGTTGCTCCAAGAACCAATGATTTAAAAGTTACAGGTGTAGATAATTTATTTTGTGCTGGAGAAAAAAGTGGATTATTCGTTGGTCATACTGAAGCAATTTGTACTGGAACTTTAGCTGGTCATAATTCTGTAAGACTAGCTATGGGAATGCCACTTTTAATATTACCTTCATCTATTGCTATTGGAGATTTAATAACTTATGCAAATGAAAAAGCTAGAACTAGAGAAGGCAGAAAAGATAGATATACTTTTGCTGGTTCAGTATACTTTAAAAGGATGCAAGAACTTAATCTTTATACCACTGATATAGCTGAAATTAAAGCAAAGATTAAAAAATTTAATTTAGATAATATTTTTAGTCAAAAGTTATGTTAGAATGAATTCTTATAGGCTGCCTATGATTAGGTAGCCTATAAAATTTGAAATTAAAAGTTCTATAAGTATTTCTCAAGATAAATATTTATAAACTATAAATTCAACAATTCTTTAGAATATATGTATTTTTTACTATTAGTTTTGAATTATAAATTATATTTTATGCATTTAAGTAAAATATAATTTATAAGCGGAAATGATATATTAATATTGAAATAATTTATGAGGTGATATATTATGAAAATAAACTTAAACAATTTAGAAATGTTAACAATATTACATGGGTTAGAAGCTTTACATGATAACACTAAAGAATATAGAGAATTAGCATATGATAATAATCAAGATTTTCTAATTGATTTAAATAAAATAAGAAATTTGCATAATAATTTATTAGTACAAGCAAAAAATGAAGCGTTATAGAAAAAAGATGTGAGTTTAATTTAGCAATAAAGCAGTAGTTAGATTTTATATTCTAGCAGCTGTTTTTTATATATTTAAAGGAGTCAATATAGAAATAAAATAAAATTTAGAGAAAGTTACAATTTTATAAGAATAATACTAAATTTTTATGATATTATTTCATCATAGCATGTAAGATGGTTACAAATGATGTATAATATTAGAGCATGTAGAAAAAGAAAGCAATTTTTATAAGCAGCAATGAAAGTTATAGGATATATAGACATTTTAAGGAGAAGATAAACATGGATAAGTTTGTATTATATCTCATAGGAACTTTTTTTATATTAGGAGGAATTGATTATATACTTGGAAGTCCTTTAAAGATTGGTGGGAAATTTGAGGAAGGGATAAAAACCATGGGTGCTTTAGGTCTTGGCATGATAGGCATATATTCTTTAGCACCTATATTATCAAATTTTTTAGCTGTTATGATTGTTCCAATTTCAGAAGTATTTAAATTAGATCCTTCAATATTCCCTTCAGCTTTATTAGCTGTTGATATGGGGGGATATCAAATAGCTAACGATCTAGCTTTAACTAAGGAAATGGGATTATTCTCAGGGATTATTGTAGCATCAACATTAGGAGCAACTATTAGTTTTTCAATACCAGTTGCTATTGGAATGATTTCTAAGGAAGATGAAAAGTATTTTTCTAAAGGAGTTATGATTGGGATTATTGCTATACCTTTTGGATGTCTTGGTGCGGGTATATGGCAGAATATAAATATTAGTACATTAATATGGAATCTCTTACCGATATTCATTTTTTCTATTGTACTCGGAATAGGATTATTAAAGTTCCATAATACTTTAATGAAGGGCTTTAATATATTTGGGAAATTAATAATGGCATTAAGTGTTATGGGATTATTATTACAAGGAGTGGAAGCTATATTTCAAGTAAAAGTTATATCAGGTTTAGCACCACTTTCTGAATCTACATATATAGTTGGAAAGATTGCTTTTGTTTTAGCTGGAGCATATCCTATGCTTGAAGTAATAAATCGTATATTTAAGGATGGAATTGAAAAAATAGGTGAGAAGTTTGGAATTAATTCAGTTTCAGTGGCTGGTATTTTAGGAAACTTAGCTAGTAACCTTTTAATATTTGGAACATATAGAAAAATGGACCCTAAAGGCAAAGTTATTTGCAGTGCATTTGCAGTAAGTGGAGCTTTTGTTTTTGGAGGACAATTTGGTTTTGTGTCAGGAATAGCGCCTGAAATGTTGGGAGCATTTATTATATCTAAATTTATAGCTGGAATAATAAGCATTGTACTAGCTGTATGGTTATATGAACGCGAATATAAGGAATGTAATATTAAAGAAAGCAGAGGTATAGAATATGAAAATTAAAGAAAAAATTCAAGCACTAAGACAATTAATGAAGGAAAATAAAATGGATGCGTACATAGTTCCGAGTTTTGATGCTCATCAAAGTGAATATGTAGCAGAGCATTGGAAAAGTAGAGAATGGATATCAGGATTTACAGGTTCTGCTGGAACTGCAGTAATTACCTTAGATGATGCGGGATTATGGACAGATGGAAGATATTATATTCAAGCAGAAAAACAACTTGAAGGATCTGGAATGAGATTGTTTAAAGCAGCTGAACCTAATGTACCTTCTTTTATAGAATGGTTAAGAGATACGCTTAAAGAAAAAAGTAATGTTGGATTTGATGGAAATGTCTTTTCTGTAGATATGGTTAATGATATGGAGAAAGAATTCAGCACTAAAAATATAGGATTAAAGATTGAAGAGGATTTAATTAATAAATTATGGTCAGACAGACCAGAAATACCTAAAAGTTCAGTGTTTATACATGAAGTAAAATATGCAGGAAAGTCTATAATAGAAAAGCTAAATGAAGTAAGAGAAGAAATGAATAATAAAGGTGCCAACCATTATTTATTAACTTCACTAGATGATATTGCATGGCTTCTAAATATAAGAGGAAATGATGTGCCAAATAATCCAGTTGTAATATCTAATGTAGTGGTAGCACAAGATAAATGTTATTTGTTTATTGATTCTTCGAAGGTTTCTAAAGAAATTGAATTAATTATAGGTGCTGAAGGTGTTGAGTTAAAAGACTATAATGAAATTGAAAAGTTTTTACAAGGTCTTACAGCTAAAGATACAGTTATATTTGATAGCAGCAAAACAAATATCTGCTTATATAATGCTATCGGCAAAGATACAAAAAAGGTTGAAATGATTAATATTACTACAACTTTAAAAGGAATTAAAAATGAAATTGAAATAGAAAATTTAAAGAATTGTGAAGTTATGGATGGAGTTGCTATGGTCAAATTTATAAAATGGCTAAAGACTTCTGTAAATAAGGAAAAAATCACAGAGATTTCAGCATCAGATAAATTAGAAGAGTTTAGATCACAAATAGAATTATTTGCAGGTCTTAGTTTTGATACTATAGCAGGATACAAAGATCATGCAGCAATGATGCATTATAAAGCAAATGAAGAAACTCAGTATACTTTAAAAGATGAAGGCTTTTTCTTAGTAGATTCAGGCGGACAATATTATAATGGAACAACAGATACAACAAGAACTATAGTACTTGGAGAGCTTACTGAAGAAGAAAAGAGAGATTATACTTTAGTTTTAAAAGCTAATATTGCATTAAGTACAGCAAAATTCTTATATGGAGCAACGGGTGCTAATTTAGATGTATTAGCAAGACAGCCAATTTGGAAATATGGCATCGATTATAAATGTGGAACAGGTCATGGAGTAGGCTTTTTCTTAAATGTTCATGAAGGACCACAAGGGTTTAGAGCTAATAATTATACAAAGTTAGAAAAAGGAATGATTCTTACTAATGAACCAGGAATTTATAAAGAAGGAAAGTTTGGTATAAGAACTGAAAATATGATGATTGTAGTTGAAGATGAAAAAACAGAGTTTGGCCAATTTATGAAGTTTGAAGCAATCACATATTGTCCTATTGATTTAGATGGAATTAATAGTGAAATGATGACAGAAGAAGAAAAACAATGGCTAAATGATTATCATAAAGATGTATACACAAAACTTTCTCCATATTTAAATGAAGAAGAAAAACAATGGTTAAAAGAAGAAACACGAGAAATATTATAATTTTAGCTTAAATTTTTTCATCCTCAGTATTGATATTAGTATAGTATAGATTTAATTAAGTATTTTTTGTTTTACTCACACAAATATTTAAATGAACATAAAATATAGTATCTAAATACTGAGGAGGAAATACGAATGGGAAACAACGGAAATAACTGTAATACTCAAGGGACAAGTGGATTTAGAGTGAGAAATCATAATCATGAATTTTTATCAAGCACAGATTTTGAAAGGGATGAAGCACGTGAATTACACAATCATCGTATTGCTGGTGTAACTGGGCCTGCAATTATAGCTGGTAAGTCTCATGTACACAAAATTAATGTGCTTACAGATACTTTTCATGATCATTTTCATGGGATTTGTGATACTACTGGTCCAGCTCTTTATCTTCCAAATGGTAAACACGTTCATTTAATAAAGGGTGAAACTACAAATAATGATGGACATGATCATGATTATTATTTTGTTACCTTAATTGAGGATCCTACTAATATACCATAAAATATTAATTTTAAATAATATTAATTAAAGGCTAGGAAATTTAGAAGTAAAATTTTAATTTTCTAGCCTTTAATATGTATAAGATTTCATTATGAATTTATAGTAATAATTCATTAATATAGCTGTAAGATTTCAGTATTATATTTAAAGTAATTTGCATTTAATGAAATTATGAAAAAATTAGAATATTTATTAATAAAGTGGAAAAATACATAGTTTGAAATAAGAAAAAAAGAAGAGTAATATAGATATGCGTACATTTATGTTAATATACATCATTATAATTGGGAGTTAATAGCAGAATAACATTTATGAATTCAATACCATAAATATATAGATTAATAAATATAACAACTTAAAATACTTCTTGCAATTTAGGAAATATTATAATTGGCTTATCTATCAGATTATAATATATAGCATGCAATTTGTAATTTATATATCGTATATTGTATTTAATATTTAATTTTTGAATTATGAAACATTCCAATTAATAATATATTGCGAAATAACTGCAAATACTAATACATAGGAATTTAAACTTAATTTAAAAACGTAAAATTAGAGGAAATAAAGGAGCAAAATTAATGAACAAAAAAGAAAAACAAAAAAAATTAACTTTAATAACATTAATTCTAATGATTTTTACATCAGTTTTTGGGTTTGCTAATATGCCAAGATCTTTTTATCTTATGGGTTATGGTGCAATTCCATGGTTCATATTAGGTGGTATAACATTTTTTGTACCATTTGCGTTTATGATGTCTGAATATGGTTCTGCTTTTAAAGAAGAAAAAGGTGGTATATATTCATGGATGGAAAAATCAGCAGGTCCTAAATTTGCATTTATAGGAGTTTTCATGTGGTATGCATCTTATGTAGTATGGATGATAAATATTTGTTCAACTATTTGGATACCATTATCAAATACAATTTTTGGTGTTGATACTACTTCAAAGTGGGGAATATTAGGATTAAGTTCTACACAAGTACTTGGAATATTAGGAGTTGTATGGGTAACAACAACTTTTCTTATATCTAAAAGAGGTATAAATAGAATAACTAAAATAACATCTGTTGGTGGAATGGCAGTTGCATTGTTAAATATACTTCTTATAATAGGAGCAATTATAGTATTTATATTAAACAAAGGTCAATTTAAAGAACCTATTACATCAGCTATGTCCTTTGTAAATTCACCAAATCCAGCATACCATAGTGTTATTTCAATGCTGTCTTTCTTAGTTTTTGCATTATTTGCATATGGTGGTATTGAAGCAGCTTCTGGCCTTGTAGATCAAACTGAAAATCCAGAAAAGACCTTTCCTCGTGGTATTTTAATAGCAGCTGCTATAATTTCTGTTGGATATTCTCTTGGAATTTTCTTGATTGGTATCTTTACTAATTGGACTGCTACTCTTTCTGGAGAAAATGTAAACATGGCAAATGTGGCATATGTTGTAATGAATAATTTGGGATTTACTTTGGGAAATTCACTAGGATTAACAGATGCTTTATCTATTCAAATTGGTAACTGGATTGCAAGATTTGTTGGATTATCTATGTTCTTAGCACTGACTGGTGCATTTTTCACTTTATCCTATGCACCTCTTAAACAATTAATTGAAGGAACACCAGCAAAATTTTGGCCAGGAAAAATGTCTGAAATAGATAAAAATGATATGCCAATAAATGCAATGGCAATACAAACAGCTACAGTAGCAGTAATGGTATTATTCATTTCAATGGGAGGAAAGAGCGCAAAAGCATTTTTTGGAATGTTAGTATTAGCGACAAATGTTGCAATGACTTTACCATATCTTTTCCTATCAATTGCTTATATTTCATTTAGAAAGAAAGATTCTATAGAAAAACCATTTTTAGTACTAAAAAATAAAACTTTTGCAATGATTATTGGATTTGTAGTAACTGCAGTAGTTGGCTTTGCTAACTTCTTTACAATTATAGAACCAGCTCTTAAAGGAGATTATATATCTTCAATTGCAATGATTGCAGGACCTTTAATATTTATTATAGTAGCATTAATAATTTATGCAAATGGTGAGAAAAAATAAAATATTAGAAGTTTAGGCTTATCTAAAAGGTGTTTAGGTGCATATTCAAAATACTTTTAGGTAGGCTTTTTGTTTTAATAGAGTTTATATTTCAGTTCTTAATTAGTAATAAAGATAACTATGCCCATATTCACTTACTTATCAAGTTATTCACAACAAATTTTTTTCAAACGCAGGTTATTCAATATGTAGGATTTTATTTATGCTTGAGAAAAAAAGAATAAGGAATTGGTTGTTGCAAAATAAAAATCTATTATGCTATAGGATTTTACCTCCATAATATATCTTATTTTAATTCCATACGGAGTGTTCTAGAAAAATGTTGTTTACAAGGTGGATTATTCTTAATTTATACTCACTAATATACAAGTTAAGTTTTAAATTTCTATGAATTAATAAAAGTTTTGGAAGAAATAGCTTAATAGAAGAGTTTACAAAGAAAGGTTTAGGAATTAAATATAAAATTTGTACTCTCACTTTAGGATTTCACTTATCTGCTTAAGAAAATATTAAGAAATATTAAAGAAGTTAGTACTTGATTATGAATATATTTCCTTATATAATTTAAGTGTACTAAATGATGTAGTACACTTAATACAGATTGGAGGAACAATTATGAAAAAATCAACAATAGTAGTTGTACTTGGATTTTTCATTGTGATTACAGCTTTTCTTGGAATGAATGATGAAAAAATGTATCAGAAACAAAAACATTTTGAAACCGTTGATGAAGTACTTCAACAATTAGATAATAAACCATTAGAGGTATTTGATGAAAAGGGTATACTTACTGAATCTAAGGAGTTAAAGGAATGTTTTTCCGAAAGAAAAAGGTTAACTGAGTTAAGATTTAATTATGGAAAAATAGAAATAACAAAGGTAGGAGAACTTCGTGATAATGATAAGCAAGAAATTTTAAAAGAATATAATACATTCAGAAATGAATTTTCTAAGAGAAGAGAAATAACAAGAGAAGAACCAGTGACAATATATGTTGATGCTTGGCACTCTAATATAGAAAATGGAAAAAGAGTGTATAGCAATCCTAGGAAAAGGAAGATAGATTTAGTATTTATAGATGAAGGTGAAGGCTTAGTAATTGATTATATAATGGAAAAAAATAATGAAAAGCTTAATAATGAAGAGGGTAATAAAGATGCTTAGGATAGATCCTAGGAGCAGTACTCCTATTTATGAACAAATAGAGCTTGGTGTTAAGGAACTTATTCTAAAGGGAGCTTTAAAAGCAGGAGAAAAATTACCTTCAGTTAGGGAAATGTCCTCCATACTTACAATAAACCCTAACACTATAAGTAAAGCTTATGGAGAATTAGAAAGAGAAGGAATAATTGAAACTTTAAGGGGAAAAGGAACTTTTATAACACATAATTTTGAGGGGAAAGTGGATGAGAAAAAGATGGAGTATATTTCAGAAGAATTAAAAAAACTTATACTTGAAGCTAATTATAGCGGAATTAATAAGGAAGAATTTATGAAACTAGCGCTTCAGATATTTTCTGAATTAGGGGTGACTGATAATGATAGAAGTAAATAATTTATCCTTTGAAATAGATGGAAAGGAAATTTTAAAGGATATAAATTTAAAAATAAGTAAGGGGAAAATATTTGGAATTATAGGTCCAAATGGTGTTGGAAAAACTACTTTACTCAGATGTTTAACTGGTATATATAATCCAACCTTGGGAAATGTTAGTTATGATGGACAAATAGTTTATGATAATCCAGCAGTGAAAAATAAAATAGGATATGTTGCAGATGAAAACATAATGCATAGCAATTTTAAAGTTAGTGAAATATTAAAATATTATAAGTATTCTTATACAAATTTTGATGAAGAGAAATTTAATGAATTAAATAAAATTTTTAAGATTCCCACAAATAAATTTGTATTTCAACTTTCAAAAGGTATGAAGATGAGACTTTCAATAATGCTTGCTTTTTCTATACATGCAAATTATTTAATATTAGATGAACCAACTTCAGGGTTAGATGCAATACTTAAAAATAAGCTTCTTAATATATTTGTAGATGAAGTATTTGAAAATAATATAACAATAATAATAAGTTCTCATCATTTAGGAGAGCTTGAAAGAATTTGTGATGATGTAGCCATTTTTGATGAAGGTGTAGTTTCATATGAAAACTCTGTAGAAAACATGAAAAGTAAGATTAAAAAAGTACAGGTTGCCTTTGATGAACCAGTTTATGAGGAAGATTTAAATTTAAAAGGAATTTTTAAAATAAGTAAAGTTGGTAGAGTCTTTACCATTATAACTGATGAATATGATGAAGAATTTATAAGTAACCTAAATAAATTTAAACCACTATTTATCGAAGAAATTGATCTTAGTTTAGAAGATATCTTTATCTATAAGGTTGATAAGGAGGATAAAAATGAAGAAATATTTAAATAAGGGATTGATTTATAACTGGTTTAATTCAGCTAAAATACCTATAATTATTGGATTATTGAGTTGGGGATTTATAGCAAATGAAATTATAACACATGAATTAAATTTGGTAAAATCACAAATATCACAATCATTTTTAAATTATTTTAGTACTACTGATTTGGCAAATTATTTTGGATTAGGAGTTATATTTGTAGCTATATATTTTATAGCTCAAGGAATTAATAAGAGAAATACAACAATGTTTTTAGCTAGTGGACCTTACACTAAAAAACAAATTAAATATAATGAATTAATGTGTATTTTAGTTACATTAGTATTTTTTGTTTTAACATATGCTTATATAGCCTTCATGGCATATATTAGAAATAGAGAACTTTTAACCATTGTTGAAGGTTATGGAAGTGTTATTTTAATAGAAATTGCTAGGATAGTTTTAATCGGAATAATAGGGATAATGTTCATGCATACTGTTGATTTATTATTTTCTAATTCAGTAATAGGCTTTATTAGTATGATTTTTGTAATGCCAATATCAATTTATTTTATTATAATAAAAATATTCAACATTGTAGAATATTTAGGTATATATAGCAGATATATATTGGAAAATAATATTAATAGTTTTAATAGTGAATTTCAAAAATATACTGTCAAAGTTTTAATTGAACGTGGGACTGTTCGAGAAATAAGACTTAGAGAATTATTTTTTGAAGTGGTCATTGCTTTAATTATAATTGTAATTATGTTTTTTATTTTTAACGTGGCTCAAAAAAGATATAAATTAGAATGTTGCAATAAAATATTTTCATCTAAAACTAATGAAAATATTATAGTTATATTAGTATCTGTAGCAATTGGTTCACTTGCATCTTTATTTTTATTATCAGATTTTATAAATAATATGCAGCGTAGAAATGATGGTGACTATTTGCCTTTAGTTGGATTAGATTTAGTTAAAGGGTTAAGTGCGGATTTTTTTTGTATGGCACTTGTAGGATTTATAACATATAAGATAATGAAAAAGGTATTAAAAGCTTTAGTATAGAATGATTTTTTTATTAAAGTAATATTTTTTATAATATTACCAATTGAAAGCATATTTCATGAATTTTCATAAGTAAAAAAATAAATATAAATGTAAAAAACATATATTCGTTTTAACACTTAAACTTATATAGTACTAAAACCATGCATATAAGCGGATTTTTTCATGCTTTATGTATGGTTTTTTGTTTTGTATAGACTTTGTATAGATTTTTTTAGAAGTAATTATTCTTTTTCTAGTCTTAAAGAACAAAAATATGAAAGTTGAATAATATATAATAACAAAAGAATAGGAGTTGATAAACATGTCTAAACATTCTAATAATAGTTGTTGCTGCTGCAGACGTAATTCTTGCTGTAATCATTGCTGTGATCCTTGCTGTAATCCTTGTTGTGGTGGTTTTGGAAATGGATTCGGTGGAGGATTCGGTGGAGGATTCGGCGGAGGCTGTGGAGGTTTTGGCGGAAGCTGGATTTGGATTTTAGTGATTCTATTCCTTGGTGGAGGAGCAGGTTGCGGAAGCTTTTTCTGTTAATTTCATTAATCTTAAGGACGATAACCTAAAGGTAGCCTTAGTTTAGATAATAGAAACGCTTGTTTTAGCGTTTCTATTATTTCTATTATAGAAAATTAGAGTTTTTAGCTTGAAAAATTTATATATGTATTATCATGTTATATCTTACTTTCTTAAAAAGGGGTTTCATAATTGATTTATTTATCAGGTTGAATCTTTAAATCCTAAAGCATCCCAAACTATACAATGATTGTATTTATTAAGGAACAATAATCAAGCAGATTAATTAATTTTTTATAATTAAACTAATTATATAGACAGAAGTTGTATTATATAGCTGAAACAGATATAATTTAAAATAGCAAAAGAGGAAATAAAATCGGTAGAAATATCAAGTTATGGAGTGAGTAAAATTATGGAAGAAAGATTACAGAAATATATGGCAAGTTGCGGTGTTGCTTCAAGGAGAAAATGTGAAGAAATAATACTTGCAGGAAAAGTTAAGGTAAATGGAGTTTTTGTTAATGAAGTTGGAACAAAAGTAGATCCATTAAATGACATAGTAGAATATGAAGGAAAAATAATAACCAAGGAAGAAAAAAAAGTATATATAATGCTTAATAAGCCAGAGGGATACATAAGTTCTGTAAAAGATGAAAAGGGTAGAAGGACTATTTTAGATATAGTTAAGGTAGAAGAGAGAATATATCCAATTGGAAGACTGGATTATGATAGTTCGGGATTATTATTATTAACAAATGATGGTGAAATATATAATAAAATAATTCATCCAAGAGTAGAGATAATTAAAAAATATATAGCAGTAGTTAAAGGGGAAATAAGTGAAAAAGATATTAAAAAATTTCAAATAGGAATAGATATTGGAGGATATATAACTGCGCCAGCAGAACTTAAGGTAATAAGTTATGATAAAGAGATATCAACTATAGAAATTGCTATTCATGAAGGTAAGAATAGACAAATAAGAAAGATGTGTGCAACGTTAAATCATGAGGTGTTATCGCTAAAGAGAATATCTATTGGTGAAATAAAACTTGGATATTTAAAAAGAGGAGAATACAGAGAGTTAAATAAAGAAGAAATAAGTTATATAAATACTTTATAATATATGTGCTTCAATAAATAAACTAAATATAAGTAATTTATTTACATAATTTTAATGTAGAAAATTAGCTAGAACTTATACAATACAGAAATTTAAATAATTTTGATTAAATAGCTTCTGATTTAAAATAAAAATATTATATTAATTTAAAAGTTTAAGTTATCTCTAAATTTTATACTGACGGTAAGTAATGAAAATCTTGCAGATTTTTAATATTTAGTTTCAAAAATCAGTTATTTATTGTACAATTTTAAATAAGATGATAGAATTAAGTTGATATTATTCAAAATTGATAGTAGGAAGGCAAAATATGGATGAATTAAATAATGAAAATAGCAAAGATTTAATGAGATTAATTCAAGGGAAATTTATAAGGTTAAGTAAGGGTCAAAAATTAATAGCTGAATACATTTTAAAATATTATGATAAAGCTGCATTTATGACAGCAGCTAAGCTTGGAACTTCTGTGGGAGTATCAGAATCAACAGTTGTAAGATTTGCAATTGAACTTGGATTTTCAGGATATCCAAAACTTCAAAAGGCATTGCAAGAACTTATAAAAAATAAACTTACTACAGTTCAAAGGTTAGAGCTTAGAAATGACTATTTTTCAGATGGTGATGCTTTAAAGGGTGTTCTTAAAGCTGATATGGAAAATATTAGAGCTACTCTTGAAAAAATAAACCAAAATACATTTGAAGAGGTTGTGAAAAATATATTCGAAGCTCAAAGAATATATATAATAGGGCTTAGAAGTTCAACAGCTATTGCAGAATTTTTAGGATTTTATCTAAACATAATATTACAAAATGTAAAGATTGTAAGTTATGGTATTTCAGATGTTTTTGAACAAATGATAAATGTAGGTGAAGGTGACTTAGTTATTGGTATTGGATTCCCAAGATATGCAGCTAAGACAATTGATGCTTTGGAATTTGCACAAGACAGAGGAGCAAAAGTGGTTGCGCTTACAGATAGCTTATTATCACCATTAGCAGCTAAAGCAGATTATACATTGATAGCTCAAAGTAATATGGCATCATTTGTAGATTCATTAGTTGCACCATTATCAGTAATAAATGCTTTAATTATTGCTGTTGGAATGAGAGAAAAAGAAAATATTTCTTATGTATTTGGAAATTTAGAAAAGATCTGGCAAACTTATAATGTATATTCAATTAATAATAGGAATGTATCAGATGATTAAGAGCTACGAAGGAATATAAAAATTTAAAAGATGAATAAACCATATAATAAATAAGGTTTAGGTTACATGAATATGAGTTGTTCTCAGAGAATATTTGAGAGCAGCTCATTTTTATAAATACGCTATGGGATTAAATAGATGGTAGTTCTATCTCTCTGCTTTTCAACATTTCATTTGTTGCATGTATAAAAGCTAACATTTCTTTTTCATATCTCTGAAAATAATGATACACCTTGAAGTTAACTCCAAATCAAGATTTTTTTGAAAAATTGGATGTTTTTTATTTTTCGTTAGAATATAATCATTAATACTAATATTGTTCCTACTTAAGAAAGCATACCTAATTTCTGAAGCCAACGCGATACCTATTTTTCTGATATATTTATACTTCTATTTGTCATACAATTAAATAATTCGCTTAATCCGTATTCTTTAAATATTTGTTTGTAATAACTTATTTCATCCTGAACTAATCCATATATTACTTAAATTCTCAGAAGTTTAACTGATGCATTGAGAGTTGCCTAAAGATAATTTCCTTTTTGACAAATAATTGAGTTAATTTAAAATCATTTAAGATAATGTGTAATGGAAATAGAATCTGGCGATGAATTATATATGATCTATTAAATTTTTTAGAAAAACCACTTGACTTGGAGTTAACTCCAGGTGATAAGGTGTATATAACAAAGAAATACAGGTAAAATGGAGGTGAAAAAGCATATATAAGGACTTTAGATTATTCCTATCTTAAGCAGAAATATGGCATTCTATAAAAAGGTAAAGAAACTAAAATAAAAAAGAAGTTAATTTCCTTTGGAGAGAAAAAGTTACAAATGAAAAATATAATTTTGAACAATGGTGTAGAGATGCCTATTTTAGGCTTTGATGTTTATCAGATTGATAACGCAAAGGAATGCGAACAGTCTACACATGAAGGTAGTGGAATGGGAAGTAGTGAACGCGATATCAAGAAACTTTGCCAGAATGCAAAGGTGATGTATGGTTTAGGGATTCGAGGCGGCAGTGTTAAAAGAGGAGAGAGTACGATTAAGTCTTGGATTTCATAACAAAGATCTTGTATACAAAGTATGTACATGAAGTCCAAAGATGTGCGGGACTACAAAAATAGATGTAAGAAACAATGAAACGGAGGAAATAGCAATGAGCAAATCAATTAAATTAACATTAGACGGAAAAGAATATACAGCGACATTAAACGATAACCGTACCGTAGAAGATATATTAAATATGTTACCGATGGAATTAACTATGCAAAGATATGCTGATCACGAATACTACAGTTCACTTCCACAAAAGCCGTCAATCAAAGGAGTTCCTATGACCTCAGATGCACATGCAGGTGGCATTTACTACTATGACGGCTGGAGTGCATTTACAGTACTTTTTGGTGACGCACACATTGCTCCTTTTGAAGTTGTGCATATCGGAGACGTAAATGAGGATGTCATTTTTCCTTTAGCTGCAGCTGGTGATACCGTAGAGGCTAAAATAGAGGTAGGTTAAACAGTAATTTACGAAAAATAATGAATTTAATTGTAGGTAAATTGCATTATATAATACTAAAGCTGCAAATTTTCGTACTATGGGTAACTTAAAACTATCAATTAAGGTTATGGGAATTATTTATAGAGCAACTATATTAATCTGCTGAAACAACTGTATATTGCAGTTGTTTCAGCAGATTTTTTTCAATGTTTAAGAAAACATGATAAAATTGGCACGTTTTGATGACTAATCACTAATACAGTTATTATGCTATATTAGTGATTAGTCATTTTAGTTGATTAATGTAAAACTCAAATATGTTAGATCGTTTAAAAATAAAGGTTCATAAATTATTCTAAAAAATCTTTCCTTGTTGGTGTAAATACATCTAGCACTTCGGAACCTTCTTCTAAAACAATACATCCATGTGGAATGTTTGAAAGAAAGAGTATAGAATCTCCAGCAGTTACTATAGTTTCTTCACCATCTATTATAAATTTTAATTTTCCTTTTAACACGTATGTAAATTGATCATGAGGATGGGTGTGGGGAATAACTGAAGTGGTTGTTTTATCGAATATAACTCTTGCACCTAATAAGTTATTTCCATTAGCTAAAATTTTTCTTTTTGTGTTATCATCTGGGAATTGCATAACTGCATCTTCATTTTTTATAATCATAAAAGCATCTCCTTAATAAAACGATTTATCAGAATTATACTATATAATTAATATTTTTTCAAATTTTATTAAAAGAATCTTTATTCATATAATAGATATAACAAAAGATAATGGCAATATTAAACAAGAAAAAACTTTTATAAGATTATTGCAATCGGTATCAGTATATGATAATATCTAATAAACCGGTTTACTAAATAGTGTTAGATGATTAACAGGTAAAATAAATACAACTAAGTATTAGTTGTAAGGAAGGAGAATAAATAAAATTGAAGGAAAGTTTTTTAGAAAAGGATTGAATCTTATGCAGAATTAAGAAATAACTTATATGTATATGTTGGTGATGTTAATAATGAAGACCATGTAAACGAATTAATTTTTTGTAAAATAATAATTGTAAATTTCATAAAATTAAAGAGTACTTATAAAATTTTATGTGTTAATGGTAGAAAAAGTTGAGAAAGTGTTTACTAAAAAGTATTAAATTTTAATTATTTATAAAATAAAGGAGAAATATATTATGATAACAACATTTGTAGGAATTGTAAGAGAACCATCAGTGGTTATTGCGCTAGTAACTCTATTAGGATTATTATTTCAAAAAAAATCTATACCAGAGATAATTACTGGTACTATAAAATCTTTTATGGGATTCATTTTAATTAAACTTGGTGGATCTATCATAGGAGATTCGCTAGCGATATTTGGTAAAATATTTACACATGCATTTAATCTTACAGGTATAATTCCTAGTAATGAAGCTGTATTATCTATTACATTAGATACATTAGGTGTACAAGCATCATTAATATTATTATTCGCAATGGTTATTAATATTATAATTGCGCGTTTTACAAAGTTTAAATACATATATTTATCATTACACTTAATGTTATTTATGTCATGTGCTATTGCAGCAGTTATGAATGGATTGGGTTATTCAGAAATAGTAACAATTGTAGTAGGATGTTTAATTATAGGAATATACATGTCTGTAGCTCCATTTGCTCTACGTAAAGCTAGTGCTGAAATAATTGGCACAGATGAATATGTAGTAGGACATTCAGGTATGATTGCATATTGGATTTCATCTTCATTAGGAAAATTAATAGGAAATAAAGAAAAATCCACAGAATCAATAGAAATGCCTAAATCAATATCATTTTTAAGAGATTCTATAGTAGCAACTACATTAACAATGTTAGCATTATTCTTAATTGCTGGAATTAAAGGTGGAACTGGATTTGTAGCAGAACTATCTGGTGGACTTAACTTCTTTGTATACTGCTTAAAGCAATCAGCTATGTTAGCTGGAGGGTTATTTATTGCTAAACAAGGCGTAGGGTTATTCACTGAAGAAATTGTACCTGCATTTAAAGGTTTTGCAAATGTTTTTGCACCAGGATCAACTCCAGCTGTTGACGTATTAGTATTATTTGATAAAGCACCTAATGCAGTACTTATAGGATTCTTAGTAAGTTTAGGTACAGGAGTTGTATGTATATTAATATTCCCAGCAATTGGATTACCTGTAATTGTTCCAGGATTAATGGCTTGTTTCATTACTGGTGGTGCTGCCGCTATATATGGAAATGCAACTGGAGGTCTTCGTGGCGCAATAATTGGTAGCGTTGTAGATGGTTTATTCCTTTGTGTAATGCCAGCAGTTACATTATTTATCTTTACTAGTATGAATGCAGGTAATGTAACATTTGCAGATTCTGACTTTACAGTAACTTCTCTAATTGTCTGGTTTATAGCTAGATTTTTATAAATAAATTTTATGTTTAAATGTAGAAAGGATGATTTAAAATGTTTTGTTTTAACAAAGATGTTCAATTTGAAGTATTAGATGAAAATACTAAAAGAAAGGTATTGGTACATGATGAGAGTATGATGGGAGTTGAAGTGCACTTTGCAAAAGTTACTGACAGTGTAGAACTACATTCTCACGTACATGATCAATTAACATATGTATTAAAAGGTTCTTTTAAGTTTATAGTAGGTGATAAAACTGAAATAGTTAAACAAGGAGATACAATCTTTATGCCATCTAATCTTCCTCATGGTTGCATAGTTTTAGAAGATGACTCTGTACTATATGATGTATTTACGCCAGAAAGAAAAGATTTTTTAAAATAGTATTTAATTGAAAAAAGTAAGTCATATTATAAGAGAGATTTCTGCTTATGATATGATTTTTTTTATTGTATGAATAAGCAGATTTAATTAAGTAGCTATTGCTAAAGGAGTATCTGAAATAGAAATATCGCTTATATTATAGCTAGAAGTTAAAGAAGCATCAGATGAAGCGATTGAAAAAGATATAAATACGACAAAGTTTGGCTTGAATATGTAATTTATACAAAATTAATAAAAGTAATATATAATGAATAGTATGTAAAATTTTTAAAACTGAAAGCCAGATTTTATCTAGCTTTCAGTTTAAATTTATGTTAAATTTAAATTGCTTATACATAAAGTGTATAATTGGTGAAGTAATTGTGGAAAAAGTAATTGATGTTTCATAATTAAGATAAAGTTTAAGTAAGGTGGAAAATAAATGAAGGTAACAATTAAGGATGTAGCTGAGAGGGCCAATGTATCAAAAAGTACGGTTTCTCAATATTTAAATGAACGATTTCAATACATGAGTGATGATACTAAGAAAAAAATTGCAACTGCAATTGAAGAATTAAATTATCAGCCTAATCAATTAGCAAGAGGGCTGAAACAAAAACGTACAAATGTAATTGGGATTGTTGCTTCAACTATTTTGTCTCGATTTACAACTGAAATTGTGAGGGCTGTCGAGGACGCATGTCAAAAGAAAGGGATTCAAGTTTTGATTTGTAATACAGATGACAATCCAGAAAAAGAAAAATATTGTGTTAATTCTATGATATCCAGACAAGTAGATGGATTAATTGTTTTCCCAACACGTCAGAATATTTATTTGTATCAAAATATTATTTCTGAAAATTATCCCCTTGTTTTGATTGATAGAAGAATAAAAGAAATAAATGCTAGTACTGTTGTTCTGGATAATTTATTAGCTAGTAAAAAAGCAGTGGATTTATTAGTAGAAAATGGTCACAAAAAAATAGGGATTTTATCTTTTCCAGTACAGAATAATTCTATAAGCAATCGTGTGGACAGAATCAAAGGGTATCGAAATGCCTTAAGAGATCATGGAATAACAGTGAATAAAAATTTTATAAAGTGTGGAACATTAGATAAAATTCCTATTATGATTCAAAGTTTACTTAATGGGAAGGATAGGCCAACAGCGATAATTGCCTCAAATGATATGATTCTTGAAAAGCTGCTGATTTATGTAAAAGAAAATAATATTTCTGTGCCCAATGAATTATCTATTATTGGGATAGATGATGTTTCCTTCGCTTCTTTTTATCAACCCTCAATTACTACTATTGCTCAGCCTGCTTACGATATGGGAAGAGAATGTTCAAAATTGCTTTTTGATCAAATTGAATATAACAATGGTAACTTAACATCAAATAATATATGTAATATTAAATTTGAACCCATTTTACTTGAAAGAGAATCTGTTTTGAACTTATTAACTGATATAAAGGAAAAGTAAGATTTTAATAAAAGGCCAGATATTTAAGCAAGCTTAAATATCTGGCCTTTTCCTACCCAAAATAAATTACTCATACATTATGTGTAATTGATATATGTAATTATATATATTAATGACGATGTTTATAGTGGATGAATTAATAGTAGGCAGGTAAATTAACTATTGCAGTGGAGATTGAAAATGAAGAAATACAAATAAAAAAGTGGAGGTTAAAAAACAAAGAATTTGGAAAATGAGTTTTTAGCAGGTTTAGTGGAACATTTAATTACATTAAAATTTAGCAGAGTATTGGAAAAATACGTAGCAAAAAAGTTAAAAACTTGACTTGGAGTTGACTCCAAGTTATATGATGAATTTGTTAGGAAAATATAACGATAAAAATTAAAGGAGAGCAAAATATGAATAAAACAAATAATCTGAAGGTTTCATTAATCTAAACTATATCTGAGGTAACATTTTTGAGTAAACCTGAATCAGATATCATACTCATACAGTTTTGTATTCATGTCCATCAGTAAGGGAATTGTGTAATAAAAGATAGCAGCAGGAGGATGATTGAGAGATAAATCTAAGTTAAGTTTTGGGGAAATTAAAAAAACTCTTGACTTGGAGTGAACTTCAAGTGATAGGCTATTAAATAGAAAGGCTATTTATATTTAAAACTAAAAAATACAATTAAGAATATGGAGGACAATTAAAATGAGTAAAAAGGTACTAGTGCTATCCGCTAGCCCAAGAAAAGGCGGAAATTCAGAAATGTTATGTGACCAGTTTATGTTTGGAGTCGAAGAAGCAGAGAATACGGGAGAAAAAATTTTCTTAAGAGATAAGAAAATTGACTATTGTGTGGGTTGCGAAGTCTGTATTAAAAATGGTGGTAATTGTTTTCAAAAAGATGACATGGCTGAAGTTCTAGAAAAAATGATTGCAGCCGATGTAATTGTTATGGCAACACCTGTTTATTATTATGCAATGAATGGACAAATGAAGACATTAATTGATAGAACAGTTGCAAGGCATAAAGAGATTAATAATAAAGAATTTTATTTTATTTTAGCAGCAGCAGATAACAGAAATGAGGAAATGGAAAGTACATTGGAAGGCTTCAGAGGATTTACTCGATGTTTAAGCGAACCAAAAGAAAAAGGTGTTATTTATGGAACCGGAGTATGGGGTATCGGAGAGATTGAAGGAAGTGAAGCTATGAAACAGTCATATGAAATGGGAAAAAACGTATAAATTAGGAGGATTAAAATTGGAGCAGAAAACTTTAGAGACAAAAAAATTGTTTACGAATGGTGACTTATTCAAATTATTTCTGCCACTTATCATAGAGCAGTTTTTAGAATTTTTAGTGGGATTAGCAGATTCAATCATGGTAGCATATGTGGGGGAATCAGCCGTATCTGGTGTTTCTTTGGTTGATTTCGTTATGGCACTTCTAATTAGTTTGTTTGCAGCACTATCTACTGGTGGTGCAGTTATTGCAGGACAATATATGGGTAAGAAACAGATTAAAGAATCAAGGGAAGCGGCGAATCAATTAGTATGGTTTGTTGGTATTATTTCAATCATAATAATGGGTATTGTCTATGTAGCGAAACCATTTATTTTAAATGGTTTGTTTGGGACAATAACGGATGAAGTACGCAGAGATGCAAATACATACTTGATGATTACAGCAGTATCTATTCCGTTTCTTGCACTATATAATGCTGGAGCTGCAATTTTTCGTACTATGGGTAATTCAAAACTGCCTATGAAGATAATGCTAGCTATGAATATAGCTCATGCTGTAGGAAATGCAATACTAATTTACGGATTTCACTTTGGAACTGAGGGTGTTGCGGTGACAACTCTTATATCACGTATTGTAGCTGGTGTTATTATTATCACATTAGCTTTAAACAAAAAACAACCAATATATATAAAGAAAAGTTTAAAACACAAATTTAACTGGTCAATGCTCAAAAGAATCTTAAGCATTGGAGTTCCATATGGATTGGAAAATGGTTTGTTTTATTTTGGAAGAATTATTGTACTCAGCCTAGTTGCTACTTTTGGAACTGCTGCAATAGCTGCAAATGCAGTGTCAGGAACTATTGTTATGTTTCAAGTACTGCCAGGTTTCGCAATTGGACTTGGATTAACTATAGTCATATCAAGATGTAGCGGAGCAGGAGATTATAAACAGGCTAAATATTATACTAAGAAGATAATGGGTATAGTGTATGTGTCTAATTTAATAAGCTGCGTATTGGTACTTGCTTTACTCCCAAGTATATTGAAAGTTTATGGATTGTCTGAGACAGCAACGTCTTTGACTACACAAAACGTTTGGTATCATGGGATATTTATGGTTATAATCTGGCCGCTTGCATACACGTTACCTGTAACATTTCGTGCGTCAGGCGATGCCAAATTTCCGATGATGGTTGGAGTTTTATCCATGTTTTTCTGCCGTATTGTCTTAGCGTATCTGCTAGGTATCTATTTCAACATGGGAATGTTCGGTACATGGGTAGCTATGTTTATTGACTGGATTGTCAAGGCAATTATTTTCGTATGGCGGTATATAAATGGAAAATGGACAGAGTTCCATGCAATTTAATAGAATTAATATTAGATATTTGTAGAAGCTGTATAGCTTAGATTATTTACTTTTATAGTCGTAATTATATTAGGAAATGTTCTAAATCAAAAAGGATTTTTAACAAAAAGAAGGTTCCTATAATATCAAATATAGTAAATTAAATTACTATTTCTTTATATATTGTATAGCTATTACTAGTAGCTGGAATACTAAATAGCAACATATTTTTTGAGGAGGGAAAATTATGAATTGGACCAATATTTCTAATATATCTTCAATACTTACAATTTTCGGATTTATAATAACTTTAGCTACACTTATTTTTTTATTCTACCAATGTAAAATTTTGAAATCTTCTTTAAGAACACAGTCTTTTCAAAACTTATTTAGTAATATGATTAGTATTGATATGTTTTTCGCAAATAATCCAAATATAAAACTATTTGCGTATGAAGAAAAAGATTTACCAGAAGACACAAAATCGCCTGAGTATGTTCAAGCAATGTCAGCGTGTGAACTGTTATTAGACCATTTTGAAGAAGTGTTTGGTTGCAGAAATATTATGAGTAAGGAAATGTGGAGTGGTTGGTCATCATATATTAAAGAAATATATAGCTGTAGTAGCGTATTAAGGCATCATATTGAATTAAATCGTGGTAAGTATCAGAAAAATTTTTTAGAATTACTTGATAAATAACATTAATTGGATTGCAAAGTCAAAAATTAAGTAGTTACAGCGTTTAAGAAAAATGAGGTGGCAACTATTGACTCTGAGTTCACTCCAAGTTGTAGATTTTAGATGAAAGAAATAAATAATTTTAAATTAAGCAAAAGCAATTAAGAAAAAGGAGGTAGTTGAATGGGTAAATTAACAAAATCTTTAAAAACAGCATTAGCAACGCATATTAGTACATTAATTAAATCAGAAGAAAATCCAGATTTTAAGAAGATGTATAAAGCATATCTAAAACAGATTAAATATGTAAGTTAAAAACAATTAAGTGAGTGAAGGATAATTATTATGTAAGAAGTAGATCTTTGGACATACCTAAGGGAATGACAAAGGATCTTTTCTCAGCACGGAAACCGTGTATCCATTATATTGGATTTATAAGAACTTTGAACGAACTTACTTGCATTAATAAAATTATTTCGGAAAATAGATAAAAATTAGGAGGAAGTACAGATATGGAAAAGAAAAAATTAGGATTTGGATTCATGCGTTTACCAGTAAAGAGCAACAATGATCAAGAAAATATTGATATGGGAACATTAAATCAAATGGTGGATACTTTTTTAGAAAGAGGATTTACTTATTTTGATACAGCTTATATGTATCATGCGTTTAAGAGTGAGATAGCTTTAAGAGAATCTTTAGTAAAACGTCATAAAAGAGACAGCTTTACAGTAGCAACTAAGCTACCAACTATGTTTTTGAAAAAAGAGGGAGACCAAGAAAGAATTTTTGACGAACAGTTAGAAAAATGTGGTGTAGATTATTTTGATTACTATCTTCTTCATAATTTAGGAGTAACACATTATGAGATAGCTAAAAAATTTGACAGCTTTGCATTTATTCAAAAAAAGAAAGAAGAAGGAAAAATAAAAAATATAGGTTTTTCTTATCATGATAATGCAGATTTATTAGATGAGATTTTAACTGCTCACCCAGAAGTAGATTTCGTTCAATTACAAATTAATTATATTGATTGGGATAATGAAAGTATTCAATCAAGAAAATGTTATGAAGTTGCAAGAAAGCATAACAAACCAGTTATTGTTATGGAACCAATTAAAGGCGGTACTTTAGCAAATGTACCTGAAGAAGCAGAACAATTATTTAAAGAATATAATCCTAATATGTCTGTTCCATCATGGGCAATTCGTTTTGTAGCAAGCCATGAAGGAATAATGACGGTTCTAAGTGGAATGTCTAGTATGGAACAATTGTTGCATAACACAGGTTATATGGAAGATTTTATAGCCTTTGCAAAAGAAGAATATGATATTGTTGAAAAGGCAGTTGATATTATTAATAAATCAATTGCAGTTCCTTGTACAGCTTGTGAATATTGTGTAAAAGGATGTCCTAAAAATATTGCTATTCCAAAATACTTTGCATTATATAATGCTGAAAAGCGAGCGCTAAATGCTGGTTTTTCAACTCAAATGGTATATTATAGTAATTATATAAAAACATATGGAAAAGCATCAGATTGTATTGGATGCAAACAGTGTGAAAGAGAATGTCCTCAGCATATTGAGATTACAAAATGTTTAAACGATGTAGCTGATGCGTTTGAGAACTAAGGAGTAGTTATCCTTGAGGCATGAGTTACCATTATTCTTATTACGAATATAATCTGCATAATTAGTAAAGATAGAAACTATTGACTTGAAGTAGACTACAGGTGCTATAATGTCAAAAAGGAGGTAAAATCGTATGACAATTGCAGAAGTAAGTAAAAAATATGATCTTTCACAGGATACACTCCGTTATTATGAACGAATTGGACTGTTTCCAGTAGTAAACCGTAATAAAAGTGGAATCAGGAACTATACGGAAGAAGACTGCATGTGGATAGAATTTATCAAATGTATGAGAAATGCAGGTCTTCCAATTGAAGTATTAATTGAGTATGTTACTTTGTTTAAACAAGGTGATTCAACTATTGAGACAAGAAAAGAGCTATTATCTGAACAACGTAAACAGCTAATAGAAAAATTAGAATATATAAGAAAAACAATAGAACGCTTGGATTATAAAATAGAAAGCTATGAACAAACAGTAGTTACGAAAGAAAAGGAACTAAAAAGAACTGATGATTAATATTTCTGCATACAAAATTGAAAATTGAAAATTAAGTCCTCTTTACACTTGATTTAGAATCAAAAAAGTGTAAAGAGGTTTTTTATTTTATCATGAAAGGTATAAGATATGGGAGCATCGTATCAATTATACATTTCTCTCTAATCTTGTTTTGCCATGGCATGAGGTGGGTAAGGCACTCTGTTGATGAACCACGATTCTATAATCCATACATAAGCCGACTCAACAAAGTGAAGAATAACATCTTCACTAAACTCATAATCTTTTCCTTCGATTACAGTCACATTAATCATTATAGGATGATATGCATTAGGAATATTTTATTTGTACTTCTAGGGGATATTAAAAAAAAAGACAATTAATATTAATTATTATTTTACCTCCTGACATCTAACCTGCAATATCCATGTTAGATGAAATGACGTTGATTACAAATATTTTGATTCGAAAAAGCTTGTTTGACACATCTTTTTCGAATATTTTTGATAAAACTTTATTCAAAACCAACAGTTATGTTAAGTTGTATAAAGTTTGAGATTATCACTATAAATTAAGAGTCATTTTATAGAAATAGGTGTAATCGATTATTTGTATAAATTGTAATTTATTTAGTAATTATACAAAAAAAACTTGACTTGAAGTTAACTCCAAGTGATAGGATGAATTTGAAGGAGGTAAAAACGTAGCAATTAAAAAAACAAGTAAACAATCTGATATCCCTCCAGATAAGTTTCGTATTATGAAAGAATTAGTTGATATCACCTATAAAGAGAAATAAAAGTGAAATTGCGGATTATAGAGAAACTGATTTAAAATGGAGTAAATTTATTAAATGCATGAAAAGTGCATGACTTACGATCGAGTACGTAGAGCTTTTCATGAGGAGAAGAAACTATTATGTTTCACAAAGTTGAAGCCAATCTATTGAAATCAAAAGTTATGGCAGGCAGTGCTTTTGCAAAAGAAAATAGATGTGATTTTATTGACACTTTCTTATTTATTTTAATTGACTGTTTACATATTGTTTACATTGAGTTTACATTGAGTCTATAAATATGATTTATTATAATAATTGTAAGAATTTTGTATATTAAAAGTAATATGTATTTACTTGAATTTAAAGTAAAATAAACATGTGTTATCCAAATAACTATGCATTATACAATATAACAAATATAAAATAAATAATCACACATGTACAAGCTATATATATTATTAATATATATGAATTAGAATAATTTAGACTACAAGTTTGTATTATTATGTAAAAATATAAAATTTATTGAAAATGAGAGGAGAAAATACTTATGAAAGAAAAATTAATAAACATTATTTGCGAGGTTAAGGAGGACACTTCTTTAACAAAAAAAATTGAAAATTCTACAGATTTACTTAACGAAATAGATATTGATTCTTTGCAATTGATTAATATCATTTTAAAAATTGAGGATGAATTAGATATTCAAATTAATTTTGAGGAATTTGATATGGATAATTTAAAATCAGTAGATTCCATATGTGAATATGTTAACTCAAAGAGGTGATATTAAAATGGAACAATGTATTTATTATGGAGAATTCAATGCAGAAAAATATTGGAGAAATGAAAAACTAGCAAAGTTACCAGAAATTCCTAATAACCAGATAGAAAATATAATCAAATCAATGGATGAATTACTTTTTATTTTATGCTCAGAGAAAGATACTTTGATAACAAGGTACAAAATAGACCCAGCACAAATAAAATACTTAAAAGATATAGGATTTTCATTTACATATAATAATACAGATTTGACGGAAGATGTATCAAAGGAAGAACAAAATAAAAATATCTGTCAGATTTTATTAGAAAAATATGATGAGCTAAGCAGCAAGGAACTAATGAAAAAAAATTCAACTATATCTGCTTTTGCAGTTCTACCAGAATCAATAAATGTAAGCAAAAAGTATGGATTTGCCTTTGATTCTCCAGAAATTAATATTATTAAAAAAGTAAATTCAAAAATATATTCTTCTGAGATAAATAGAGACTTAAATAGTAAGTATCCATTTAAAATAGCTAATTCATCAAAGGAATTATATGAAGAGGGAATGAAATATTTAAATAATTCACCTATTATGATAAAGGATTCATTTGGAGTATCTGGAAAGGGAAATTTAGTAATTTCCAATGAAGGTATTCTACAGAGAATAGTAAGTTACATAAACTCACAAGAAAAAGCGAGAAAATCAGTAGAATTTATTATTGAATCCTTTTTAGATAAGGAACGTGATTTTTCATGTCAGTTTTTTATTCATAAATCAGGTGATGTGCAAATATTGTCTATACAGGAAGTAAGAAATACAGGAAGTTCATATCATGGTTCTTATACCCCAAGTAAGGAATTTGTTAAATTTATTCGTGAAAGGGGATACTTTTCAATAATTAAGGAAGTATCAGCTCAGCTTTATAAGGATGGATATTATGGAGATGTTTGTATTGATTCTATGGTTTTAAAAAATGGAGACATTGTTCCAATAGTTGAAATAAATGCAAGAAAATCAATGAGTCTTATAAAGCATAATATTGATAAATATGTTTTGAATTTTAATCTTAAATGTAGTTTTACATTTTTAAATGTGGCTTTTTCAACGCATATTTCATATGAACAAATTATTAAGGAGATGGAAGAAGAATCATTGCTTTTTAAACCTGGCATGAATAAAGGTTTAATTCCTTTAAGTTCAAATGCACTGTTTATTAATAGGTATTTAGATAAAAATCAAAGTATAAAAACCTATAAGGGAAGATTATATTTAGCAATATTATACAAGAACGAAGAAGAAAAAGAAGACATGCTTAGCAATTTAACACAGTTATTAAATAAAAATCAAATAAATGTTTTAAATTAAATAAAAAGGTGGATGGTAAGATGAGTAATAAGGTTACAATATTAGGCTCAGGATTTGGTTTGGGATTTTATGTTCCTGGTTTATTGATTAATTATCGTTTAAAAGATAAAGGGATAGATTCAGAGGTATTGATATTTGAAAAATATGTTATTGAAGATAAACGTGATAAGATTGCACTAAATAAGAAGACTTATCATCAAAATTTTTCATTGGCTCTTGTTGCTGAAAGAATGCCTTGGGATATAAGAAAGAGTATTGATAATGATATGGTGGAACAATTATTAAATACTTGGGAGAAGGAAAATAGAAGTAATTTTATCGTAATGTCTGGTCATTGGATATATATATTAGATGAATATAGAAAAAGAATAAATAATCAATCTATTAATGTAGATATTTTGTATATAGATGCAGAACCTTCACCTTCTTGGAAAGGCTTAAATAAATATAATCCAAAATATTCAGAAGATTATGACGAAAGGTTCATATTTAACGAAGAGAAGGAAGAAATATCATATTACGTACCTGTAGGTTCTGAGGAACCAATTCTGTTTAAAGAAAGAGAAAACAGATTTATGATTCATGGCGGTGGTTGGGGGATGGGAACCTATCAAGAAAAGATACATGAATTAGAAGAAAATGGCTTGAAACTGGATATCATTGCATATAAGGAAGATGAAGTTGGAGATGAAGAAAATGGACATAGATATTTTATGATGGATCCAGTTTGGCAGGCTTGGAGCGGTAACGAATTTATATTCCCTCCATTTGCACAGGTCAAACGTGATGTAACTCCAAATTTTAAAACCAAGGAAGAATATCATTCATCATTTGATGTTTTAAGAAATGCTAAGGCAGTAATTAGCAAGCCAGGTGGAGGAACACTTATAGATTCACTAGCTGCTGCTACACCTATGATTTTACTTGAACCATTTGGTCATCATGAAAAAATCAATGCAGATTTATGGGTAAAGTTAGGCCTTGGAATAAGGTATGAAACATGGGAAGAATCTGGATTTAAATTAGATATATTCGAAGGTATGCATGAAAATTTGGTGAAACAAAGGAATAATGCTATTAACTACGTTGATGAGTATATAAATAAATTAGTGAGAAATTCCGAAAGTAAGGTGATGTAAATTATGCAACCTAAAACAAGAGTAAGTTACGATGCGAAAGATTTAAATATTTTAAAAAGAACTATAAAAGATATATCAATTCCACTAAAGGAAAGAAAAAATAATCCTAGATATGCTACAGAATTACCTGATATTGTTGGGATTAAAATTACAAACAATTGTAATCTTAGATGTAAACATTGCTTTGAATGGAGCGAAAATGGTTATCACAAAAATATGGACAAAGCTGAACAACGAATGGATATTGAGCTAGAATTATTTGAAAAAGTACTTAAAGAAACAAAAGAGTTAAAGTCTAGATTATACATATGGGGAGGCGAGCCTTTATGTCATAAAGATTTTGATAAATTGGCAGATATGCTAGTTGAAGATCCTAGAGAAGTTGCTATGTGTACAAATACTTTACTGCTAAAGGAACATTTAGATTCAATAATAAAGATATCTGATAAATTAGACCTTCTTATTCCTGTTGAAGGTTTTGAGGAAGCACATGATTCCATTAGAGGTAAAGGAAACTTTAACAAAGTTATTGAGTCTATAAAACTTCTTATAGATTTGAAGAAAAAAGGTATCTATAAAGGAAAAATTTCAATTCATACAGTAATTAATGATAACATGTGTAATAAGCTATATGATTTAGTAGAATTTTTTGAAGAGTTGGGAGTAGACATGGTTTTACTAGGTTACCCATGGTATATATCTGAGGAAACTGCATGTACAATGGATAAGTACTTTAATGATAACTTTGCCTGGTTAGAAGAAGCCAATAATAAGAAGAATAAAAGTTGGCATTGTTTTACTTATAAAATCAATCCAGAAAATTTAAATACTTTAAAGGAACAAGTTAATAAAATATGCAGTAAAGTATGGGATATGAGAATAAGATTTCAACCTGATTTAGATATTGAAGATATTGAAAGCTTTGCATTAGGATCAGAGGTTGAAAGATTCAAAAACAGGAATTGTCTAGCGGTGTCAACTAGAATGGATATACTTGCTGATGGTTCAGTTGCCTCTTGTAAGTATTTTTCGGAATTTACAATTGGAAATATAAAAGATGCGAGCATTTCAGAATTATGGCATAGTGAAGCATATGGTTGTATTAGAGAAGTAATAAATAAGGGAATAAGTCCAATATGTTCAAAATGTAACCTTTTATATCTAAATGGTAAATAAGAGGGGGTGGCCATTATTAAAACTGTAAATATGGGAATTATAGGTTGCTCAACTATTCTACCAAGAGCAATAATAGGTCCATCAAAGGAAATAGATAACTTATGTATTTATGGAATTGCCAGCAGAACAAAGGCTAAAGCTCAGGAATATGCTGAAAAGTATAAAATAGATAGAGCATTTGATAGTTATGAAGAGTTATTAAATTGCCCTAATATCGATTTTGTATATATTGCTTTAGCAAATGATTTGCATATTGAATGGGTATTAAAGGCTATAAATGCAAATAAGCATATACTTATAGAAAAGCCTATTTGTTTAACTACAAATGAATTTGATTTGATTCTTAAAGAATATGAAAATAGGAATGTCAAAATATTAGAGGGTGTAGCTATTCAGCATCACCCTTGGCAGTCAGCTATTAAGGAAATAGTTCAATCTAGGAAATATGGAAAACTAAAAGAAATAAAAACTGACACATGTATTGTACTTAAAGACAATAATGAAAATAATTATAGAAGATTTCCAGAAAGGGGAGGTGGCGCATTCTATGATTTAGGTTGTTACTGGTTGCAGTTTATGCAATTTATAACAGGAGCAAATCCTGAAGTCTATAATGGCTATTCAAAATTTGACGGACCTAATAATTGTGACTGGACATTTAATGCCAGTGCAGAATACGGAGCAGGCTTAAAGAGTAATTTTACCGCCTCCTTTGAATTACCATATAAGGTTGAACAACTACTAGAGTTTGAAAAAGCAACCGTAAAAGTACATGATTTTTTTAGAGCATGTCTAGGAAATTATAAAATCAAATTTTCAATTGAAAATAAGGAAGATGGTTCAGTGGAAAAGACTTTCTTTGATGCACAAAATTATTATGTTAACCAGTTAAGAACTTTCTTAGAGATTATTAATGGTGATAAGGATGAGTTATATAATGGATACCTAAAGCAATCTTACGATAGAATAAAGCTTGTGGAAAGCATATATAAGTCTGCAAAATATAACTAAAGGAGTGAATTTTATGTCAAAAATTATTTATTGTGATTATTATATGCCATCAAATACAGTTTCAGCTAAGGAGATACTTTTAAATTCCAAAAGTTTTTTGGCGGAAAATTCTTTATCAGATATTAATGAAGCAGCAAATAAATTTGTAAAAGACAATGAATTAACTGAAATTGCTGTTGAAAAAGATAATGATATTTTAGATATATTTTCAGCTATGATTACTAAAATGTTTGAAAAAATAAATATAGATCCAATGAAAATAAAGAATATCTTTTATACAAACTATAAGCTGTATAGTTATAATGATACAGTGAGTATACCTGATTACTTACAAGTGAAATATAAGTTATTTAATGCAAATGTAGTTATTTTAAATCAACATTGTTCAAGTGTGCTTCAAGCCATGAAAATTGCAGATTCCATAAACAAAAGTGAAAAAGGAACATACTCTCTTATTGTTTCCCCATATTTTGCAAAAGAATCTGAAGATAGGTATATAAGCTTTGCTATATTGGGAGATGGAGCATCAATTATGTTAATAGGAGATGATGAGGATTACAATGAAGGTTTTAAAATAATTGATAGTTCTTCTATTACTGATGGATATACAAGTTACTATTGTCATGAGAATTTTAAAAAGTCTGAATTAAATAAATATGATGTGATGAAGTTAAAATTAATGACTTATAAATCGCTTGAAAACACAACAGTAAAAATTTTTGAGAAATATAGAGAATGGGTTAATAATTCAAAGGTTAAAATAAGTAGTAACGTTAGTAAAAAAATTACAGAAGCAGATTCAAAGATATTGGGAGAGACTTATCAAAATTATTATGGGGGCCATATAGGAGAGGTAGACATTCCACGTAATTTAAAGGACATAATGGATTCAAATAAATTTGAAAAAGGAGATAAAATTGTTTTATTTGCTATAGGTGGGGGTTTTGGAAGTGTCAATGCCATAAGTATTTTTTGCCAATATGAATAATTCTAAGCAGGAAGAGGGAGAATGCTTTGAACATAGTAAAAGTTGATAATATATCAAAAAGTTTTGATTATTATACAAAAGAGGAAGGATTGAAGAATTCTATAAAAAATTTGTTTCATCGAAAAAAGCTTGTTAAAAATGCAGTAAAGGATATTTCCTTTGAAATTGAAGAAGGCGAAATAGTTGGTTTTTTAGGAGCTAATGGAGCTGGTAAAACAACTACATTAAAAATGCTGTCAGGAATTATATATCCTACAAGTGGCAGTGCAACAGTTTTAGGTTATGTACCCTGGGAGAGAAGAAAAGAATTTAAAAAGCAATTTTCAATAGTTATGGGACAGAAAAATCAGCTTTGGTGGGACTTGCCAGCTATTGAATCTTTGTATTTAAATAAACAGATTTATGAATTAGATGATAATGTTTATAGAAAAAATCTTGAAATGCTTTCTGATTTGTTAGTAGTAAAAGACTTATTAAATGTACAAGTAAGAAGACTTTCACTGGGAGAACGTATGAAGATGGAATTAATTGCAGCTCTTATACATAATCCACGAGTATTATTACTTGATGAACCAACCATTGGGCTTGATATAATATCTCAAAAAAACATACGAGATTTTCTCAAGTTTTATAATCAGCAGTTAAAGACTACAATAATTTTGACAAGTCATTACATGAAAGATATAGAAGATATGTGTAAGCGTACAATTGTAATTAATCAAGGTAAGCTTGTTTATGATGGTGAGTTAAATAAAATAAATACAAAATTAGATCAAAAGAAGATAGTTAAGGTTCAGTTTTTGAAACCTATAAGCAAAGATGAGATACAAAGATTTGGAACTGTTAAAGAATTTAGTCCTCTTTCAGCAATTATTGAAGTCAATAAAAAAGATTTAAAAACAATTTCTACTGTAATCTTTAATAAATTTGAGGTTGTGGACTTTAATATTGAAGATATTTCTTTAGAAGATAATATAGCATTACTTTATAAGCAAGGAGGAGAAAAGAATGCTATGGATGCGTAAGTATTTAAGCGTATTTTCAATGGGGTTACAAAGCTCTATGGAATATAGGTGGGATTTTTTGCTTGGTATTCTAAGCATAATTTTCCCATTAACAATTCAGTTTTTTTTATGGACAGCAATATATAAGAGTTCAAATAGCGAAATAGTTTATGGGTATACATATTCCCAAATGTTAGCTTATTCTATACTAGCAGTATTAACCTCAAAATTAATTGTTAGTGGATTTGAATGGGAAGTGATGGAGGATATAAAAAATGGTGGCTTTAGTAAATTTATTGTTAAGCCTGTAGGATATCTAAAGTATAGGTTAGCATGTTTTTTTGGGCAAAAATCTTTCAATTTATTAGTAATTTTTATTATTGTAGCTATTGTTTTATCCTTGCTAAATATTAACTTTGGGTTTGAAACAAGCTTTTTTAACGTAGTCATGTTTATAATTTCTATTATATTAGCGTTATTTATTAATTTTTTAATCTACTTTAGTTTAGCTTCAGCTGCTTTTTGGATAAATGAAGCTACTGGAGTATTTGTTATTGCCAATGTTGTCACAAGTGTCATTAGTGGTGGAATTTTTCCGTTAGATATATTTGGTGATAAGGTTCTCGCAGTGTTTAGTTTATTACCTTTTCAATATACCATTTATTTTCCAGTTAGTATTTTAAATGGCACACTTTCTTTCGAAGGGATTTTAAATGGATTGATGATTCAGGCATTATGGATAACGATAATGCTTGTAATAGCAAATATTGCTTGGAAATTTGGTATGAAAAAATATACGGCTGCAGGAGGTTAAATGATGAGGGAGCTGGTTAAGGAAGTTAAAAAATATATTACATTATATTTACTTTTTATTAAGAATTGCCTAATTGTACAAATGGAGTATAGAGCAAATTTTTTTATATCAATTTGTATTGAGTGTGCATTTTTGTTTATCAAGATATTATATGTAATAGTCATTTTTAAGGTAAATGTTAATATTAATGGATTATCACCATACGCAATTCTTATGTTTATAGGATCATATACAATTATGACTGGTATTATGGATGCTATTTACTTTCCGAATCTTACCAAGATACCAAACTATATTAGAAACGGTGACTTGGATATGTTAATTATTAAGCCTGTATCTGCACAATTTATTGTTACCTTAAGATATATAGATTTTGGACTTGCAATACCCAATATAGTTGGGGGCGTGATTATGGTAGTAGTTGGGTGGAGTAAGATAGGAATTACTTTTAATTTTATCAACATATTTGGATTTATTGCTTTTTCTATTATTGGTATTTTGATAGCATATCCTATCTTATTGTTTCCTTTCATATTATCATTTTGGATAGTAAAGACACAAGCAATACAAGATATAACATGGTCTTTATGGGATTTTAACAATATGCCAATGATGATATATGGAAAGTGGCTACAAAGAGTAGGAATATTTGCAATTCCTATTTTTCTAATTACAAACTTCGCCCCTATGTTTATTCTGGATATGCTAAATGGAAAATATATCATTTGGGCTATAATTGCTCCATGTTTATTTATATTTCTTGTAAGAAAGTTCTGGAATTTTGCAATGAAGAACTACTCTAGTGCTAGTAGCTAATCAACGGGTTAATATAAGGTTGGAGAAAAGAATGTTATGTTATATCGCATATGAAATATTGGGTAAGGTTTTAAGTAATAGGACAGAAGAAGCATCTATGCTGAAATGGTCATAATTATCAATATTTTTTTAGTAGGCAAAATTCCAAAACGATCTTATCGGAAATTAGTGAAGAAAACATTCAAGTAATTAAAAAAGCTCAACAACAATGTAGAAACTTTATTTGAACTTATATAGTTTAGAAAAATATATAAGTTCAAATAAAGTTTAGAAAAATATATAAATTACACGGAATAAAAGCATGAAAATCATAAGAAATTTATCTATAAGAACAAAATTATTAACGGGCTTTATAGCTATTGCTGCATTAATAGCCATAACAGTTTTTTTGAAAGTTTGGAATGGAGAATATTATGAAGGAAAGTGGCGAAAATACTATTTTAGTTTGCAACAGTTTCTTATGTTTTAAGCATGAAATTATTAATAATTATATTTTTTAGCTGCTGTTAATAATGATTCCTTTTCATTTGATAAATTCTCAGCAAGAACGTCTTCAAGTAATTGATTTAAGATTTCACCAATTATTTTACCTGGTGGGACACCAATAGCAATTAAATCTTTACCATTAATAGCTAAATTCTTTAGTGTTATACAAGTATTTTCTTCAACTACTTCATCAAAGATTTTTTGAATAGAGTCAATTTCTTTTAAACGAATTATTACTTTATCAGGATTTTGTGCTAAAATATCAGCTTTTTTTACTGAAAGTAATCTTTGAAATTGTTCTATATTACCGTCTAATTTTGATAAGATTTTTCTAACACTCTTTTTTTGTGGGTTAATAATAATATCATGATATTTTATTAATTCTATAACAATTTTTATGTCATTTTTAGTAATTGATTCTGAATTTGTTAACTTCATTCTTTTGAAAATTTCAGATGCAATTTCAGCAGACTCATCTGCATGACCGTAAAAATGACCAATTCCATGTTTATCAATGCTGTAGCAATTTGGCTTTGCAATATCATGAAAGAACATAGTTAATCTTAATATTAATCCTTCAACATTATTGACTGTAATAAGGGTATGTTTCCAAATATCGTAACAATGGTAAGGATTATTTTGTTCAAATCCAATCATAGCTTTTATTTCTGGAATTATGCATGATATAATTTCCTGAAATTCATCAAGTGTATTCATTACATTTTTGCCTTGAAGCATTTTTATAAATTCTACAGCAATTCGTTCCTTAGAAATATTTATTAAAAGTTCTTTATTTCTAAACATTGCTGTTTTTGTAGATTCTTCTACTGTAAAATCTAAATTAGATGCAAATCTAATTCCTCTTAAAATTCTTAGAGCATCTTCTTTTAATCGTTTATTGGAATCGCCAACACATCTAATAATTTTATGTTGAATATCAGATACACCGTTAAAAGGATCGATTATTCCAACAGATTCATTAAAAAAAATAGCATTTTGTGTGTAGTCTCGTCTGCTTAAATCTTCTACTAAGTTTCTTGTAAAGGATACATTATCAGGTCTACGACCATCTGAATAAATGCCATCTATTCTATAGGTTGTGATTTCTAGTTCTTCACCGTTTATAAAAATAACTACGGTGCCATGTTTTAAGCCTACAGTAAGTTGCTTAAAATCTCGAAATACTGATTGGATTTCATCTGGTGTAGCCGACGTGCAGATATCCCAATCGTGAGGTATTTTATTCATAAGAGCATCTCGAATGCATCCTCCAACAACACCTGCTTCAAAACCTGAATCTATTAACATTTTTACTGCTAAAGCAGGATTTTTAGGTATATTAATTTTTAGCATCATCAGTATTTATCCTCCCAATATAATGTTCTAGCATATTTATTTAATAATATAAAAAATTCACAATCAATTAATTAACAATATACAGTATATGCTTAATTATATTTTATAAGTAAATAAATTAAAATAATATTATATTAAAAGTTTGTATTTCAAAGATAGTTTTGTTTTTTCTCTTTTTTCCTTAATATCAATAATTAATAATTCGCATTCAAAGATATTGTATAATTATAGCCATATGATTATACCATAATAGAACATTTTTTGTGTATACTGCTAAAATATTCTATATAATTTCCTTAAAACATTGTATCAGCAATAGATAGAATATGATGAAAAAATCTTAATATAATTATACTTTGTATAAATTTTGAAATATTTATTAGACAAAGTTATTAAAAATCCTGAATTAAATGACAAAGAATAATTAATTAAATTGGCAAAAGAAAGGTAAAATTTTATTTTTGTTGCTTTTATGGTAATATTATATATAAGTATATTGTATTTAAGGTGATATGTTGTAAAAAATAATTTACACAAAAACTGTGTAAAGGTATACTGAATTTAGAGAAGAATTAAAATTGCAACATAATAATGTATTTAAGTTGGAGAAATTATTTTAAATGTTAGGAGCTGTTATTATGAAATCGTTAATTTTCTCAAATCCACAAGAAGCATTCAAGTATACAAAAAACAATAGGAATAAAGGATTTGTTTTATTTTCTACAGTGGAAATTATATTGGAATTATCTAAGTTAGTTTCATCAAATGTCACACTTTGTTCTACATCGGGAGAATACAGTATAGAAGGACATAAAGATGGAATTATTTCAGGTTTCGAATATGAATTGTCGGATGCAGAAGTTGTGGAAATACTTTATCCTCCAATAAAAAGTATTAGTAATTTAAAGGAAGCATATAAAAAGGTGAAAAATAATTTAAATGCTTTTGCATTGTTATTATGTGATGGATTAACTGGAATGGAAGAAAGTATTGTTACTACATTTTATTTTGTAGATGATAATTTTAAAATTATAGGTGGAAGTGCTGGAGATAATCTTAAGTTTAAAGAAACATTTATATTTATAGGTTCTAAAAGAGTTCATAGTGCTGTTTTATTTTTTAATACAAGCAGAAGGACAAGTTTAATAAAAGAAAATATATACGCTCCAAGTGGAACACGTTTGTTAGTAACTGAGGCAGATGCTATTAATAGAACTGTAAAAACATTTAATAATGTTCCTGCAAGTACAGAATATGCAAAAATTTTAAATGTTAGTGAATCAGACTTGCCTAATCATTTTATGAATAATCCTTTAGGAAAAATTTATAGAGATGAAATTTTTATTGCTTCACCTATGAAGGTGAATTCAGATAAATCTATTACATTTTATTGTCAGCTAATGCCAAATACGTTTGTAGAAGTTCTTAAGCCAGTTGATCCAATTGTTCAAATAAAGAAGACTATTGGAGATATGCCTTTTAAGCCAACTTTTGTTTTTGCAATAAATTGTATCTTAAGAAGTCTAAAATTCCAACAAGAAAATCTTTGGAAAAGTATAGATAAAGAAATTCTTTCGTTTTGTCCTAATACTGCGGGATTTATAAGTTATGGAGAACAGTATTATAAAGCACATGCAAATCAAACAATGGTAATGTTAATAGTTGAATAATAAGGAGGTATAAGAATGTTTAAATTTTCCAGTAAAGACAAGGTAGATAAAATAAAATCTTCTGAAAGCAAAACTAATATTAATATAAAATCTGAAGAAAAAGGATTTTTATATACTAAAGAAGTTTTTGAATTAAGTTCACAAATACAAAGTAATATTGATATTCTTGTTCATGAGGAAGGAGATATGACTCATGGATTAAATACACTTTTAAAGGGTGCAGAATATACAACACAAGAAACAGAGCAAGTTAATGAATACTTACAAAGTTTATCTCAAAATAGTGATAAAACAAAAAAGCTTGTTGATGGTGTAGTTGTAAGTCTTGATAATTCACAAAAAGAAATAGAAACTGCTAAAAATGAATTTGGTGATTTAATAAATCAAGTTGGTTCTGTATCACAAGTATTTGAGGAATTACTAAATTTAATTTCTGATATCCAACAACATTATAATAGTATTCAAGGGTTTGCAACTATGATAACTGGTATTGCAAAACAAACAAATTTACTATCATTAAATGCTGCAATAGAAGCAGCTAGAGTAGGTGAAGCAGGAAAGGGATTTACTGTTGTTGCCAATGAAATAAAAAAACTTTCTGTTGATACACAGGAAAATGCAAAAGATATTATGAATTCCTTGCAACAGTTAACTACATCTATGGAACAATTAGTGAATAAATCAAATGAAGGTTCTGGCGTTATAATTAAGGCTACTGGAATTATTGAAGGTTCATCATCTATATTAGATAGGATAGTTGATGCTGAATCAGAGGTATATAAAAATGTGGCGGGAGTACAAGATTCGCAAAGTAATAATTTACATGGAATAAAAGAAATATCAACTAGTTTAACTAATTTAGTGGATAAATCAAAAGCAGAAAATCAACAATTGGAAACTATAATTTATGGTATACAAAAGAAAGCAGATTGTTATATGCACATACTTAATAATCTTAATCAAATAGAAATTCTTGAAAATGAATAAAAATGTTTTATGGAGAATATAACAAATTTTTAGCTAAAATTAAATAAATACTTTTTATTATAGTTAAATTATAGTAATATTAATGATATAATTATGTTATTTGTAAATTTTAGGGGATTGCTATAGCTCGTTTATAGTAGAATTTAAAAGAAGTTTAAGGTTTTTAATAAGGGGAGAGAAGAGAGAATGCATGATGTTATTAATTATATGGAAATATGGGTTAATGAATATATGGAAATTTTGTTAGAAAAAGTAGGTGGGTGTAAATGTGATAAATGTAAAAGAGATATTTATACACTTGCACTTAATAATTTAAGACCATATTATGTAGCTACACCTTTGGGTAAAATAATGGCCAAATTAGAAAGTACTAAACAGCAAGTTGAAACAGACATAATCGTAGAAATTACAAAAGCAATTAATAAAGTTAATAGTAATCCAAATCATGATAGATAAAAAATTATAATTATAAATGGAATTATTAATACATTTATTATATCAGAACTAAAATAAGATAATTATTGAAAAAATAATTATCTTATTTATTTTATTAATTAGAAATTTTACCAATTTCCAGAAGAACCACCACCACCAGAAGAACCGCCACCAAAACCTCCAAAGCCACCACCAGAAGAACCTCCTCTAGGACCATTTCCTCTAAAGATACTGTTTAGAATTAGAAGCTGTAAAAGCATATGAGAAATTCGTCCCTTATTGAAGAATAAATCTAATAGAACTAACCCTAAAAAAATTCCGGCATAAAGTTTAAAATTAGCAGTAGAAGTAGTATTAGTATCAGTTACGGAAATGTTTAAAGATTTATCTAAGGTAACATTATATTCTTTTGCAATGTAATCACATAATGCACTATAGGAATTAATTATTCCGTTGCCATAATTACCTTGTATAAAATTAGGTTTTGCAATTGATTCCATAATTCTGTTACTTAATGCATCTGGAACAGCACCTTCAAGTCCACGTCCTACCTCAACTCTCCAAGCTCTGTCTTTTACAGCTAAAAGAACTAATAAACCATTATCTTTTTCTTTTTGGCCGATCCCCCAAGTTCTAAATAAATTAATGGCAAATTCTTCAATAGGAATGTTGTTAGTTGAATCTATTATAACCACAATCGCTTGTGCACCTGTTTTATCTTCTAATTCTTTGCCTATAGAAATTATGTTATTTAATTCTGTTTGATTTATTACTTTAGCATAGTCATTTACATATTTATAAGGTGTTGGAGAGGGGAGCTTAACTTCACCAATTACTGTAAATGGAAAAAATGAAGCTACTAAAAGAAGAAAAATTATAAATAAGTTTATAATTTTATTTTTTATTTTCACTTAGTAAAGTCCACCGAAGGCACTTCTTTTGCACCTTCACTTGCTTTGTAAAGTATTTTTTCTTGGAAACCAAATAAAGAGGATATTATATTACTAGGGAAGCTTCTTCTTTTAGTGTTATAATTTGTTACAGCAGTGTTATAATCTTGTCTAGCCACTGCAATTCTATTTTCAGTTCCCTCTAGTTGAATTGACAAATCTCTAAAATTTTGGTTTGATTTTAAATCTGGATAGTTTTCTACAATAACTAATAATCTTGAAAGAGCACCAGATAATTGACTATCTGCATTAGCTTGTTCTGATACATTTGTGGCTCCTGCGAGTTTGCTTCGTGCATTTGCAATATCTGTGAATATAGTTTTTTCTTGAGTTGCATATCCCTTAACAGTATTAACTAAATTAGGTATCAAATCAGATCTTCTTTGGAGTTGAGTATCAATATTCGAAGATGATGAATTAACTTTTTGTTCAAGAGAAACTAAACTATTGTAGCCACTGACAGGGATAGCTAAAATTATTAGAATTCCAACTATGACTAATATTATTTTCATACTTTTATTCATAAAATCATTCCTCCCTTCTATACTATGTTTAGTATATGCAGAAATATTTAAATTTATAATGAAGATTAGATGGATAAAACAAAGAGCGTTTAGAAAACAATAAAGTATTTTTATTGGAATGAGCTACAACTGGAAATTAATTTAAAAAAATAACAAGTCAGTATGTTAATCTATTTTATCTAAATACAAGGTGTACTTTGAAGGTGAAATAGACATACATAAAGACTTGTTTTTTCTTTTTATCATCAATAACAAAAAATAATTATTATAATGTATGTCAATCTGTTATTATACAAATGAAAAAAGAAATATAGAATGAAATTAGACTGTTATTTGATGTTAAATGCTTTGTTAAAGCCATTCTATATAAATCATAATTAGTTTTATTAAAACTTGAAAAAGTCGTAAAATACTGAATTTCTGTCTTAATATATATATTTACACAATATTAGTGTTTTATGAGGAAAAAAGTATACTTTACCATAAAATTATTTACACTGAAAAATGAAAAGAGTAATGTTTCTATTATAGATACCTAAAACAATTTAAAGTTTGCTCTAAATTAATACGATATGACTTCTACCTATACGTATAAATTCTACATTTAGGTATCTATATATATTGTTGAGTGCATGTATTGGTAAAAATTGAATAATTAATACTTATGTAAATAAAATACAAAAATATATATAAGGAGAAATATTATGATAAATTTAATAAAAAAACTTTATTTATGTACAGTGGTAATAGCGCTAAGTTTAGTAGTAGCACCATTTGTATCAGAAACTGTAGTGTATGCTGCAGATTATTATATATCTCCAGTTGGTAGTGACAGTAATTCTGGAACTCTAACTAATCCATTTGCGAGTATAACAAAAGCACAATCGGTGGCTTCTTCTGGTGATACAGTATATCTACGTGGAGGTACTTACAAAAACTTCACAATAGCAAATTCAGACAAGAATTATAATTATGTACATGACATTACTAAAAGTGGGATTACTTATAAAGCATATTCTGCAAGTGAGATTCCAGTTTTTGATTTTTCTAAGATAACAACATCTAAGCGTGTTGCAGCATTCCGTATTGCAAGGGGAGTAACTAATGTTACTTTTTCTATGATTAAAGTAACAGGCGTACCAGTCGGCAGCCAAAAGCAATCTGAATGTTTTAGGATTGAAGGTAATGCTACATTTAATCAAGTAACATGTAGTGATAATCAAGCTAATGGTTTTTATTTTGTAGATCATGGAACAGGTGCTTGTATTAGATGTGATTCATACAATAACATCGGAGTTAAAGGTATATCAATGGGAAATACAGATGGTTTCGGTGCACATGGAGAGGGTGTTACATTTAAAGAGTGTCGTGCATGGAATTGTAGCGATGATGGTTAAGATTGTCTTACTTCAACTGGAGCCAATACTTTTGACACATGTTGGGCATATGATATGAATGAAGGAGGCGACTCTAATGGATTCAAGATTGGTGGATATGCGGCAGACACGCCGCCAAAGGTATATTAATAGACAAAGCAAATTTACCAACAGGAAATGTAACAAACAATTCATGGAATAAAAGTGGAGTTTCTGTTTCTCCAGAAGATTTCCAAAGCTTAGATTCTAGTCAAATGATTAAACCAAGAGGAAAAGATGGGGTTTTACCTAATATTACATTTATGAAGCCAGTTAATAGCAGTGATGTTGTAGGTTTAGGATGCTTTAAGTAATCAAGTAAATCTTATTTATTTTAATAAGAATATTAAATTTTAGAATCTATATTAATATTCTTATTAAAAAATAAATTTTTAATAATTAATAAGGGGGCTTTTTAATGAAAAAGAAAACAGTTTTTAGTTTAATTATGGTGTTTGCACTAATATTTTCAATACTTCCTGCTATTAATGCAAATGCTGCCACTACATGGAACCTTGCTTGGAGTGATGAGTTTAATGGAAGTACTATAAATAAAGCCAATTGGATTAGTGAGACTGGAACCGGTTCTGGTGGATGGGGAAATAATGAATTAGAATATTATACAAATCGTCCTGAAAATGTAAGAACTGAAAATGGAAATTTACTTATTGAAGCAAGAAAAGAAGCTTATGGTGGAATGGGATATACATCAGGTCGTATAAAAACCCAAGGATTAAAGGACTTCAAGTATGGAAAAATTGAAGCAAGAATGAAACTTCCAAGTGGACAAGGTATATGGCCAGCATTTTGGATGTTAGGATCAAATATTTCTCAAGCAGTTTGGCCTAAATGTGGTGAAATTGATATTATGGAACACGTAAACAATGAACCTAATATCCACGGTACTATTCACTGGAATGATAATAATAATAAGTACGCAAATTATGGAGGACCATCTGGAAATCTTGATGTAACTCAATATCATGTTTATTCAATTGAATGGGATGCAAGCTCAATCAAGTGGTTTATAGATGGAGCTAAATATTGGGAAGCCAATATATTAAATAGTGTTAATGGAACAGATGAATTTCATAAACCATTTTTTATTCTATTTAATTTAGCAGTAGGAGGAAACTGGCCAGGAAACCCAGATCAATCAACACAATTCCCTGCTAAAATGTATGTTGACTATGTACGCGTATATCAACAAGGTTCTGGTGATAATACTGGTACAAACCTTCCAAGTACAACATGGTATTTATCTAATCAAGCAGTAACTGGTGTTGGTACTACTAGCCAAAATATGCAAATTACAAAGAGTGGAATATCTGGATGGCAGCCTGTAAAGACAATTAATCAATCTCCAAGTTTATGGACAACTCCATTGGTTAATGGTACTTACCCAAGTGGTAAATGGAACTTTACACTATGGACAAATAATCCAGGGGGCAATTCCAATATTACAGTTGATATTTTAAAGGTTAATCCAGATGGTACTGGAGCAGCATTGCTTGGAACTCAAACAATGAATGTTTCAGCAACAGGTACTGGAAATCATCCTACAGTATATTCTTATAATTTAAATGCTGCGTCACTTAACAACCAAAGATTAATGGTTAAGGTATATAAATCATCTGGAGTTGATGCGACAACTTGTTATAATACAAATGATTTTCCTACTAGACTTGTTACACCATAAGTAAGACAATTTTATGTTTATACTTATAAATCGTATAAAGTGATAATGGGATATTTAATTTATGGAGGGGATTTAAAATTATGAGGAAAATAGTAATATCATTATTTGCCTTACTATTATGTGTTTTAGGTGGCGGGACGCTAAGTGCGAAAGCAGCTGTTTTTGATGGAAAATCATTAGATACTGGAATATATTGGTTTGGACAGAATAATCAATCTGAAAAATATGTAGAAGGTCAAAATAATAGTTATTTTGACCCAAGCAAACCAACAGTTATATATATACATGGTTGGAAAAATGGTTCGATTAAAAAACTACATAGGGAAACATTTAATCCAACTAGTAATAATTCAGGAATAAACTTAAATGTAAACAGTGCTGATTACTGGGTGAAGGCTGGATGGAATATAGGAATATTCTATTGGGATCAGTTTTCAGATGAAGGCGAATTGAAAGATGCAGAAGCAAAAATTTGGACAAGTGAAACCTCAAAAAAACTGAGATGGAGAAAGGTTGATGGATCTTATGAATCTTATGCTGGATCTGAAAAATCAGTTGCTGAAATTTTTAGGAATGTATATGGAAAGGCTATGAAAAATTTTACTGGTAGTGAAATAAGATTAGTAGGACATTCTCTAGGAAATCAGATGGTTACAAATTCTAGTAAATTAATAGAAGATTCTATTTCAAGTGGGCAATTTTCTAGTAAATTGAGACCAAATAGAGTTGCATTATTAGATCCTTTCTGGAGCAAAGGTGAAAAAAGTTATTTAGGCGGAGAATGGACAGGCGAAGTTTGCAGAGAATATGTAACTAAGTTAAAAGAAAAAGGTATAGTTTTTGAAGAATATAAGTCAAGTAATATAAATGATTTATTTATCGGAGATAGTAATTTAGAGATGAGAAAGTTAGCAGTATTTACTGACTTCTATCCTGATTATGTGCCTTTTACAGATCAATCAGGCAAACATGCTGCAAGTAGAGAATGGTATTTTTATTCATTTGGCTTCAATCCACCAGCAGAAACTATAAATAATAAAAATACAGGTAATGTAGCAGCATCATCAAGTACTAAAACAGCGAGATTAAAAGAAATGATTAATTCAGGGTACATGTGGTATCAAAAGTCAGGCAAAGATACTGTAACTGTTTCAGATGATACCTTTGAAAAATCTAGTTTTTAGATAAATTTATATATAATAAATGAGGAGCATTCAGTCTTAAGTGATTGAATGTTCTTTATTAGTTATGAAGATATTTTTAATATAATCAATTATTTTATATAGCGTAATATATTGTAGCGTCAGACTAAAAAATGTTTAAAATTAATTTAGGGTATATGTGGTATCAAAAGTCAAGCAAAAATACTGTAACTGTTTCAAATAAAAATTTAAATTCTTGTCAATTGAAAAATTTGATTTGAGTTTTAAAGAATATTATTAAGATATAAATAATGAGGAAAAAGCTTAAGTAAGACAATGAGACTACTGAATATGAATGCTCAATTAATAGTAGTGAAATAACTATCGATAATAAGGATGAAGAAGAACAGAAAAGAAGCATGGCTCCTGATTAAAATTTAATTAGGAGCCATGCTCTATTTTAGTTATATTTGCTGGATTTAAATAAATTCTTCATGAAGTTAGATTTATAGTAAATTCTTATTTTAATTTTACCATTGATATCCGTTATCTCCACCTGTTTGATCATTTGAAGTGTCAAACCAAGAATCAAGAAGTTCAAACCAATTTCCAACATTATTAGTTTCAAGAGATTGTCCATCTTTACACCAGCTTAATTTACCATATAAATAATCTGATTGAAGAGTAGTTGTATCTATTGAATTGTACCATCTTTGACCTGTCCATTCTGTATAACTTGTATTAGCAGATACATCTCTATACATTTTACTTCCATCTGGTAAAAATATACTTAATCCACTTTTACTTTCAGTAAATCCTTTAAACTTTGTTCCACCATATGAATAAATAATCATAGCATCTACATTTTTCATTACATCTAGAGCTAAACTCTTAACATTAGCACTAAAAGCAGTACTTGTACTTATTTTTTTACATAAATCATATAAATCAAAGTAAGGATAAGCTAACCATTCATTTTTATCTGTTTCAACGAAGTAGTGAATTAGAGATACAGTTCTACCAGTTCCTCTAAGGCTTTCTATATCAGCTTTTTTATTTTCGTTCCATAGACTTACTGATAGTTTATCTACAGATTTCTTTACATTTTCTATTTTTGTAAGATCATAACAACTTAACACTTGATCATTTACGTTTGCTGCTTTAGCAGAATCTCTTTGAGCTTCAACCATTATAGCTCCTAATTGAAGATCAGTAACTGTTGAAGGATCAAAAAATTGTTCTTTTCCACCTAAGGTTGTATCTGTTAGGCCATTATTTCCACCACCAGATTTAAGTCTACTAAAGATTTTTTTATAATCATATCCATCTCCCCAAACTACAGGAGCTGATGCAACCATAACATTTGATTGAAAGCTTCCATTGCCCGGTCTATACTGATATGCAACTTCTGCTGTTCCCATTAAACAAGCATCATAAGCTAATACATCTACAGATTGCTTATTAGTTAATGTATCTGTTATTTCTGCGGTATATAAGCAATCTCCATCATTTGTATCATCCCAACATACTGCTTTTGGATCTTTTGGTTTTTGGATCAACTTGCTTTCTCTTGCACCACCACCGTGATTAGAAATAATAAGTGAATATTTATCTGCTGGATAATTTTCTTTACAAGAATCTATAAATTTCTTTAGTGTATTACCATCACCCATATTTGCTTCATAGTTACTGGTTTTAGTTATTTCAGGTAATTGATCTCCACCATTAATTCTAATTGCCTTATTTTTTTCGATTTTATACATTCTCGTGTCTGAAAAATCTTCTCCGAGTACAGTTGAATCCTCAGAATAATCTGGAGTTCTATCAACTAAAACAATTAAATTTAAGTTTGGATTGTCTACATATCCATCTTTCATTTGTTGAATATCTCCAAGTAAACTATCTTCTAGATTATTATCACCATCACTATAAACCATAACTGTTAATTTTTTGTTTGTAGTACTGGCCTTAGTAGTTATTTTTTTAGTAAGAAGATTGTTTGTATTATTAGCCTCTGCTGTTATTTCTTTAGTAGCAGTCTTATCTATACTATTGGTATCTGCCGTTGTTTCCTTTGAAGCATTATTATCAATGCTATCAATTGCTTTGACTGGCGTAACACCAATCAAAAAAGTAGCTATAAGTATAGCCGAAGTGAGTAAGGTAAATTTGTTCTTAATCATAATTTTTATCCCCTTTAAATATTTTTTTATTAATTTCTATATAATAAAATGCATCCTATATAGTAGGCTTTTCTAAAAAACGCCTACTATATAGACTGCATCTTACTTCAGTGTAATTATTTTGGTTTTATGTGTAATGTAGATATCACTGTCTATGTAGAAATGCAACGGTGATGTCTTTTGCTTTAGTTAGAGAATTTTGAATATTAGGGATTTAACATATCTTGTATGTTTGTATAATACTTGAATTTGATAAAAAAGTATATATATATTTCCTTAAATGCAAGAATAATGAATTAAAATCATTTTTTTTATTTATTTGACTTTTTATGACTAGAAATATGCTGTTTACGACATTTTAATAATTTTAATATTAGATGATAGAAGGGATTAATAAAATTAAATCTAAAATTAGAGATTATTAATATTGCAACAAGTTAGAGAAAATTCTGATACATCTGGTAACAAACTTATCTTAATTATCGAATTAAAAATTATAATTAAAAGAGATGGAAATGCACATTATCAAAGTTATTATAGGGTAAAATAAATATAAGGTTATGGTGAAAATCCTAATCATACTTGTTAAAAATAAGGGAGGTATATGGAAGTAAGTGTTTATTAAAGTTGAAAACTTAAAAAAGAGCTATAAGACTGGAGACGTAAATACTAAGGTCTTGAAGGGTATAGAAATGAATCTTTATAAGGAGGAAATTGGAGTAATACTTGGTCCATCTGGTTCTGGCAAATCAACATTGATGAATATTATAGGAGGTATTGAGAGATGTGATTCAGGATCAGTATCAGTAAATGATATATTAATTACCAATCTTCCGGATAATAAACTTACAGATTACAGAAGAGATGAAATAGGGTTTATATTTCAATTTTATAATCTCATACCTAATCTTACGGTAGGTGAAAATATTGAAGTAGTTTCAAACATAAGTAAATCTCCTCTTAATATTGATGAAGTATTAAAAGCTGTTGGAATGCTGGACAAAAAATATAGATTTCCAAGTGAGTTAAGTGGAGGAGAGCAGCAGAGAGTTTCAATAGCAAGAGCTGTAGTTAAGAATCCAAATCTTTTATTATGTGATGAACCTACAGGAGCATTAGATTTTACAACTTCAAGAGAAATATTAAAACTTTTACAGAAGATTAATAAGGAATTTGGAACAACAATCCTTATGATAACTCATAATACAGCTATAAGTGCGATGGCAAATAGGGTTTATAAATTGAGAAGTGGTGAAATAATAGAAAGTATAATTAATGAAAGCACTACGCCACCAGAAAGGATTGAGTGGTAATGATTATTAATAAAAAGATAAAGAGAACCATGATGGAAAGTAAGTCTCAATATCTTGGCTCCCTAGTACTCATTATTATAAGTTGTCTTTCATTTACCATGTTTAATTTGCTTTCAGATAACCTGGTGAATATAATTTCTTCCTTTGAAAAAAATTATGTTCAGGAAGATGCAAACTTTATGATTGATAGGAGATTAAGCAATATTTCAGATATTGAAGCAAAATTTAATATGAAAATAGAACAAGGTAACACCTTTGATTATTCAGTATCAAAAGATAAAGTGTTAAGAGTATTTTCTGAAAATACAAAGATAAATATACCTGCAATTATTGAGGGCAAAGCTTTAAGTGGTAAGGATATTATTATTGATCCAGCCTATGCAAAAGCAAATAAGTTAAAAATAGGCGATATCATTGAAATACATAATAAAGCTTATAAAATATCTGGTTTAATGTCTCTTCCCAATTATATATATCCACTTAAAACAGAAGGAGACATATTAACTGATCCAAATAGTTTTGGAGTTGCAATAATAAATAAGGTGGACTTTAATAATATAAAAGAAGGTAATAGCTTTTATTCAATAAAATTTAATGATGGTAAAAGCAATATAGAAAATAATATATCACAGTTTAAAGATTACTTAAAAAGCCAAAATATTACTATCATTAACTGGATGAGTATCTCTACGAATCCAAGAATAACTTTTGTTACAGCAAAGCTTACTGGAATTAATCAAGCAAGTTCATCCATGCCTGTAGCTATATTAATACTTACATGTATATTAACAGGAATTGTAATGTGGAGAATGGTAAAAAGGGAAGCTGTAATTATTGGAACACTTTATGCATTTGGATATAAGAAAAAACAAATTCAAAACCACTATTTAAGGTATCCATTAATTATTGCACTAATTGGTGGGATAATTGGGACTATACTTGGATGTCTTACGCTAAGACCTATGATAAATGTCATGGTATCATACTTTAATATGCCAGTAGAATCACTTAGTTTCAGTGCTAAATATCTAGTTATAAGCATACTTTTACCAGTAGTATTTCTAACTGCTGCTGGGTATTTTGTAGTTAGAAAAGCACTTAAAAGCTCTCCACTAGAACTTATGAGAGGCGGAAATGAAAATAAAAAGGTTGGATTTCTAGAAAAAAGGTTAAATCTTAACAAACTTAAGTTTTCTACAAAATTTAAGATAAGAGAACAACTTAGAAGTTTAGCAAGAAGTACATTTCTATTGCTTGGAGTTATATTTGCAACTATGCTACTGCTCCTAGGTTTTGTATCAAAGAGTTCATTAGATAGCTTAATGATGGATGGTTTTGAAGAAGCTTTTAAATATAATTATAGTTATGTTTTTAATTCTATACAGCAGGGGAGTCCTGCAAAAGGTGAGCCTTTTTCTGAATTGCCATTTACATCAAAAGCAGATGATAAAATGAATATAGCAGTCTATGGTGTAAGTTATAATTCACAATATATTTCATTTAAAGACAAGGTAGGGAACAAGTTAAGTTCAGATAAAATTATTATTACGAGGCCACTCGCAGATAAACTTAAGGTAAAGCCACAGGATACTATTAAAATTATTGGTAAGCTCGATTCAAAAGAATATAGCATAACTATAGATAGTATTGCTGAATCTTACGTTGGAAATTACATTTATATGCCTTTATCTAAGTTTAATAGTATGATTAATTATTCATTAGAAAGTTATATGGCTATATGGAGTACAGAAAAATTAGATATTCCAGAAAATAAATTATTAACTACTGTAAGTAAAGATGATATTAAAAATTCCTTTAATGCAATGACTGCGCCAATTCAAACAACTATTGGGACAATGGCATTTATTTCCTTTATAATTGGACTTATAGTCATATATGTTGTGACTTCTATGATTATAGAAGAAAATAAGAAAAATATATCTCTTATGAAAGTTTTAGGCTACAGGAAAAAAGAAATATATTCATTGATTTTAAATAGTTCAGCATTTTTAATTGTATTAGGTTACATTTTAGGAGTACCATTGCTTCTAGCATCATTAGGAGCCATGTATAAATCCTTAACTAAGGAAATGAGCATTTCACTTCCAATAACAATAAGATATAGTTATCTTTTTATTGGTTTCATTATTATATATATTACTTATGAAATTTCAAAATCTTTAAGTAAGAAAAAGGTTAATAGAATTTCTATGAATGAGGTTTTAAAATCGAGATTAGAATAGTGAAATACAAATACAATTATAAATAAATTTAAAATGAAGAAGAGGGTATTGAAAATGATTTCTTAAATCATTTTATGAAATATTTATAAAAGCATTAAAAACTTAAGACCTGATTATGTTAAAAACATATGGAATTTAATTGATTAGGAAAAGGTTAAAGGATTATATAATTTAAAAAGTAAAGAATAGTGAACTGCTCCCTGTCAAGTAGACAGATTAAAAAATAAAAATTTAAGCTGATAAGGTCTGATTTCGATATTCAGTTGGAGTCAGGCCTTGTAAATTTTTCTGTAACCTTTTTGTATTATAAAAAACTATGTATTCATCAATTGCTTGTCTCAATTCTTCATATGTATAAAACTTTTGCAAATAGTACATCTCGCATTTGAGAGTTCCCCAAAATCCTTCCATCGGTCCGTTGTCGATACATCTACTGACACGTGACATGCTCTGGATTGCATTAATATTATCAAGTTTAGCTTTAAAATTTTTATTCGTAT